>Ga0056121_1000187_pt1 | contig 23868 bp, 19 predicted proteins | sample WorMetHEROISLAND_FD_83872 | JGI IMG/M metagenome (GOLD analysis project Ga0056121, IMG submission 83872) | Marine gutless worms symbiont microbial communities from Max Planck institute for Marine Microbiology, Germany - Olavius sp. 1 HERON ISLAND ...
CGTCTCCACGTTGTCGCCGGTGACATCCGTATTCCAGCGAGTGACAAAGCTAGAGCCTGTGATTCCGGGGTCGGTTTTGGAATTGATTCCGGAGCTGCACCTTACTCCTGTAACCATAAGAGAAAACGCAAGCGCTATGAGCGCTCTTCCGCACTTAACTTTCTTATGCATATGAATAGATAACCTCCCTTGGTTTTGTATGGAATACCCGAGCCGCCCCGGGAATTCCGAAGACCCTTTTTTTAGTTCGGCAGCAGATGCCGGTCTCATCGCTCCTATCCCTATGTGCTCACTTCGGAGGCTTTCTATCTGCGCTTACAAGAAAGCCCTGAAGTTTTTTTAGTCAATGGGCTTTTTCTATGCCTGGAAGAGGACTCGAACCTCCACGAGCTTGCGCTCACCAGTCTCTGAAACTAGCGTGTCTGCCGATTTCACCATCCAGGCGGAGATAGGCCCTTTTGAAGATATCGGCTGAGGGGAGCCTATGTCAATATGATGGGGGTGTCTCTGCCGGGAAGATTGGCGGGGCGGTTTTAAATAGGATTAATAGAATGATAGTATTGGATTTTTTGGAGGTGGGCCGCTTGAGGAGATGGCGCGGGTCAACTACTATGACCTTCTAATTGAGAGAATAAATGCGAAAGGTTGTTGTGGTTGAAGATGTGGGCAAGGAGGTGTTGGTATCGGATTTGGGACGAGCCAAGGAGGGAATAGGTTTCGGGAAGGCGAGGCGGCGGACCTTTCCGGCGGCAAACACCAAGAACCTGAAACTGAAAAAGGGAGATTTTGTGGAGATTTTTTTGCCGATCGGAAAGACGGTGCTGCAGACAGCGATTATCTTTTTACTGCCTCTGATACTGTTCTTGACAGCTTATAGGGTGGTTGCCGCCCTTGTTTCAGGGGCCGGGGAAGGGATTCTTCTCCTGGCGGGTTTTGGAGCCCTGCTGCTGGGATTCCCTCTTGCCGCCTTTCTCTGCCGTGTTGCGGGCGCGAGGCTTCCGACTATTTCGAGGGTGCTAGCTAGTGAGAACGCATTGGAATTTGATGACTGTTCGGGATGTGGCATGTGTTTGGATTTCGATTGTCGAATGCGCGAATGACCTTGAGCATGTTATTCGATGAGCCGCGTGGAGCATTCGCCGGGAAGCCGGAACTAGGCTGAGCAGCCGTTGGAGCCGGTGCTCAACTGCGGATGAATGTGAGATAATGAAGTCTGACCCAGTAAAAAAGTTTGATGCATATGGATTTTGCAGCGCTCCGTAACAAGCCGGTATGGATTACAGGGGCATCGTCCGGAATTGGTTTGGAGATGGCGCTATTGGCCGCGGGGGCCGGGGCAAGGCTCTTTCTCTTTTCCTCTCGGGCAGGGCCTTTGGAAGAGGCCGCGAGCCTGTGTATGGCCAAGGGTGCGATGGCAGCTCATTTTGAGGCAGCCGACCTTTCCGACTGTAATATGGCGGCGGAAATTGGGAAGAGGGCGCTTGAGTTAGGCGGGGCCCCTCAGGTGCTGATTCTGAACGCAGGAGTTTCGCAGCGATCCCTAGCCTCCGATACGGAGCTGGGTGTAACTTCAAGAATAATGAACCTGAATTTTCTCGGGGCAGTTGGAATGGCGCAAGCCGTTTTAGCCCCCATGCTCGAAAATGGCGGCGGAAAAATCGCCGTTACCAGCAGTTTGGCTGGCGTATTCGGCTTCCCCTTTAGGTCCTCTTATGCGGCGAGTAAGCATGCGCTTCATGGATATTTCGAAAGTCTTGAGCTGGAATACGGCGCTCAGGGAATCAGTGTTACGTTAGCGGTTCTAGGCCGTATTGGAACCAAGATTGCGCTTAGGGCGCTCAAGGGGGATGGAACCAGTTATGGGATGCAAGATTCCGCTTTGAAGATGGGTATGGACCCCCGCCGCTGCGCGGCCAAGTACTGGAGGGCAATCTTGAGGGGAAAACGGATCAGGGTGATTGGGGGTTTTGAAGTGCTGATGATTTTCTTGCACCGCTATGTCCCAGCGCTGTTTAGGTTAATTGCCCGGAGGATAAATTCAAGATAACGGGCCGCCTTGGAGGATGCCTCGGATATTTTTCCCTTACCGCGGATTTGGCATGATGTGGTAATTCAGGAGAGGGCAGTTGTCAGTGGGCAGCCTACAGCCCTATACTCAAAAAGTTGGCAGAGAGCCCCCTCTCGCATGCGGGCATTGGCTGTGCTGGAGAATAATCCCGGATTCCGGTTTAGGTCTTCCATATGGGGCTTGAGGGTCTGTAGAATACTTGACGAAAAAATGAGGCTTAGGTTCTTAGCTGATGCGGAATTGATTTGTACATGGATAGTCTTGCATGGATCACATTACAAGCTTAGAGAATACTAGCATCCATATCCTGCGAGAAGCATATGCCAATTTCAGGAACCTGGGAATGTTATGGTCGATTGGGAAGGACTCGACAGTGCTCCTATGGCTGTCGCGAAAGGCTTTTTTTGGACATGTGCCCTTCCCACTGGTGCATATAGACACACATTTCAAAATCCCCGAGATGATTGAATATAGGGATCGTCTTACAAGGGAATGGAAGCTTCCGATGGTTTATGGGGAGAATAAGGCCGCCCTTGAGGCAGGGCAAACCTTTCCGGACGGAACCATAGATAGGATTAATTGCTGCAGACTCCTGAAATCGGAGGCATTGAAGCATACGCTCAACGGCACCTGGCCGCGTTACAGGTTCAATCACGAGGCGGATGAATACCAGCTGGATAAGGATACCGAGGCATATACCGGGGTGATAGTCGGCGTACGCTCCGATGAGGAAGGCTCTCGTTCAAAAGAGCGCTATTTTTCCCCAAGGGACAGGGAGAACATCTGGGATGTGGGCGACCAGCCTCCGGAATTCTGGAGCCAATTCAAGACAGACTTTGCACCGGGCACTCACGTTAGAATCCATCCGCTTCTCGACTGGACCGAAACAAATATTTGGGAATATATTGATCGCGAAAAAATTCCGACAGTGTCGCTTTACTATGATCAGGGCGATGGGAAACGTTATCGCTCGCTGGGCTGTGAGCCCTGCACCAAGCCCGTTGAGTCCACCGCGAAAAACATTCCTGAAATTATCGAGGAGCTGAAATCCGGTAAGTTCACACATATTGCGGAGCGCTCGGGCCGTGCGCAGGATAAGGATGACGGCGGAGGTTTGGAAACTCTGCGGCGAGAAGGATATATGTAGATGCACAGCAATATGAACGTTGTGATAACCGGACATGTGGATCATGGGAAGAGCACGGTGATTGGACGTCTGATGGCCGATACCGGCAGTCTTCCGAATGGGAAACTCGAACAGGTAAAGGCCAGCTGCGCACGCAATTCCAAACCCTTCGAATATGCCTTCCTTCTTGATGCTTTGAAGGATGAGCAAAGTCAGGGAATTACCATCGATTCGGCCAGAATTTTCTTCAAATCAAAAAAGAGACATTACATAATTATCGATGCGCCCGGCCACATTGAGTTTCTGAAGAATATGATTACCGGCGCCGCGCGGGCAGAGGCCGCATTTCTATGTATAGATGCGCATGAGGGAGTGCAGGAGAATTCACGCCGCCATGGCTACTTGCTCTCGATGCTTGGCGTCAAGCAGATGTGTGTGCTGGTTAACAAGATGGACTTGGTTGACTATGAAAAGAGGGTGTTCAAATCGGTGGTTCGGAAGTACTCCAGATTTCTGAGAAATATCAACGTGCACAACGTTTCCTTTATTCCAGTGTCCGGTATGGAGGGAGATAATATCGTGTCGTCCAGTAAGAACATGCTCTGGTGGAGAGGCGGCACGGTTTTAACTCTTATCGATAAATTCAAGGAGGAAAATCCGCCGGATAATCTGCCCTTTCGGATGTTTGTTCAAGATGTATTTAAATTTACCGCGATGGGTGACAAGCGGAGGATTATTGCCGGCACGGTATCTACCGGCAATCTAGCGCCGGGTGATGAGCTGGTTTTTTATCCATCGGCCAAGAAGAGCAGGGTTTCGAACATTGAGCATTTCGGTGAGAGCAAACCCCTGGAAGTGAAGGCGGGAATGGCCGTTGGATTCACCGTAATCGAGCAGATATATGTCAAAAGAGGTCATCTTGCCGTTCGCGCCGATGAGAAACCGCCGCAAACCGGCAATGTTATGAGAGTCAATTTGTTTTGGTTGGGCCGTGAGCCATTTGAGAGGGATAAGGAGTATATACTCAAATTGGGCGCCGAAAGGGTTAGGGTAAAACTCTTTGATACCCTGAAAATTATTGATGCGTCAAATCTGCATTCCGATGGAATGAAGAAGATGGTTGAGAGGCACGATGTGGCCGACTGTGTTTTGACTACCCGGCGCCCTATTGCCTTTGATACTGTGGATGATTTCCCGATTACAAGCCGCTTTGTAATAGTCGACGGATATGAAATCGCTGGTGGTGGGATCATAAGGGAGGTGATTCGGGATAACCAGGCGAAGTATCGGGACAAGGTGATAGATAGAAATTTGAGATGGGACATGGGAAGCATTACGCGGGAGCGCAGGAGGGAGCTTTATGGCCATGGCCCGTCGCTGCTGATGGTGGGCGGTCCTGAGGACCCCCGCAAAGCTGAATTTGCCAAGGCGCTGGAGCAGGATTTTTTTGATCGGGGTAAGAAGGTTTACTATCTTGGCGTGCGCAATGTGCTTGCCGGATTGGATTCTGATATGCGGATAAAGCGGCATAATCTATATCCCGAGGACAGGGAAGAGATGGTTCGGCGCCTTGCGGAGTTAACCAATATACTGGTGGACGCGGGTATTATAGTTATCGCGACAGTTTCTGATTTGAGCTACGATGAGAGGGAAACCTTTCGGACCTCGGTCTCGCCGGTGGAGGTTTACACTATTTGGGTGGGAACCTCCGAGGAATCCGATATCAAGGCGGACTATACTATTGAAAATGCTGCAGAGGCCCAAGACCATCTGACGCGGGTGCTTAACCATCTGGGCCAATTGGGAGTTGGAACCTGAAATTCATTTCTACGGAGTACCGGCTCGTTTCGGTGGGGAATGGGCGCGTCGAAAAGGACGTCGGCGGGTGGACTCTGGATATGCCTGGGGAGAGGCCATCTCTAATCCGGGCGGTTTACGCAAGAAAGGAGATTCGGCTCAGAAACGAATTGGAGGGCCTCTACCGCTTTGCCGACTGGCTGCCCATTCGTAGAATTCTTAAAGGTTCCTCAATGCCTATCTGCTACAAGAGTGAGGGCCTATCGCGATACCTGGGCCTTGAAAAACTCTATATAATCTTCAATGGCTGGTGGCCGGAAAGAGGGGCCGTCATGAAGACCGGCACCTTCAAGGAATGTGAGGCCTACAGTGTTTGCGCCAGGCTCCCAAGAAATTTTGAGGGCATCCTGGTGGTGGCCTCGGCTGGGAATACGGCCCGCGCCTTTGCCAGGGTTTGTTCGGATAATGACATCCCATTGCTGCTCTTCGTACCGCACGATAATCTCGATGAGCTGTGGTTCAACTCGCCGGTGACATCATGCGTAAAGCTCGTCTGTGCAGCGCCTGGTTCGGATTATTATGATTCCATCCGAATGAGTGATGCGGCGGTTGCCGCGTCGAAGAGATTTGTGCCGGAGGGCGGCGCGAAAAACATTGCGCGGCGCGACGGTATGGGAACAACTCTCCTTAGCGCCGCGGTGGAAATCGGCGGCATTCCGAATGCGTATTTTCAGGCCGTTGGATCCGGCACCGGTGCAATCGCCGCATGGGAGGCCGCTATGAGACTTGAGACCGACGGCAGATGGGGGCCGAACAATATGAGACTGGTGCTGAGCCAAAACGCCCCCTTTACCCCAATGGCGGAGAATCTGGCTGCCGATAGCCGCGAATTTATACTTGCCGATGATGATGCGGCCCGCCGTCAAATTGCTCAGGTGGCGGCCAGGGTTCTCACGAATCGAAATCCGCCCTGGGGCATAGCAGGGGGAGTTTACGACGCGGTGAAGGCCACTGGAGGCTCCATATTGGGGGTATCAAACGACGAGGCAAGTCAAGCCGCGTCTCAATTTCAGTTCTTGGAGGGCGTAAGCGTGTCGCCAGCGGCCGCTGTTGCCGTATCGAGCCTCATCCAGGCCGCAGAACGCGGGATTGTAACGGAAAATCAAACTATTGCCCTGAACATCACCGGCGGCGGTATTGATAGACTCAAGCAGAGCCAGCCGCTTTACAAACTTGAGCCATCTGTTATCCTGCCCCCAAGTCCGGATTCCCAGGACCTAGTCGAAGCGCTTGCTTCACTTTTCGCCTAGCCATGAACAGGAGAGACAGTGTCAGATATTTTTGATAAATGCGCCTCGGATGGAGGTTATTTTGGGCAGCTGCGGGCCGCCAAGGACCGCTTCTTCACCCTGCCCGTAATCGACGATGTCCCAGGTTCCCACATGAAATTCCAAGGCCGGGATAACATAATGTGGTCCGTAAACAACTATATAGGCCTGGCCAACGATGCGGATATCAAGTCTGCCGCCATGGAGGCCATGGAAACCTGGTCTATCAGTTCTCCCATGGGATCGCGAATGATGAGCGGATCCACCTCCGAACATTTGGCCTTGGAAAAATCGCTGGCCGAGCATGCCCAGAAGGAGGATTCCTTCCTTTTCAATTATGGGTACATGGGAGTGCTCGGGACAGTCACCGCTCTCACCGGAGCCGATGACACCTTGGTAGTAGATAAACTTGCTCATGCCTGCATAGTGGATGCCGCCCTTAGCTCCAGGAGTCAAAACTCCGGTAGAACTGCCGTCAGATTTTTTCGCCACAACGACATGAGCGATCTGGAATCTGTCTTGAGAAGCGTAAACAAATCTCGCAAGGGCGGCTTAATGATACTCGTCGAGGGCGTATACGGCATGACAGGAGACTTAGCCAACCTGAGCGGTATCGCGGATCTTGCCCGCCGCTACGATGCCCGAATATTCGTAGACGACGCCCATGGCGTTGGCGTGCTTGGCGAAAAGGGGCGGGGCACCGCCAGCCACCTGGGCGTTCAGGAGGAAGTAGACATATACTTTGGCACCTTTGCCAAGGCTTTTGCCTCTATCGGCGGGTACTCCGCCACAAGCAATTTGGTCCGCGATTACATAGCCTACAACGCGCGTACCCAAGTTTTCGCCAAGGCCCTCCCCATGCCCTACGTACTATCTCTCAAGGTGGCGCTCCGGAAGGTGATCGAAGGGGATGAGCGCCGCAGAAATATGTGGCGGCGGTCAGGCGAGCTGAAGGATGGGCTGCGCAAACTGGGTTATCACATCGGAACCGGGAAATCACCAATTTGCTCGGTTTTCGTGCCGGTGGGCGAGCGCCTCGAGTCCATCGGCATGGAAATGCTTACCTACCTTCGTAAAAATGGTGTGTTCTGCACAGGAATAATGTGGCCGGTGATCCCTCCCGGCCTTATGATGTTCCGTATGATACCTACCTCGGCCCACGCGCCTGAAGATATTGCCAAAACCGTCGAAGTATTCAAAGGTATGCGTGATAAGCTTAAAATGCGGGCTCTCGACAGCTCTGAACTCGGCAAAATTGCCAAAATCTATCGAAACTAGAGTATCATGAGGATGAAAGGCGCGGCGGACGAGTGGGGAGACAGGGCAAGCTTGGCGTCTCCGCCCTCTTTCATCCCGCTCTGGCCGGAAGTGGGAACTCGTAGTCGGACTAGGGTTGCATTCTCTTGAGTTCTCGTGATAGATAGTCGAAAACGCCATGTAGACTAACAAAAAACTTGAAAAATTGCGGTGGAAGTGTTATATTAGCTTTTTGAAAAACGGATGCCTGAGCGGCGTCTTCTTTAGGAGTATATATGAGAGTTTTTACTCGATTCGGGTTGCTGATGTTTATAGCGGCATTGGTTTTCTCCGGTTGCGCGTCCAAAAAAGATATCAAGGAGCCGGAGGGCCCGGCCAAGAGCAGCGATTATCCTGATTTTTTTCTGAATCCGCCCGCTCCGGAGGATCAGTTCGTGGGACTTGGCATGGCAAAGCTGCAGGATGAAAATTTGTCTCGAACCGCTGCGCTTGCCAGGGCGAGGGCGGACATTGCGACTCAGGTTTCGGTAAGTGTTGAAACAATGCTTACTGACTACGCGCAGGAATCAGGTGCGGATAACAACGTGCAAACCCTGTCCTTTGTCGAACGAATATCAAAGGAAGTTGCCAGCATTGAGCTCAGAGAATCAGTTACAAAAAGCAATTATCCCGCGAAGGATGGCACTTGGTTCGTGATGGTATATTATCCCAAGGCGGCGCTACTGGAGCAGGTAGGCGACATATTCGCCAGAAACGAGGATGCTGCCTTTGCCGAATTCAAGGCGCAGCAGGCGCTTGAACGTCTAAATGCCGAGGTGGAAAACAACCCGCCGGTATCGGCTGGTCCTAATTCCCCGGTAAATCAGTAGCTTTTTTCGGCCGGGATGGGCATGCTCAGGATTCTCTGAAGGGACGTGCGCTTAAGAGCGCGCGTGCTGTGCCCGGCCGCCGTTAAGAGTTGCCGAAGAGCTGCAGCCTGGCCCTGGGATGCCAGCCTCTCAATGGCGCCATCTAGGATCATCATCTGCCTGGCGTTCCTAATTCCTGCCATGAGCCACAAAGAGGCCTATTCCCCTGTATGAGGAGCCTTTGACCTATGAGATGTCGAGCAATCTTTCTAGTTCCGATATTGCTGGCCCTTGTTCCGAGTCTGCATGCCCTGCCGGTGGTGGGAGTAATCAGTTATCTTGAGGGCAAGGTGGCGGTTACTCGGAACGGTGCATATCTGAACCCTGAGGATGTGGTTATCGGTCTGGAAGTGGGGCCCTTTGACACCGTTGAAACCGGCGCAGACGGATATGTCGAGCTCCAACTGAACGCCCCGGCCTCCGGTTCCCGCGTAAGGGTGAGGCCGTATTCGACATTCTATTTCGAGAATACTCCAAGAACTCCCAAGACCTCTAATATGATATTCCAATTGCTGCGGGGCTCGTTAGCCCTAAAGGTGGGGAGGCTTTTGAGACTGGATTCCTACACCGTTCAAACCGACTATGCGAGCATGACGGTGAGAGGAACCGATTTCAGCGTGGAGATATCGAAAGACAGATCGACACTCGTTTCGGTTTCGGAGGGGATTGTCAGGAGCGTGGCCCTTGGCAGATCTGTACTTGTTGAGCCGGGCGTGGTTGCCTTAGTGGATCAGAACGCCAGACTATCCACCGAAATCGTGAGTGAAGCCGACTTGGAGATGTATCGCCAATTCTGGCGCAGGCAGAGACTGGAAGCTCTAAGGATTAATGCAGCTTTGTCCATTCAGCACTACTCACGCCTATGGGATCAACAGCTGACTCGCTTACGGCGTGCAATGGCGGAACTTGAGTCCCATATTGAGATATTCCGCCGCTGGGCGGATTTTGCCGATTCTTCTGAGAAGGCCCCACCTCCTGCTTCCGAAATCATACGAGATGAGATAGCCTTGAGTAAGGGAATGCTGGCTCTTAGAGCCATATTGCCAGTTGTCGAACGAACCTATTACACCCTGTTGGATCTTAAGGATGTCTATGAGCAGGGTTACGCGGAGGGGCAATTCAGTGCAGGGCAATATCGTGACGCAGCGGATTTCTATGATTCATTTCGGATATATGAAGTGGAGATGCGGAGTGTTCTGGGCAGGGCCAGATGGATGGTTGAAATCTATGGGATATTGAGCTCCGAGAAGACCAGTCTCCTGAATTCCAATATGCCGATGTCTAATTTCATTACTCGGTAAGAATTCCAAATCCATCGCCGCTGCCTCGGACAGCCTTAAACTATCGCTTCCCTGGCTCAAGCCGCGATTCTTTCTGCGCGCTGCGCCCGTAACGAGGCTCATTCCCCTTGATTCCGTTTCGCCTCACGCGTTATCCCCCGTCATCTTTGCGGAGCCTTGAATTTGAAGCGCATTATGTCACCATCTTGAACAGCGTATTCCCTGCCCTCCACCCTGAGCCGACCGGCCGATTTCAAAGCCGCCTCGCTTCCAAATTCAAATAGTTCTTCACAGTGGAAAACGTTCGCCTTGATAAAACCCCTTTCGAAATCGCTATGCACAAGCCCGGCGCACTGGAGGGCAGTTGCGCCCCGTGGAAAGGTCCAGGCTCTGTTTTGCGCTCCCCCTGTGGTGAAAAAGGTGCAAAGATCCAGCGCCAGATATGCGGCGCGGATTAGCCGTGACAATCCGGATTCGCCAAGACCCAAATCGGATATGAAATTATCTCGTTCCCTGACATCCTCTAGGCTTGCGATTTCGGATTCCAATTTGCCGCATAGAATCACAACTTCGGAGCCTTCGGCTTCGGCAATGGCGCGAACCGAACAAACCCAATCGGATTTCCCCTCAGCATCACTCTCATCCACGTTGCATACGTAGATTTGCCTTTTCGCGGTAATCAAAAACAAATTCTCGAGGAGGGACATTTCATCGCTGCTGAGATTCATCAATCGAACAGGTATTCCCTCATTCAGCTGAAGAGCTGTTTTCTCCAATAAGCTCTGCATCACAATCGCTTTGCCATGCACTTTGGAATTCACCGCCTTGAACGGATGCGCATTCTTTTCCAGACGTTTTTCGACACTCTGCAAATCCGCCAGGGCAAGTTCGGTGTTGATTGTTGCAATATCCGAGTCCGGATTTACCCCACCGGCAACATGGGCCGCATTATCGCTTTCAAAGCAGCGAACCACATGGGCAATTATCCCCACTTCACGGATTTTCGATAAAAACCGATTTCCCAGGCCCTCACCCCTGGAGGCTCCCCTGACAAGCCCCGCAATGTCCACAAAATCAATAAGCGCCGAAACCATGCTTTCGGCGGCAACAATCCGATTAATCCTATCGAGTCTGTCATCCGGCACCTGCACAATTCCCACGTTCGGTGTGATGGTGCAGAAAGGATAGCTTGCCGTCTCTGCCGGAACCGCCGTGAGGGCGGAAAAAATGGTTGACTTCCCCACATTGGGCAGCCCGACAATTCCGCATTTCACGTTCGGTATCATAACTGTCTAAAGGGTTGACGCCAAGCTGGCCCTCATACATATTGTTGCCCAATGTCCGATTCTTCGCGAATCATATCCGCCTTGTCAGTCGCCATTTTCATTTTGAATTCGGGCTGTTACGGCCCCCAGAGCATGAAACTGCTAACTGATCGCAGGGAACTGGCGCTAGCCGTCGAGATGTACAATGCGGAGAATGACAGGATTAGCCTCACCCTCAGTTATACCGAAAACATAAGCGCCGAAAAAATCCAGCTTGAAAAACCTGATCTAGTTGTCGGCAAGAGCCTCTCATCGATAGATGTTGTGGATCTCTTGCGTCAAACAAAAAATGCTTATCCAGTTTACGGCGCCCTGCAGGGTCCCCGAGATAAAAAGGGCAGGGCATACCTCATTCCCCTGTCGTTTGAGCTCCCTCTAATCATGGGGAAGGCGGAAACAATGTCAAAACTGCCCGACCCAGTTCTTGTCAGAGCGGAGGAATTGCGTGAAGCATCCAGGGTCTTTTCCGACTCAGGCAGGGACGGGCGCCTTATCCGTCTGGCGTTTTCCCCAAGCTGGAACCCGGACTTCTACCTGGATCTTCTGGCGACAAAGAATCCCGAGCCTTTCTCAACCAACATGGAAGACATCGACGAGGAATCAATAGACCGAACGGTGATGGATATCCGCGATTGGATAATCGGAGAGGCTGGCGGCATTGAATCCGACATACAATTCAGTCAGCGATATCGATATATCCCGGATGAGGCTTTGATGCTCAATGGGCGCATACTCTTTGCCCGTACGGATTTTGAATACTGGAATTCGCTGCCGGATGCAATCACCCGGGAATTGGATATTCGCTATTTTGGAGGCCTGCGGTCAACACCTATAGTATCCGTGGTGCGAGCCGGCATTCCCAAAAGGGCGAAATCGATAAAGGCCGCGGAAGATTTAATAGGATGGCTAATGCTCCCGAACACTCAATCACGGCTCATAGAGGGTTGGGAAAATGCCGGCATCACGGTTTTTGGCTTTCTTGGCGGGCTCTCATCCCTTCAAGAGGTTAATCAAACAATTATAACTCTGCATTTCCCGCGCATAAAAATCCCTGAAGGCCACTTCCTCCTAGCCCCCCAATACCTGCCTACAAAGTGGGCTAAAGCTCGCGGAGAAGTGATCATCCCCTGGTTCGAGACTGCTGTAACCGCTCCTCAAGGCAATCATTCCCTGCTTGACGCCTATCGAAAGTGGAATTTATCGGAATTTTCCGAATCTGAGTAGCTATATCGTTTGACAAATATAGGGAATTATTCTATTATGCCGTGTTAATGGAAATTAATCAGCCCATGCCGAGGAGGTGACCGTAGTGGCGGAAGTATTGCTGAAAGATGTCATTAAGATTTACGATGGTGAGGTTAAGGCGGTTGACGGGGCGAACATAGAGATTCAAGACAGGGAATTCATGGTTTTGGTTGGGCCATCGGGGTGCGGGAAGACAACAGTGCTCCGAATGATTGCCGGGTTGGAAGAGATTTCCGACGGTGAACTTTTAATCGACGGCAAGCGGATGAACGATGAGGCCCCCAAAGACAGGGATATAGCAATGGTCTTCCAAAACTACGCGCTTTATCCCCATATGAGTGTCTATGATAACATGGCCTTTGGGCTTCGAATTCGGAAATTCGCTAAAGCCAAAATTGAAACTCGGGTGAAGGAAGCCGCGCAAATCCTCGATATTGAGGAGTTGCTGGGTAGAAAACCGAAGGCCCTCTCCGGCGGCCAGCGGCAGCGGGTGGCTGTTGGGCGCGCCATAGTTAGGAAACCAAAGGTGTTCCTGTTTGACGAACCTCTCTCCAACCTGGATGCCAAGCTGCGGGTGCAGATGCGTGCCGAGATTTCCGCTCTGCATAGCCGTCTTCAGGCCACTATGATCTATGTCACCCACGATCAAACCGAGGCTATGACCATGGGCGACAGAATTGTTGTCATGAAGAGTGGGATAATCCAGCAGATAGGAACCCCTTTGAAACTGTATAACTCTCCGATCAATCGCTTTGTAGCTGGTTTCATTGGCTCCCCGCCCATGAATATCGCCCCCGCGGCGGTGTTGGAAGAAGGTGGAAATATTGTTGCCAGGGAAGAAGGAATGACGGTAGTCATGCCGAAATCTCGGGAGGCGGTTTTGCGGCCCTATGTGAATAAAAAGGTGCTGATGGGTGTTCGGTCGGAGGATTTGAAATTTGCCGAAAAACCGAAGGATAGCAATCTCAGCGCGGAGGTAATCGTTGTAGAGCCCCTTGGAAATGAAACACACCTCTATCTCGACACCAAGGAATCCCAGTTGATTGCCAGAACCAGCTCCGACCATAATTTTCAAGTTGGCGAAAGAGTCAATTTCACGCCTGACGTGGAAAGAATGCAATTCTTTGATATTGAAACCGAACGGTCACTGCTTTATAGCGAATGAACCTCGGTTTATAGGCAGTGAACCGGATTGTTATGCCAGGGGATATATAGTTTGACGCCTCTGTGACTGAATGCTAAACTTTGATGCCATAGGAGGTTTGTTTATGGGTAGAATCCACCAGTTGGGCGTGTTGTTTATAGCAGCTCTGGTTTTGCTTGGCCTTTTCGGCTGTAAAACCCCCCCAGAGCCGAAAGAGGAAGAAAAGGTTGTCAAGGAGCCAGAGGTTGTCCAGGAGCCAGCAGAGAGCCAAGCCGCCGAAGTGGAGCCCCTATCGGATGAAGAGATCAGGGTCGCGACGGCAGCTGTGCAGCGGGCGAATTTGATTGGAGCCAGCAGATATCTTCCTACGGATTACAGCAGCCTGGCAGACAGCCTCAATTCGGCTATCACTGCCGGTGATTCCGATCCCGATGCGGCTAGAATGCAGCTTCAGGATGTTATCAGCGAGGCAAATATCCTATATGATAGGACCGTAGCTGTAAGAAGGGAAGAATACGTTGCGAAGTATTGGCGAGCCGATGAGGCTCTTCTGCGCATAGAAGCCGAAAAGTTTGCTTCGGCTGAATACGCCAATACTCAGAAGTTGGCCTTGGAGGCCGTTGAACACTATGAGGCGGGGGATATTGCTTCTGCGATAGCAAAGGCCGATGAGACAATTTCTGCGCAGGCCCGACTGTATTATAATTTATCCGAAAATATTCGCTACATCGGAATCTTGAAGCGTGACACGGAAAACTACCTGAGCGATGCGGAGGACAATGAGGCATTCGTTTACGCCCCCGAGGAGCTGGATGAAGCCAACCGACTCTATGAAGAGGGTCTGGCCGTTTACGGGAGTTACGACATCGAAGATGCGGCAGTTATTCTAACCGAGGCGAAACGGCAATCTGTCGCCGCGGCGCGGGCTAGCGCCATAAGCAAGAGACAGGGCGAAGTCGATTCGCTGCTGGCCTTGGTGCAGGAGCGCATTGAGGCCGCGTCCACGCGCAGGGCAGTGGATTCCGAGGGCGCGGTAATTGAACCTAACCCCTGGGATGGCGGCGCCTACATAGCCGCGAATCCCCTGGTGGATCACTCTGCGGATATAGGGCCGGTGGACATAGAAGAGGCAGCACTCCGCGATTTGAACGATCCCCTTGAAAACGAGCTCGAAGGCCTTCCGGAGGACATATTGATAGAAGAGGAAGGCACCCAGGTAAATGCCGATGAGCAGGCTGCTGATTATCTTGCGTTGGCCAAAAGCCTTTGGGAACAGGGTGTGACAGCCAGAAACAATGGTGAATTTGATGCAGCCGAAAATTATTTGGAACAGGCCAGGGCATATATCGATATGTTTGAATCTAATTTGATATCTAAAACCTATACGGTGATCTATCGCGAAGTTGCTACTGACTGCCTTTGGAGAATCGCCGAGAGGGCTGATATTTTCGGTAATCCCTTTATGTGGCCCAAGATATGGAGGGCTAATCGCAAAGTCGTTCAAAATCCGGATTTAATATATCCGGGGCAGGTTCTGGTAATACCGCCTCAATAAGGGAGCCCGCGGAGTGAGAAAACCGGCTTGGGTCAGAGGAAGGATGATAAATAGGCCGAAAATCTCTTATCGAAGTCTGTTCGTACGAGCTTGATCATATCTCTATAGGCCCTGGATTCGGCCGCAGTGGGGCTAATCCCCGAGGAGCGGCTCTGTGCCGAGAGTGCAGCGACGGAGTAGCCATTCGTATCTGTTAATTCAATACTGAGTGTCCAATTCAGGTTTTCGTATTTATTCTTCAGCTCCAGCTGCTTGATTTCTACGGCAGCCGCCAAGAACATAGCCCCGGAGCTGGAGCTGACGAAACCCCTTTCAGTAATCCAATTTTCGAGTGCATCGGTAATCCGTCCATCAATATCTCCGGCAACCTCCACACGAATTTTCAGCTCTATCGCCTGCTTTGCCCTGATTTCTCGAACCTCTTCACTGCTGTATGGAAGCTTTGTCAGTTGAGCCATTGGCATGCTTATTATTTCCAGCTGTTCAAGCAATACCTGGTTGGCTTCCGTATAAACTAGAGCGGCATCCAAGAATGCGTAGCTGCGCAGTGCTTCCTGTTGACCCTCGGCCATATCCAGGAAATCGGTTATTCTGCGGTTGTTTCTGTCGATTCGCTCTCGATACAGGCTGCCAGTCTCGAGCCTATTCAGGTAGGCAATTGTATACACACGGCCAACCTCATCAATCCAGGATTCACCGTATCGAAGATTTGTAAGGGTCTCATCGGCTTCCTGTCCGATTTTCTGATCGAAATCGGTTTGACTGAAGAGATCCAGTAATTCATCCTTATTCCCCGTAATTTCCCTGTAGCGTGTGCGAATTTCGCTGTCTACTTCCACCTTCTGGCGAAATATCTGCGCTATTGTTCCGGCGGCATTCGCCCTTGCCGCATTCAAGCTGTCTCCCTCGCCAAGCTCCGCCAAATACTTCTCGGCAGGGTAAACTTCATCCTTATTTCTTACCCACTGGGGCATTTCCGTTTTGAAAGCCGACGGATCTCCCGCGCAGGAGCAAATGATCAATAAGTAGGCAAGAGCGCCTGGTATGATTAGCTTCGTTTTTCTGCCGCCTGTCATATTATTCTCCCTATCACTGCAGTAAGTAGCTCTCGATAAAATTCAATTCATACGAGCGAAAATGCCGTATGCCATAATCAATTTCTTCAAGCAGGCGATTCGAGCTCCAGTATTCGACGGCGATATGGTAACTGCCTGGAGTAAGCACGAGTTCTGCAACATGGGCCGAGGCGGGAAAAAACTGGGATACCCTCAAGTCGGCATTTTCTGTGGCGTCAACCGCAATATCGACAGCCAGATTCGTAAAAAAACCCGCTATTGCTCCACCCGTGCCCATTTCATTCAGCTCCTTGTTTATCATCTCCTTGCCCGCCTCCTTTGAAACCGTCTTCAGAGTAGCCCGGATGATAGTTTTGCCGACAGTCAGGGGCTGTTTAAGCTTGAATGCCTCTTCCGATAACTTCTCCATGCTTTCCAGCAGTTCAAGCTCCGTGTATTCAACACCATCCACTTTGACTACAATTCTGTCCACAGCCGAGGAGCGCTTGCTTAGTCGGGGAAACTGAACTTTGAAGTGAATACCCTCCCTCACGTCGGGTATGACAAGGGTATTAAAGCCAATCAGCTCTGTTACATAGTCTTCGTTCTGCCCGGTCATTGCCAGAAAAACCATGTTTTTTCCGGTTCGGACAAGCAGGGTGTCTGCCAGTTTCGTAGGGGATAACCCCGAAAAAGCAAGAAAATTGACAACGGCCTCTCCCTCATCCGGCAATTTGACAATTGGCAGGGAGGGCCTTGGGAAATCGTATAGCTGGCCCTGGGTTTTCCAGGCTTCATCTATGAGCTCTTTCTCTATCCTGGCGTCGTCCGAAAAACCCTGGGCGCGGTATAGGAGCAGCCCCACATATCTTGCAAGAGCATCGTTGTGCAATGGAGTTTCCTCGGGCAGAATTTCGCCTCCGGCGCCTTCGGAATTATTATAGGCCTCGATAGACCTTCTGCGCTTGTCCTCCAAAAGGTTCATTTTTATTTGAACTCTGCGGATTTCAACCAATGCGGATTCCTTATCCCCCAATGCAATATAGTTTAGGGCCTTAAACAAATTTAGATAAATATCCTCATAATCCTCCCCGGAGTAATCGAGCAAATTATCATTCAATAACCCTGAAGCAACGGCCTTCGATAAGCTTGCCGTGAAAAGCTCTTCAATTGCATATTCCGCCTGTGTGAGGAGCTCGTTGCTCAGCTCATATTCTCCGGCCCAATGATAGAGCATGCCTAAGTCCAGGTAATAGAGAACCCTATCTTTTTTTCGGTATGCGCTCCTCCTCGCCTCCTGTATTACCAGGCTAGCCTGCCTATATTTTCCGCTGCGAACCAGCGGAATCGATTCCGCATACTGCTGCTGCTGAGTTTTCAGGCTTGCACAGGAAGGGATTGCCATGCTGCTGGCCAAGATGAGTAAGGCAGCCCCAATGCCCCCCTTCCCGCTGCCGATCTCTACCAACCAACCCTCTTCTGCTCAACAATCTTCTTCATCTTCTTGGTTCCAAGCCAAACCTTTTGATTGCTAACCAGGTTTACCAGCTCCATATCCACCTTGTACAGGATTGTGCGCTTACCGGATATTGCATCGGTCTGAGTGACAATCACGCCCTGCATGATGAAATCGGCGCCGGTTTCCGCCGCCAGATTTGCGGCAGTTTCGGCTGTGGCGTGTGACTGCTGATCTTCCCGTTCTGCTCGAATTTCCTCCCTTGCTGCGCCGCCAGCTACAAGCTCAACTTGTCCGCTGTTTATAAGCTCCCGCTCGATATCCTTGATAAAAGTGATCGAGTCGATATGCTCAGAAGATCTATTGCTTATTTCACCCACAATTATCACGGGATTCTCCCCCTTCTCCGCCTTGAAATCCTCAAGCCAGGTGTGGGATAGCATGCTGGAAACCATGGCCTCGGCAGTGAGTCTCGAATCGGTGTCATTCCAGCGTCCGCTCAAATCCGTTATTTCATCCGACGATGTTCGGGTAACCTTGGTACCTGCGCATCCGAAGAGCAGCAGCTCTGCTGCTGCAAAAAGTAGAAATGCCTTGAATTCCATTCGTACGCCTCCGCAATATAATTCTATCCAAAAGCATTTAATTTTGCCACTGCTGAACACCCATGTGTAGAAAGCAGCCCGGAGGGAGCCCTTGAACAAGGTTCATACATCATCCATTATTCTCGGAGCTTGTGGAGGATGGAATGAAGATGCCTTTTGGAGTTGCCATTGTCGGTTGCGGTACGGTTGGGAACGCGGCAGCAAAACTGCTGCTGTCTCAATCGAATACACTTCTTGAAAGAACGGGGCGAAAAATCTTCCTGAAAGCCTTAGTTGATGTTGATTTTGGCAGAGCAAGGGAGGCTGGACTGGATGAAGAGCTTTTTAACGAGAGCTTCGCTGCTGTCCTTGCCGATGAAGAAATTCATCTAATCATCGAAACTATTGGCGGCCTTACCATAGCTCGAACAATAATCGAAAAAGCGCTCAAGGCGGGCAAACACGTTGTAAGCGCCAACAAGGCATTGTTGGCTAATTATGGTGTCGAACTGTTTGGATTGGCGAGAAAGAATAGGGTTTGCATCGGATTCGAGGCAAGCTGCGCCGGAGGTATACCCATAGTAAGAGCGTTGGTGGATGGGCTGCTTGCAAACAACAACGAGGCGATTTATGGAATTGTCAATGGAACTGCCAATTTCATACTCACGGAGATGGTGCGAAATGCCAAAAATTACGCCGACGCCCTGAAACAGGCGCAGGAAGATGGCATTGCCGAAGCCGATCCCAATCTTGACGTTAGCGGTATGGATTCGGCTCACAAGCTTACACTGCTTGGTTCACTTGCCTTTGGGGCAAAAATTTCACTTGATGAAATACCGGTGGAAGGCATAGATGGATTGGATAGCTTCGATGTTTCGGCTGGTTTGGAGCTAGGGTATGTTCCTAAACTGCTGGCAATAGCATGTCAGACGGATAAGGGGCTGGAGTTAGCCGTCAGGCCTGCCTTTCTTCCCGAGACTCATCCGCTTGCCAGGGTTTCGGGTGTTTTTAACGCGATTAGCGTTTACAGCAGTGATGTTGGGCACACCATGTATTACGGGAGGGGTGCGGGCGGAAGGGCAACTGCATCGGCAGTGGTATCGGATGTAATATCGATTGCCCTGGGAACCTGGCAGCTGCTGTTCTCAAACCTTGACATCTGGCCCGATCGCGGTAAAAGCGCCCAAGTCGCGAATTTTGGGGAATCCATCCATAGGCAGTACCTGCGCTTCCTGATAGAAGACAAAAGCGGCGTAGTGGCGGAAATAACTGCCGCCCTGGCGAGTAGAGGAATCAGCATAAAGGTTTTTGTGCTGCGGGAAGATCGCCGCCCCTCGAATTTTGTGCCAATAGTAATTATCACTTACGAGGCCAAAGAAAGGGATATCCGCGAGGTTTTCGAATCCATAATTGCCATGCCGTCGGTTGACAAGGATGCTGCTCGAATTCCAATTCTTGACGAGCGGATAGAATCAATCACCTAAAGTTGGAGCAGAGCAGTGATTTTCAGCAAGGATGAATTCGAAGAACGCGTGGTGTATTGGATAGAAAGGGGCACGGGTTACGGAGTTGGAGAGGCCACCGATCGTCAGACTTATGAAGCCGTTTCCCGGGCTCTGATGGATTTAATCTGGAACGATTGGCGAGGCTGCGAAAGAGATATCAAAACCAGGAAGTTAAAGCGTGTCTACTATTTTTCTGCCGAGTATCTTATGGGCAGAGCCTTGGGGAATAACATGATGAATCTCGGATTGCGCAATCAAGTCTCCGAGATACTAGACAAAATTGGGCTGAGCCTAGAGGCTGCCGAGGACATTGAGCCCGATGCCGCGCTCGGAAATGGTGGATTGGGCAGACTGGCTGCCTGCTTCATCGAAGCTCTCGCCACCCTGGATTTGCCGGCCCGAGGTTATGGCATACGTTACAGGTATGGCATGTTCCGCCAGAAAATTGTTAACGGCCGGCAGGTGGAAATGCCGGATGACTGGATTGCAAGCGGAGACCCCTGGTCGATTCGCCGTAATAACCGGGCGGTTGTAGTTAAATTCGGAGGTCGGGTGATAACTGAACAGACGTCCGAAGGCAGACTTGTTTACAAAACTGTTGATACTGAAGACGTTCGTGCGGTTCCATTCGATATGCCGATTATTGGCTGGGACACCAACACGGTAAACACGCTGAGACTTTGGGAGGCAGAGAGCGCCAACGGGTTCAACCTCCAACTCTTTAACGACATGGAGTATCTTCGCGCGGTGGAGCCCCAAAATCGCGCCAACGATCTTTCACGCGTTCTTTATCCGAATGACAGTGGCCCCTTCGGTAAGGCTCTTCGCCTTCGGCAGCAGTATTTCTTCAGCTCTGCATCCCTACAGGACATAATACGTGAATACAAGCAGGTTAGCGGAGGCAGTCTTTCCAACCTGCCGGATATGGCGGTTATTCAACTCAATGACACACACCCCGTCATTGCAATCCCTGAGTTAATGCGCCTTCTGATGGATGAAGAGGGTTTGGGCTGGGATGAGTCTATTGAAATCGCAAAGAAAACATTTGCCTACACTAATCATACGGTTCTAACCGAGGCGCTGGAAAAATGGCCCATACACCTTTTTCGGGCCGAATTCCCAAGACTTTTCCAAATCGTCGACGAGATCAATCGCATATTTATGACCGAGTTGTCCGGACGGTTCCCCCTAGACAGCCAACGCCACCATAGAATGTCAATAATTGCCGATGACATGATCAACATGGCTTGGCTGGCAATGGTGATGTCTTTTTCCGTTAATGGGGTTGCATCCCTGCATACGGAAATACTGAAAAAGGATGTGCTGCGGGACTGGTATGAAATTTGGCCGCAAAAATTCAACAATAAGACCAATGGCGTGACTCAAAGACGTTGGTTAAGAAAGTCCAACCCGGCTCTTGCCGGCCTTCTTGATGAGATTATTGGCCCTGGGTGGACGAAGAACCTGTCCCTGGTAGCTAATCTTAAGAACTGGGCTGGAGATAAGAGCTTGCTGAGTCGTATTGGAGAAATCAAGGCTGAAAACAAGAGGAACCTTGCAGATGCGGCACTTAAACTAACCGGAACATCAGTGAATCCGGATAGCCTATTCGACATTCAAATAAAAAGGCTTCATGAGTATAAGCGCCAGTTACTGAACCTGCTATCCGTTATTCATGATTGGCTGGCCATAAAGGACAATCCCAGCCTCGATTTCCCTCCCCGCACGGTTTTCTTTGGCGCCAAAGCTGCCTCCGGATACCGCCGTGCAAAGCAAATTATTCACTTAATCCATGCAGTGGCAGAGAAGATCAACAAGGAGAGGTTAGATAACCTGAAAGTGGTCTTCATTCCGGATTATAAGGTCAGTATTGCTGAAATACTGTTTCCGGCCGCGGAGATATCCCAGCAGATTTCCACAGCGGGAAAGGAGGCCTCGGGCACCGGCAATATGAAGTTCATGATGAATGGGGCAGTAACTCTCGGCACAATGGATGGGGCAAACATCGAGATAGTCGATGAGGTGGGCAGGGACAACGTTTTCATTTTCGGCTTGAATTCCGAAGAAGTAAGGGATCTCAGGGACAGCGGTTTGTATAATCCGTGGACAATTCTTGATGATGATCCGGCTTTGAAGGAAGTTCTCACTACCTTGATAGATGGAACTTTCGGCCTACCGGATGATTTCAGGGAGATCTACGACTCATTAGTACATGGCGTGGAGGGAAGGGCCCCTGATGAGTACTTTGTAATCCGGGATTTTCGATCTTATTCTGAGACAAGACGGCTTGCGGGGGAAACGTGGAAGAACAGGGAAGAGTGGAATCGAATTGCATTATTGAACATCGCCTGCAGCGGGAAGTTTAGCGCCGACAGGACAGTTCAAGAATATGCGTCCGAAATTTGGCGGCTTGAGGCACGGTTCTAGGGCTAAAGAGGACTGCTTGCTCAGCAATTCCTGAGGAAGGCCCGTTTCCAACCCAAAGAGCTAAGAGGCAAAAATGAGCATTTTTTTTGCGCAAATTTTTTTGTCATGAATAATAAACAATTGATTGTCGATATATCACACAAACAGAATATAGCAGAAAGAAGGAAGGCCCCCATGTTTCAAGCTGTTCTAACAAAATCGAAAAGTAAAATTTACTGCGCAAATTGCATGCATTGCAAGCTATTTCGCACTTTTACGGAGGAAGGTAAGTACGTTCTTAGAGTGAGATGCGCAGCTGGCCGTTGGCGCAAAAAGCTAGGCGGAGAAAAACTGTACAAATACTTCACCGTTGCCAGGCGCGCCCTGGATGAGTGCGATTCCTACTCCGAAATGGGCGAATCCAAGCCATTTATGAAAGATCTAAGAAGCACCTTGCCTGTAAAAGACGAAATCTTTGATGTATCCGATCAGAGTGCCTGATTCTACTTGATTTACTCTCAATAAGGGTGCTAGGATGATTGCAAGGAGTACTGTAATTGTCCGGATTGCAATGGCGCGCAGCATTGTGCATGTTAGCGCTGTTTTCTTGCGCCAGCGAGATTAAACAGGTTGATTCTCAATGGACCGAGGAGATGTTCTTTAAGCAGGCTCAGCTGGCCATGGATGAGTATCGCTATAAGAAGGCTCTCTATTTCTATGATGTTTTTCTTGTGCGTTACCCCGAAAACCACCAGTTGGCAATTGCCGCCGAATATGAAAAGGCCTTCATAAATTACAAAATGGGGAATGATGCGATTGCCGCCGACGCTTATCGTGAGATCATCCGTAAATATAATGAAAACTCATACGCAGCGCTTTACCATCCCAAATTCAAACGGCTGTGCGAAATTGGACTTAAGAACATTGAGAAAAAAAAGGCTGTGAATCTGCGTTTGTTTTGGAGGGCGAGAGAGAAGGCCTGGGCAGAGCAAAACGGAGAGAGCATCATCGATGCCAAGGAGGAATCCTGACCTAAATGCGGCCCTTCACATGGAAGGAAGAATCCCTGTTAACACAGAAATCAAATTGCAGATTTCAAATTAGGCGGCCATTGAAGATAGATACAGTTCTTCCGCCTATTAAGATAGACAACGCCGTGTGATGCTTCTCAACGCCGTCACCCCCATGGGAATGAGCCGATTTTTCCAGACGGAGGCATATTAGAAGACATTTTGGCGCTCTGCCGATATCTCTTTAGCTGATTCTCAACTTCACGGATCCGTTTCTGATCTAAGGTTTTATGCACCACTGCCTGAAAATGCGAGTTTCCCCTCTTTTACGGGTCTTCGCCGCCATTTAGTGATCAAATCTTGGCAATTCCCTAGGCAGGCGCACTTTCCGGATAGCAAGAACATGTCAATCAAAATCCAGGCGTTTCTTAGGCGGATGGCGTTGAGCGTTGTCAACATCGTGAGTTAAATCGTGAGCTAATTTGTAGATTCCCATCGGAATGGAAGGGTTTGGGCAAAAGTCAACGATTCCAAGTTTCATCCTGTCCCTCATCCGGTATGAATTCCCTTGAAGACTAAAGGATATGGGCATGGTGGAGGAGGCGGTCGATTCTGAGTTCTTGGAAATATTCTAAAGTTGCCAAGTAAGCCAATTTCGGCATCCTGGTTCGGAAAGGCTAAATCTTGTTTTTTGGCATCTTCCGCATCTGCCGAAAGAGCCCAAGCATCTCTATATGAGCGGCCCCCATCGCGGGCTGTTAAACCCTGCTGCCTACAAGACCTATCCGGATGGGATAATCCTAACAGAGAGCATCTTAG
>Ga0056121_1000188_pt1 | contig 23845 bp, 20 predicted proteins | sample WorMetHEROISLAND_FD_83872 | JGI IMG/M metagenome (GOLD analysis project Ga0056121, IMG submission 83872) | Marine gutless worms symbiont microbial communities from Max Planck institute for Marine Microbiology, Germany - Olavius sp. 1 HERON ISLAND ...
CGCGCCCGCCGGCGGGCGCGCTTGATCACCACGGGGCAAACCTGTTCGTCCTGGTAGCGAACCTGGCAGTGCATGCAGTACAGGCACTCGTTCGGCTGGATCTCGCCCAGCGGCGTGATCGCCTGGACCATGCATTCGTTGGCGCAGGTCTGGCAGGGATTGCCGCACTGGTGGTAGCGCTTGAGCCAGTCGAACGTGCGCATCCGGCCCGGGATCGCCAGGGCGGCGCCCAGCGGGCAGAGATAGCGGCAATAGAAACGTTCGATGAACAGCCCGACCGCCAGCAGCCCGACGGCAAACGCCACGAAGGGCCACGACCGCTGGAATTTCAGGATGATCGCGGTCTTGAACGGCTCGACCTCGGCCGCCTGCTCGGCGATCGGCACCGAAGCCAGGGCGATGCCGAACAGCAAGAAGAAGATCATGTACTTGATCGGCCACAGGCGCTCGTGCAGCGGCCAGGGGACGCTGACCTGCGGCACCTTGAAGTACCTGGCGATGCGGTTGGTCAGTTCCTGCAGGGCGCCGAACGGGCAGAGCCAGCCGCAGTAGGCGCCGCGGCCCCAGAACACCAGCGACGCCGCCACGGAAAACCAGAGGATGAAGACCAGCGGGTCGAGCAGGAAAGCTTCCCAGGTGAACTCGTTGACCAGGGCACTGCCGAGCGCCATCAGGTTGACCACCGAAAGCTGGGCGTTGGCATACCAGCCGAGGAAGACCAGCGTCACCGTGAGAAAGCCCATGCGGAACCACAGGGTGAGGCGCGGCGATGCGGTCAACCGCATCTGGAAGAAGAACGCGGTCGTCAGCACCGCGAGCATCACCACGAGCCCGGCGATCTTGTAGGCGTTCTGCTGCCAGACCCGCTGCCAGAGCGCCTGCTTGGCCGCCCGCTCGCTGTCCGCGGCCGCCACGCTGTCGCTGACGGCGGCCGCGATCGGGCGCGTGTAGGCGTCGGGCAGGCGGTAGCCCAAATCGAATGTCTGGAAGCTCTTCTTGATCGGGCCGACCGCACGCTGCACCAGGAGTTGCAGGCGCCAGGGCTGGGTCGGTTCGAAGCCGCTGTCGGCAGCGATCTTGAACACATCCAGCTCGGTGAAACTGGGCGCGCCCGGCGCGGCAAGGTCGCCGGCGCGACGGTGCATCTTGTCGCGAAAGCGCACCGAGATGTCGCCCTGAATGAGCTGGATGCGGTCGAAGATGCCGCCGCGCACGTAGCCCGAGCCCTTGAAGGAATAGCGGCCGCGACCCATGACCAGGATGGCGTGCTCGCCGGGCGCGAGCCAGGCTTCGAGGTTTGCGTACTCCGCCTCGCCGAGCAGGCTGCGGCCGATCGTGGGCACGCTGACCAGGGCCGCTTGCAGATCGATGAAGGTTTCGCCCGGGTCGCCCTTTTCCGGCCGCGCGGCGGCGCGTTCGTCGCCCGACGCTTCGAAGGCGGCGTTGACCTGGCCGATGTCGAGAGACAGGCGGCGCACGGCGCCATCGCCCGACAGCGTCGTCCAGTCGCGCCCGGCGCCGACCTGCGGGTCGATCTCGCGGACCGGACCGGCGCTGGCGGCAAGCGGCTGCAGGCCGCCGAGGCCGAGCGCGCGGGCGACCTTGATGCCGGAACGAACGATGGAATCGTCGATCACCATGATGGTGACGGTCGCGCCGGATATGATCTCAAGCTCATGGGCCGAGCCGCCGGCGGCCGCTTCCGCCACCAGATCGAGACTGGCGTAGCTTTCCGTCAGCGCCTTGATCTTGCGGTCGGGAATGCCGATCAGGACGATCGGTTCGGAATGTTCGACCAGATCCGCCGCAATCAACTTGCCGTCGGGCGCGACGGCGACCATCACGTGGATCGGCTTGCCGGCGTATCCGGTGGTGCCGACGAAGTCGGAAGTAATGTAGGCGTAGGCGACGGTCGCGCCGTCCTTCAGCACCGGGGCGACCGGCAGATCGCCGGCGACGGCGCCGTAGCCGTCGGCGCCGGCGACGAGACGGTCGGCGGGTATTTCGCCGAGGAAGCGCTGCAGGTACGTCTCGCCGCGTTGCGCCGTCGCCGGCAACGCTGCCAGCAGAACCATCAGAACGGCCAGCCGCGCAAGGCGGGCCGTCGCCCGGAGGAGGTTCTTGCTGCGCGCGCGTAGGTGCCCGCTAATCGGCATCTTCACACCGGCCTCTGTCGAATGCTGATCGTCGAATGCTGATCGTCGCAGATGCGGGGCGCCCCATTTCTTCTGCAAAGCTGAGTTGCAGCAACCCCGGGGACGCATCATGCGGTCGGCGCCGCCGACGCTCCTTGATCGCGATCAACCAGGCGAGGTCATCGCCCGGCGAAGCGGCGCTGCTGGCCGGAACGGCGAAGCGCCCGCGCCGCGGCGACCCTGAAGCTGCAGCCGTCGCCGGCGTCGGTGTGGTACGCGCGTGCTCTTGGAAAGGAACGGGCTGATCGTGTCGCGCCTGTGGCGCCGTCAACCCGTTACGCCGTCAGCCAACCCATGACGAAGCCGGGGACATAGCCGTCCAGCCCCCAGTCGCGCAGCCCGTCGGCGATGACCAGGCCAAGCGTGCGCTCGCGCTCGGTGTCGATCCTCACCGTCACGGTCATGCCGGCGCGCAGGCGCGGCTGGCCGGGCTGTTCGTCGACCAGCAGGCGCACCGGCACCCGCTGCACCACCTTGACCCAGTTGCCCGACGCGTTCTGCGGCGGTAGCAGGGCGAACTCGGCGCCGGTAGCTGGCGAGATGCTCTCGATGCGGGCCTGGAAGGTGACGTCGGGGTAGGCGTCGGCGACCAGCTCGGCGCTCTGGCCCAGGCGCACATGGGTGAGCTGGGTTTCCTTCAGGTTGGCCTCGATCCAGTAGTCCGGCAGCTCGATCATCGAGAACACAGGGGTGCCGGCCTCGACGAATTCTCCCAGGCGCAGACGGACGTTCGATACCGTGCCGCGGGCCGGGGCCAGGATGGTGGTGCGGTCCAGGTCGAGCTGGGCGTGATCGAGCTCGGCCAGCTCCTTCTGGTAGCGCGGGTGCTCGATCAGTTCGCCGCTGGCCCGCCCGCCCAGCTCGGCCAGGATCATGCGGGCGTTTTCTTCCCGGGTCGCCAGCTCGCGCTGGGCCAGGGCCAGATTGTGCTCGGCCTCGTCGAGCTGCTTGGTGGTGCCGACGCCGCGTTCGGCGAGGCGTTCGGCGCGTGCCTGTTCGCGCTGCAGATAGGCGATACGCTCGGTCAGCTCCTCGATCTCGAGCAGGCCGCCGCGATACTCCGCCCGTAGCGACAGGATTTCGTGGCGCATCGCCTCGAGCTCGGCGAGGCGGGCGTCGACCTCGAACTGATAGTCGCGCGGATCGATGCGGAACAGCACCGCGCCACGGTCGACGACCTCGTTTTCCCTGACGTTGACCTCGATCACGCGGCCGGAGACATCGGCGCTGATCGCCACCAGGTTGGCCTTCACGTAGGCGTTCTCGGTGGTCACGTAGCGCAGGCTGCCGGCCCACAAGGTGGCGCCGTAGATCACCAGGGCGACCGGGACGACGACCATGAGCAGGAATCGCACCATGCCGCGGACGACGTGCCGGCCGCGATAATGGGTGCGCGGCAGCTCGGTGACGGTGGCGCCGGCCGGTGCCGGCGTCGGACCGCTCGGGGCGTCGTCTTTGTGCGCGGCGTCAGCCATCGCCGGCGGCCCTTTGCATGGTCGGCTCCTCGTCGAGCATCCCCAACAGGTTGCTCTTCACCTGCAGCAGGATCTCGATAAAGCGCTCCTGTTCCTCCGCCGTCAATCCGTCGAGCGCCTGGCTGCGCAGGTCGCGCGCCAGGGCCCGCATGGTGCGCAGCAGCGCGTCCACTTCGCCGGTCAGGAACACCCGCTTGACCCGCCGGTCGCGCATGTCGGCGCGCCGCTCGATCCAGCCCTTGGTTTCCAGGCGGTCGAGCAGCCGGCCCAGCGTGGCCCGCTCGATCTCCAGGATCGCCGACAGCTCGGCCTGGTTGATCCCCTCGTGGAAATAGAGGTGGGTCAGCACCCACCACTGCGAGCGGGTCAGGCCCAGCTCGCGCATCCGGCGGTCATAGTTCACCCGCATCAGCCGGGCTGAATCGTTCAGCAGGAAGCCGACGTTGCGGTCCGCGGTCTCGCGGCGATCGAACGTGCTGTCATCCATGGCGTTGCAATTGTTGTCTTGCATACATTAAGCCATATTAAAGCCGTGTGAGCAAGACACGTCGCAGCTTGTTCGACATCTGTTTACGAATTGCAAAACTCAATAAAATCAAAAAGGTAATGGAATGAATTTACAGAATGCATTGAGTCTCGACGGGCAGCGGGTGCTGCTCACCGGAGCTGCAGGCGGCATCGGTCAGGCCATTGCCCGCGCCTGCGGGGCGCTCGGCGCCGAGCTGATCATGGCCGACCTGGCGCCCCTGACGGCGCTCGAAGAGGAGCTCGCGGCGGCGGGTGTCCGCGCCACGTCGCATCGCCTCGACGTCGCCAGCCGGGCCGGCAACGCCGCCCTGGCCAGTGCCGCCGGCGACGTCGATGCCGCCATTGCCTGCGCCGGGATCTGCCCCCTGGAGGAGGACTTCTGGGAGGACGGCGGCGACTGGGACGACGTGTTTCACCGGGTCATGGACGTCAATCTGCTGGGCCCCCTGCACCTGGCCCGCGAGATGATCCCGCGCATGGCCGCGCGGGGCGGCGGCCGCCTGGTGCTGATCGGCTCGATCGGCGGCCGCATGGGTGGCATTTCGCCGATCGTGCAGCCGCACTACATCGCCTCCAAGGGCGGGCTGCACGCGCTGGTCTACTGGCTGGCCAAGAAGGCGGCACCGCAGGGCGTGCTGGTCAACGGCATCGCACCGGGGCCGGTGGCGACGGCGATGACCGAGACCACGCCCTATGCCAGGGAGCAGTACCCGCTCGGCCGGCTCGGCCAGCCGGCGGAGATCGCCTGGCCGGTTGCCTTCCTGTGCACGCCGGGGGCGAGCTACCTGTCGGGGGCCATCCTCGACGTCAACGGCGGTCTCTATGTGAGCTGAAGCCGTGCCGACGCCGGTTGCCTGCACGGCGTCGATTGGAAATGATATAACGTAACAATCGACACGGAGGCGTTAGCAATGCGGTTGATCCTGAGTTTGTTTGTCCTGTTGCTCATGCTGCGGACGGCGAGCGGCGAGGAGACGCGCCAGCTCGGCGCGCACGAGCACGGCCACGGTGAAGTCAATATCGCCATTGAGGGCAATCGTGTGCTCATGGAGTTCGAGGCGCCGGGTGCCGATCTTGTCGGCTTCGAGCATGCGCCGGCGACAGCGGCGGAGCGGGCTGCGATCGACGGGGCACTCGCTCAGCTCCGTCAGCCGCTGACGATGTTCGTCCTGCCGGCGGCGGCGGGCTGTGCCGTGGCTGAGGCCAAGGTGGCGCGGGTCGCCGACAGCCACGACGACGACCACGACGACCATGACAAGGACGAGCACGACAAGCACGCGCACGACGACGACGATCACGACAAGGACGAGCACGACAAGGACGAGCACGACAAGGACGACCACGACAAGGACGACCACGACAAGCACGCGCACGACGACGACCACGACAAGGACGAGCACGACGAAGCGGCGGGCGAGGCCCACGCCGAATTTCGTGCTGCCTACACCCTCGATTGCCGGCAGCCGTCGGCGATCACCAGCATTCGCTTTGCCTACTTCGAGCTGTTTCCGCGCGCGCTCGAACTCGAGGTGAACGTCGTCGGTCCGGCTGGCCAGCGCCAGTTCGAGGTCGAGCGAGACGAGATTGTCCTGCGCCTGGAAGGTGTGATGTGATCGCCGCCTGAATGGGCGATGACACGACAACAGCAGCCGCAGCCGCAGCCGGGGCGCCGGCCATCGACCTGACCGGGGTCCGTTTCGCCTGGCCCGGGAAGCGACGGTTCGAGCTGTCGATTGACCGTTTCGCGGTGGCGCGCGGCCAGCGCGTGCTGTTGATCGGGCCGTCGGGCAGCGGAAAATCGACCCTGTTGAGCCTGATCTGCGGCGTCACCGTGGCGACCGCCGGGCAGGTGCGGGTGCTGGACCAGGACCTGGTGCGTCTGTCCGGCGCCGCCCGCGACCGCTTCCGCGCCGAGCACGTTGGCGTCATCTTCCAGATGTTCAACCTGCTGCCCTACGGTTCGGTGCTCGACAACGTGCTGCTGCCGTTGAGCTTCGCGCCGCACCGGCGCCGCCGCGCCGAGGCCGCGGGCGGGGCGCGCGCGGAAGCGCTGCGGCTGCTGTTGGCGCTGGGCCTGGAAGAGGATCTGCTGGCGGCCGCCGCGGCCGATCTCAGCGTCGGCCAGCAGCAGCGCGTCGCGGCGGCGCGGGCGCTGATCGGCGCGCCGGAGATCATCGTCGCCGACGAACCGACGTCGGCGCTCGACAGCGCGCATCGCTCTGGCTTTCTCGAGCTGCTGTTCGCCCAGGCCGCCGCGGCCGGCAGTACGCTGGTCGTCGTCAGTCATGATCTGGCGGTGGCCGACCAGTTCGACGACGTGCGCAATCTGGAGGCGTTGCAGCGGGCCGAGGTGGCCGCATGACGGTCGTGCGTCTGGCCCTGCTGTCGCTCCGCAATCGCTGGCTGACGGCGTTCCTGGCGGTCCTGGCAATCGCCGCCAGCGTCGCCCTGCTGCTCGGCGTCGAGAAGCTGCGCACGGGTGCCCGGGCGAGCTTCGCCAACACCATCGCGGCGACCGATCTGATCGTCGGGGCGCGCACCGGCAGCATCCAGCTGCTGCTCTACACGGTGTTCCGCATCGGCGATGCCACCAACAACATCAGCTGGCGCAGCTACCAGATCATCGCTGCCCGGCCCGAGGTCGACTGGATCGTGCCGATGTCCCTGGGCGACAGCCATCGCGGCTTCCGCGTGTTGGGCACCAGCCGCGACTATTTCGATCGCTACCGCTTCCGCCGCGACCGGCCCCTGGAGTTCCAGGCCGGCGGCCCCTTTGCCGATCTGTTCGACGCCGTCATCGGCGCCGACGTCGCCAGCGCATTGGGCTACCGCCTCGGCGATCCGATGGTCGTCGCCCATGGCCTGGGTGAGATCGAGATGGCAAAGCACGACGACCTGCCGTTCCGGGTGGCCGGCATCCTGCGCAAGACCGGAACCCCGGTGGACCGGACGGTACACGTCAGCCTGGCCGCGATCGAAGCCATCCACATCGGCTGGGAGAGTGGGCGCCGCGACGCCGCCAGGACCCTGTCGGCAGACGAGGCGGCGCAACTGGAGCTGCAGCCGCGCGCCGTGACGGCGGCGCTGGTTGGCCTGAAGTCGAGACTTGCGGTGTTCCGCCTGCAGCGATTCATCAACGAGTACCGCGGCGAACCGCTGACCGCGATCCTGCCCGGCGTCGCGCTGCAGCAGCTGTGGTCGCTGGTGGGCACGGCCGAGACGGCGCTGCTGGCGGTCTCCGCGATGGTGGTGGTGACGGCGCTGCTCGGGATGGTGACCATGGTGCTGGCGACGTTGAACGAGCGCCGCCGCGAGATCGCCATCCTGCGCTCGATCGGCGCTGGTCCGCGCACGGTCGTCGGCCTCATGATGGCCGAGGCGGCCATCCTCACGATTGCCGGCGTGCTGACCGGTACGGCGGCGCTTTATCTCGTCCTGCTGGCGATCCGGCCGTACATTGACCGCCTCTATGGCCTCTATCTCGAGATCGATCCGCCAGGCGGGCACGAGCTTATTGCCATTGCCGTCATCATCGTCGCCGGTTGCCTGGCGGGTCTGCTGCCGGCATGGCGCGCCTACCGGCTTTCGCTGGCTGACGGCATGACGGTGCGGCGCTGAGCCAGCGCGCCGGCGCCGGCGCTACTGGGCGTAGGGTTCGACGCTGGCGTTCTTGATCACATAGCCGACGGGGATATCCGACCGGCCGTCGACGAAGGACAGCGACTGGCTGCTGTTCTCGGCGCTGATCTCGCCGGTGACCCAGACCGCGCTATAGAGGCCGGACGTCGCATAGGTCTGGTCCAGGTCGACATGCACGATCTGGTTCGGCGGCGGCGGCGGGACGTGGATGCAGGCCCCCACGTAGGGGACCAGCAGGAACTCGCTGACTGCCGAGCCGTCGAAGTCGAGCGGCAGCAGGTAGCCGGGAATCCGCACGGTGCGACCGTCCAGAGCCTCGTTCAGCATGCTCTCCCGTTCCTGCATTTCCTCGGCGTATTCGGCGAACGCCGCGGCCAGGCCATCGACGTCGAGGCCTTCCGCCTCCAGCCGGATCGCCATCTCGTCGGCGTCGCGGATCGCCGGGCTGTCGTCGCCCACCTGGCCCTTGGACACCGCGTGCCGCAGTTGCGCGACATAGCCCATTTCGTAACGCAGCATCGGTGGCAGCACCCCGAGCGGATCCGCCAGCGCCGGCCCCGGCGGCAACAGGTCGTCCCAGGTGATGGGCTGTGCCAGTTCGGCCCGGGCCTGCCCGGCCAGGACGAACAACGACACGACGGCTGCGGCGAGCCAGCGCATGGCAATTCTCCGGATCGCGGTTTCTGGCAGACAAGCTAGCTCCGCCCCCGGCATGTGGCCAGCTCAATTCACTGTGAGATCGCCAGGCGGTACAATGCTGCCGGCGTTGAGGGGGGATGCATGGGTTCGCTGATCGTCGTCGTCGGGGGCATCGCCATCCTCGACGGCCTTTCCGACGTGCCGATCTATATCGGTCCGCTGCTGGTCGCCCTGGCGGACCGGCAGCCGACGCGGACGACATTGCTCTTCATTCTCGGTGTCTCCGTCACCTACCTGGGCATGGGCGTCGTCGGCTACGTCGCGCTGGACGCGCTCGACGCCGCGCTCGATGCGATCAACGCCCGGCTTTGGGCGTTCTGGCACGAACCGTCCTTCCTGGAGGTCTGCCTGCAGATCGCCGTCGGCGTGGTGATGCTGCTGTTGGCTCGACGGCGGGCAGGCCGGCTGCCGGATGACGACGACGAAGCCGCCCCGGAGACGCTGACGCCACGGCGGGCGCTGATGCTCGGTGCCGGGCTGGCCCTGGCCGGTGTGCCGGCGGCGGCACCATACTTCGCCGCCATTGCGCAGATCCTGCGTGCTCAGCTCAACCTGGGCGCTTCGCTGAGCCTGTTGGTGTTCTACAACCTGCTCTACATCCTGCCACTGCTGTGCATGCTGGTCTTGCGACTTGTCTTCCAGGAGGCGAGCGAGGCGATCTTTGCTAAAGTACGTACCTTCATAAACACTTGGAGCCGACGCCTTGTGACCGCCGGCATGCTGATCCTCGGCGCCGTACTGGTGATCGACGGCCTACTCTGGTTCTTTCATGAATCGCCATTGCCATACTGATTGCGGCACTTCGGCAGCCCGTACGGAGGACGCCTGATGCCGGCCTCGTTGCGGGCGCGTGTGCGGCGCTATGCCCTGCCCGTTGTCACCTCCACCGCGGCGCTGGCCGTGCTGTTGCTGCTGGCCGGATTTGCGCTGCCGGAGCAGGCGAGCCGGCTGTGGCTGCGGCTGTTCAATCCGACGGAACTGACGCTGAAAGTCGGCGTGCTGCCGAACAAGCCGATGGCCATTTCGATGGCGCGGGCCGTGCAGCAGGAGATCGACGACAGCACGCCGTTCACCGTCGAGATGGTGCCGACCGATGGACTCGAAGATCACATCGCCCGCCTGCGCAGCGGTGAGCTCGATTTCATCATCATCTCCGGCGGGCTCGGCCTCGACCCGGACGAGTTCCGCGCCGTGGCCCGCGTTGGCCAGGAGTTCCTGCACGTCGTCGTGCCTGCCGGCACCACGCTCAGGACCAGCACGGATCTGGCTGGAAAACAGGTCGTCACGGAGGTTGCCGGTGATCCGTCGCGGCAGATCATCGAACGGCTGATCCAGGCCTTCGCCTTCCAGCCACCGATCGAACTGGTCGAGGCGTCATTCGACGAGGTCGATGCGCTGTTCGTGTCCGGCGAAGTGGCTGCCGGCCTGTTCATCGAGCCGGTGCTCGGCAGTGGCACGACGACGGGCCTGTTGCGCTCGGGCCGCTACGATCTGGTCGGTGTGCCACAGGCACACTACTTGTCGCAGATCGCCGATGGCCTTCATGTCGCCGAACTGCCGATGGGAGCCTACGGCGTGAACCTGACCGTGCCGTCGGCACCCGTGCAGACGGTGGCACTCAACAGCTACATGGTGACCCGGGAGGACCAGGGCGCTGCACAAATTCTTGCGATGATGCGGGTTCTGTTCTCCGTCGACGTGGTGCGGCGGCTGGACTTCGATATCGCCCGACTGTCGGAGGAGTGGGGGCGACAGACCTCGGACTACACCCTGCATCCCGCGGCGCGCGACTTCTTCGACCGCGACGAGCCCGTCAGCTCCGACCAGTTCGAGATCGCGGCGTTCTTCCTCGCCGCCCTGCTTGCCGTGGGCGGCGGCTTGCGGATCCTGTTCCTGCAATGGCGCCGGCAACTCGCCGCCGACCAGCGCGAGCGCATCGGCGCCATCATGGAGCGACTGGTCGAACTGGACGGGCAACTGCGCGATGCCGACCCGCAGGGCGTGCGGACAATCCTGGACCAGATGTCGGTGCTGGAGAACGAAGCCGAAGAGCTCTGGTTGAAAGGTCGTGTCAATACCGAGGACCTGGAGAACTTCTTCGAACGCAGCGGCGCGAAGATCCGCAACGCTCATCTCCGCCTGCTCGAGACGCGGGCACAGGAGCTGCGGGTGGCGCAGGAGGCGCTGTCGCGCGATCTCGGTCACACGGACCGGCAGGCCGGTACCTGACGACCCGGCTCGGCTGGGAACGCGTTGCGTCTGCCGCCATCCGCAGGGTGTAGACAGAGGACGGAAGATGAAGATCGACGGCACTCCCTATCGCACGATCTGGCTGGACGACGACGGCTGGGCCGTCCGGGTCATCGACCAGACCTTGCTGCCGCACCGGTTCGAAACCATCCGCCTCACCAGCGTTGAAGACGCCGCCGGCGCCATCCGCGACATGGTGGTACGAGGGGCCCCGTTGATCGGCGCGACGGCGGCCTACGGCGTCTGCCTGGCGGCACGGGCAGACCCGAGCGACGCCGCGCTCGACCGGGCGCGCGAGCTGTTGCTGGAGACCCGGCCGACGGCGGTGAATCTGCGCTGGGCCCTCGCGGAGATGGGCACGGCGCTGCGCCCGCTGGCGCCGGCGGCACGGGCGGCCGCGGCCTACGTCCGGGCGGCGGAAATCTGCGACGACGACGTCGCCACCTGTGCCGCGATCGGCGACCATGGCCTGGCCTTGATCGACAAGGCCTGGCGGAACGCCGGGTCGTCCCGGCCGGTCAACATCCTCACCCACTGCAATGCCGGCTGGCTGGCGACGGTGGACTGGGGCACCGCACTGGCGCCGATCTACAAGGCGCACGACCGCGGCATCCCGGTGCATGTCTGGGTCGACGAAACCCGCCCGCGCAACCAGGGTGCGGCGTTGACGGCGTTCGAACTCGGCAGCCACGGCGTGCCGCATACGGTGATCGTCGACAATGCCGGCGGGCACCTGATGCAGCACGGCCAGGTCGACCTCTGCATCACCGGCACCGACCGCACCACCGCCAGCGGCGACGTCTGCAACAAGATCGGCACCTACCTGAAGGCGCTGGCGGCGCACGACAACGGCGTGCCGTTCTACGTCGCGCTGCCCTACAGCACCATCGACTGGCAGGCCGACGACGGCGTGCGCGAGATCCCGATCGAGCAGCGTGACGGCACGGAAGTGACCTGGGTCGGCGGCCGCGACGGGACCGGGCAGCTCACCCAGGTGGCGATCACGCCCGACGGTTCGGCCGCCGCCAACTTCGCCTTCGACGTCACCCCGGCGCGGCTGGTCACCGGGCTGATCACGGAACGCGGCGTCTGCGCCGCGAGCCGCAGCGGTCTCGCCTCGCTCTATCCGGAGCAGGCCGCCTGAGTGCAGGCAGCTCAGGTCATAATGGCGGGGTCAGGCCGGCAGCGGCTGCCGCGACACGCGCACCGAGGACACGGCGGCATCGATCGCCGCGCGATCGGGCAGGCCGGCCTGGGCACCGGGCTGCCGGCAGGCCAGGCTGCCGGCGACGCAGCCGCGGCGCAGGCAGTCGTCGACGGTTCGGTTCTCGGCCAGGGCCGCGGCATAGGCGCCGACGAACGCATCCCCCGCGCCGACCGTGTCGACCACCTCGACGGGCAGGGCCGGGGCCTGCAGCAGCTCGCGGCCGTCCGTCGCCACGGCGCCATCGCCACCCAGGGTGACGACGACGGTGGTATCGCCGCGCCGGGCGATCGCCGCCGCCAGTTCGACCGGTTGCCGCGCCGCCAGGCCGTAGGTCTGTCCCAGCATCGCCGCCTCGACCTCGTTCACGATGAGCACGCCGAGGTCGCTCAGCACGGCCTCGGGCAGGTCGGCGAAGGGTGCGGCGTTCAGTACAACCCGCGCGCCGTTCTGCCGCGCCAGCTGCACCGCCGACCAGTTCTCGGCCAGTGGAATCTCCATCTGCAACAGACAGATATCACCTGCAGCCGGAGGTTGCATGGCGAGCTGATCGACCGAGACTTCGGCGTTGGCACCGCCGGCGACGACGATCTGGTTGTCGCCGCGGGCGTCGACGACGACGGCGGCGCAGGCGGTCGGCCGGGTACCGGTCCGCAGCCCGGCGAGATCGACGGCCGCGGCGGCGAGATTGGTCGTGGCCGTGGCCGCGAAGGCGTCGTCACCGATGCAGCCGACGAAGCGGACGTCGGCGCCGGCACGCGCCGCGGCCAGCGCCTGATTCGCGCCCTTGCCCCCGGGCAGCAGACGATAGTCGTCCGCCAGCACCGTTTCGCCGCGTTGCGGCAGCCGCGGCGGGTTCACGACAAGATCCAGGACGATGGAGCCGAATACGACGATCACAGCGCAAATGTGCCCCAGGCCTGCATTTGCGCGCAACAACGATCCGCCGGTCGGGACAAGGGGCGGAACCCGTTGGAGTCTCGCCTCAGGCTTCCGCCGCGATCACTTTGGCGATGAACCTGGCAATCGGTCGTTTGCGGGTGCGCTCTTTGTCGTCGTCGGCCACGACGGTGAGAACGGCGTGGTCCGCGGCTTTGACGTTCAACTTCTCGGCGTCCTGCTGTGCTTCTTCGAGACTCCGCAGGCGACGCCGAAGATATGGACTTACCATGCCCTCTACTTTTCACCTCCCTGTGAACCCGGGCGCTCTTATTGATCGGGTCGCGGACCGATCAGGCGGGTCATTGACAAGCCCGCCACGTTGCTACAGTGACTAACACAACTATCGCGTGACAAAAAGTCTTGACGTTTTCATTTCGGCGGCTCTCGCGCGACCTAATGCCGCGGCGCCGCGTCGCCTTGTCATGCCGCTTTCGCGGGCCTAGCATTTCGGGCAGTTTTCGGCCGTAGCACAATCCGCCGGTCGGCCGGTCAAGCAGCGGAGAGGACGATGGATCTCGCCTTCAGCGACGACGAGTTGCGGTTCCGCGGCGACGTACGAGCTTTCGTTGCCGCGAACCTGCCCGCCGATATCGCCGAAGGCGTGCGAATCGGCCGGGACCTCGGCAAGCAGGAGATCACCCGCTGGCAGAAGTTGCTGGCCGGACAGGGCTGGATCGCGCCGCACTGGCCGGTGGAACACGGCGGCTGCGGCTGGAGCGCGACCCAGCGCTACATCTTCGATCAGGTGCTGTCCGAGTTCGACACCCCCGACCTCAATCCTTTCGGTCTGCAGATGGTCGGCCCGGTGATCTATACCTTCGGCACCGAGGCGCAGAAACAGCGCTTCCTGCCGGGCATCCTGAACAGCGACGAGTGGTGGTGCCAGGGCTACTCCGAACCGGGCGCGGGCTCCGACCTCGCGGCCCTGCAGACCAAGGCGGTGCGCGACGGCGACCACTACGTCGTCAACGGCACCAAGACCTGGACCTCGCTGGCGCACTTCGCCGACTGGATCTTCTGTCTGGTGCGTACCTCCAACGAGGGCAAGCCGCAGGAAGGCATCTCGTTCCTGCTGATCGACATGAAGAGCCCGGGGATCGAGGTCAAGCCGATCATCACCATCGACGGTCGCCGGCACGTCAATATGACCTATTTCACCGACGTGCGGGTGCCGGTGGAGAACCGGGTCGGCGAGGAGAACAAGGGCTGGACCTATGCCAAGTTCCTGCTTGGCAACGAGCGCACCGGCATTGCCGAGGTTGGCCCGTCGAAGCGGCGCCTGCGCCGGCTCAAGCAGATCGCGGCGGCCGAATACAGCGGCTCCCGCCCGTTGCTCGAGGAGGCCGATTTCGCCGGCCGGATCGCCGACGTCGAGATCGGCCTGACCGCGCTGGAGTATCTCTCGTTGCGCTTCCTCGCCGAGGAGGCGGCCGGCCGGCCGGTCGGCCCGGAGGCGTCGATGCTGAAGATCCGCGGCTCGGAACTGCGCCAGCAGATCACCGGGCTGACCATCGAGGCGCTGGGGCACTACGCCGCCCCGTACGAGCTCGATCAGCTCAGCGAAGGCTGGAACGAACCGCCCCTGGGACCGGAATATGCGGCCGGACAGATGCCGGAATACCTGTACAGCCGGGCGGCGACGATCTATGGCGGCAGCAACGAGATCCAGCGCAACATCATCGCCAAAATGGTGCTGGGCCTGTAGACACGACGCCGCTGTATCGCGGGGCGGCGCGCGGCGACGCAGCCCCGGCGGCGGCGGGCAGGGCGCGCCGGGATAGCAGGGAAGAGACGACGGGAATGAACCGCAAGGAACGACGCCGGGCCCGAAAACAGGCTGCCGGCGGCGCTGAGGCGGGGGGAGCCTGGGTTCCGCCGACCGCCGATGCCGTTGCCGGGGCACTGCTGCAGCACGCTGCCGGGACCTCGCCGCTGGCGGGTGCCGACCCGCAGGCGGAGCTGCGGATTGCCGTCGGTCACCTCGAATCCGGTCATCCCGGCGAAGCGGAACCGCACCTCCAGGCTGTGCTCGAGGTCAGGCCGGACGATCCGGTGGCGATGCAGCTATCGGGCGTGGTTGCCTTCGAGCTCGGCCGCGGCGAGGAGGCCCTCGAGCGCCTGCGCCAGGCCGTGGCGACGGCGCCGGACTACCCCGAAGCACAGCATAACCTGGCGCTGGTGTTGCTGGCGCACGGCCAGGCGGCGGAAGCGGCCCGGCACTTTCGCCAGGCGCTGGACCTGCGCCCCGACTATCCGCAGGCGCACTTGAACCTGGGCAACGCGCTGCGCGCGGCGGCCGACTTCGCCGGTGCGCAGGCGGCCTACGAAGCGGTGCTGGAGGAGCAGCCTGACCTGGTTGAAGCACGCCTCAATCTGGCCAACGTGCTGCGCGAGCGCGGTGACGACAAGGCCGCACTGGCAGAATACGACCGGGTGGTGGAGCAGCGACCCGACTATGGCGAAGCGCACCACAACCGCGGCATCTGCCTGGGCGAGTTGGGCCGTCAGGCCGAGGCAATCGCCGCTCACCGCCGCGCTTTGGAGCTGGCACCGGACGACGCCGAAGTGGCTTTCGCCTTCCGCGAGGCGATGCGTCAGCGCGTCCCCGACTGGCACATGAAGATGCTCGCCGACGCGGGTCGCAACGACGCCTTTGCGCAGGCGCTTGCGCGCCAGGTCCGGCCCGGCATGACGGTATTGGATGTGGGCAGCGGCAGTGGCCTGCTGGCGATGATGGCGGCGCGCGCCGGGGCGGCGCACGTCTACGCTGTCGAGGGCATCGGCGAGCTGGCCGAGGTGGCGCGGGAGGTGGTCGGCGCCAACGGCTTCGCCGACCGCATCACCGTGCTCGACGGCCGCTCGACCGAGCTGCGCATCGGCGCAGAGCTGCCCGAGCGCGTCGATCTGGTGGTGGCGGAAGTGTTCGATTCCGGGCTGCTGGGCGAGCGCGCGTTGACGACCTTGCGCCATGCCGGACAACAGCTCATGCAGCCGGGCGGCGTGATGCTGCCGGCATCTGCGGATGTCTATGCCATGCTGGTGTCTCTGCCGCGCTGGCGCTCGGTCAATCCCGTCGCCGACATCGCCGGCTTCGACCTCTCGGCGTTCGATCGCTTCCGCAACCCATACACCTACCTGCAATGCGATCTGGCCAGCGAGCCGCACGCCGCCTTGAGCGCGCCTTTCCACGTCGCCCATTTCGATTTTCGCGATCCGCCGCCGCCGGTGCGCAGCCGCACAATCGAGGTGCCGGCGACGGCGGCGGGCGAGGTGCATGCGGTTGCCTTCTGGTTCGAACTGCAGCTCGACGACGCCGTCAGCCTGAGCACGGCGCCGGGGCGGGAGCTTGACCACTGGCGTCAGGCGGTCCAGTTCTTCGACCAGGGCCGCAGCGCTATGCCGGGCGAGCAGCTCACGCTCACCGTCGGTCACACCGATACACGGATCTACTTCGAGCTCTGAGGCGGATGTCGCCGGTCCGGAGCCGCAGGGGAGACAGCTACGATGGATATGAAATTCAGCGATGCCGACCTGGCGTTCCGGGACGAAGTGCGCGGCTTTGTTGCCGACAACCTGCCCGACCACATCCGCGAGAAAGTCCGCCGCGGCCTGAAGCTGGACAAGGACGACGTCGTCTTCTGGCAACGCAAGCTGAATGATCAGGGCTGGTTCGTGCCGCATTGGCCGGTCGAGCTGGGCGGCTGCGAATGGACCTCGACGCAGTACTATCTGTTCCAGCAGGAGATGGTCGAAGGGTTCTGCCCGGGCGTATCGCCGTTCGGTGCCCGCATGTGCGCCCCGGTGATCTTCACCTTCGGCAACGACGCCCAAAAAGAGCGGTTCCTGCCGGGCATCAAGACCAGCGAGGACTGGTGGTGCCAGGGCTACTCCGAGCCGGGCTCGGGCTCCGACCTGGCGTCGCTCGGCACCAAGGCGGTGCGCGACGGCGACGACTATATCGTCAACGGGACCAAGACCTGGACCACCCTGGCGCAGTGGGCCGACTGGATCTTCTGCCTGGTGCGCACCTCCAACGAGGGCAAGCCGCAGGAAGGCATCTCGTTCCTGCTGATCGACATGAATACGCCGGGCATCGAAGTCACGCCGATCATCACCATCGACGGCGGGCACGAGGTCAACTCGGTGTTCTTCACCGACGTGCGGGTGCCGGTGGAGAACCGCGTCGGCGAGGAGAACAAGGGCTGGACCTACGCCAAGTTCCTGCTCGGTTTCGAGCGCTCCAACTCGATGACCGCCGGTCTCAAGCTGCAGCAGCGGCGACTGGCGCGGATCGCCGGCGAGGAGCGGATCGCCGGGCAGCGGCTGGCCGACGACGTCGATTTCGGCGCCGCCCTGGCCGACTACGAGGTCAAGCTCAGGACTTACGAGTTCCTGGAGATGCGCAGCCTGGGCAACAAGAACCCCGGGGCGGAAGCCTCCTACCTCAAGGTGCTCGGCACCGAGCTGCAGTGTCAGGCGACGGAGCTGCTGCTGCAGTCGGTCGGCTACTACGGCGCCCCCTACGTGCGCGAGGCACTGGAGTACGGCTACAACGAGCCGTCGATCGGTCCCGACTACGCCGCCCCGCTGGCGCCGCAGTACTTCAACACCCGCAAGACGACGATCTACGCCGGGTCGAACGAGATCCAGCGCAATATCATGGCCAAGGCGGTGCTGGGCATGTAGCCAGGCGGAAGCGGCTGCCGCCGGGTCCCGCGGCCGGCCTGTGACACCGCCCCGGGCGGGGGTTTGAGCCCCCCGGCGAACGTGTTAGGTGAAGGGCCGGTCTCGTGGAGGAGACGTCGACAAGAAAAGCGAACGGTCTTCATGGAGTTGCAGTTCACCCCGGCAGAGCGGGCCTTCCAAGGGGAGGTGCGCGCCTTCATCCGCACCACCCTGTCGCCCGACGTGGCGCGCCGGGTCAGGAGCGGCCAGGCGATCGATAAGGCCGATTACCTGGCCTGGCAGCGGGCCCTTCACGCCAGGGGCTGGATCGCCCCCGGCTGGCCGGAGGCCCATGGCGGGCCGGGTTGGAGCCCGGTCGAGCGCTACATCTTCGAGGAGGAGATGGCCCGCGCCGACTGCCCGCGGATCATTCCTTTCGGGCTGAAAATGGTCGGTCCGGTGATCTACACCTTCGGCAGCGACTGGCAGAAGGAGCACTACCTGCCGCGGATCCTCGGCAGCGAGGACTGGTGGTGCCAGGGCTACTCCGAGCCGGGTTCGGGATCCGATCTGGCGTCGCTCGGCACCAGGGCGGTGCGCGACGGCGACGACTATGTCGTCAACGGCACCAAGACCTGGACCTCGTTCGCCCACTACGCCAACCGGATGTTCTGCCTCGTGCGCACCGCCAGCGGCGGCAAGCCGCAGGAGGGTATCTCCTTCCTGCTGATCGACATGAACGCGCCCGGCGTCGAAGTGAAGCCGATCGTCACCATCGACGGCGGACGCGACGTCAACATGGTGTTCCTGACCGACGTGCGCGTGCCCCTGCGCGACCTGATCGGCGAGGAGAACAAGGGCTGGACCTATGCCAAGTTCCTGCTCGGCCACGAGCGGCTGGGCATCGCCGCGGTCGGCCGCTCCAAGCAGCAGATCGCCCGGCTCAAGGAAATAGCCGCGACCGAAACCGGCGGCGGCAGGCCGCTGGCCGACGACGGCGATTTCAGCCGCGACGTCGCCCGGGTCGAGGTCGAGCTGCAGGCGCTGGAGATGACCGAGCTGAGGCTGCTGATGCAGGCCGCCGCCGGCGCCGCGCCCGGCGCCGAAGCCAGCATGCTGAAAATCCGCGGCACCGATATCCAGCAGGATATCACCGAGCTGACCATGCAGGCGGTCGGCTATTATGGCTTCCCGTACGTCCGCGAGGCGCTCGATCACGGCTGGAACGAGACACCGATCGGCCCGGAGTACGCGCCGCCAGCGTCGCCGGTCTATTTCAACTGGCGCAAATCCTCGATATACGGGGGCACAAACGAGATCCAACGCAACATCATCGCCAAGATGGTGTTGGGCATGTAACGAAACAGGAGAGGCGCCAGGACATGGATTTTTCCCTCAGCGAGGAGCAACAGCTGCTCAAGGACAGCGTCGACCGCTTCGTGCGCGAGGAGTATGAGCTCGAGAGCCGGCGCAAGCTGGTCGCCAGCGACGACGGCTTCAGCCGCGACCACTGGAAAATGATGGCCGAACTCGGCTGGCTCGGCGTCGCCCTGCCCGAGGAGTTCGGCGGCATCGGCGGCGGCCCGGTCGACACCATGGTGATCATGGAAGGCGTCGGCAGCGGCCTGATCGTCGAGCCCTATCTGTCCAGCGTCGTGCTGGGCGGCGGCTTCCTCACCGAAGCCGGCAGCGAGGCCCAGAAGACCGAGCTGCTGCCGAAACTGGCGGCCGGCGAGCTGATGCTGTCGTTTGCCTACGTCGAGGCGCAGTCGCGCTTCGATCTCAACGACGTCGAACTGTCGGCCAAGGCGGACGGCGGTGGCTATGTCCTCAACGGCGCCAAGGGCGTCGTGCTCAATGCCGCCAGCGCCGACAAGATCATCGTTGCCGCGCGGACCGCCGGCGGCAGCCGCGACAGCTCCGGCATTACCCTGTTCCTGGTCGACAACGGTGCTGCGGGGCTGAGCCGGCGGGACTACCCGACCGTCGACGGCCTGCGCGCGTCCGAGCTGAGCTTCGAGAACGTCGCGGTCGGTGCCGACGCCGTGCTTGGCGAGGTCGACAACGGCCTGCCGGTAATGGAGAAGGTGGTGGGCAAGGCGATCGCCGCGCTGGCGGCGGAGTCCGTCGGCTGCATGCAAGTGCTGCACGAGACCACCAACGAGTATCTGAAGACGCGTAAGCAGTTCGGCGTGCCGCTGTCCAAGTTCCAGGTGCTGCAGCACCGCATGGTCGACATGTTCATGGAATACGAGCAGGCCCGGTCCATGTGCTACATGGTCACGCTGAAGTGCGAGGACGAGGACGCGATCGAGCGGGCCAAGGCGGTGTCCGCCGCCAAGGTGCAGATCGGCAAGTCCGGGCGTTTCGTCGGCCAGCAGGCGGTGCAGCTGCACGGCGGCATGGGCATGACCGAGGAACTCAACGTCGGCCACTACTTCAAGCGGCTGACCATGATCGACACCATGTTCGGCAACAAGGACTACCACCTGCGGCGGTTCGCCAACCTGAGCGGGAGCGCCGCTGCCGCCTGAGCTTCGCGGCAGGCGAAGGGGGACGCCGACGATCTGCAAGACCGGCACAACGACCCGGCCCATAGCAGGCCAGCGGCGGGCGCGGTCATGATGGCGCGGCGATGACCGACGTCGCACTGGCGACGCCGGACGACCTGGCTGACCTGACCAGGCTGGCGCAGGCGATGGAGGCGCACTACGAGGGCGCCAGCGCGCTGAGCGACGCGGATGTGCGCCGGGCCATCGAGGCCGCCCTGTTCGTGCCGGCACCGCTGGCCCTGGCCTTCGTCGCCCGCCGCGGCGGCGATGCGATCGGCTTTGCCTTCGTCTGCTTCATCTTCCCGGGGCACGCGTTCCGGCCCGGGCTGTTCCTGAAGGACGTGTTCGTCGACGTCGCCGCGCGCAGACAGGGCGCGGGACGTGAACTGCTCAGAGCCGTTGCGGCCTATGCCGACGCCAATGGCTTCGACCGTATCGACTGGACGACCGCGGTCGACAACAGCGGTGCGAGAGCGCTGTACGACGACGTCGCCGATCTGCAGACCGACTTGGTGCTCTATCGTCTGCGCCGCCAGGACTTCGGCAAGCTGCTGTCGTGATCCGCTGGGCGCGTTCGGTTCAGTTGCCTTCGCTGCTTGCGGACCCCGCCTTTCGCCTGGGCTTCATCCGCCTTGCCTGACACGCCGGCGAAAGCCGGCGCCTATCACAGTGGCAAAGCGGTATGTCGCATCCTGGCAAGGGGCATGGCCGCTTCCAGCCAAGGCATCCACGCTCGCGTATCGCCGCCCGGCCCTAGTCGTCCCGCTTGCCGGTCCGCATTTCCGGATGCAGCGACGTGCCGAAGATATGCTCGTCGTGGTGCATGACATGCTCCGAGGCGCCGACGATCAACGGATCGGGCGCGTGCACCACGTGCGGGTCCTTGTTGGGATAGGGCAGGCTGGAAAGGAAGTGCCGCATGCAGTTGATCCGGGCCCGCTTCTTGTCGCTCGACTTGACGATGGCCCAGGGCGCATCGGCGGTGTCGGTATAGAAGAACATCGCCTCCTTGGCCTCGGTGTAGTCTTCCCACTTGTCGAGCGACTGCTTGTCGATCGGGCTCAACTTCCACTGCTTGAGCGGATCGTGGCCGCGCTGGTGGAAACGCCGTCGCTGCTCCTCGCGACTGACCGAGAACCAGTACTTGAACAGGCGGATGCCGCTGCGCACCAGCATGCGCTCGAGCTCCGGACACTGGCGCATGAACTCGAGATAGGCGCCTGGGTCGCAGAAGTTCATCACCCGCTCGACGCCGGCGCGGTTGTACCAGGAGCGGTCGAACATGACGATCTCGCCCTGGGTCGGCAGATGCTCGATGTAGCGTTGGAAGTACCACTGCCCCTGTTCGCGCTCCGACGGTTTCTCCAGCGCGACGACCCGCGCGCCGCGCGGGTTCAGGTGCTCCATGAAGCGCTTGATGGTGCCACCCTTGCCGGCGGCGTCGCGGCCTTCGAACAGGACGACGATCTTCTGTCCGGTCTCCTTGACCCAGCTCTGTACCTTCAGCAGCTCGACCTGCAGTTCCTGCTTGTTCCGTTCGTAGACGTCCCGGCGCATCTTGGTCTTGTAGGGATAGACGTCCGACTGGAAGATCTCGCGCAGGCGCTCGGGGTCGTGGCGTATTTCCGCCAGCTCATGCCGGGTCGCGCCGCTCTTCGCGCCCGCCGTCTCTTCCTCTGGCGGAACCAGGCCGAGGGTGTCGGGGATCGACCGCTTACTGCCTTTTGACGCCTTTGCCGTTGCTTTGGCCGGCTTCTCGGCCGTGGCCGGGACCGGGGTGGCCTGGGCGTCGGTTGCGGTTGCCTTGCCCGGATCGGCAATCGCCTGCCTGCTGGCCGCGTCGTTCATGGTGTCATCCCCATCGCGAGTTCAAGCGGAAGTTCCCCCGCGCGCCTACCATCGGCGAATGGGGGTCAAGGAAACGTTACGATAGTGTTGCAACCCTTTAGCAAGTGGCGGACGCCGTTGCATTGTCTGGAATCAATCCGGCCTGGCGACAGGGTTAATCCGGCTCCCCGGGGCCGTCTCAGGCGGGCGCCGGCCGGCGGTCGAACCAGGGACGCGCGGCCTCCAGTTGCGCGGCCAGGGCGAACAGGGTCTCCTCATCGCCGAACGCCGTGACGAGCTGGACGGCGACCGGCAGCCCGCTGCCGCTTTCCCCGAGCGGAACCATCGCCGCCGGTTGTCCGGTGAGGTTGAACCAGAGGGTGAACGGCGAGAAGGCGAACACCCGTCGCCAGTATTCGTCCACGTCGTCGAGCTGCATGTCGATCCAGCCGAGCTGCGGCGGCAGGGTAGCAAGGCCCGGCGTCAGCAAGGCGTCGTAATCGCCATGGAACGCCGCCATCTGACGGCCAAGGCGATGGGCGGTCTGCGTCGCCCTGACCAGATCGGCGCCGCTCACGCCGTCGCCCATCTCGCCGCAGGCCCATGTCACCGCTTCCACCTCGTCGCGCCGTGCCGGGCGGTCCTTGATGGGATTGGCGGCCAGGTTGACCCGGGTGTTGGCGGCCATGACGGTGAGGAACGTGGGGATCACCAGTTCGCGGTCGATCGCCGGGTCGGCTTCCTCGACGATGTGACCGAGATCGACGCAGAGCTTTGCCGTCTCGTCCAATACCCTCAGGCTGTCCTCGCACACCGGCACGTCGATCACGGGGCGACGGGTGATGGCGATGCGCAGACGGTCGGGGGGGCGGGAACAGGCGTCGAGAAACGCGCCGGACGGGGCCGGCGCGGCATAGGGATCGCCGGCGCCGGCGCCATGCGTGGCATCGAGCAGGGCGGCGCTGTCGCGCACGCTGATCGACACCGCGTGCTCTGCCGACAGCCCGTTCAGGCCTTCGCCCAGGTAGGGCGCCTGGCTGTTGCGCCCCCGGGTCGGTTTCAGCCCGAACAGTCCGCAGCAGGCGGCCGGGGCGCGGATCGAGCCGAAGCCGTCGGTGGCGTGCGCCATCGGCAGCATCCGCGCGCCCACCGCCGCCGCGGCGCCGCCGGACGAGCCGCCGGAAATCAGGCCCGGGTCCCAGGGATTGCGCGTCGGGCCCCAGTAGGCGGGCTCGCAGGTCAGGCTCAGGCCAAGTTCGCAGGTATTGGTACGGCCGAAGATCACCAGGCCGGCGGCTTTCAGGCGTTCCACATAGAGCGAATCCGCCGTCGGCACGTAGTCTTCGTAGTAGCGGCAGCCGCGACGGGTGGGATGGCCGGCCAGCGACGCCGAGAGATCCTTGAGCAGGTAGGGCACCCCGCGCAGCGGACCGTCCGGCAGCCCCTGCTTGATCGCCGCCCGGCCATAGTCGTCCATCCGCACGACGACGGCATTGACGGCCGGATTGTCGGCTTCGACCCGGTCGATGGCGGCCTCGAGCAGTTCCAGTTCCGTAACTTCCCCGGCGCGCACCAGATCCGCCAGGGTCAATGCGTCGTATCGGTCATAATCGCTGAATCCTGCCATCTCCAGCTGTCCTCCCGGTGTGTTCCAAGCAAGTATCCAAGCGTGTCGCTGTTGCAACGGCCAAAGAAATTGCGACCGACATCACAGTGATTGCTCGCCTCGCCTGCAACGAATCATATTCTAAAGCACTTCGCGTTTAATCTGAGGCATATCCTGCGGCCTGAAAGAAGTTCCAGCACTCTTGGGGCTGATAGAGGTCGCAGACATCGCCGATGGCCTCGACGAGGGTGTCGTAGCTGCGC
>Ga0056121_1000189_pt1 | contig 23706 bp, 25 predicted proteins | sample WorMetHEROISLAND_FD_83872 | JGI IMG/M metagenome (GOLD analysis project Ga0056121, IMG submission 83872) | Marine gutless worms symbiont microbial communities from Max Planck institute for Marine Microbiology, Germany - Olavius sp. 1 HERON ISLAND ...
CGCGAAGCGCATCATAGTTGAAACTATGGACGTTAAGTCCCTTCACGTTCAGTCCGTGGCTTGTCCACGGATGAGGACTTTAGTCCTCCAGACTATGGACTTTCAGTCCATAGTGGTTGATGCTCCATGCCCAGCCGGGTTCGGTTGTGGTTTCCGCAGCCTGGGAACGAGGGCAGGTTCACCGCACAGTACCCGCAATTTCAAGCGAAATGATGTACTAGCAGATTCATCACTTAAAATTCAGCCATTACCGGGAAAGGGAGTGGTAAATTTCTAAGTGGTCAGCGTAGAAGGGTTCATCAACCACTCCCCATCCTATCCTGCGCGCCCTCCGTGTCTGTGCGGTTTTCCGGCGCGACACGCTTACTCCGAGTTGTGCAATATCCGACCTTTCTCGTCTTCCACCGAGACCTTGATGGGGATGCCCTTGCGGATGCTGGCGCTCACGATGCAGAAGTCTTCGAACAGGTCCTTGCAGCGGTCGAAACGCTGGGTGCCGGCCAGCTCGTCGTTGACGATCAGCCTGACCTCCATGCCGCCGATGCGCAGGCGGTTCTTCTCTGTCCGGACCATGATGCAGGTGGCCTCGGTGCGTAGGCTGTTGGCGGAGGGGTCTTCCTTGGCCAGGCAGTAGAGCAGGCTGGCGCTCATACAGTTGGCGGCGGCCGCGGCGAGCAGGCGGGATGCGTTGGGACCAGAGGCCTCGCCCAGGGGCGGCGGCTCGTCCATGAGGAGATCCGCGGCCTGTTTCCAGTCGAAGCGGACATTGATCTCGTAGTTTTCCCGTTGCTCCAGGTGGATGGTGAAACGACCTTCTTCGGACATGGGGCCTCCTCTTGTTGTTGAATCTTGTGGGTTGTCCAGATTCTACCGATTTTCACATAAAGCCTCGGCTACCGCCGAATTATTGTCTATACAACAGCCTTGTGAAGATTGAATTTGACCAGGCCTTGGGCCATATTTCACCCCTTCAGGCCATGAAAAACCGGTCTCAAAAACAGCTCAATCTCTTCATAAAACGTGTCCATGATCTGACGGGACTTGATAATCAGGAGCTCTCCCCATGGCAAGTGCCGATGATCTGATTGCCGGCGTGGGCGAGCAGCGACGGGCCTGGGAGGCGACGCTCGCCGAGCAGGGTCTGGCGGTGCCCGCGCATCCGGTGCTCGAACGCACCTTGCCGGGCGTTTGGGAGGCGAGTGACTATGTCGCCAAGAGTTGTATCCGCTATCCGGACATCCTGCCGCAATTGCTCGCTTCCGGGCGTCTGGAGAGTTCTTGCGCCCCGGGCGAGTTGGACCGCTTGCTGGCCGCTGAGCTGGAGGGCGTCACCGACGACCAGTCCCTCGCGGCGGCCCTGCGCCGGTTCCGCCGCCGCGAGCTGGTCCGCATCATCTGGCGCGACATCGCCGATTTGGCGGGACTCGACGAGACCCTGGAGGACCTGAGCGCCCTGGCGGATGCCTGTGTGGGTCATAGCCTGCGCTTGCTGCACGGTTGGTTGACGGCGGAGCTCGGCACCCCCCGCGACGCGGCCGGCGCCGAGCAGCACCTGGTGGTGCTGGGGATGGGAAAGCTGGGGGCACGGGAGCTCAATCTGTCCTCGGACATCGACCTCATTTTCGCCTATGCCGGGGTGGGCCAAACGGATGGTCAGCGCCCCCTGACCAATGAGCAGTTTTTCGTCCGTCTCGCCCAATGCCTGATCCAGGCCCTGGATACCAAGCGGGCAGACGGCTTTGTGTTTCGGGTCGATACGCGCCTGCGTCCGTTCGGCGACGTGGGACCCCTGGCCATGAGCTTCGGCGCCATGGAGGACTACTACCAATCCCAGGCCCGGGAGTGGGAGCGTTACGCCCTGATCAAGGCGCGGGTGGTGGCGGGAGACCCGGCAGCAGGGGAGCGGCTCATGGCGATGCTGCGGCCCTTCGTCTACCGCCGTTATCTGGATTTCGGTGCCATCGAGTCCTTGCGTGACATGAAGCGGATGATCGACAAGGATCTCCAACGCAAGGGCATGGCGGACAATATCAAGCTCGGCCCCGGCGGCATCCGTGAGATCGAGTTCATCGGCCAGACCTTCCAGCTCATCCGCGGCGGCCGCGATCCCGAGCTACAGCTCGGTGCCATTCAACCCGTCTTGCAGCGGCTGGGGGAGAAGGATCTGCTGCCGGCCCAGGCCGGGCAGCGGCTCGACGCGGCCTACCGCTATCTGCGCCGGGTGGAAAACCGGCTCCAGGCCTGGCAGGACCGGCAGACTCACGTGTTGCCGGAGGACGCGGCCGGGTGCCTGCGGCTGGCCCGCGCCATGGGTTACACGGATTGGGACGGCTTCGTCGGAGTACTCGAAGGACATCGGCGGCGGGTCCAGGCCGAGTTCGACCGGGTCTTCGCCGCCCCCCAGGCGGAGGAGGAGCCCCAGGACCGACCCTTTGCGACCCTATGGAGCGGCGCGGCGGACGTCAGCCATTACCTGGAGCAGCTCGCCCAGACCGGCTTCAAGGACGCCGGCGCCGTCCTGAAACGCCTGCGGACCCTGCGCGATTCGGCGCTGCGCAAGGGATTAGGCAGACGCGGCAGGGACCGCATGGCCCGGCTCATCCCCCTGGTGTTGAACCTGGCCGCCGGCAGCCATGACCCGGATCTGGTGTTGGAACGGGTGCTGCGAGTGCTGGAGTCCGTGCTGAGCCGTACCGCCTACCTGGCAATGCTCATCGAGCATCCGATCATCCTGTCACAGCTGGCGCGGCTGGCGGGGATGAGTCCCTGGTTCACCGACCGGATCGTGCACCACCCCCTGCTGTTGGACGAGCTGCTGGACCCCCGGCACCTCTATGCCCCCCTACGCCGGGTGGATCTGGACGCGGAACTCGACAGCCTGCTCGCCCCCTTGGCCGCCGACGACCTGGAGCAACAGATGGAGCGCCTGCGCCAGTTCGCCCAGGGGAACATCCTGCGGGTCGCGGCGGCGGATCTCACGGACGTCATTCCTTTGATGGTGGTAAGCGATTATCTGACCGAGATCGCCGAGGTCGCGGTCTCCAAGGTGCTGGCGTTGGCCTCTGACCACCTGCAGGCGCGGCACGGGCGTCCCGGCGGGATCGAGGGTGAGGGCTCCGGGTTCCTGGTGCTCGGCTACGGCAAGTTGGGTGGCATCGAGCTCGGCTATGGCTCCGACCTGGATCTGGTCTTTCTACACGGCAGCGATCGGGTCAATGCCGAGACCCGGAGCGACCGTCCGATTTCCAACGACCAGTTCTATCTGCGCCTGGGACAGCGCATGATCCATATGATCACCACCCGTACCCCCTCCGGCCAGCTCTATGCGATCGATATGCGCCTGCGCCCCGATGGCGACAAGGGGATGCTGGTACGCTCCCTCAAATCATTCGCGTCTTACCAGACCCAGGAGGCCTGGACCTGGGAGCATCAGGCCCTGGTACGGGTCCGCCCGGTGGCCGGTGACCAATCGCTCGTGGAACGCTTCGGCCAGATACGGCGTGAGATCCTGTGCCGGGAACGGGAGCCGGAGCCTCTGCGGCGGGACGTGCGGGCAATGCGGGAACGTATGCGCAGGAACCTGGACCGGACCCGCAACGGATGGTTCGACCTGAAACAAGGGCAGGGCGGTATTGCCGACCTCGAGTTTATGGTTCAATACCTGGTGCTGCGGTGGGCCGCGCGGCACCCGGTGCTTGCCGATTGGACCGACAATATACGGTTACTCGAGACCCTGGCCCGCCTCGATCTGTTGCCGGGCACCGCGGCCGCGGACCTGACCCATGCCTACAAGGCGCTGCGCGCCGCCTACCACCGCAGCGCCTTGCAGGAGCAACCTACGCACATCCCCGATGCTCAGCTGGTCGAGCCGCGGGAGCAGGTACGGACCTGGTGGCGGGAGCTGATGGAAGATTGAGACCTCCGGGAACCGCTACCAGGTAATCGTTCGGCCCTCACCTCGTCATTCCGGCAGGGAGTGCCGGAATCCAGTGCCATGGACGGTAAAACAGCAGGAGGCTGAACGATTACACCGAGATGTGGCGAGTGCAATGAACCGCATCTTTGGACGGCGGGCGTGCCCAACATTCGAAGTTTCGTGGGTGTTTCGTGTCAGGCACACCGCTTACCAGGAGGTGGCGCCCATCCATTGTCATACTTAATAGAGTGTTGCTCCTATGAAAACACTACGAGAATACGAATTTTATCGAATAACCCTTCATCGAGACGCATAACATACACATCAAACGGAGACGATGATGGCGAAGATGGCAGACCGTGGCGGCCACATCTGGCTGGACGGCGAGATGGTGCCCTGGCGCGAGGCCAAGACCCATGTGTTGACCCACACCCTGCACTACGGCATGGGGGTCTTCGAAGGCGTACGCGCTTACCGGACCGAACGGGGTGCCGCCATTTTCCGCTTGCGCGAACACACGGACCGCTTGTTCAACTCGGCCCACATCCTGGGGATGACCCTGCCCTACGACCGGGAGACACTGGACACGGCCCAGCAGGCCGTGGTGCGGCAGAACGGGCTCGACTCCGCCTACATTCGCCCCATGTGTTTCTATGGCTCCGAAGGTATGGGCCTGCGCGCCGATAATCTGAAGGTCCACTGCATGGTGGCGGCCTGGGAGTGGGGTGCCTATCTGGGCGAGCAGAACATGCGGGAGGGCATCCGCGTCCGGGTCTCGTCTTTTACCCGCCACCACGTCAATATCACCATGTGCCGAGCCAAGGCCAACGGTAACTATACGAACTCCATGATGGCCCTCCAGGAAGCCCTGCGCGACGGCTACGACGAGGCCTTGCTGCTGGATGCCGAGGGCTATGTCATGGAGGGGAGCGGCGAGAACGTCTTCATCGTCCGGGAGGGCGTGCTCTATACGCCGGATCTGACCTCCGCCCTCGACGGCATCACCCGTAGGACGGTCCTGTCCCTGGCCGATGAGCTGGGCATCCGGGTGGTGGAGAAACGTATCACCCGGGACGAGGTCTATATCGCCGACGAGGCCTTCTTCACCGGGACCGCGGCGGAGGTCACCCCGATCCGGGAGGTGGACGGGCGGGCCATCGGCAAGGGTACCCGGGGCCCCATTACCGAACGCCTCCAGGGCCTGTATTTCGATCAGGTCTATGGCCGCCGCGACGAATATCCTGAGTGGTTGACGCTGGTCTAAGGCGAGCGCTTTCGTCGATCGCCGAATTTTCCTATGGGAAAAATCAGACCGGAACAGGACTCCCGACTACACCAACGAATGTTGTTTCCGGATGTTGCATGCAGTGTACGTGTAAACCGCAGAGACGTTGAGGACGCAGAGAAAGCGATCACAGGCAGGTGTTGCGATCAGCAATCCTGAAATTATTTGGCGTTGTCCGAAGGGTTTGACGTGTTGCGTTCGACGCCCAAAGGTCCGCTGATCGACTGTGGTACCAGTGCCAGCGTCTTAACGCAACCTACACCCACATGACCCCCTGCGCGGCCTGCATGCGCGGACCTCGCGTCAAGTGTAGGTTGGGTTAGGCGCACCGTCCGATCCCGAAGCACAGTGACGGGGCCGAACGCGCCGTAACCCAACACGCCAGATCCCATAACCGACGCCAAACAACCCAGGACTGCTATCCGCATTTAACTAGACAGTTTCTTAATTACCCGTAATCCATCGAGGTATCGGTATTCGGAGGGCCGGAAGATGACAGAAACCACCGCCAAGACCCAAGACAGCCGGCAAACGATAGCTGTCGGCCGCCAGGACCTGCCCCTATCCTGCCCCCGTCCCCAGGATGAGGTATGGAACATGCATCCTAGGGTCTATCTCCCCATCGAGCAGGCCGGCGAAGCGGTTTGCCCCTATTGTGGTGCACACTACCGACTCGTGGACTGACCCAGCTTCCAGTAGAATTCTTTCGGCATAAACCCATAACCGACGGACATCTACCATGACCGAATTAGTAACGAAAGAGGAAATAATTCGCTCTATTCGTGGCCATCTCCCACAGCTGCTGCGCGGCGATCCTTCGCTGGGCGACTATATCCTGAGCGTTACTTGCGACCAGTTTCCCTCCAAGGTGGAAACGGAGGACCGGTTTACCCGGCTGCTGAATCAACCACTATGGACTGAAAGTCCATAGTGCTGAAGGACTAAAGTCCTCATCCGTGGACAAGCCACGGACTGAACGTGAAGGGACTTAACGTCCATAGTTTCAACTATGATGCGCTTCGCGCACTAAAGTTATTGAAGCAATGAATAAGCACATCGATCGCTCGATCGGTGCCCTGGGATCACGTTGGGGCATCCAATCGGAGCAGGCCTTCCGTGATGCGCTGGCCGCCATCCTGGTGGAGAGCTTCGGGGTGGAAGTGATCAATGTGAACGAGTTCGACGATGAGGGTGAGGTCTTCAAACGGCCGGATCAGGTCGAACTCGACGTGATCATCAAAAACGGCCTGCTGATTCTCTGTGAGCTCAAGTCGTCGATGAGCCAATCCGACATGCACACCTTCGAACGCAAGGTTCGCTTTTATGAGCGACGTCACGACAGGCAGGCAACCCGTATGATCATGGTATCGCCCATGATCGACGATCGGGTGCGCCGAGTAGGCGAGGCGCTCACATAGGCCTCTTCCTTGCCGGCCGGTGTCTTGAATACCTTGATCTTGTCGGAGCCCGCGACAACCTTATGGATAAACCCATCCGGTGTCGTCGCCATTTCGGTTGCCTCGCAGGCTAGTACCGAACTATTCGCGACTGCCGCTACTACGAAGCCAACCGCGATCCCTAAGATCCTCACTCGATGATACATTTCTATCTCCCATACCGTGATGTGACAGAGGCCGCACCCTTCCGGTCGTCCCGGCATTGCTGCCGTCACTGGGCCTTATGTGGCTGAACGGGCAAAACCAACGCGCTCCCGAATCCCCGATTTGTGACCATTGCCAAAATGGTGCCTGACTTACTCCCGTTAAGATACCACTGTTGCACTGTCTGGCAGTGCTTAACATGGAGTGGTCGTGTAATTCTCCCAGGGGGGAGGAAAAAGGTTCAGCAGAAGTTCATCACGGCATATTAAGCACTCCCCAATACCTTCTATTTACAAGTGTCAAACACCTACCGCGTCTTCGGCCGAATCTTCTCAACGCGGCACAGCTTCAAAGCTGACCGGCGTCTCCGGCCCATGCTCTACCTGATTCGGTCGTGGACATTGACCGCCAGATCTACCCCCCGGTAACCGGCGGAAAGAAGGCCACTTCGTCGCCGTCTTTGATTGGGGTCTCGGGACTGGCCATCTCCTGATTGACCGCCACCAGGATGGTCTCGTCCTCCGCCAGGAGCTCGGACCAGATGCCACCGCGCTCGCGCAGTATGGTCGTGAGGTCGCCGACTGTTGCTAATTCGGCCGCGGCTGGGAGCTCCTCGCCGGTGGTCCCCAGTTGTTCACGCAAACGGGCAAAGTAGAGGACCTTGATCATCCGGTGAGCTCGCTGAAGGGAATGAATTCGATGGGGTCTCCCTCCTGCAAAGGCCGACCCTCGGGGATGACGGCCAGACCGTTGGCCCAGGCCACGGAGGAGAGCACGGCGGAGGAACGGTTGGGGTAGAGGCTGACCCGGGGCCGACCAGCCGCATCCGGCTCCAGGCGCGCACGCTGGAACTCACGGCGCTTGGCCGGTCGCGGCCAGGTGAAGCCCACCTCAGCCGTCACCGCGGTGGGCTGGACAGAGCCCGCGGTGCCCTGCATACGCCGAATGAAGGGCCGGGCAAAGAGGCAGAAGGTGACGAACAGGGAGACGGGATTACCGGGACTGCCGATGAAGGGGGTCTGCCCCCCGTCGATGTGGTCACCGATGTGGCCGAAGGCCAGGGGCTTGCCGGGACGCATGGCGATCTGCCACAGGTCCAGGCTGCCCAGGCGCTCCACCGCCGGCTTGACATGGTCCTCCTCGCCCACGGAGACGCCGCCGCTGGCTAGAATCAGGTCCGCGTGCTCGGCCGCGTCGGCTAGGGTCGCCATAGTGGCGTCCAGGGTGTCCCGGACGATACCCAGATCCCGGATCTCACAACCCAGCTCTTCCAGCAGACCAATCAGGGTAAAGCGGTTGGAGTTGTAGATCTGCCCAGGTCCCAGCGGGGTACCGGGCATCACCAGCTCGTCGCCGCTGGAGAAGACGGCGACCCGCAGGCGGCGGCGGACGGTCAGCTCGGCGACACCCACCGAAGCGGCGAGCCCCAGGTGCTGGGCCCTGAGACGGATACCGGCCGGGATGACCTGAGAACCGGCGGCGATGTCCTCGCCGGTACGGCGGATGTTGGCACCGACCTGGAGGTCCGGGGGGACCTGAACCCAATCGCCATCGGTGGTGCACGACTCCTGGATGATGACCGTATCGGCGCCCGCGGGTACGGGGGCACCGGTGAAGATACGCGCTGCCGTGCCGGGTTCCAGGGGTGGTCCGGCGACGCCGGCCGGAATGCGTTGGGAGACAGGCAAGCGGCCGCCGCTCGCTGCCAGGTCGGCGCTACGGACCGCGTAACCGTCCATGGCGCTGTTGTCCCAAGCGGGGACCTCGATGGTGCTTACTACGGACTCGGCCAATACCCGCCCGAGCCCGGATTGAGTGGGAACCCGCTCGCTGTCTACGATGGGCCGGGACTGGGCCAACAGGAGCTCAAAGGTCTCCTCCACGGACAGATGGGACCGGGCGGTCTTGAAACAGCCATCACGGACGGTCATAAGGGTATCCTGATCTGTAGGCTCCCACGCTGGAGCGACTGTGAAAGTATTCGAAATTTTGTATGCGAGTAGCGTAGGTTGGGCAAAGCCCGCCAGGGATGGCGGGCGTGCCCAACAAACATAACTACTTCTCCAATAGCCGCGGTATAAGCTGGGCGAAGTTACAGGGCCGGGTGCGATGGTCGAGCTGGGGCCGCAGGATCTTGTCCCAGGCGGTCCGACAGGCACTGCTGGAGCCGGGCAGGCAGAAGATGAAGGTGCCGTTGGCCAGGCCCGCCATGGCCCGGGACTGAATCGTGGCGGGACCGATCTCCTCGAAGGAGAGGGCGCGGAAGAGTTCGCCGAAGCCCTCGATCCGCTTGTCGAGCAAAGGCGCGATCGCCTCCGGGGTGCTGTCCCGCCCGGTGATGCCGGTACCGCCGGTCGCCAACACCACCTGGATCTGGGGGTCGGCGATCCAGCGCGAGAAGACGGCGCGCATTTGGTAGACATCGTCCGGGACGATCTCTTTGGCGATCACCTCATGGCCCGCGCCCTCGACTTGGTCCCGGAGCCAGCCGCCGGATTTGTCGTCGGCCTCGGTGCGGCTGTCTGACACAGTAAGGACCGCGATCCTGAGCGGAACGAAGCCGGTGTCTTGGAAGAGTTCGGTCATGGTGCGTCATATCCACTTAGGAATCAGTAACAGGCCCCAGATGGTGGCGGCAAAGGCGATGCTGAGAAAGACGGCAGCGGAGGCGATATCCTTGGTCCGCCCGGAGAGCTCGTGGTGCTCCAGGCCCACCCGGTCCACGTTGGCCTCGATGGCGGAGTTGAGCAGCTCGACGATCGGTACGATCAGCAGGCTACCGATCAGCATCGCCCGTTCCATCGGGGTCTCTCCAAGCCAGAGACCCAGCGGCACCAGCAGGACGAGCGTCCACACCTCCTGGCGGAATGCCTCCTCCAGCTCGTAACAGCGCTTGAAACCCTGCATGGAAAAGCCACAGGCCCTGATGATGCGGCGCCACCCGGTGACCTTGCCGTTAGCCATAGAGCAAAACCATTGAGCGGGTGAACCACAAAGGGTCCGGGGTGTTCCGCTTGCCTGTGCTGGGGGCTGTTGACATTATCACGCGCTTTCTTGACGCTCCCCATCGCCCCCGAAGGTATGAAGACACTGACGACGGTTGAGGGAGCGAAGCGTCTCGCCCGCAAAACGCACGCGGATTCACGCCGCAAGACCCTACGTTACGCTATAAGATCGAGCAGGTCGACGGTGTGCCGTTCCGGCATGCCGTCAAAGCGCAGCGATTTTCCCATCAACTCGACCCACACGTTCTTCGTCCCCTGGGTATCGGTGCGGACGGACAAGAACGAGAAGTTGTGTTGGGGGCAGATGAAGTGATTTTTACAGGTCACATCTGTCTTCCCGACTTTGCCGTGTTTTTTCACGAGCATGGCGAGGCCAGCTAGCTTTGCGTCGTTGAGGGTCGTATACGTTATCGTGCTCGAGGTTACCTGGAAGGCGCGCGCCTTGGGAAACTCGGGATGAGACATGGAGAAGGCGGCGCCGATATGCGCATCGCCGCTGAGGACGACCAGGGGACGCCTGGTGGTGTCGGAGAGCCCGAAGAGCAGATCGAGGAGGCGAGTGATCTCTTTATGGTTCTTGGCGTGCTCCCAGTGATCTCGCACGTCGTCAAGCCAATCGAAGAATAGCAGCCGGTCCATGAGGTCGATGACGAAGTTGCGAAGATGCACGACGGGGACGGGTGAGACGATGAAGATGAGTCCGCGGTTGGCGGACTGCTCTACTCCTTTGGCCCAGGCCGCAAGCCGTTCGTGCTGCGACTTACCAAGTACTCGAAAGTCGTGTTCCGCGTCGGACTGCTTGTGGCCACGTATGTCGAGGACGTAGAAGTCGCAGCCACCCTGATCCAGCGGGAAGTCGAGGATCGATTCCCCCGATGGATCGGGCTCTGGAGGCCAAGGGTCCGGGTTGTGGCTGTGCTGATAGTCTGCGTAGACTATCCCCGCGGCGTCTCGCATCATGAAGGTCTGCCGCAGATTCTCCTTGGGATCTTGCCACCCGTGCCGTCGGTTCAGGATGTCAGCGAGTTCACTCTCTGTATAGGAACCCCATCCATCCATGATCTCGTGATCATCCCAGATCATATAATTGGGATAGTTCGCGAACATGGCCTGCACGGGCTTGAAGTCCCAGTAACCGCGGTAGGTGTCCCGGTACCAGGACACCATGTCGGAGAGTGTGGGTTTGTGCTTTTTGACCTTGGCAAACCAGTGCCAGATGTTGACACTGTCTTCTCCGTCGACGTAAACCAGGTCCCCACCTCCGAACACGAATTGCGGTTGCCTCCTGCGCAGCTCCTCGAGGAAGAGGTCCCACATGCTCACGTCGATGCGGCCGCCACCGAAGGGCTTGTGGCAGCTGTAGAACGCGAAGTCGAGCCGATTCGGGTCGTCGGGTAGGGTCAGGAAGCTCGGATTGTCGCCGAGCAGGAATCGATCCTCTGAAAGGACTTCACCATCGGTAGGAATCTCCTTATGTGAAATGACCTCGTAGTAGTAACGGGTGTCGGGATCGAGGGCACTCGGCTCCGAAGGCTGTTCGACACCAAGGTCGAATACTACGCTGTGATCCTGAGGCCAGTCCTCTTTCCGGATGTTTTTATCTTTGTCGTCTTCGATTGTGAAGTCTTTGGTTGTGTGCAGTTTGATCTTCCGATCCCTGTTATCGACGAGGCGCAGAGTCGAATCGTCGTGCTCGATCCGCAGGGGTGGAACGAGGTCGGCCATCGACTCGCGCGCGAGAACGAAGGTGTAGGAGCCCAAATGCTTAGTCCTTACCCAGATCCGGGATGAACTGGGCGTCGTGTGACCGACGATCGCTGCGCTGCCGAGGGGATGAGAGAGCCAGGGACGGGCTTGCTTATGGCAGAACGACAGGTCTCGCATGGTGGTGACTCCTGCTGGTGTTTAGAGAACGACGGCGAGGAAGGGGGTGTAGCCCGCAGCGTACCCAACACACTGCTATTGGCTATGTTTTCACTTAAACCTCAACCGCTGCCGAACGACGAAAACGCTTCGGATCGGTACAGCGGTACAGATGTGATTCTGAGGATGCTTGCTCCAGGTTTCCACGGGCAGTCCAGTCCTCCAAACAGCGCCGAATAATTCAAGACTGCTCCTCCCGGCAGGCCGGCGACGTGCCCAACACGGAACACCGAATGCTGGGCAAAGTCCCTGTTGGGCACGGCGCGATATAGGACCGTAGAGCGGGAAAGCGCAGCGCATCCTGCCTTACGGGCTTCACAACAAAAAATCCTGTTAATCCTGTGCTATTGATTAGCCCGTAAGCTGGGTTGATGCCAAGTGCCTACGCGTTAGCGAGACTTCGCCTTAAGCCCAGGAGGCGCGAATTTTTTGTGCCGTCAGGTTTACACTGTGTACGACAACGAGTAGCCCCTTCTTCATAATCATCCTTAAACTCTTTTTTCCAGTTCAAGGATGCTGATGGAAGATAGAAACAAGCTCGCTGCAGGGATGCGATTCGCCCACTCGACAACATGCCGATTCGCGCTTCCGGAGCGTACCTTGCGTAGTTCGGAGACGACATTAGCGTGGTGATCTTCATGGTGCATCTCTCCTCATCAATATGGCAACGTTACTACTCGAGGAAACGCACAGCAACGGCAGCCCGTAGGATGCGGTGAGCGTAGCGAACCGCATCTTTATCTCGATTATCCTACCAATCCCTTCAACCGATAGATCGTCTCCAGGGCCTCCCGTGGCGAGAGCCCGTCCGGATCCAGCTCCCGCAGGGCATCCAGGGCCGGGGTGGAGATTGGGGTTGTCGAGGTCGGAGCTAGGGTCGGAGATTCCAAGGGAAACAGGGACAGCTGATCGGCTTCCCGTTCGGTGTGGCGTTGGGCGTCGTCTTCGAGCTCGCGCAGGCGGGTGCGGGCGCGTTCGATGACCGTGGCGGGCACCCCGGCGAGCCGCGCCACCTGGAGCCCATAGCTCTGGCTGGCCGGACCCTCGCGGACCGCGTGCATGAAGACGATGGTGTCCCCGTGCTCCACGGCGTTCAGGTGCACATTGGCAATCCCGGGATGGGCCTCGGACAGGGTCGTGAGCTCGAAGTAGTGGGTGGCGAACAGGGTGAAGGCGCGGTTGCGGGTCGCCAGCTCGACGCCGCAGGCCCAGGCCAGAGAGAGGCCGTCGAAGGTGCTGGTGCCGCGGCCGATCTCGTCCATCAACACCAGGCTGCGGTCGGTCGCATTGTGGAGGATATTGGCCGTCTCCTCCATTTCCACCATGAAGGTCGAGCGCCCGCCGGCCAGGTCGTCCGCGGCGCCGATGCGCGAGAAGATGCGGTCCACGGGCCCCAGCCGCGCCGAGCGGGTGGGCACGAAGCTGCCGCAATAGGCCAGGAGTGTAATCAGGGCCGTCTGCCGCATGAAGGTGGATTTGCCGCCCATATTGGGTCCGGTGATGATCAACATGCGGCGGTCCTCGTCCAGCCGCACCCCGTTGCCTACGAAGGGGGCGTCGATCACCTGCTCGATTACCGGATGGCGGCCGTCGGCGATCTCGATGAGGGGCTCGTCGGTCAGTTCCGGCCGCACCCAGTCCAGGGTAGCGGCGCGTTCCGCCAGGTTGCAGAGCAGGTCCAGGGTAGCGATGCCGGCGGCGGCGGTCTGGAGCGCCGCCAGCCATTGGGTCAGCCGCTGCAGTAGCGCCTCGTAGAGGGCCTTTTCCCGTGCCAGGGCCCGCTCCCGGGCGCTCAGTATCCGGTCCTCGAACCCCTTGAGCTCCGGTGTGATATAGCGTTCGACACCCTTGAGGGTCTGACGCCGGACATACTCCGCCGGGACCCGCTCGGACTGGCTGCGGCTTACCTCGATGTAGTAGCCGTGGATCCGGTTGTAGCTGACCTTGAGATTATCGATACCCGTGCGTTTACGCTCCCGCGCTTCGAGGTCCAGGAGGAACTGATCGGCATTGGTCGCCAGGTCGCGCAGCTCGTCGAGTTCCTGGTCGTAACCGGACGCCAGCACGCCCCCCTCGCGGATCAGCACCGGCGGGTTGTCGATGACGGCCCCTTGCAGCAGCTCCACCACCTCGGGAAAGGTCCCGATCGACTCGGAGAGCTCCCGCGCCAAGGGGGCCTGCAAAGGCTCCAGGCTAGCCTGCAAGTCGGGCAGGTAGGCCAGGGAGTCGCGCAATACCGCCAGATCCCGTGGCCGCGCCGAGCCCAGGGCCACGCGGGCCAGGATGCGCTCCAGATCACCGATTCCGGCCAGTCCCTCCTGTACCGGGGCAAAGGTGCCGCCTGCGGCCAGCTCCTCGACGGCGGTGTGGCGGCGGCGGATGGTGTCCTGGCAGCGCAGAGGGCGACCGAGCCAACGCCGCAGCAGACGGCTGCCCATGGCCGTGATGGTACGGTCCAGGATCCCCGCCAGGGTGTGCTCGGAGCGACCGCTCAGGCTGGTCATGAGCTCCAGATTGCGCCGGGTGGCAGTATCCAGGATCAGGGAAGCGTCCCGTTGCTCGGTCGTGAGGCCACGGATATGGGGCAGACTGCTGCGCTGGGTGTCTTGGACATATTGCAGCAGGCAGCCGGCGGCCCCGACCGCCAGTGGCAGCTCGGCACACCCGAACCCGGTCAGGTCGCGGGTGCCGAACTGGTCGCACAGCAGGCGGTGGGCGCTGTCCGGCTCGAAATGCCAGACCGGGCGGTGGGTGATGCCCCCCTCCAGATCCAGCTCCTCGGGCAGACGGCTGTCCTCCGCCACCAGGGTCTCGGAAGGCCGCAGCCGCTCCAGCTCGCTGCGCAGGGCCTCGAGCGTCGGCACTTGCAGCACCGCAAAGCCGCCGCTGGAGAGCTCCAGCCAGGCGAGGCCATAGCTGTTTTTTCCACTGTCCTCACCGGCGCAGACCGCCGCCAGCAGATTGTCCCGGCGTTCCTGGAGCAGGGCCTCGTCGGTCAGGGTGCCGGGGGTGACGATACGGACGACTTCCCGCTCCACCGGACCCTTGGACTTGGCCGGATCCCCCATCTGCTCGCAGATCGCCACCGATTCGCCCTGACGCACCAGCTTGGCCAGATAGGTCTCCACCGCATGGTAGGGAACCCCGGCCATGGGGATGGGCCGGCCGCCGGACCGGCCGCGCTTGGTCAATGTGATGTCCAGCAGCCGTGCCGCCCGCTCCGCGTCCTCGAAGAAGAGCTCGTAGAAGTCTCCCATACGGTAGAAGAGCAGCATCTGCGGGTAGTCTGCCTTGATGCGCAGATACTGCTCCATGACGGGGGAGTGTTTGACGGCGGCCGGTTCTTTGCTCATGGGGGCTGGGTCTTGGCGACGGGCTGTAGCTCGGGCGATAGAGCCATTGTAGTCCGGATCAATGGTGGGGCTGGTGCCGGCTTCCAGTTGTCAGGGGGCAGTTGTCAGTTGTCAGAGGGCAGGATGCAGTGAGCGCGGCAGGTCTTACAAGATGGCATCACGAGGAGGCGCGAACCGTATCAATAGACGCCTGGCCAGGGGCGAATTGCATCTTTGGATGCCCGTGCCCGACACCTCAGCCTCATTGCAGTCGGACGAGTCGGCGATGGGTTACAGATGGGATGACGACCATTGCCGGTCCCTGCGAACCGTCCTTGAAAATGTCAAGGGAGGCCGTCAGATACGCGATATTTTGGCAGGTCACACACCGCGCCGCGGCGCCAACTCGGACTACACGAGCTGTTCTGCGATCCCATTGAAAGGACCGGATCATTTTTCCTATACTCAATCCAATTTGGGCTGTATAAAGCTAGGTGAGTTTGGAAGCCGGATGCTCAAAGCTGAATACTCAAAAAAGTAACAGTCCCATTACGTATTTGAACCGCTTGAGACACACAAGGACGCAGAGCACTGCTCTGCGTCCGCTATCTCTCAAGCGGTTCATTGCCGAGGTTGTAATCCCTTAGGTCTCACCGCGTCATTCCGGCAGGGAGTGCCGGAATCCAGGGCCAGGGATGGCAACAGGGGGCTTTGAACCGCTACCCAAGAGTTATGCTTCGGCAAGGATGATTATGCGGTTATTCTATGACTGCCAGAGGGAATTCTTTTGACGGAAGGTCCCCGATAGGGCACCGGCGTCGCATGAAGGCCGAACTCGACCGCGAACATGTCACGCGAAAATTCTCCTTCCACGGGCGTGCCCCACTTGAGCACTTCCATACGCTTGACGGGCACCGGAGCAGGGCTGTTCGGCGTCACCTTGCTATCGGCGGCAAGACCCTACTTTATTAAATCAACCACTATGGACTGAAAGTCCATAGTCTGGAGGACTAAAGTCCTCATCCGTGGACAAGTTACGGACTGAACGTGAAGGGACTTAACGTCCATAGTTTAACGATGATGCGCTTTGCGCACTAAAGTTATTGAAGCAATGAACCAGGTACTTATCCCGTCCGCTATCGGTGCTCGGTAGCGCGCTATAAGGAAAAAGGCCTTTTCAGATCAGGGTTACAAGAAGTATACTCGCCTTATGCCAATTTTCCGTTTTTTTCCGCCCGAGCACGCGTCTGCGTAGGAGCAGGCTTGCCTGCGAACGGCGCTACCGGATGGCTCCCTTCGCGGCCAAGCCCGCTCCTACAAAAAACGAAAAAATGATGTGCGGACGGTATACAATCGAAGCCAGTTGAGTTTGATCTCATATCCTATTAAACGTGAATGAATTCAAAAACCAGTGTGGAGCCACTTTTGAGATAACAAATCCTTCTCGCTAAAACCTTAAAAGAGAAGCCCCACGGAACTTGCGATTCGCGGGGCTCCGGTTGATCGCAAACCATCTCTGCGGGGCAGACTAAAGATCTACGACCTTAAGCAATCAAAGTATATCACTCGTTTCCCTGCAGTGCATCATCCTTTTGCAGTGCAAATTAGAAGGTGACCATGTGCGCTATACTTTGGTTGCAGCTGGCCGTTGCCGTGCTAAAGCTCATAGTGGCTATCTTACGGGTCCTACGATGAGACGCCACCAACCCCAAACCGGAGAAGGCATAGATGCCTTCTTCCTACTTCAGGGCTTCACCTAGCCCGCCGAGCTTCGGGTCCATACAGACTCGCGCATGCACGCACGCCGATGTTCGCCATCATCCTTGCGATGATGGGTTTGAGCACATACTGGTCCGTGCGGAAATCCTCGGGAATGACTAGGACGTTGGTGCTCATGCCGGGCCTCCCGCCGTTTCTGGCCCTGCCGGGTCGGGTTCGGAGAAGAACGCGGCGTCCTCGAGCCATCCGGTAGCATGCAGAGATCCAAGATCTTCGGTCTTCAGGACCCGCTTGATATCCGGGAGTTCCGAGATTCGCCGTATCCGGGAATCCGCGGTGGCCTCGGTTCGATAGACCAACAGAGCGCTTGCCAGCGCCTCTGCTTCCAGAAAACCCAGCATGGCCGGGTTGTGCGTGGTGCCGATGACCTGAATCCCTTGCTCCTTGCAGACCTGCTGGACCAGCTGCAGTAGTAGATGCAACCGGGTCGGATGGATGCCGTTGTCGAATTCCTCGAAGAAATAGATGCGGGCGGTATCCGGGCTGAGGGTATTCGGGCTGAGTAGGGCGGCAACCAAGGTGAGAAACCGCAGGGTGCCGTCGCTGGTGCCGAGCGCGGAGATCTCTTGACCGTTGGCCTCCACGAGCGCCACGAGAATCCGTCCCGACAGATCGGTCTGAAATGCAAAGTCCACCACATCCATCGGGGTGAGTGACCGGAGCCATTCGAGGAGGGTATTCTTGAGCGCAGGGTCCCGGCAGATGCCGTGCAACACCGACGACAGGTTCTCACCCCGATCGCCGAGGATCACTTGCCCCGGCTGTGACGGCTGGCGGATGGCATCCGGATCCAGATCCAGGAAGCGAATGTCCTGGAAAATCTCCAACACGTTGGTGCAGGCCCGGCGGACATTCAAGGGTTCATCATCCCGCTCAGGAAATTGGGAGAGCACAGGTCGATTCGCAGAGAAATCGGAGATTCTGCCGTGTTTCCGATAATTCCCGCCACGGCGATGACGAACCTGGATATGGTGCTCGCCCTTCTGCGGGGGAGGATCATCCTACGCATGTGAATCCCACAGATAACCCCACCGCGTATCCAATTTTTCCCGTGTTATCCGCGGACTAGCGGCTTTGTTGGAGAGATTCACCTGTAAGCCATATACGAGCTGCGCGTAAGGTCGCGGCTTCGCCTGCGGTGGATGCACCGTGCATACGAGCGCAAAATCGGATGCTTCTTGGAAGGCTACTTCACCGGCACCACCACGGATGCCGCGCCACTGGAGAATACCGCCGGGACCATATTTCTCCCCCAGGATCTCAGCCAGCGGATAGCCCAAACCGACGCCATGGAGGAAGCGCAAGGCATCACGCAGATTGCTCTTGCCGGAGGCATTGGTGCCGACAATCAAGGTCAGTGACCCGAAATCAACGACCACGTCCCGGAAACTCTTGAAGTTAATCAGCCTTAACCGGTGTAGCACGATTGTTCACTCCGTCAGGTGACACGTGCCCCCTTAAAGTCAGGGGGAGAACCATGAGGACAGCGCCCTTAAGGCCATCTCGAAAAGTCCAGCTGGCCGGACGCGACAAAGATGCCCCCTTATTATCAATCGGACAACCGCTTTAAGCCGTGGAAATCTGCATAATCTGCGGATTCAAGCGTTTTTCATCAGATTATGCACCACTTGGCGACGCTGACCCGATCTCCCTTCCTGGTGTGTGGTCCGTTGATCTGAGTCAGTTATATGCACCGAAATCGGGAGTCGGGATGCCTATAATTTGGATGGTTGATGCTCAGGTTGCGAGGATAGAAGGCAACCAGGCCAGCCGGTCGAACCCCAGGAAAGCGTGGGCGAGCCTGCGCCTACGGGAAGCCTTCCAGCGCCGGGAAAACCAATCCGGTAACATCATAGTTTCAGAAAGATTTATACGCGCTCACCCCGTATGGGATACCATGGAACGAGAAACCCCCATCACGCTGAACCGCACGACACCTGACGGGCGTGCCCGGTCTGCTGCACTGGCGGCGGTCGCGGCGGTGGCGTGCCGACCTGCGCCGGTCGTCGCCTACGAGTCCGCCGGCACCCTGGCGGTGATCGGACCGGAGTCCGGAGTCCGGAGTGCGGCCGATTCCCTGGGCCATGCAGTGGATTGCACCCTGGTGATTACGGAGTCGACCGACCGGGGCCAACCCGGCGGGGACACGGCTGAGAGGCTGTCTAAAAACTAACCCATTGATTTTAAATCGGTAGGCTGGGCATCTGGCTCCCACGCTCCGGCGTGGGAGCAAGTCTTGACGCTCCAGCGTCACCAAGCCTGGCCGCTGGAGCGGCCAAGGTGGTGTTCCCACGCTGGAGCGTGGGAACAAGAAAAATCAATAGGTTAGTTCTTAGACAGTCTTTGAGGGCAGCCAGCTGATCTACGCTCCTGTGGCCGGGATCTGTGGGTATCTGGGACGGTTCGGGATCCTGCTGGCAGGTCCGAACGGGCCCGTAGGGCTCGGCGCGGTTGCCGCGGGCAGGCGGTGGGTCGACCTGGTGCTGGATCTGACGACGCCTGGTTTCATCTCCAGTGCGTTGCTGCCGGTGGGGTACTATGTCCCGGCCCATGATCCCACCGAGCTGGCGCGGGCCTTGGCGGAAATCCCCGGCCTGGTGGGACGCTTCGAAAGGCCCAAGTTTTTCGACTATGACCCGGAGCTCTGCGCCCACGGGCGGAGTGGAATCAAGGCCTGCACCCGCTGTCTCGATGCCTGTCCCGCCGCTGCCATCAGCTCGCGCGGCGAGCGGGTCGAGATCGATCCTAATCTGTGTCAGGGAGAAGGGAGCTGCGCTACGGCCTGTCCCACCGGCGCCATTACCTATGCCTACCCCGGCTCAGTGATACCCTCGAAAAGCTGCGGGCCGGTCTGCGGGCTTATCGAGAGGCCGGGGGCGGTCGGCCTGTGATCCTGTTCCATGACGCCGCGGCCGGGCGAGTGGCCTTGACCCGTCTCGCGCCGCGTCTGCCCGGACAGGTGATTCCCATGCAGCACGAGGAGATCGGCAGTGTGGGAATGGATACTTGGCTGGCCGCCATCGCCTATGGTGCCCCTCAGGTCCTGCTGCTCGTGCCGCCCGCTGTTGCATCGTCCGTGGTGGCCGAGCTGGAGGCACAGCCGGCCGCTGCCGGGGACATCCTGGCGGGCATGGGTTACCCGCGCGAGGTACTGCGGTTAGTACGGAACTCGGATGATGATCAGATCATTAAGGATCTTGACGCAACCGAGTTCCGATTCACACCGCACCCTGCCGCTTTTGCGGGCCTGGGCGAGAAACGCACGGTCATCCGGTTGGCGGTGGATCACCTGTTTCGGGAGGCCCCTGCGCCGCGCCCCTTGGTCTCCCTGCCGACCGGGGCGCCGTTCGGCGATGTCTTGCTCGACGAGAAACGCTGCACCCTGTGCATGGCCTGTGTCTCCCAGTGCCCGGGCAAGGCACTGCTGGCCGGCGATACTGGACCGGAACTCAGGTTTGTGGAAGAGAACTGCGTGCAGTGCGCCCTGTGCACTCGCAGCTGTCCGGAGAATGCCATCACCCCCACCCCGCGCTACCTGTACGACCGGGAAGCCGGACGCCGTGCTCAGGTCCTGAAATCGGAAGCGCCCTTCTGCTGTATCCGCTGCGGCAAGCCCTTTGCCACCCACGGAGTGATCGGGCGGATGACCGCGCGGCTGGTGGGACATGCGGTGTTTCAAGGGGAAGGGCTGTCACGTCTGCGGATGTGCGCCGAGTGCCGGATCGAGACGATGTTCGAGCAGGAGGACGGGCAGGTGACTGCCGCCAGGCGGACGCTGGGGGAGTGAGCATGGGCACAAGCCGGCTGGCCGCTGATTTTATCGATTGTCATTTCGAGCGAAGCGAGAAATCTTAGCGGAGCGGGAAATCCTGTGCTCAAACAATACCCTTTGAATCCATGAGATAAAGTTCAGGAAGAAGTCAGCATTATGAGCAATTCCTGGTGGTTCGTGTTTTCCTCCAATAGTACAGGATGAACAGGATTTCCAGGATTGACAGGATTTTTTCTTGTTGTTCCGGACTTTTGCCGCACGGCTGCGCACTTTCCGGTATCGCTTCCGGTTGCTAACCGGATAATTTACCAAAACCATTCAGCCTCCACCGCGTCATTCCGGCAACCAGAATGGAGCAAAGATGCCTAACCAGGCAAATCCAGTCGACTCAAAAACCGCTACGCGCTTTTTGGTCGGCTGATTTGCGACGTTATGCCTTGAAAAGGCGAGAAGACACATCCATACGCTTATGCAGTACACGAATGATTTCCACCAGCTGTCCATCACCTATTTTGTAGAAAATGATATGGCTGCCTACAGGAAACGCTCGATACCCAGTGTGAATATGGTCGCAAGCCTTGCCAAGTTCGTTGTTCTCGGCCAATTGCTGAAAAGCCTGATCAAATTCAGTCAGATACTTGTTTCGCTGTTCTCGACCCCAAGTTTGCCCAGTGAATTTCGCAATCTCTTTCAAGTCGGCCTTTGCCGTGACCTTTATTTTGAAGTGAGCCATTAATGAGCTTCGCCATCCAGTTCCTCAATCAAGTCAGTAAGTGAATACTCAACGAAATCGCTAGCTTCCCCCTCATCAAGCATCTTTCTGAGGGTGGAAAGTTTTGTTTCCTCTTCTTGCAGCAAACACAGCCCTGCCCGCACTACTTCACTGGTCGAGGCGTAGCGGCCGTTCTCAAGTTGCTCGGTCACAAAGGAATCAAAATGCTCTCCAAGGGTAATACGAGTGTTCTTTCTCATCGGGCAAAATCTCCATAGGTGCTAATAATTGATACTATAGTTGGTCATAACAAGGCCGTCAACTCGGACGCATTTTTCGTTCGCTACGCTCACTACAATGTGCCGGTTACGGCTGGCGTTAGCCGCCAGAAGTTTTGAGTGTCAATAATGTGGTGTAAGGCAGAGGAGTCGGTAGCTTGCGGGAAAGGTCGAAATCAGTTGACAGATACATTCACACCGATCACTCAACCCGAATAGGATACAGTGAGTGACACAAACCGCATGCCTAACAAAAAAGTGGTGGGGCTTCCACTGTGCTCCAGCCGCACCGCTTTTGCTGCCGGTTATGGCAATCGTTAGCCCGGCAAAATAGTCAACATCTTTTGTTACCCATTAACCAATAGAAAGCAAAATGACACACTTATTTGAGCGCGCATTTGCAGAAACATCTAAACTTCCGGACTTACAGCAGAATATGTTTACAAGATGGTTGCTATATTTTCACAATCTCTGGGGCGTGGGGGCCAGAAAGTTTTTAGTTTTTAGCAAGGTAGAGATTGCGATGAAAACCAAACATCCGGTGGTGTCCGAACGCAGGCGTTTTCTGAAGAGTATGATCGCCACGGGCGGCGCGGCGGTCCTGGCGGCGATGGCGCCTCGGACGACTGGAGAGGCGTCCGAGCCGGGAGCCGACGGGACCTCGGAGGGGCAGCTTGCCAAGGGGTATCGGCTGGCGGCGCACGTCAGGGACTATTACCGATCTTTGCGGATCTGAGAGGCCGACTAGAAACTAACCTATTGATTACTAGTTAGAAAAACTACATTTACGCCGAGGTGGAAAACGGGGTCTGGACTGGTCAGGAACCGGCCTTCGATCATCCGTTCAAGGTGATCGAACCCCTGTTCGAGGCACTGCCGGACCACACCATCATGTACAAGTTGACCAAGCAGCTCGGCTTCAGCGATCAGCTGTTCAAAAACATCCAGGTCAAGGGCGAGAAGCCCCTGATCGGGGACATCACCCGCGAGTTCAACCGTGGCATGTGGACCATCGGTTATACCGGCCACAGCCCTGAGCGGCTGAAGCGCCACCAGCAGAACTGGCACACCTTCGACTTCACCACCCTGGAGGCCAAGGGCGGCCCCGCCGCCGGCGAGTACTATGACCTGCCCCGGCCTTGCTGGGGTACCCCGGAGCTGGGACACCCCGGAACCCCGAACCTGTATGACACCAGTAGATCGGTAGCCAAAGGCGAACTCAACTTCCGCGCCCGCTTCGGGGTGGAGCGCAAGGAGGTAAGCCTGTTGGCCGACGGCTCCTATCTGGTGGGTAACGAGATCCAGGACGGGCACCCCGAGTTTACCGCCGACCTGCTCAAAATACTGGGCTGGTGGGATAACCTTACCGCGGAAGAGAAAGAACTGGAAGACGGCTCTTTCGGGCAGGATCCAACGGGTCGCTATCAAGCACAGTTGCGCGCCGTTCGGCAACGCCAAGGCCCGGAGCTTGGTCTGGACCTTTCCAGACCCGGTGCCGATACATCGCGAGCCCCTATACACCAGCCGCCGCGATCTGGTGGAGAAATATCCCACCTACGAAGACCGCAAGTTCTTCTACCGCTTGTCGACCCGCTACGCATCCATCCAGGCCAAGGCCTACTCGAAGGACTTCCCGCTGATCATGACCAGCGGGCGCCTGGTGGAATACGAGGGCGGCGGCGATGAAACCCGTGCCAATCCCTGGCTGGCCGAGCTGCAACAGGAGATGTTTGCCGAGATCAACTTAGTGGATGCCAACAACGCCGGCATCCGCGACGGCGAGCAGATGTGGCTCGAAGGCCCGGAGGGGGGTCGGATCCGGATCAAGGCCAAGGTAACCCGTGAAGGCGTCGTACCGGGGGTGGTCTGGATGCCGTTTCACTTCGGTGGGCACTTCCAGGGTCGGGATTTGTGGGACAAATATCCATGGAAAGCCATGTAAGCTACTTCTGTACCTGTGACGATAAGTTGCTAAAGAAATCGGAATTTCCTAGTTTAAGGTCTTGATATTTTTATAGCCCGAAAAAGACTTCAGTCCGCCGTAGGGCGGACCGGAGGTACAAACCTCCACCTTCAGGTGTATTGTCTTCAGTCAGCGGTTTA
>Ga0056121_1000190_pt1 | contig 23622 bp, 19 predicted proteins | sample WorMetHEROISLAND_FD_83872 | JGI IMG/M metagenome (GOLD analysis project Ga0056121, IMG submission 83872) | Marine gutless worms symbiont microbial communities from Max Planck institute for Marine Microbiology, Germany - Olavius sp. 1 HERON ISLAND ...
GCGGTAAAATCCTCCCATTCAGGGGAACGTTAAGTTTCACCACAGGCAATTCCTGGTTTTTTGAGAATGCGTTCACGAGTGCATTGGTAAACGGTTTTGAATTGGAGTTGCCGACAATTCCAATAAAGTTGCCTTCCTTGGGATAACCGAAAAACATCAGCGGAAACGGGTATCCCTGGCAGCCTTTCTCGTAGCAGGCATACCCGACCATCTCCAGACAGATCATGCCGTCAATCTGTTCCTTTTCCTTACGCGCCTTTTTGGCATACACCCGGCTGCCCATGTAACGGGTCCCGCAGACCGGTGGTTCCTCCAGGGCAAAGGAGATGAACTTAACGGATAGATCGAGCTCTTGGCTATCGATTAGCTGATGTAGCGCGCGCGCGGTTTCCAATTGCACGGCCACCGCACTGGCATTGTCATCGGCGCCGACGGTGTACATCACGGAATCATAATGGGCACCGACCACAAACCGATGCTTGGCCCGGCTAACGGAATTTACTTCAGCAACGATATTGTTAACGTAGATTTCATGATATTTGTATGGTTCCCGGTGCACCGATATGCCGAGGTCTTGATAGAACCGCTCAATGTAAGCTGCCGTCTTTTCCAGGTTTTCAGGCGTCCTCACACTGCGCTCGCCAATGGTGACGGTGAGTGCCGTCAAATGATCTTTTATCAAACCAGCGGTATGTTCGATGTCGATCATAGCGTTGCTCCTGTCTTGTTCCATGGCGGCAATGTTCAATGAGGATACATGCGTCATTAGCAAATTGATGCAGATGACACACAAAACCGTTTTATGCCTTTGCCGCAGTTTCATAGATTTTAGAGATAGGATCGAGCCATCCTTTTGCTATTCTTAGAAAACAAAGGGGTCAGGTCTTCATTCATGACAGAGGATAGTTGATACTATCGACAAATGCCACAAATAAGTTGACCGTTATGTCGCGGGGGAATTGAAAGCGGACCCCGCGATATGGATATCTACCTGCTGTGGATGGTTTGCGGAGAGCCCCTAATGCAGATAGGGCCGGAATCCGGCATGACGCGCTAAAGTTAGGTGAGAAGTACCATGGATAGTTTAGGAAGAAACTGACCACAAACGACGGGGTTATGAAGCGGTTGGACAATGTGGTGGCACTGATAAAGAATGGGCCTGTCTTCGCTCACAGAGCTACGTCCGACAGGTAAACGGAGACTTGGCCCCAATCTTTTAGTCACAGAGAAACCGTTTTGTTTGCCATCCGATATATTAGCCATATTCAAACTTGGTGTAATCGGCAATATCATAGTAGATAATCTATCGAAGTCATAATGGCCTTTGTGGCTCCAATATTTTTGTTTATATACTCTTTGCAGATTGATGAACTCTCAATGTAAAGCTTTTTGTCATGATTCAGTCTGGTGAATGCTATTTCGAGACTTTCAGTATCCTTTATCGTAAACGCTCCTCCTAATTTGACCAATTCAATGGCTTCATTAAATTTATCATAGTTGGGACCTATTATTATTGGTTTGCCAAATGATGCGGGTTCCTGAATATTGTGAATTTGATCTGAATTAAATCCGCCACCTATGTATACAAAGGTGGCATATCGGTAAAGGCTATATAGATCACCTAGGGTATCAAGTAAAACAACTTGTTCTTGATCATTAATTCGAGATTTGGATCTGGAGTATCTAAGCGCTCCAGTCCCCAAATGCTTTCTTATTCTATTTATATTCTTATCGTTTACAAAGTGAGGAGCAATTATAAATAGTACATCTTTGTTTTTCTTTATAAGTTGAGAGAGTAATTTTGTGTCTTGACCATAAACGCTACCTGCAACAACGATTTTTCTTCCGTTGATCCATTTACTTATAGCCGGATACTCTTTGGCTATATCAAGTTTCTCTTGAACGCGATCAATTCTTGTGTCGCCCACAACTGAAACTTGGGGGATGTCTATCTTAGATAACAGCTTTTTGGAACCAACATTTTGAACATAGAGGTGTGTAATTTGACTTAAGATTTTTCTAAACCAAATAGCGTAACCCTTAAACAGGAAATGATTTCGAGAGAGAAACACCGATATATATATTGTAGGTATATTTTTATCATTAAGCTCAGATAAATGGTTAAACCAAAAATCATTTTTTACAAATATGGCGAGCTTTGGGCGAACAATCTCAATGAATTTTTTCGCATTTCTTCTAGTGTCTAAAGGTATGTAAAATATGAAGTCAATAGATTCGGAATCTATTACAGCCTCAAAACCCGATGGGGAAAAAAATGTTAGTAGTATCTTATATCTGGGATGTTGTCTCTTTAATGACTTTGCAATGGGAAGCCCTTGCTCAAATTCACCAACTGAAGAACAATGTATCCATATAATGTCATCTCCATTTATTCCCAAACGAAGCTTATGAAAGAGACTGATCCTCCCTTTAACCCATTTTCTTGCTTTTTGATTAAAAATTGCCGCTATTAATGCAGCCAGGCCATAAAATCTGATAAGGCAACTATATAAAATTCTCATATAGTAATTGAATCTCCTCTTAAAAAGAAAGAAAAAATATAGGGTATCTGTCCAATAGAAGTCCTATGTTCTCATTACGGGTTGATAGCAAGCTTCGCCTGCAATTTATGGAGCAAATTAAAAGCTACAACAACTTTTAAGAAAATAAATTTTTTGCCTTTTAGAATAATAATGATAAAAATGCAATCAAAATGGCAGATTGGCAGGGGGTTTAGCATTGGCAAAGAACAAAAAAGATATGATCTGATAAATTCAAAAATGATTTAAAGGCTAAGCCTCCCATCTATATTGTTGTAAATTAGAATTTCAAGGGAACGTTTCATTTTTTCGGAACAGTTTCATGTTGGTGAACACCAATTTGCAATTTTAATGATGATATTGGTCAAAGCCCTGTTTTAGGCTCGCTGTATGATTGTTTGAGGGTGATAAAAAAAGGAAAACGTTGGAATAGTGCCTCAGTAAATTCAATTGGGGTAGGCTGAACTCATAAAATGCTTGATTAATTGCAATAATTGTTTTATTTAGCTCCAGCACAAAAATTCAGCTGCATATCGGGGCTGCAGCCGGTGAGGGCGGGCAAATTTTGTGCGATATTGGGATGCCATATCTGATAACAAATTCCGTGATTAAAAAGCCCACATCAAATACCTTTGATGAGTCAGGATAATGGACGGTTGGGTGAATCCCTTTCTGTTTCTTTACCGATTACTAACTAGTTGCTTTTTTTTTAAATAGGAGCTATCGTGAGACATACCAAGGGAGTTACATATGTACCAAAAGAAATTCGTGAGACATATATCATCCTAATTGGGTTTTGGGCCTCTTACTTGTTTGGTAACATATTGTATCTTTCAACCTCAGACGCCCCTCTTCTTATTTTTTATATCTTAGGCGGCATGTTCCTTGTCTTTATTGGCATGAATATTGCAGCTACATTTGATGCAAAAGCTGCGCCCACTGGAAGTCTAGGGCATTATGGCATTGCTCTATTTACATGGTTCATTATATGCTTAGCATTATTCTGCATGTACCACCTCCTGTCTTTTAAAGATGGAAGCACTTGGTTTGGTGCTGCTCATATATGGATAGCTTGCTGGTTGTATTTTTGTAGGATTGTTGCAACAGAACTTTGTAGAACATTCAAAGCTATCTAACTTTAAATTGTTGCCATTCCAGGAGGGAGGAATGTTAAAAATGATTGCTATATTTCTGGTCGCACTTATTTGTCTGATAGGTATTCTCATTTTAGGGAATAAGTATTCCGAGGGTATGTTCAAAATGACGATAGGCAAGAAGAGGAAAATACCTCTATTTGCTGGTGCTCCAGGGGTTTCTTTGCATGGACACGAAATTCCAAATGAACTGAGGCATTATCTAGGTAAGCTAGGTGCCTCCCGGCCAATAGCAAGACGGAATATTGGAAAAGCTTGAGTTACATAAATATTCCTTCAATAGGTTTCCTACCTTTCTCAATCGGTATTAAAATAGAACAAGATAAGTGGATCGTATCGTATTATGGTACTAGGCACTTTTACATATCTACAGTTTAAATATCCTGATTTTGGATTTAATGAAAGACCGGTCCAGTATGATGAATTATGGGAAGTCTTCAAAGACCAAGGCGTGGATATCATTGAAGTGGAGAGAGATGATCTTGATAAAAAAGTAGATCCACAAAAGACAAAAGATTTTATATCATATTTATGCTACGGCGAAGCTGGGATTTCGGTAACACATCCAGTAGTTTTTCTGGATAAATCTCGGGAAAGGCCTGTTAAGTGGTTTGCATTGGCACATGAAATGGGTCATTACTTTTTGCATCCATTTCTAAGAGATAATATGTTCAACTCAGATGAAATTGAAAAAAAGAAAGATTACATTGTGGGAAGATTCGAGAAAGAAGCCGACCATTTCGCCAATATGGTTTTGCTTCCTGATAGCATGCTTGATAAATATTTTGAAGAAACTGTCAGAGAGCTTATCACTAAAAACAGCACGTGTAACTTCCCGCAAGTTTTTGTAGATATATTTAACAGATGCATCGAAATCACCTCTGAGGTTATAGGGGTACCTATCGAATCATTTCCCAAACGAGCGGTTTTAAACCTCAAATTTAGAGCTAATCGATATGTTTGCCGCATCAGGGAGCAGTTGCTTATCTCACATTATGACGCTGATGACCCATTAAATTTATCATTACGAGGACTCAATCCCTTCCCCCATGGGGACCCCTATGAGCAGTACATGAAGAAGTACGTCGCGCCTTAAAAAATAAAGGGGTCAGACCTATACATTGACACTATTGCGGAATCTATCAATGTGTAGGTCTGACCTCTTTTCTTTTTACCTCTCCCCCATGGTTCGTGCCGATTTCGCCAGCCTGACCAGGTTGATAAATTCAGATCGGTAGCCGAACGTGTCAGGCCCCTTTACAGGGCCGGCCAGGGCGATCACATCATCGTAGGTAAAATCCTGGACATAAGGATCTTGGCGCAGCAACTGACCGAATGCAGCCACCGCGGACGCGAACACAGCTTCGCCGGGTGCGCGGCGGATGGCGTCAAACCACCTGTCTTGACCGATGGGGGTGGTCATCAGCCGGCTTTTTTCAGCACCGGGCAGCTTGTAGCGAATCTTTAAAAAGGCGTATTCACTTTCATGACTGCCGCCGGCCGGTGTTTTTGAAACGACGGGTTTCTGCCCGTATCTGAGGTCGTCAACCAACCGGCCGCCGCTGCCGGTGGGGGTGATTTCATAAATGGCGGTCACACTGTGACCGGCACCCACTTCGCCGGCATCCACCAGATCGTTGTTGAAATCCTCCCGTTTGAGCAAACGGGATTCGTACCCGATGAGGCGGTATTCGGCCACCGTTACCGGATTGAATTCGACCTGGATTTTCACATCCTTGGCGATGGTAAACAGGGTGGACTGCGCTTCATCCACCAGGACCTTGCGGGCTTCGTTCAGGTTGTCGATATAGGCCGCATTGCCGTTGCCGTTTTGGGCCAGCTTCTGCATCAGCGCATCGTTGTAGTTGCCCTGCCCGAATCCGAGAACCGACAGATAGACACCGGTCTTTCGCTTGCGCTCCACAAACCCTTTGAGCTCCTCGGGATTGCGGATCCCAACGTTGAAGTCGCCGTCGGTGGCCAGGATAATCCGGTTGTTCCCATCCGGTTTGAAATTGGCTTCTGCCAGGGCGTAAGCCCGCCGGATGCCTGCGCCGCCGGCCGTGGACCCTCCGGCGCGGAGACGATCCAGAGCGGCGAGTATCCGCCCCTTTTCTTTTGCCGCTGTCGGTTCAAGTACGGTTCCGGCCGCACCCGCATAAACGACTATGGATACCGTATCATCCGGCGCCAGGGTATCTACAAGCATGCGGAACGCGTTCTTTAAAAGGGGCAGCTTGTCCGGGCTGTTCATGGAACCGGAAACATCCAGGAGAAACACCAGATTGGAGGCCGGTTTTTTCTCCGGGATGATGTCAAAACCCTTGATGCCGATGTGCAGCAGACGGGTCTTTGGGTTCCACGGCGATGGGAATACCGCAACGGTGGGCTCGAACGGCGTGTCCCTGTCCGCGGGAAGCGCGTAATCGTAATTGAAGTAATTGATCAATTCCTCGATGCGAACAGCATTTTTCTGGGGAAGATAGCCGTTGTTGAGCGCCCTGCGCGTAAAGGCGTAGGATGTGGTATCCACGTCGATGGAAAACGTTGATACCGGCTCTTCTGCTACCACCTTGACGGGATTGACTGTGATGGTTTCGAAACGATCCCGGCCGATATAGGTCTGGTCCGGAACCGGGGGCCGCATTTTTTCTTCCGCCAATTCGGATTTAGAAAGCCTGGAAGGTCGCCCCGCCGATACGGCTGGAGACGCCTGGTCTTTATAGGCCGCTGAGCCTGGCGATGTCATCACCGCCGGCTTACCGCGCATTCGGTAGGAAACGAAGTTGGGCAGCATGACGGCTGCCAACACCAGAAAACTGACTGCAAAGCCAGCAGACACAACCAAAGATTTACGCATAATAGGATCTCCTTTTCGTTTTTTATCCATTAGACGGCTGAGAAGGGAGAATCCTTGGCGTTTTTTTTCAGGGGCTTTCCTTGACAGGTGAAATTGGGACACGGCTGCCGCAACTGTTCGTTTTTGTGCCTCTGCACCGGGTTCGGGGATCGGCAGGTGATCCAATACCTTTTTAAGCTTGTCGTTTTCCGGGTTCATATTTCACGTCCAAGCGTTTGATTTAATTTTTTTCTGGCCTGAAAGATACGCCAGGAGATGGTGGTTTCCCTGCAGTTGAGGACAGCGGCAGCCTCTCTGTGGCTCATTCCCTCGCCAAAAACCAGCAGCATGGCGGCCTTCTGCTTGTGAGGCAGCTTGCCCAATTCCCGGTACATCCGGGCAGCTTCCACATATTGCTCCTGGGTCGGACCGGGATTTTTTTGATGCCCCTCAACGGCAAAGGTCGTCTCATACGCATGCTTTGTTTTGTTTTTGCGAAGATAGTCTTTGGCGGTGTTCACGGTGATACGGTAGAGCCATGTTCGGAACGCAGATTTCAGGTTGAAGGCTTTCAGGTTGCGTGCCAGCTTTGCAAACACCTCCTGGGTGATATCTTCAGCGTCCTGCCGGAGGCCGCACCATTTATAAGCATGGCGATAGACACCTGCATAATGGCGATTGACCAGCACCTCGAAAGCGTTTGCATTTCCGCCTACCGAAAGCTGCACAAGATCGAAGTCGCTGAGGTTATTCATCCCGCAATATAATCTCCCCATACCCGTTAGACGCCGGTAAGAGGAAAATCCTTTGAGTAAAAAATGACTGCGATTTGGGGTCGGGCCGTGACAATTAATTGATTATGAGTAAATAGTGTTGGATTTTGGGGCATATTTCGGCATTAAACGGCCACTTTTCAAGACAAAATAGGCGTTTTAAGAAAATGCCATTTATAAAATTCATGTCAAAGTTTTCAAGGCCCACCACCGTTTTCAGAAGGCTTGACCGATGGAACATCGATCAGCCCCATGGATTTAGCCCGTTTTTCCCAATCCTTCCTGGCCAGTGCCCGCATATCCTTCACACGGTCTGATTCATCCACGATTTCCAAACCCAAAAGCGTTTCGATGACATCTTCCATCGTCACGATTCCCGACATGCCACCGAATTCGTCAACTACTATGGCGATATGCTCACGCTCCTTTAAAAAACGGCTGAACAAATCTGGAATCTGAAAACTCTCCGGGACAGCCAATATCTTGCGTTCCAAAAGGTGGATCGGTTCATCTTCCTTTTTTTCAACTAGTTTGGTGAGAAGTTCGTCTTTTAGGATATATCCAGTGATGGTATCGATCGTTTCGCCCTCATGCAGCAAAATTCGTGAAAATGATATGCCTTGATTGGAGCGATACAATTGGCCGATGGTAATGTCCCGGGAGGCCGCCTTTACCATTACCCGCGGGGTCATGACATCTTTGGCGCGGATGGAATTGAATTTGAGCAGATTGAAAATGATGTCCGATTCGCGCTTTTCGAAAACCCCTTGATCGGCACCGACTTCGGCCATGGCGAGAAAATCCATTCGGGAGAATACACTTTTGGTTTTGTCCCTTTTCAATGCCTTGGTAATGAATTGGCTGAACCATATCAATGGAAATAGAACGGCGATAACCAAGGACAATGACTTCACGGTAAATGGTGCCAACTCCTTCCAGAAATTGGCTCCCAGGGTCTTGGGAATGAGCTCTGACAGCACCAGTATTGCCAAGGTCATGACCACCGGGACTATGACGCTGGTGGCAAAGGGGTTGGTCTCTGCCCATATTTGGGTTGCCTGGTTGCCCACACCCACGGCACCGACAGTATGGGCAATTGTATTCAAGGTCAAAATAGCGGCAAGTGGCCGATCTATATTCTCTTTGAAAACCTGCAGCCGCCTGCCAACGCGAGTCCCCTCCTTCAGTTTGATCTGGGCGTACGATGGCGTGATACTCAAAAGCACCGCTTCCCACATGGAGCACAAAAAAGAGATCACGATTGCGAGGAGAAAAAAAGCAATCAAGAGTGTAACCATAGTTTTCCCTTCCGGACTGTCTTTGGATTATGAAATCCATTTTGATGATTGGGTGGCAACGATTGCCGATTGAACAAGGGCGCTTTCGCTTGGCCGGCCAACAGCTGGTTCGAGATACGCGCGTCAAAATTAGAAGGCTGACGGCGGATTCGATTTGATTATCTTAAAATACAGTTGCCGCAAGCCGGTGTCAAACGCCTCAGTGGTTAAGAATCGAACTGGGATCGGGCCGAGTTAAACCTCTGATACTTCAGAAAAAGAAAAGGGGTCAGGCCGTGAAGACCCCGATGTCGGATGTCTGAGGTCAGAGATCGGAACACCCTGGGGAGGAGCCGCGAGAAGGAATAGCCCCTCTTGCTCACTTTAACTGTCTAAAGGTCTTAGGGGTAGCCCTCCTCCACCGCCTCAGCGAATGCAAGCAGGTTCTCCACCGGGGTGAAATCGATGTCATAGGCCGGAGCCAGCAAAAGCCCGGCAGGGCCCAGGGAATCGATGCGCCGCCGAACTTCCGCCCGGATTTGCCGGGGCGTACCATAATCCCAGAGCGTGGCGGTGCCCACGGTCCCCCATAGCGACAGCCGATCCCCAAATTCCTGTTTGATGGCGGCGGCGTCCATACAGTCGGGTTGCACGGGGTTGATGACATTGACGCCGATCTCCACCAAGTCCGGGATGAGCCGGGTGAAGTTGCCGTCACAGTGGTAAAAGACCAGGAGCTCCGGCGCCTCTTCCCGGGCGATGCGGATGGCATCTGCCAGCCGGGGTTTGTAATACTCTCGCCACATGTCCGGGCTTATCATCAGTTGGACCGGCGAGGCCACGTCATCATCCAAGAGCAGGATATCGATCCCGGCTCTGGCCAGAATCAGGGTATTGTGGATCATGATGGCGGTGAGCTGGTCTAAAAGATAGTGTGCGAGTTTCCGGTTGACCAGCATGTCGCGCAGGAAGGTGTTGAACCCGCGCAGCCGGCAGGCCGTTTCGAAGAGTTGGCCCCCCAGGTGCGGGGGGGCGCCGGCCACGGCCAGGCCCTTGCGGTGCCATCTGGCCACCTCTCTGGTAAGCCCTCTGTAACGGGACGGGTGCGTAAGGCCCGGAAATATATGGTCGGCCAGTTCCTCGATGGATTGGATCGATTCGAGGGGGCCCTGGCCCTGGTGTTCGGGGTGGTAGTCCCACTCATGGTAGGTTTGAAGCTGCGTTAAATTTCCCACATGGATATCTGCCGGCAGTCGATCAAGGTACGCAAGGAAACGGTCCTGGTCGGAGGGCGGGTTGAATTCAACGAATCCGACATCCAGGTGAAAATGATCTTCCGGCGTCGTATTGCCGATGGCCGGAAGGGTTTGGGCGAAGAAGCCCAAAGCCTTTGGGATTCGATCCGGCTTTTCACGGTTCAGTGCCGCAACAACACGTTCACGCGGGGTCAATCGCCACCTCCTTGCAAGGCCTTGTTGGAAATCCGGCGACACGTTACTGCTCGTGAGCATGTCCCAGGTGGTGACACCGGTCAGCATCAGGGCGGAAGTATAGCCGGTATTTTCCGCGCCCGCAATATCCGCTTCTCACAATTCGGGGTAGGATCGAGCTAAGCATTAGGTATTTCAGGATTAGTATCCAAAATCAGGGCTATTTTGGGCCTTAAACGGTCACTTTTGGGGGAAAGAGAAGATATGGAGTCTGGAGTCGGGAGTCTGGAGTCGGGAAGAACAAAAAGTCTGAGGTCGGGAGTCGGAGATCGGAAATACTAGAGAGTCGGGCATCTGGAAACGGGAGGGCACCGAGTTCAGTCCCTTTGCAGCGTGAATGACAGCTTCTAATAAAAGAAGGACAAAGAGGTTGAAAAATGAGAGAAACTGTAATATCTGAAACATAGTTGCGGATTATCATCATAATCAGAAATACAAATGAGGTTGAACATGTATAAGCGGGTACTGGATCTGGTCAGCCTGCTGGCAAAAAAGTCTTTTTTCCTGTTGGGCTGTAGAGGGACCGGGAAGACGACTTTGATCCGGAATACGCTCTCGGATGTCACCGTTATCGACCTGCTGGAGATCAGGACGTACCGCGAATACCTGCAAAACCCGTCGTTGATCGCGGAGCAAAAACTGCGGCCGATTGTGGCGATCGATGAAGTGCAGAAACTGCCCGAGATTCTGGATGAAGTGCACCGCCTGATAGAGTCTCATCGGATAACATTTCTGTTGACCGGCAGTAGTGCCCGTAAACTGAAACGAGGCGGCGCCAATTTGTTGGCGGGACGGGCCTGGTGGGCCGAGTTGTTTCCATTGACGTCGCAAGAGATTCCGGAGTTCGATTTGCTGACCTACCTGAACAGGGGCGGTTTGCCGGCAGTCTACCCGAGTGAGGATTATATCGAGGAACTCAGGGCGTATGCTGCCTTGTATTTGAAGGAGGAGATCCAGAATGAAGCCCTCACGAGAAAGGTAGCCCATTTTTCAGAGTTTCTGGACCTGATGGCTTTGAGCAATGGCGAAGAAATCAGCTATCAGTCTGTTGCGGTGGATTGCGGTGTTTCGCCCAATTCAGTGAAGAATTTTATCCAGATACTTGAAGACACCCTTGTGGCCTTTCAACTGAAAGCTTACACAAAAACGAGGAAACGCAAGGCCATCTCACGCGCCAAGTTTTATTTCTTTGATATCGGTGTCACCAACTCGCTGGCCGGCAGGGGGGAGATCAAATCCGGGTCGGAGCTTTTCGGCAAGGTGTTTGAGCATTTCATTCTGTTGGAAGTCCGGGCGTTCCTGTCATATCGGCGGAAAATGGATGCTATGCAATATTGGCGTTCCACTTCCGGGTTCGAGGTTGATCTGGTTCTCGGCGAGCAGTGGGCCATCGAGGTCAAGAGTGCCGGAACGATACACGATAAGCACCTTAAAGGGCTCAGAGCTTTGAAAGAAGAGGGAACCATCCGGCATTTTGCAGTGGTGAGTCGCGACCGATACGAGCGAACAACACGGGATGGAATTTTCATCTATCCCTGGCAGCACTTTATTGAGAAACTCTGGACAGGAGAGATTGTTTGATGGCTTAACCCTGATAGCTTGCGAGTTTGATAAGAGGGCCTAAAACAAACAGCCCCATCTCAACTCGCGCGCTATATCGCCTTTAATTGTGAACCTGGTCATACAATTATGACGGATATGAATGAAACAGAGAAACAATGCCCCCACTGTGGTCTCGATGGAACTCTCGAGCAATTCAGTACGTGGGAAAAAGATGGTAAAAGGGGGTTTTTAGGAAAAACTCCTGAGGGCTATATGATGTTTCTCTGCCCGAGGTGCCTACATCCCTTTAAATACGACCCACTGTCAGATAGTATTACTCGAGAAGAGAATGTTGGATTAAGTAGGCGTGTGCCTATAATTATTGGTGTTCTATCGATTACGGCGGCCGTACTCATTGCAATCTTTTTCTCCGGCTGGTGGACATATTTTGTCGGTACTTTTTTATTAGTACTTGGTTGGCGTTCGCTAAAAACCGGGTTGTTTGCAACCCATAAAGAAATCGCGGAACTCGCAACATCGATTCCGTCCTCGAAAGAAACCAAAAAGAAGTCTGAAGACTGAAGTCAGACTAAGGTAGAAGGTAAAAGGTATAAGGTGGTAGCTTTCGGCTGCGCCCGGCAGGCAGGGGTTCAGCCGTCGCTTAAAAGCTTTCGTCTACGCCGAAAGGCTACGCCGCATCAGTCTTCGTTAAAACTACGCCTGACAGGCAAGACGGCTGACAAGCGGGGATCGGAAAACCACGAGGTCGGATGTCAGATATCGGAGGTCAAAAAAGGCTATTAGACCGAAGGCTGATGGTATGACCTAAGATCATAAGTCAAAAAACAGGGTTTTGCATTCGGGATGGTAATCCTGGAAATTCTGGAGGCATCATGCGTCCCATCAAAGCCAAAATCTTCACATACTGTACTACCAACATCAACCCGCCCGGGGAGATCCAGATCAATGAATGGCTCGTCGATCAACCGGACATCGAGGTGGTCGACATGGTGCAATCCGAATCCATGGTGGCGCTCGATGGAAAGATTGTAACCAACCTGACGGTCACTATCTTGTATCGTTGAAGAGACTTTAGGTATAAGGTTTAAGGTATAAGGTAGAAGGAAAACCAGGGAGTCTGGGGTCGAGCCGTCGCTTAAAGCTTACGTCTTCGCCGAAAGGCTACGCCGCACAGGACGGCTGACAAGCAGGAGCCGGGGCTGCGCCCCGCTTAGAGCAGAGTGCAAAGCGCAGAGGGTGTTGGTAAAACCATGGTGTCCGGAGTCTGGGGCCCAGGCTTCGCCAAGGCTACGCCCGGCAGGCAGGAGTCAGGGAAAACAAGAAGTCGGAGATCCGACGCCAGAGGTCCAGCCTTCGCCCAAAAGCTTATGTCTTCGCCGAAAGGCTACGCCGCACAGGACGGCTGGCAGGCGGGAGCCAGTAGTCAGTACATATTCTGAAAAAAAGGCTCAGACCGGAATATCAAAAAACACCACATGAAGATCTCAAGGCTCAACACCGGTCGCGGCGGATATCGCTGGTCTTGTTCGACTAACAGCCATTTTATACTTTGACCTTATTGGTATGATTTGCTAATATACTCAGAATCTTACGGTAACTTTGAGTATAGCTCCATCACAATGGCATTCCCCGATGCCGATTGATTTTGAATTCAGCCAGTGCAGAATTTCTACCTGACAGAGTTTCAACAGATAGCATCTTAGAATTAATAGGATATAAAAGCCATCCATCAAATGGTTTGGTCTATTCAAGGGCGTTAGGCGTTCGATTCAAGTCGTCGAAATTTTAAGTGCCCCTCCGCTTGAGGTACACATTCGGGGAATGGACTGCGAGGTTGCCGGGGTGTTCAATCCAGATGATGAATTATTCAGCAGTCTGAATAGAGGTGCCGTCATGGGGAAGTTAACGCGAAAGCTGGTTCGGTGGTTGGGGTTGGGGCAGGTCTTTGCAATTATCTTTATCTTCGCACCGTATCTTACCGGTCCGGTTATGGCAGTCACAGTTATGCCGGCTCAAACCTACATGGAGCCGGACCAATTTCTGAATGCCGTCGAATCCATTGCAGCTGAGAAATTGGGAAAGAATTACATCGATGAACTTCGCGACTCCCTGGCGGTGATATTCATTCCGGGGATTGCCGGTTCGAAACTCTATAAAGTACTGCCCGATGGTGCGGAAAAGGTCATTTGGGGAGAGGGCCGCCCGAAGGCCCGGGAGTTGGCCTTGCGATATACCGGGCAAGATCCTGATGTAAAGGCTAAGGCACTGGATGAATATACAATTTTTCGTTTTAAACGTGCCGATGTTTATGGTGCGTTTGAAAATTTGCTGCGGAGAAGCCGTAATGCAAGAGGGCTGTACAAGGCCTTCGGTTATGACTGGCGGCTTGACATTAACGAAAATGCAAAATTGCTGGACGATTACCTGAGGCACACCCCGGAACTGGCGAACAAAGAAATTATACTGATTGCACATAGTATGGGCGGGTTGGTTGCCTGGACCTGGCAGCAAAAATTTTTCCAAGGTGCGGAAGACTCGCTGAAAGTGTCACAATTGATAACCCTGGGCACACCTTTCGCGGGATCGTGTGAAATATTGCAGCTGCTTTCAAAAAGCTACTTGCCGTCAGCCGGCGCCAGTGGATTCTTAAAATATGTGTATGGGAAGATATTCTCAGATTTAAAACCGGCGGCTTATACATTTCCCTCTGTATTCCAGCTGCTGCCGAAAGTCCCTTTTGATCCTGATAAAGCCTGCCTTACGATTCCGCCGGAAAGGGAGACGTCTTTCGACTATTTCGGTTTCGAAAACTGGGACACCCACCCAATCGGTTTGGCCCTGCGCCAGGATAGTTGGAAAAAAATGGCCACATCTGCAGGTTTGCCTGAAGGGATCTATTTAAACCTGGTCAAGAGTGCCATCGAGAAAGGAGAAGCTTTCAGAAATCAGTTGAACCTGGGACGGCTTAATGTGCCAATCGTCATTCTCTACTCCCGGGACCATGATACCATCCACAAGGTTATCGGGAAAGCCAAGGATGGCAAACTCACGTTAGAGTTTAAACCCGCTAGCGCCGGCGACGGCCGGGTCATGCAAAACTCCGCAAGAAATGAAGACAACCTGAAGTCTAAACCAAAGTCAATGGTTAGTTACCGCCGACTGCTGGATGACCACGGGGGGCTTCCGGCGGACCGGCGTTTTCAAGTATACATTGAAAAGCATATCCGCAACCGAGTGACAGCTGCCGTTTTGCTGCAATCGGCAAGAATTCTCCTTGAACATGATGATCTTTTTGCCACCTATATGGAAGATAGGGGAGGCATGGTTTCGGTAAACAAACTCATTGAACTTCTCGATTACAATCCGCCGGAAAACCTCCTAGAACCAATTAACCGCTTGAACCAAATCATCCGAGATGAACTGTATAAACGCGGGGAGGACTCATTCGCGCTGAAAAGCTATTCTGAGAACCGGCAGGCGCAAAGAGACTACGGGGACAATGCCCTCCAGAAAGACGTCATTCTCGGTATGGAGTTTGCGCTAAAGGGCGATAAACCCCTGGGTAATTTTTCTTACAGCCCGACGTTTGCGTACGGGCGCCTGGGCTTCGAGCTTTTAAAAGCGGACCAGCCGGTGGCGGCAATAAACAACCTGCTTAAAGCTGTTAAAGGTAGTTATGATTTCCCTAAAAAGGTGGCAGAATTGCCGGATGTGGTCGTGTTCCAGCAAACCCTCTTGCACAATCTGGGCGTCGCCTATTTTCGTACGAACCAATGCAAACCGGCTGCGCACTATTTAAGGCTTTCGGAGGCTCTCAATTACTCAAAATCAAGTGACACGTTGGCTTTGGAATGCCGTGATAAGGAAACATTAGAGCGCCGGCCACTTCAGGCGTTCAAAGGTGCGATATCGAAAACCGGCGCCGAATCCGAGCCAGGCCACGAGTGATTGGCATCGGATTGGGTTCGGGGTTGGGGTCGGGTCATAAAGAGAAGGAGGTCCGAAACCGGAGGTCAGAAGCCGGCGAAACCAAATAGTATAGAAGTCGATGGTCGGGAAAAGCAGGAAATTTGGGGGTTCAGCCTTCGCTTCGAAAGCTTACGTCTTCCGTCTTCGCTCTACGAGCTACGCCGGACAAGTCGCATTAAGCTTCGCCGCATCAGTCTTCGTTAAAACTACGTCTGACAGGCAAGACGCCCGACAGGCAGGCAAACGGAGATTTAAGACGTTAAATCTGAATTGCTATTTAACTGTTAATTGACCCCTAATGTAGAACTTTGGTAGCATAATCTGAATGCTAATGAGGGGCACGGTTATGGAAGATACCATAAAAAAAACAGTTTCACTGATTGGGGGGCCTGCCAGGTTTGCCAGGAAAAAGGTGACTGGTTGGCACCCAATTTGGTGGGCATGCTGGGGCGTCTTCTGGATTCTTGTGGTTTGGGACGTTTACCTGGCGCTTGACCCGATAGATGGGAACACGTGGAGCGAAGTCATGCGGGAGGCCAGCACTCTCAACCCATTGTTCCCATGGCTCCTTGGGGTGCTCCTGGCCCATCTATTCCATTTCCGGGACGATTTGAAACCGATTTTTGACCGCGATGCGGCCAGTACCTTGATGGTCGCTATCACTATTGGTCTTGGTGTGATTGGCATTTATGGTGTTGAGCTTACCGGTTGGAGCATGACCCTGTTGGTTATCTTGGGGATGGTGACCGCCCTTTTATTTTGGCCTATGCACCGCCAAGGTCAATGGCACTGGTGATGGAAACGATTCTACTACTCTCGCTAACTCCTGAGCAGGCACGGATAGTCGGAACCTGGGCTATCGTGTTACTGGTGGTGCTGGATGTGATTGCATCCTCCGACCAGGTGCCATTCAATACGCCGCGCGACTGGTTGTTGTGGCTGACGCAGTGGAAAAGTGCAAGGTTGTGGAGTAAGGCGGAGCGTAAGACAGCGAAAAAAGACGGTCGCAAGTGGGCACACCTCGTGCCCATGAACTACCTTCCAATGACTGGGGCCGGGATCCCCTTTATGGTCGCCGCCTTGGTCGGTCATTTTTTCCATCCCGGTATTGGCCCCCTGATCGGTCCAGGGGGTTTCGTAGGTTTAGGCTTATCCCTGGCTGTGGCAATCGCGCTATCGGTTGTGACCTTCTTCACAAATAAAGCCAAGGGCGAGCGAGTGTTGTTTGGGATTACTGTGGCTGGCCTTTTCTTTGGTATAGTGGTTTGGCCTGTATCAGGTTGAATACAGAGTAGCCGAGTGCAATCTCTGGTTACATGACTGCGCAATGCCTTCAATAAACTCGGAAAGCAAAGGGGTCAGACCGACGCATAAGCTGAAAGGTATAAGGTAGAAGGCCGAAGACAGAAGGTATGACCTGAGATCCCAGATCAGAACACAACAGGTTGAGTCAAATCGACAAGATTACAAATGGGTTTTGAAATGTAGGTTGCGAAATTCTCAAAGCTCAACACTGAGCGTGGCAGACACCGCTGGTCTGCCGATATCCGTTACAGTGCACCAAGCCTTTCCCACTCCTTTCCATATTGAACCTGATACTACGGGAGCTGAACTCGAGGCAGTTGCGCAGCGCCCGGTCAATAAGGTATCAGAATTATAAAAAGGTTAAACGGCGATTTAAAACGTTAAATCCTACCCCCCTTTTGGGCGGCTAAAGTAACACTTGAAATGCCCGCTGAACACTGTACTCTGGTTTAAAAGAGGCGCTGCCAGGAATTGTCATTTGCACATCCTGTTTATCAAACCACGGGAGGAGACCGATGGAGCGGACCGGGACTTCAGACAGGCGAAGCGGGCGTGATCGCAGGAAAGGCGAAGACGCCAGCTATACCGGCCCTGAAAGAAGGCGTGGGAAATACAGGCGGAGTGCGGACTTCATTGCCTGTATGCACTGTAAAAAAGTCTGCGATGCCGATGGGACCTGGACCTCCAATGCACCCACCGCAGATACCACCTCCCAGTTCCGGGCTGGTATTTGCCCGGAATGTTCTTCAAAAGGGTTTACCCCGTTTTATCCCGATGACTGACCGGGGATCTGGATTGGGGTCGGACCATAAAGAGCAGGAGGTCTGAAACCGGAGGCCAGAAGCCGGGAAGACCATGAGGTCAGAGATTAGGAGTCTGGGGTCCAGTCTTCGCTCTCCGAGCTACGCCCGGCAAGCATGGAATCCGGGGTCCGAAAGATCGTCTGACACCAGACTTCTGGAAAGGCGGATTGGGAGCGGGCCGCACCTGGTAATTCAGATGTACAAAACGCATTCCAACCATACTATGGAGGTTAATGAATGAAAATTCTGAGAACTCCTGATGATCGTTTTGAAGACCTGACTGAATACCCGTTTTCACCAAAATATAAAAATATACAGGATTCCGAGGGGAACACCTTGCGAATTCAATATGTTGATGAAGGCCCAAGAGACACTGACCCGGTGCTATTTATGCACGGAGAGCCCAGCTGGTCCTACCTGTATCGGAAAATGATCCCTGTTGTTACGGCTGCCGGGTATCGTGCCGTTGCGCCTGATCTGGTGGGATTTGGCAAGTCTGACAAGCCGGCCGCGCGGGGCGACTACACGTGTGAGCGCCACGTTGAATGGATAAACACCTGGTTTGAAACGATAAATCTGCGTCGCGTCACCCTGGTTTGCCAGGACTGGGGCGGGATCATCGGACTGCGGCTTGTGGCCAACCATCCGGACTGCTTTTCGCGGGTTGTGGTGGCCAATACCGGTTTGCCGACCGGAGACCGACCGATGTCCGAGGCATTTCTCAACTGGCGCAAATTTTCAATTGAGGTCCCTAATTTTGACGTCGGGGCCATTATCATGATGGGGTGCCAGAAGGCGCTGTCCGAAGATACCATCGCGGCCTACAACGCGCCCTTTCCCGACGACACCTATAAAGAAGGTGCCCGGATATTTCCCTCTCTTGTTCCCATTTCTCTGGATGAACCCGCGGCGGTGGCCAACCGCAAAGCCTGGGAAGTGCTCGCTCAATTCGACAAGCCCTTTGTCACCATGTTCAGCGACAGCGACCCGATCACCAGCGGGGGCGATGTCATATTCCAGCACAAAATTCCAGGCGCACAGAACCGGACACACATTACTATTGAGGGGGGCGGACATTTTCTCCAGGAAGATTGCGGGAAGGCATTTGCTCAGCGGGTTCTCGATTTCATTTTAGAGACCCTGCAAATATAAGTCAAATCGGTCAGGCCCTGGCGTCAAGGAGCATTGTATGCGTTCAGTTTTATTTTCCACCAAAGCTTTTATCGGTAAAATTGTAACTGAATCCTTTTATAAAAAACTGGGTAAGAGATTAAATGCGCAAATAATCATCTCCAAAGGATCTGTGAACATAGAGTGGGTAAAGATTGACAGCGGTAACAAACCGACTATCTTATTTCTCCACGGTTTTTCCGACAGGAAAGAGTCTTTTTATTTTTCGGCTAAAAGCCTTTATAGAAATTTTGATATAATAATTCCAGACTTACCCGGGTTCGGCAATAGTACCTCTGATCGCAGTTTGATTTACAGCTTAGATAACTATGAAATCTGGTTGTGTGAATTCATAGAACAGAACAACATTTCTCGATTCCACCTTGTTGGCAATTCTTTGGGTGGCGCGATTGCGACAAAGCTGGCCATAAAAATCCCGGATAAAATTAAATCTCTATGCCTAGTTGATCCAGCAGGGTTCTACCTTGCCGGGAAAAGATCTGTTTACGACGAGGCGCTTAACGCTACAAATCTTTTTAGAGTGGAAACACCCGAAGAATTTGACAAATTTCGTGATCGCGTTTTCCATAATCGGCCAAGACTACCCAAGTTCGTAAAAGAGTTCATGATCAGCCGCGCCATTCAAAAAAAAGATTGGTATCGGAAGATATTCAATGAATTGACCAATATAAATTTGGTAAAGGATGGCGTCAAAACTGTCGAGGAACTGTCTCTAAATTCCAAATGTAAAGAGGTGCAAGTTCCCACCAATATTTTTTGGGGCAAACAGGATACCCTGTTCCCCTACGAAACAGCTGATTTTTTAAAGAAGCAAATGAAAGCAGCTGACGTTTTCATTTTTCAAGACACAGGTCATTGTCCCCATCTTGAAAATCCCAAACTTTTTTCCAAAGCGTTGAATGATTGCCTGGATAAACTTGAGAAAACAAAGGGGGCAGACCCACGCATAAGCTGAAAGATATAAGGTAGAAGGTCTGGGCTTCACCCTGCAGAGGGCAGAGCGCAGAGGATGTTAGTAAAACCATGGTGTCCGGAGTCTGGGGTCCAGGCTTCGCTCTAAAAGCTACGCCCGGCAGGCAGGAGTAAGGGAAAACAAGAAGTAGGAGATCCGACGCCAGAGGTCAGGAAGCCGGGAAGACCATGAGATCGGAAGTCAGTAATCGGAGGAAGGCGCTTAGTAAGAGCTGGAATGTGGAAGTTGGATGGGAAAATGCTGAGGGGGGGGTTAGAGCACCAACTGGTTGAACCACAAGGATAGGGGACAACTAAAAGTCGAAAAATTCAGAATTGCCGTCTGTAATTTCCGCTTCACCTTTCCAACTTTGGTAAGCTTTTGTCCAACTTGTCTTCAAATTCTGGGTTGATTTCCGGTGGCAAGCCTTTCTGAAGTTTTCTTTTTTCCCTATCTTTTTTGGCCGAAGGGTTAGATTTCACGCCGAACAACATGTCTATCACGCGCATGGCCTGACCCCTTGTCTGGTCCCTGGCCTTTTCGACTGCCTGGATTAGTTCTTGCTTTTTCATTGGCCTTCTTTCTAAACTCTTTATACAAAAAAAAATAAGACACATTTTAAATATGTCAAGTAAATTTAATTATTTACACAAATCAAGAATAGGTGGCAAACTTACGTTGCGCTTTTAGGGGTGGGCCGGGATAGGGGGCAAGTTTCCGTGTATAAATCGGGATCGAACATAGCTAACCATTCGATATTAAATAAATAGTCTTAAAAGTGCGGCCCATTTCCGGCCTTAAACGGCCACTTTCGGGTCTAAAACCAATCTATTATGAACTGATGAACTGCGTTGAAGGGGGCCGCAGCCACTCTAATCCCTTCCTTTTGAATAATCTTAAGTCTCCGCAAAATAAGCTTACTTCTTAACCTGAGGTTACTCCGGACAAGTCTACGCACCAGTCTTCCGTCTTCGCTTTTCAAGCTACGCCGGACAAGTCGCAATTAGCGACGGCCGACAAGAAAGACGCCCGACCAGTCTACGCAATAAGCTTCGCCCGACAGGCAGGCAAACGGAGATTCATGACATAAAATCTGATCTTCTATATAACTGTTACTTGACCCCCATTTTAGTCTCTAATTTGACCCCATTCAATTTGCCATGCTAAGAGATTTTTATTCCTGCCAACTCCAACCAAGGAGGAATCATGGATCAAAAATTTTGCCCGATAGCCAAGTGTCCGTGCGAAAAGTCCAATTGTATGTTCTGGCAAGGCTCCGGTGACGCTGAGACTGATGGTTGCCTGATTGTTAATTGTTTAGGTGAAATCTATAATGAGATTGATTTGAAAAAACTCGGTTCATTGATCTATTCTGCATGGCAACAGACCAGTTAATTAATCCTTGTTCCTCATGATAGGAGCTTGCGGCAATTCAAGGCGTTGAAAACGATCGGCAAAACCTCATGTTAAGTATGCTTTGGGGTCGGAACAAATTACCGGTAGTATTAAGAACGCCGGTTTAGGGTTGCGCAAGCTCCTCGTTCTGATATACAGTATTTTTTAATTTCATTTCCGCAGACCTGGAATTCGAACTATCACGACGACTGTCGATTTCTCTCATGTTTTCAGAGTCTTACGGATTCTGCCATCCAGCTCAAACCACGCCTCAATCTTATAGTTCATCTCGGAAACAACTCGCCTAATACACACTGCCTATGCGCAGGGCTCGACGCGTCCGCATACGCGGCCGTACCAAACGAGCCCCCAGGTCAATGCTGTGCGGCCTCATTTGAAACATTACGTTTAGACAACCAGCAAAGGAGGTAAAAATGAAGAAAAAAAAGCTGAAAAACATCGGAGTATTTTGGGTCGTGGTTCTGGTCGCCCTATTGTTGGTCTGCCCGACGCTCTGGGCCGACGACGATGACGACGATGACGACGACGGGCCCCGCATGAGCTTTACCAATGTGTACGTCCAGACCTATGCAGGCGGTGAGGACGGTGGCCTGGCCCATGTGACCTATTGGTCTCTCGCATTAGATGTCAGCCAGCTTCCTCCTGAGGAGCAGGCCAAAGTTTTCAAGATCAGAGCCAACGTTATCCACTCGATCGCCTTTGATCCGCCCCTTGATCCGACCAATGAAGATATCGCCGGTATGGAAGTGACCGGCCTGCTGAAAATCGGTCGGCGTGAGCAGAGCATCACGTTCCGGCTGCCGGATCTTTGGAACGGAAAACTGCTCGTGGGCGGTACCCCCGGACTGCGCAACGAGTACGCCAACGAGGCGATTCTGGTCCCCTGGCTGCTCAAAGCCGGATACGCCTATATCTCCGGGGACAAGGGGATCCCCGGCGGGGCCGGCGACATGATCTCAGGCAAGCACCCCACCCAATACTGGGGCGATATGATGATCGACCTGGCTCTTCTGGCGAGGGACCTGCTCGAGGAATACGCCGGCCAGGCCCCCGGCCGCACCTACGCCATGGGGCTCTCCAACGGCGGCTACCAGACGCGCCGCGCCCTTGAAATCGATCACAAGCGCGTGCGGAAGGGTAAAGAGCGCCTTTTCGACGGCGGGGTGGACTGGTCCGGGGCATATTGGCCCGACAAGCGGGTCATGGACGCCAACCGCAACGGAAAGGTGTCGGTGCAAGAATACGCCGCAGCCGATTCGTTGGTTGGTTCCATCGACAAGGGCACCCTGGCCATGGCCTGGTTCTATTCACCGGACAACCTGGCCACCTTGGATGAATATGAGAAGAATCCACGCTTTCCAGGGGCCTATTATCCCATGGTCAACGCCGGCTTTTCGCCTGAATCGGCCCTCTTCTGGGGCTATTACAATACGATTTTCGACCCCTTCCAAGGCTTTCCGGGCTTTGAGATCTTTCGGGGCGTCGGTTACTACAATCTGGTATCTTACGTATACCGCGCCGACCTGCGCGGTGACGACCCAGCCGCATCCGCCGCATATTCATGCTGGGCCGATCCCGCCAACCCCTTTACGCCGCCGCCCCTGTATGCCTGGCTGGCGACGGCCGAGAACGGCGGGTGGAACAAGGAAAGCGTCAAATACGCCCTGAAAAATGCCAACACGGGCGAATTCTCGGTGCCAATGCTCACCCTCCAGGGCCAGGCCGACGGCCTGGTGGCCCTGCACTCTCAGGGATTGGAATACCGGGACGCGATCGAAATTTACGGCTCGCCGGACCTGCATCGTTTTTACATCATTGCCCATGCACCCCACGTGGATAAACACGCGGACGGCGGGTGGGGCTTCAGTTCCGGCGCTGTCGATAATAATGTTCCCAACCTGCTCACCCCGATGCAGGCCTACGCCCAACGCACCTTCACGTACCTGGTGGACTGGGTCGAAAACGGCGTCCTGCCGCCGGATAGCAAACTGGTGGAAACAGACCCGGCCAATGACATCATCGATCATTCAGCACTAGACTGGTAACCCTGCCGGCACCTTCCCCGTTTCGGCCCCATCGGCAATCAAGGGCCTGAAACGGGGAATCCCGTCGTTGGTTATGAGGCGCCGGTTCACAAGAATGATTCCGGCGAAAACGGAATCGGGGTCGGGCCGGGAGGACACCGAGATCCAGTCTTCGCATTACAAGCTTCGCCTGGCAAGCAGAAGTCCAGGCTTCGCTCTAAGAGCTACGCCCGGCAGGCGGAAGTCGGAGATCGGAAAGAATAGGGTGTCGGGAGTCTGGGGTCTGGAGTCAGATAAGGATTTGAGACTGAAGACTGAAGGAAAAA
>Ga0056121_1000191_pt1 | contig 23504 bp, 19 predicted proteins | sample WorMetHEROISLAND_FD_83872 | JGI IMG/M metagenome (GOLD analysis project Ga0056121, IMG submission 83872) | Marine gutless worms symbiont microbial communities from Max Planck institute for Marine Microbiology, Germany - Olavius sp. 1 HERON ISLAND ...
AGGCCCTGCTCGTGCGCCTGGGCGATCAGCCGGTGCGCCTTGGCCGGCGACACGCTCAACCGCGCGGCGATCTCGCCCTGTGTATGGCCGCCGATATAAGAGAGCCAGGCCGCGCGCGCGGCCAGGCTGCGGTCCTTCTCTGCGGCTCCCTGTCGGCGCCCGGTCATGTGGATTCACCGGAAATTTTTGTGCAGTCTGAAATTTTTTTCACAGCGTGCGCCGCCGGCATCGGCTTGTCAATGCAGGCCATCGTCTGACGCCTCGCACACCGAGGAAATGGAATGCGGCTGAAGGGATAATTTCCCACGACAACGCCAGCCCGGCCGGCAAGGGAGCCTGCCAGGTAGCGCTCGGCGCTGGAAAAGTTGTGATCCTCACTGTTTCTTAATTCGGATGCGACGAAATTGAGTGCCGGAATCACGCGCGAAATCGGATTCCGGGAGGAAATACCGCGCTGGCCGTGCCAGCTGTCGAGGCCGTCCAGGTGGAGCGGTGCGCAGGAAATGCCTTCGTCCGTGCTCCGATGCTGAAACGATGCAATCCGCACCGATTCCCGACAATGAACGGCAACGGCTCGACCGCCTGAAGCAGTACCGCGTGCTCGACACGCCGCCGGAAGAGGCGTTCGATCGCATCACCCGCATCATCGCCGAGACCATTGAGGTCCCGATCGCCCTTGTCTCGCTCGTCGACAGCGAACGGCAATGGTTCAAGTCGAAAGTGGGTTTGGATGCGGACGAGACATCGCGCGAGGTCGCTTTCTGTGCCCATGCGATCCTCGGCAACGGCCTGTTCGTGATCGAAGACGCGTCCAAAGATCCGCGCTTTGCCGACAACCCGCTCGTGGCCAGCGATCCGTCGATCCGCTTCTATGCCGGCGCGCCGCTGGCGACGCCTGACGGGCTCAATCTCGGAACCCTGTGCGCGATCGATCGAAAGCCGCGGAAACTGACGAAGCGCCAGACGCAGCTACTGACCGACCTGTCGACGATCGTCGTCGACGAGCTCGAACTGCGGGTTGCGCTGCGCGGCGCAATGCAGGAGATCGGCGAAGAAGCGCAGAAGCGGGCGCTCATGGACGAGTTCATTTCCCTCGTCACGCATGAACTGCGTACACCGCTGACGTCGATCCGCGGCGGTCTTGGCCTGCTGCACGGCGGCGTCATCGAGGGTATCCCGGAACGGGCACAGGAGATCATCGCGCTGGCCAACCGCAACGTCGACTCGTTGCTGACCCTGGTCAACGACCTGCTCGACTTCCAGAAGTTCGAATCCGGCCGGTTCGATCTCGAGATCGATGTTGTCGATTGCGGGGAACTGGTCCGGACCACCTGCGAGAACATGGAAGGTCTGGCGAGGGAGCAGCAGGTCGGGATCGAGACCGAAATTGCGACGTCAGCTACCATCGTCGGCGACCCGGCGAGACTGGGCCAGGTGCTGGTCAACCTCATCTGCAATGCCATCAAATTCTCGGCCGAGGGCGAGATGGTGACCGTCGGCCTGGACCGTCAGGCCGACAGGCTGCAGATCCGGGTGACGGACCGCGGGCCGGGCATTCCGGAGGACTTCCGCGATCAGGTGTTCGAGCGGTTCGCCCAGGCGACCGGTCAGACCAAGATCAAGGGCACAGGCCTGGGGCTGGCAATCAGCAAAGCCATCGTCGAGGCACACCGCGGCAGCATCCGCTTCGATACCATGATCGGCAGGGGCACGACGTTCTATATCGAGCTGCCGCTGAAACAGAGCGTGCTGGCCTAGCCCGGCGTCGCTTCTCTGAGCCGGCGCGGCCTTGCTGCACCTGGGCACGGACCGGCGCATGGCAAGGCCGGCGGAAATCGACCATGCTGGCGCGCTGTTCCATCGCTTGCGAGAGAAGGTGCCCCGCATGACCGGCCATATTGATCCCACCAAGAAAACCTTTGCCGCCTTTCGCGCCGACGACCGTCCGGGGCCGATCCATATGCTCAACCTGGTGCGCTTCCGCGACCAGGCGGCCTATCCCGACGGGCGCCAGGCGACCGGCGCGGAGGCCTATGCCGCCTATGGCCGCGACAGCCACCCGGTGTTTTCGCGGCTGGGCGGGCGCATCGTCTGGCGCGGCGACTTCGAGCTGACGCTGATCGGGCCGGGCGACGAGCAGTGGGACGAATGCTTCATCGCCGAGTATCCCTCGGTCGCCGCCTTCGTCGAAATGATCCGCGACCCGGTCTACCGCGAGGCCGTGAAGCACCGCCAGGCGGCGGTGCTGGACTCCCGGCTGATCCGCCTCGCCCCGGGGACGGCGGGAACCGGCTTCGGCGGCACGGACTAGTCTCGGCCGGCGCGTTTCACCGGTACGCGTCTACAGACCGTCGAGAAACCGCTTCAGCGCGGCGGTGACGTCGCCCGGCTGCTCCTGTTGCACCCAGTGGCCGGCGCCGTCGATCAGGTGCACACCGCGGAAGTCGCTGCAGGCGGTTTCCTGCATGCGCATGAGCGCGCCCGGCACCTGATGGATGCCCCAGTCGGCGGCGCCGGCGATGAAGCAGGCCGGCACGTCGATGGCGCGGCCGGCGAACAGCCGCAGTTCCCGTGCCTGGGCGCCGCCGGTGCTGCAGCGATACCACTGCAGGCCGCCCTGGAAGCCGTTGCGCGCAAACTCCCCGGCATAGACCGCCAGTTCGGCATCGCCGAGCCAGTCGCAGGCGTCGATCTGGCCGGCGTCGGGCATATGTGGGGCGACGGTCTCGGCCATGTTCGCATCGAGGTCCATCACGTAGTAGCGCGGCAGCCTGGCCAGTTCCGCCGCCGTCCAGCCGCTGAGCGGGTGCGGCCGGTTGTCGGGCCAGTCGGCGCTCTTGACGTGATAGTAGGCGCGCAGGAAGGCGTGGATGCCCTGGGCGCAGTGACGCATGTCGGCATCGGCCTCGCGGCTGCTGTAGTACCACTGATAGTGCTTGCGCGGCGGCGTCAGCGCCGCCAGCTCGGCGTGGATGTCGCTGCCGCCGGTCGCTGTCGCCGCGGTCGGCCAGGCGGGCGGGCCGGCATAAGGCGCGCTCATCAGCGCCACTGCGGGAAAGACGTCCGGCCGCACCAGGGCGCAGTGGGCCGCCACCGGCGAGCCGAAGTCGTGGCCGATCACGGCGGCAACGGTGGGTTGGCCCAGCGCGGCGATGAGCGCGAGTGCGTCGCGCACCAGGTTGAGCACGCGGTAGGACTCGAGGTCGCCGTCGTAGGCGCCGTCCCAGCCGCTGGTGCGGCCGTAGCCGCGCTGATCGGGGGCGATGACGTGATAGCCGGCCTCCGCCAGCGGCACCATGACCTTGCGCCAGCTGTAGGCGAGCTCGGGAAAGCCGTGCAGCAACAGCAGGCATGGCCGGCCGGGGGTGTCGAAGCCGGCTTCCAGGATGTGCATGCGCAGGCCGTTGACGTCGTCCACGAACCGGGCGCGCACGCCATCGGGCAGCGTCGCGTCGGCGTAACCGTCCGTCTGCTCCATGCCAGCCCCCGTCAGCCGCCGCGTTACGCGGTCTGCCGGCATTATCGCACGGACGGCCCGATTTCGGCAGGCGGGCGCAGGCGCGGGTCAGCCCGCGCAGGCCGCCGCGTTGTCGGCCCGGGCGCTCGCCACCCCCTTGTCGAGCAGGTCCTTGATGGTGGCCTTGGAGGTCTGCGCGACCAAGCGCCCCACCTCGCCGCCGTCCGCCATCATCACCATGGTGGACTGACGCGATACCCTCAGGTCCCGGCTGATCGCCTGCCGGCTGTAGGTGTCCCAGTCCACGTACACGAAGGCGATCTTGTCGTTGTAGGCGCTGTCACCTGCTCTCAATGCCTCGATCACACGGATCTGGCGGCGGCAGGTGCTTCACCACGGCGCGGCGAACTCGAGTAAGACCGAACAGCCCCGCTCCAGTGCGGCCGCGACCGCCTGCGGTTCGTAGGGCACGCTGCCCTTGGCCGCTTGTGCCGATGCCGGCAGCAATAGGGCCAGGGCGAACGCCAGTTGCATCAACAGCCGACTAGCCATCGCATCACCCGTCGTTTGCTCAAACAGACACGGAGAGGTCCTGCAGCCACACCGGCAGGACGTCCAACAGCCACGCTTCGAGGTCACGATCTAGCCCGAACAGGATGCCCAGGCCCACACAAACAAACGTGATCCCCAGGATCACCCGGGCCTTGCCGGCCAGCATGCGCAGCGCGCTCTGTCGCCGGGCGATGATCTCCCGGGTGCCGAAGCCCAGGGCCAGGATGATCGTCGACACGCCCAGCGCGAACGCCGTCATGATCGCCCCGGCCCAGAACAGGTCGCGGCCCTGCGAGGCGAGCGAGATGGCGCCACCCAGGGTCGGCCCGATGCAGGGCGACCACACCGCCCCCAGCAGAACTCCGCCCAGGAACTGGCCACGCAGGCCAGCGCTGTCCATGGCGTGCAGGCGGGCATCGGCCTGGCCGGCAAGGCCGGCGGTGGCGGCGGCAAAGCGCGCCTGCAGCCGCGGGATCAACAGCACGAGGCCAAAGCCGAGCATCAGCCAGGCGCCGACCGTGGTCATCGCCCGCTGGTCGATGCCGACCGACGCGCCCAGCACGATCACGGCAAGGCCGACGATGACGAACGACAGGCTCAGGCCCGCGGCCAGGGCCAACGGCCCGCGCCGGTCGGCTTGCAGCGAGGCGGCGAGGACGATCGGCAGGACCGGCAGGACGCAGGGGTTGAGCAGCGTCAGCAGCCCGGCGACGTAGGCCAGGAACAGCTCCAACCGCTTGTCTCCTTCCGCCCGAGAATGTTTGCCAGAGGACGCGGAACGCGCCAGGCGCATGCTACAAGCGGCCGGCGCGACCTGGCATCCCACATCATCGTGACCGAGTGGCGCGGGCTAGAGTTCCTTTTCGGCCAGCTGGCGAAAGGCGTCCGGCACGGCGCGGCGATTGCCGAGCTGCACCGAACCATAGCCGATCACCTCGCGGCCGAAGCGCTCGCGCACCGCATCCATGGCGCGATCGACCGCCCAGCGTGCGGCGCCGCGCCGGCTGCCGGGGCGGCGCTTGTCGTCGTCCAGGCGCAGCGCCAGCTCGAGCTGCAGGGCCGCGGCGGGCTCGAGCCGCGACACCGAGATCGCCAGCAGGGAGATGTTGGCCTCGCCCGGGTGATGCGCCAGCGCCGTGCGCACCAGGTCTTCGGCCGTCTCCGCCAGGATCGCCGTCGCCGAGACGGCGGCAGGCAGGGTTGCGGCGCGGGTCACGGCGCGCAGGTCGGCAAACCGGACCCGCGCCGTCACGGTCCGGCCGGCCAGCGACTTCGCCCGCAGCCGCGAGGCGACCCGGTCGGCCAGGTGCAGCAGGGTCGGCCGGTACACCTCGGCAACGGCCGGCCGGCGGCCCAGGGCCGATTGCGCCCCGACCGAGCGCGCGCGGCGCCGCGCCACCACCGCCCGCGAGTCCTGGTTTTGCGCCAGCGCCGCCAGCTTGCCGCCCACCGCCCGGCCCAGCAGCCGCTGCAGCGACCGTCCCGACGTGCGCCCGAGCTGGCCGATGGTGTGGATTCCCTGGTCGGCAAGTCGCGCCCTGGCGACCGGGCCGACGCCCCACATCAGCTCGACGGGCAGGTCGCGCAGGAACTCCAGCTCCGTGCCGGCCGGCACGATGACCAGTCCGTCGGGCTTGGCCACCTGCGAGGCGATCTTCGCCAGGTGCTTGGTCCCGGCCACGCCCAGGGAGATCGCCAGGCCGAGCTCGTCCTGCACCCGCGCGCGGATCGCCTTGGCCATCTCTGCCGGCGGACCGAACAGATGCATGCAGCCGGCAACGTCGGCGAAGGCCTCGTCGATGGAAATCCGCTCCACGGCCGGCGTGAAGTCGCCAAGCACGGCAATGGCGGCATCGCCGAGCCGGCGGTATTCCTCGAAGTGGCCGCGTACGAAGGTCAGGCCCGGACAGAGCTGGCGCGCCTGGCGCCCCGGCATGCCGCTGCGCACCCCGAATGCCTTCGCCTCGTAGGACGCCGCCAGCACCACCCCGCCGCCGACCGCGATCGGCCGGCCGCGCAAGGACGGATCGAGCAGCTGCTCGACCGAGGCATAGAAGGCGTCGAGGTCGGCGTGGATGATCGTGGCAAGGTCTGACATGGGCGGCAGCGATACGTTCCGGACAGATAGAACATAACATGAACAACTGGGCGTTTTGTCAAGCAACCGTGCGATGAAGGCCCGGATCAGGGTCATTTGCGCGCGACCGATAACAAAGTTTGACAATCTTCGATATTTCTCACATGCTGACGATCAAGAGGATGACCTCATGAACGTATCGCTCACACCGAAACTCGAAGCGTTCGTTCGGCGCAAAGTCGCGTCCGGCCTCTACAACAACGCCAGCGAAGTGGTCCGCGAGAGTCTGCGCCTGCTGATCGAGCGCGACGATGCCAGCCTGGCCGCCCGGCCGAGCGAGCCGCCGCGCCTGGAAGAGGTGAGCGCCGCACTCGCCGCGCTGGAGCGGCCCCTGCGGGCGAAGGGAGTTCGCAGCCTCGCCGTGTTCGGCTCGCTCGCCCGCGGCGAAGCCCACGCCGACAGCGACATCGACATCCTCATCGACGTCGAGCCGAACGCCGGCTTCAGTCTGGTCAGCCTCGCTGGCGTCAGTGATTTCCTGCAGGATCGCCTCGGCCGCACGGTGGACGTGGTAACGCGGGCCGGCATCGAACCGTCCCTGCGCGAGCGCGTCTTCGCCGAGGCGGAGCAGATCTTCTGATGGCGAAGGATCCGACGTCCTTTGCCGACCACCTGCTTAAGGCCATCGCCAACATAGAAGCCGACATCGCCGAACACAACCTCGACAGCTTTCGCGCCGACCGGCGGGCCAGGCAACTGGTCGAGCGGAACCTGGAAATCATCTCCGAAGCCAGCCGCCGCCTGCCCGACGCCGCCAAGGCCGAGGAAAGCGACATCCCGTGGCGCGCGATCGCCGGCATCGGCAACATCCTGCGCCATGATTATCACGAGAGTCAGGCCGACATTCTGTGGGAAACCTGCCGGACGGACATCCCGGCCCTCAAGGCGGCCGTGACCCGTATCCGCCATGCGACAACGCAGCCTGAAAGACGCCAACCGGGCGCAAGGACGAGATCATGAGCAAACGACGGTTCCGCAAGATCCTGGCTGCCAACCGCGGCGAGATCGCCATCCGGGTGTTTCGCGCCGCCAACGAGCTGGGCATACGCACCGTCGCCGTCTACGCCGAGCAGGACAAGCTGTCGCTGCACCGCTTCAAGGCCGACGAGAGCTACCCGATCGGCGAGGGCCTGGGACCGGTCAAGGCCTACCTGTCGATCGAGGAGATGCTGCGCGTCGCCCGCGAGGCCGGCTGCGACGCCGTGCACCCGGGCTACGGCTTCCTGTCGGAGAACCCCGAGTTCGCCGACGCCTGTGCCGAGGCCGGCATCGCCTTCATCGGCCCGCCGGCCGACGTCATGCGCATGCTCGGCAACAAGGTCTCGGCCCGCGCCGCGGCCGAGGCCGCCGGCACGCCGGTGATGCCGGCGACCGGCCCGCTGCCCGACGATGCGGCGGAAATCCGCCGTCAGGCCGATCAGATCGGCTATCCGCTGATGCTGAAGGCCTCCTGGGGCGGCGGCGGCCGGGGCATGCGGGTGATCGAGGACGCAAGCGCGCTCGACGACGAAGTGCTGGCCGGCCGGCGCGAGGCGGAAGCCGCCTTCGGCAACGGCGAGGTCTACCTGGAGAAGCTGGTGCGCAACGCGCGCCATGTCGAAGTGCAGCTGCTGGGCGACAGCCACGGCAGCATCGTCCACCTGTTCGAGCGCGACTGCTCGATGCAGCGGCGCAACCAGAAGATGGTCGAGCGGGCCCCGGCCCCGTACCTGACCGAGTTGGAGCGGGCGGGCTTGTGCGAAGCGGCGCTGAAATTGGCCCGCCACGCCGGTTACCAGAACGCCGGCACGGCCGAGTTCCTGATGGATGTGGACAGCGGCCGCTTCTACTTCATCGAGGTCAACCCGCGCATCCAGGTCGAGCACACGGTGAGCGAGGAAGTCACCGGCATCGACATCGTCAAGGCGCAGATCCGCATCGCCGAGGGCGGGCGCATCGGCGTGCCGGCGGAAACCGGGGTGCCGCCGCAGGACGAGATCCGCCTGCACGGCAACGCCCTGCAGGTGCGCGTCACCACCGAGGACCCCGACGCCCACTTCACCCCGGACTACGGCCGCATCACCGCCTACCGCGGCGCCACCGGCTTCGGTATCCGCCTCGACGGCGGCACGGCCTATTCCGGGGCGGTGATCACCCGCTACTACGATTCGCTGCTGGAGAAGGTCACCGCCTGGGCGCCGACGGCGGAAGAAGCGATCGACCGCATGGACCGGGCCCTGCGCGAGTTCCGCATCCGCGGCGTCGCCACCAACCTGGTGTTCGTCGAGAACCTGATCAATCACCCGCGCTTCCGCGCCTGCGACTACAACACCCGCTTCATCGACGACACGCCGGAGCTGTTCCACTTCCCCAAGCGGCGCGACCGGGCGACGCGGCTGTTGAACTTCGTCGCCGACGTCACCGTGAACGGCAATCCCGAGGTCGCCGGGCGGCCCCTGCCGCCGGCGCATCCGCGACCGACCCCGCCGGCGCACCCGCCCGGTACGCCACCTAGGGGCAGCCGCGAGCGCCTGGCCGAACTGGGCCCGGCCGGCTTCGCGCAATGGCTGCTTGAGCAGACGGCGCCGCTGGTCACCGACACCACCATGCGCGATGCCCACCAATCGCTGCTGGCGACCCGCATGCGCAGCCACGACATGGTGCAGATCGCCGACGCCTATGCGCACCTGCTACCGGATCTGCTGTCGCTGGAATGCTGGGGCGGCGCGACCTTCGACGTGGCCATGCGCTTTCTCAACGAGTGCCCGTGGAACCGGCTGCGCGAACTGCGCGAACGCGCGCCCAACGTCCTGTTCCAGATGCTGCTGCGCGGCGCCAACGGGGTCGGCTACACCAGCTATCCCGACAACGTCGTCCGCCTGTTCGTCGCCCAGGCCGCCGACAGCGGCATCGACCTGTTCCGCGTGTTCGATTCGCTCAACTGGGTGGAGAACATGAAGGTGGGCATGGAGGCGGTGCTGGAAAGCGGCAAGCTCCTGGAGGGCGCGCTCTGCTACACCGGCGACATGCTCGACCCGGCCCGGCCCAAGTACGACCTGAACTACTACCTGGGCCTGGCGCGGGAGCTGAAGGCGGCCGGCTGTCACATCATCGGCATCAAGGACATGGCCGGCCTGCTGAAGCCGGCGGCGGCCACGGTGCTGGTGCCGGCGCTCAAGCAGGAGACCGGCCTGCCGGTGCACTTCCACACCCACGACACCTCCGGGCTGTCCGCGGCGACGGTGCTGGCGGCGGTCGAAGCCGGCGCCGACGCCTTCGATGCGGCGATGGACTCCTTTTCCGGGCTGACCTCGCAGCCCAACCTGGGCTCGCTGGTCGAGGCCCTGCGCGGCGGCCCGCGCGATACCGGCCTTGACCCGGCGGTGATCCGGCGCTTCTCCGACTACTGGGAACTGGTGCGCAAGCAGTACACCGCGTTCGAGAGCGACCTGCGCTTCGGCGCCTCCGAAGTCTATCTGCACGAGATGCCGGGCGGCCAGTTCACCAATCTGAAGGAGCAGGCCCGCGCCCTGGGCCTGGAGGAGCGCTGGCACGAGGTGGCCGAGACCTATGCCGAGGTGAACCAGATGTTCGGCGACATCGTCAAGGTGACGCCGTCCTCCAAGGTGGTCGGCGACATGGCCCTGGCGATGGTCTCCGCCGGGCTGACGCGGGCCGAGGTCGAGGATCCGGACAAGGAGATCAACTTCCCGGAATCGGTGATCTCGTTCTTTCGCGGCGACCTGGGCCAGCCGCCGGGCGGCTTTCCGCCCGGCCTGCAGCGCAAGGTGCTGAAGGGCGAGATGCCGATCGAGGTCCGCCCGGGGGCGGTGCTGCCGGCGGCCGACCTGGCCGGCCTGCGCGACACGGCGGAGAAGAACGTCGAGCGCCGGCTCAGCGACGAGGAGTTCAACTCCTACCTTATGTACCCCAAGGTCTTCACCGACTACGCCGCCTTCCGCCGCCTGAACGGTCCGGTCGAGGTGTTGCCGACGCCGGTGTTCTTCTACGGCATGACCGCCGGTCAGGAGGTCGCCGTCGACCTGGAGCCGGGCAAGACCCTGGTGGTGCGTTGCCAGGCGATCGGCGAGACCGACGAGGAAGGCAACGTCAAGGTGTTCTTCGAGCTGAACGGCCAGCCGCGCACCGTCAAGATCGCCGACCGTGCCGCCTCGCACCAGGCAACCCGCCGCCAGCAGGCCGAGGACGGCAACCCGCGCCATGTCGCCGCCCCCATCCCGGGCATGGTCGCCTCTGTGGCGGTCGGCGAAGGCCAGGCGGTGAAGGCTGGCGACGTGCTGCTGACCATCGAGGCGATGAAGATGGAAACCGCCGTGCACGCCGAGCGCGACGCCACCGTCGCCCGCATCGTCACCCCGGCCGGCACCCAGGTGGAAGCCAAGGAGCTGCTGCTCGAGCTGAACTGATGGCCGGCGGGGCGAACCCCGGCGCTTTGTGACTGTGCCCGGTCGCCCCGGTCTGCTGAGATAGCACCCGAACGGTGACGGACATTCGGAGAACCGGCCGATGGTCCTGCGGATCCTGCGGTGGACGGCGATATCGCTCGGCGGCCTGTTGGCCACCGCGGCGCTTGCGCTCGCCATCGTCGTCGCCATCGAGGTCCGCCTCGATCTGTCCGTTTTGCGCCAACCGGCAGAAGCGGCGGCACGGCAGGCGCTGAAGCGTCCGGTTTCGATCGCCGGCACCATCGAGCTGATCCCCGGCCTGGCCCCGGCGCTGGCGGTCGGCGACGTCACGATCGGCAACCCCGAGGGCTGGCCGGACAAGCCGTTCCTGCAGCTCGACGAGGTCCGCGCGAGCCTCAGCCTGCTGCCGCTCCTGGACGGCCGCATCGAGGTCGGCGAAGTCGCCGTCACCGGGCTGACGGCGACGCTCGAGCGACGCGCGACCGGCGAGGTCAACTGGTTGCCCCCGGCTGTCGAGGCAATACCGCCGGCGACCGCAGCGGCGGCGCCGGCGAACCCGGGGCCCGGCTTCGTCCTTGCCCGGGTGGAGCAGCTGGAACTCAGGAATATCGCCGTCGATTATCGCGATGGCGTCAGCGGGCGAACGCTCGCGTTTAAGCTCAACCGGATCATTGCCGCGGCGCCCGAAGACACCTCCGTGCAGCTGGACGTGCAGGGCAGCATCGAGGGCGTTCACTACGGCATCAGCCTGACCGGCGGCAGCCTGCCGGCACTGCTCGCCGGCGATGCGCCATGGCCGATCGACCTGTCGGCGGCGTCCTCCGGCGTCAACCTTCACCTGCATGGCGAGGTCGGCGAACCGGCGCAGCTCGATGGCATCGATCTCGTCTTCGCCGTGCGTGGCGCGACCGCGGGCGACCTGGAGCGTTTCGTCGGCGCCGAGCTGCCGCCCTTCGGCGCCTACGAGATCAGCGGCCGTTTCCTGGCACACGGCGATCAATTCGTCCTGGATGACGTGCGGGGCAGGATCGGCAAGAGCCGGTTCAGCGGGCGTTTCCCGCTCGACCTGTCGACCGCCCGACCGCGGTTTTCCGGACGACTGGACATCGAAACCGTCGACCTCACGCCGCTTCGCCTGGCCATCGAGGAAGCCGACGACACCGAGCCCGCCGCGCATCGTGAGCCCGCGGACGAAGACGCTACAGATGGCGAAGGCACCGCGCTCACGCTCGACAGCGCGCTGTTCGAGTTCGACTTCCTGCACGCCATAGATGCCGACATTACCCTCACGGTCGGCCGGGTCGATGGACTGAAGCTGGCACCGCGCGACACCCGGCTTGGCCTGCGGATCGCCGATGGTTCCTTGCGCGCCCCGCTGGCCGTCGTCCTCGCCGGCGTCCCGTTCGAGGGCCAGGTCGAGGTCGTCGATCGCGACGAGGGACCGGCATTCGTCCTGGACCTCTCGGCCGGTCCGGCCGATATCGCCGGACTGCCGGAGGCCTTGTTCGAGGCCGGCGGCATCGAAGGCGGTTTCCGCCGCGGCGAGCTGGCGCTCAGCACCCAAGGCATGACGCTGCGCGACCTGCTGCAGCATCTCGATCTACGTTTCGTCATGTCCGAGGCCGGCTTGTCCTATGGGCATGCGGGAGACGGCAGTCCGGTCGGCTTCAGGCTGACGCAGGCGGAGGTCCGGGTGCCGGCCGGCGGCGCGCTCCGGGTCAAGGCCCGAGGCAGCCTGCTCACCGAACCGTTCGATCTTGACTTCACCGGTGGCGATGCCGTCGCGCTCTGGCACACGCGGCGCTGGCCGATCGAACTGACACTGACGACGACCGATACCTTCCGGCTGGACGCCAAGGGCGAGCTCCGTCCCGCCGACGACCCTGCCGGCAGTCGGATCGAGCTCATCGCCAGCGCGGAGCGTGCAGGCACCCTGGCGCCCTGGGTCGGGCTCTCGCGGGAGACCGACCTGCCGGTGCTGGTGCAGACGACGGCAACCATGACGCCGACGGAACTGCGGCTGGGCCAGCTCGATGCCCAGATCGGCAGCAACCGCATCACCGGGGCGCTGGGCGTGCGCGACATCGACGGCGAGGCCGAAACCCTGTTCGCGAACCTGACTGCCGATTACATCGACATCGCCGAATGGCGCAGCATGATGGAGCGGGAGGAACCGCGCGCGCCGTCGGAAGCAGCACCGGCTTTCAGCCTCGACGTGCCGATCCTGCCGCAGGGTGTCGACCTGTCGGATACCGACCTGGACCTCGGCATCCAACGACTGCGGACACGGTTGGTCGAATTGACCGAGCTACGTGTGAGCGCGCGAATCCGCGACGGCCACGTAGTCCGGGCACCGTTCCACGCGGCAGTGCTTGGCAGCCGCTTCGCCGGCAGTGTCGATCTTGATCTGCGTGACAGCGAACCCGACTTCCGCTTCGACGTGGCGGCGCGCGATGTCGACATCGGCCACGCGCTGACGGAACTGGGCGTGATCGACGAGCTCGACCTCAGCGCCGGCAAGGTCGATCTGGAAGTGGCGATGCAGGGGACCAGCGGTCGCGACATGCTGGCCTCGGCGCAAGTTGCCGGCACCCTGGAGGACGGTCGCTGGATCCTCGCGGATCCCAGCTCCGGCGCCACCCTGGAGATCGCCCTGCCACGCGGTGCGCTGCAGGCGGCGCCGGACGCGCCCATCGCCCTCGAACTCGACGGGCGGATCGACGCAATCCCCACCCGCATCGTCATCCGCACCGATCCCCTACGGACGTTCACCCACGACAAGGAGGACATATCGCTGAGCCTTGTCGCCGAGTTGCTGGACGCGCGCCTGCAGCTCGAGGCAAGCAGCGCATTGCCGGTGGCGCGGCGAAACGCATCGGCACAGATCAGCCTCGCCGGCGCCCGCATCGACGACTTCGCCGAGCTGTTCGACGCCGCCCTGCCCCCCTGGGGACCCTACAGCCTGGATGGCACGCTCGACTTCGACACTGCCGGATATCGCATCCGCGACCTTCGCCTGAAGGTGGCCGACAGCAGCCTCGACGGCAGTTTCGAGCTGTCCACGGCGGCACGACCGCCGCACCTGGCCGTTAGCCTGGTGGCGCCGACAGTCCAGCTGGACGACTTCCGCGCCGGCAACTGGTCGCTGTTGCGCGGCGCCGTCGAGGACGCAGCGAAGGACACGGACGACGTGCGCCAGGATGACGACGACGATCCGCCCGCGTTGCTCTCGCGGGAAGTTCTGCGCAGCCTGGACGCGGAGGTCGACATCGCGGTCAAGGAAGTCCTGTCTGGAAGCGACCAATTGGGCCGCGGCGAGCTGCGTTTCGAGCTGGCCGACGGCCGGCTGTCGGTCGAACCGTTGCGCGTCGAGGTGCCCGGCGGCGTGATCGAGCTGGCGGGCAGCTTCGCGCCGGGCGACGACAGCGTCGCCGCGACCTTGAGGGCGACGGTCGACCGGCTGGACTACGGCATCCTGGCGCGGCGTGCCGACATCGATACCGATATGCAGGGCCTGATCAGCCTGGATGTCGAGCTCGCGGCCGAGGCCGTCAGCGTCGACCGGCTGATGGCACACGCCAACGGCCACATCGGCCTGGGCATCTGGCCGCGCGACTTCGAGGCCGGGGTGTTCGACCTGTGGGCGGTCAACCTTCTGGCGGCGCTGCTACCGGCGATGGACGACGCCCCCAGTTCGACCATGAACTGCGCCATTGCCCGCTTCCAGGTGCGCGACGGCCTGGCCACGCCGACGGCGCTGCTGATCGACAGCAGCCGGGTGCGCGCCGTCGCCACGGGCATGGTCGACTTCGACCGCGAGCACATCGAACTGGAACTGGTGCCAAGGGCCAAGCGGCCCCAGATGTTCGCGGCCGCAACGCCGATCCAGGTCGACGGGGACTTTGCCGACTTCGGTGTCAGCGTACGCGCGGGCGACCTCTTCGGCACCGTCATCCGCATGGCCACCAGTGTCGTCGTCGTGCCCCTGCAATGGGTCTTCGCCAAGCCTTTGCCAAGCGACGGCGCCGCAGCCTGCGCCGAGGCCTGGGGACAGGTGCAGGCCGGATCCTGACCGCCGCCGCGGACGCAGCCGGGGTCAGCCCTGCTCGAGCTGCTGGGCCAGTGCCATGTCCCAGAACGCCGCCTCGATCTTGTGGCCGTCCGGGTCGCGCACGAAGCAGCCGTAGTAGGGCGCGCCATATTCCGCGCGCGGGCCCGGCGGCCCGTCGTCGCTGCCGCCGGCCGCCAGGGCGGCGTCGTAGAAGGCGTGCACGGCCGCCTTGTCGGCGGCGATGAAGCCGACATGGATGCCGTTGCCGGTCGCCGCCGGTTGGCCGTCGATCGGCGTCTGCACCCAGAACTCGGGGAACTGCTTGCCGTAGCAGACCGCGCCCGGGTGCTCCATGATCCGCCGGCAGCCCAGCGTCGCCAGGACCTGGTCGTAGAACGCCGCCGCGCGGTCGAAATCGTTGGTGCCCAACGAGACGTGCGAGAGGATGCTGGGGATGTCGTCGCTCATGCCGGTCCGTCTCCGCTGGATTCGATCAGGGCGCCACGCTACTGCAGCAGCCGTCGGGCCGCCACCGCCTGCTGGCTGCCGGGATGCAGGAGCTCCAGTTTCAGCACCGTGCGTTCCGCCGTCGCCCGTTCGCCGAGGGCGAGCTGGCTGCGGGCGAGCGCATAGAGCAGAGCCGGCTCGCGCATGCCGGCGGCCTCGGCCCGCTCGAGCAACGGCACGGCGGCGGCATGGTCGTTCAGCTGCGCCAGCAGCAGGCCAAGGTCGGCACTTGCCGCCGGGTCGTCCGGCATCAGCTCGACCGCCGCCTCGAGCGCCTGCCGTGCCGCCTGTGGCTTGCCCGCGGCCAGGCGCACATTGCCGAGCCAACGCTGGACAAGGCCATTGGCCGGTGCGGCGACCACCGCCCGCTGCAGCGTCTGCTCGGCCCCGGCGATGTCGCGGCGCTGCATCTGCAGGCGGGCCTGCATGATCCAGGCATCGACCAGTTGCGGGTCCATGTCGGTAGCCGCGGCGAACGCCGCTTCCGCCGCCGGCAGCTGGCGCATGGTGAGGGCGACGCCGGCGATCGCCATCTGGATCTCCGGGAAGTCCGTCTTCGCCGCCAGCGCCTGCTGGTATTCGCGCATCGCCGCGCGCACCATGCCGCCGATGTCCTTCGGATAACGCACGACGTTGATGCCCAGGAGACTGCGCGCGGCCTCGATCCACACCGCCCGGAACGGATCGTCCAGCAACGGCAGCACGGCCTGGATCCGTTCCGGCCCCGGCGCCCGCTGCTGCAGGGCGACGGCCGCCGCGCGCACCAGCGGGTCGGGATCGGCCAGGGCGCGGGCAGACGCGGTCAACGCCAAATCGGCCGGCGCCGTCTGCAGCAGCGACAACGCCGTGGCCCGCACGATCGCCGCCCGGTTGCCGTCGCCGGCAATCTGCTGCAGACGTCGGGCGGTGTCGTCGCTTACGCCGCCGCGCGCCTCGCCGCGGGCAGCAGCGAAGGCGGTGGCGAAGTGGTGCCGGCCGCTGCGGCCGTCCGGATACCAGGTCCGCAGCTGCGCCACGGCCCAGTCGTCGTCGCGGTCGTCGTGGCAGCCGGTGCAGGCGTTGGGCGTACCGATTGCCTGCGACAGATCCGGCCGCGGCACCCGGAAGCCGTGATCGCGCCGGCCGTCCACCACCATGTAGTTCCGCTCGGGCATGTGGCAGTCGACACAACGCGTGCCGGCGCCATCGCCGGGGTGAAAATGATGTGCCGGACCGTCGTAGGTGGCCTTGGTCAGGCTCGCGAAGCGCGGGTTGCCGGCAGGACCGTGACACTGCGTGCAGACGGCATTGCCTTCGGCCTTGAGGGTCGCCGCGTGCACATCGTGACAGTCGCTGCAGCGCACGCCGCGGGCATGCATCTTCGACTGCAGGAACGAGCCCAGGACATAGACCTCGTCGAGGATCTGCCCGTCGGCGTGGTACAGCCCCTCGCGCAGCAGGGCCAGGCGATAGTGGTCGGCGAACGCGCTGCCCGGCAGCGGGCTGGCGTCACCCAGAGGTTCGCGCCTGGAATGACAGCCGCCACAGCGATCGATCTCGACCTGGGCGGCATCCCGGGCGGAGGGCACGGTCAGGCCGCGGGCATCGACGCCCGACCAGGCCGTCGCATCGAATATCGCCGGCGAACGCGCCCAGTCGACGTGCGCCGCACCCGGGCCGTGGCAGGCTTCGCAACCGACGCCGATCTCCGTCTGCCGGCTGTCATAGACACGCGTGCGCGGATCGTAGGCCTTGGCGTAGCCGGTGGCGTGACACTCGGCACAGCGCGCATTCCAGGTCTTGTAGGGGCCGGTCCAGTGGAAGCCATCCGCAGCGGTCAGGCCATCGCCGGGATAGAGGTGGTACCAGCGTCGGCGTTCGGTATCCCAGGCCACGTCCCAGGCCTGCAGGCGACCCGGCGCGGTTTCCAGCAGGACCTGCTGCAGCGGCGCCACGCCCGCCACGGAGTGCACCGGATAGCGGGTCAGCCGACCGTCAGGGCCGTCGGTCTGCACGACGAATTCTTCGCCATCGCGGCTCAGCCGCGACGCAATGCCGGCATGATCGAAGCGGACGTTGGCGAAGTCGCCGAGCACGTTGCCCGGCGTCGACGGCCGCCAGGCCCAGCTATGGTGGGAGTCCTGCCAGCGGGCATGTTCGCCGGCGTGGCAGCCGGCGCAGGCCTGCGTGCCGACATAGGCCGGAACCGGCGGGTCGTCCTGCGCCTGGGCGGCCGCCGTCAGAGGGCAAAGGCCAACGCCGGCGATCAGGGCGGCAGCGCGCGCCGCCGCGCCGAGACGGCCAGGTAACGATGGTGCCAAGAGCATGCCCGTCGGTACAGTTAGCAGAGACGCGAGCATACACCGGCACGGGAGATCGCCAGCCATGAAAGCCTCCGACCTGTTCGTGCAGTGCCTGGAGAACGAGGGCATCGAGTACATCTTCGGCGTCCCCGGAGAAGAGAACGCCGACTTCATGCTGTCGCTGGAAGCCTCGCAGGCGATCCGCTTCATCCTCACCCGCCACGAGCAGGGCGCCGCCTTCATGGCCGAAGTCTACGGCCGCCTGACCGGCAATCCGGCCGGCTGCCTCGGCACCCTGGGACCGGGCGCGACCAACCTGATCACGGGGGTCGCGGACGCCAACATGGACCGCGCACCGATGCTGGTGCTCACCGGACAGGGCGACTCGCAGCGGCTGCACAAGGAATCGCACCAGGTGATGGACGTGGTCTCCATGTTCCGCCCGGTGACGAAGTGGGCACAGACCGTCTACCACGCGGACAACATCCCCGAGATCGTGCGCAAGGCGGTGCGGCTGGCGCGGACGGAGAAGCCTGGCGCCTGCCTGATCGAGCTGCCGGAAGACATCGCCGAGCACGACGCCAGCGCCGAACCGTTGCCGATCCGCCGGTTTCGCCGCCCCGTGCCCGACGACAAGATCGTCGACCGGGCCTGGGAGGCGATCCGCAGCGCCAGGCGGCCGATCATCCTGGCCGGCAACGGCTGCATCCGCCGCCGCGCCACCCGGCAACTCCGCCGCTTCGTCGAACAGACCGGCATCGGCGTGATCAGCACCTTCATGGCCAAGGGCTGTGTCGACATGGATGCCGAAGAGTGCGTCTACACCATCGGCCTGGGCGCCAAGGACTACCCGGCGGTGCTGATCGAGCAGTCGGACCTGGTGATCACGCTGGGCTACGACATGGTCGAGTACCATCCCAAGCTGTGGAATCCCGACGGCACGCGCCGCATCGTGCACGCCGATTTCATCCCGGCCGAGATCGACCAGCGCTACCCGATCGAGGTCGAGGTGGTCGGCGATCTGGCCCACACCCTGTGGATGCTGAACGAGCGTGTCGCCGCCTACGGGCCGGACAAGCTCGCCTTCGACCATGCGCCGGCGCGCAAGACCCGCCGGCTGATGCAGGAGGATTTCGCCCAGTATGCCGACGACGACAGCCAGGGCAGCATCAAGCCGCAGAAGGCGCTGTGGGACGCCCGGCAGGTGCTGGGGCCCGAGGACATCCTGCTGTCCGACGTCGGCGCCCACAAGATGTGGGTGGCCCGCTACTACCACTGCCACGTGCCCAACACCTGCCTGATCCCCAACGGCTTCTGCTCGATGGGCTTCAGCCTGCCGGGCGCGATCGGCGCGTCGTTCGTTTACCCCGACCGGCGTGTCCTCGGCATTGCCGGCGATGCCGCTTTCCTGATGAACGTGCAGGAAATGGAGACGGCGCGCCGGTTCGACTGCAACATCACCATGCTGGTCTGGGAGGACTTCGAGTACGGCCTGATCGCCTGGAAGCAGTGGGGCTCATTCGGCCGGCATACCGACCTGTCGTTCGGCAACCCGGACTGGGTGCAACTGGCACAGTCGTTCGGCTGGAACGCCTTCCGCTGCGACGACAGCACGGCGCTGCACGCGACCCTGGAGAGCGCCTTCGCCGCCGACGGCCCCAGCCTGGTGGTGATCCCCATCGACTATTCGGAGAACCGCAAGCTCACCGAACGTCTGGGACAGATCGACGCGCACCTGTAGCGCCCATCAACTCACGCCTGCAGCAACGCGTCGACGCCGTTCCACAGCAGGCGCAGTGCCAGCAGGGTGAGGACGATGGTCAGCGCCCGGGTGAAGTTCACGTCGCCCATGCGGTGCAGTACCCGGCGGCCGATGACCGTGCCGACAAATCCGGCGGCGATCATGGCGCCGATGAACGGCAGGTAGGGACCATAGGCGAAGCCGAGCAGGCCAAAGACGACGATTTTCAGGCCATGCTGGAGCACCATGCAGGCGGCGAAGGTGCCGACGTGCTCCATGCGCCCCAGGTTGAGCGTCTTGATCACCGCCGCCACGAACGGCCCGGTGGCGCCGAAAAACATGGTGAGGAAGGACGACACGGCGCCGCCCACGGCGACCGCACGCCGGCCCAGCGGCGGCACGCCACGGCCCCAGGCCGCCCAGAGCACGAAGGCGCCGAGACCGAAGTAGAGCAGCCAGTCCGGCAGCCGGACCACCGTCAAACCGCCCAGCGCCGCACCGACGATCCCGCCGAGCAGGAACGGCAGCAGCACGCTCAGCTGGATATGCCGCCACATCACCAGGGCACGGCCGGCATTGGAGCCGATCTGCACCACCCCATGCACCGGGATCAGCGCCGCCAGCGGCAGCAGTTCCGCCATCGCCGCCAGCAGCAGCACGCCGCCGCCAAGGCCGAACGCGGCGGAGATGAAGGAGGTGAATGCGCTCAGCGCGATCAGCAGCAATGCCGCCCAGGCGGGCAGCTCGGGCGGCAACAGAAGGGGCAGCAGCGATTCCATGGCGCGCGCACCATAGCGCGCCGGGCGGCAGCAGCGCGATGGGTTGTCTCGAGCCGACAGGCGCGGCCGGCGAGAAGGCCGCGGTCTCTACGCCGCCGTACGCGCCGGCGCGCTGCGGGCGAGGCCGTCGTACAGATCGAGGCAGCTCTCGACCCAGACGTTGAGCGGATCGTCGACCGGCAGCAACTGCAAGGTGCTGGTGGTCCGGCCCCATTGCAGGGCCGAGAACACCAGGTAGTCGGGATAGAGCGGCTGATCGCCGCCCAGGAACGGCTGCTGGCTCACCACCAGGCGGACCGGCGCCAGGGCGTTGTGCAGGTCCTCCAGCCGCGCCTCGCGGCCGGCCTGCACGTCTTCCAGCGAGCGGCCGAACAGGCGCTCGCGGGACTCGCGGAAATAGGCCTGATCCTCGGGCGCCAGGATATCGTGCACGTCCTTGATGATCAGCCGGGCCAGGCGCGGATGGATCTGCGTCTGCACCCACGCCTGGACGAAGCGGGCGTACTCGCGTCCGGCATCGCCACCGAACAGGGTGCGGGCGTCGGGATAGCTGTCCTCGAGGTAGTTGGCGATCTCCCAGCTGTCGGCGACGGTGTTGGCGCCATCCTCGATCACCGGCACGGTCTTCTGCCCGCTGCCGCGGATCTCCCCGATCTCGGTAAACCGGGTGGCGACCGGATCCGCTACGAGCCCCTTGTGCGCCAGTGCCAGGCGGGTGCGCCAGCAGTTGGGGCTGAACCGCAGGTCGTCGCGGCCGGCGAGATCGTAGACAACGATGGTCATGAACGGCTCCTTATTGGACTAATCAGTTCAAAATGCGCGAACCAGCAAGGTCCGGCAGTCAAATACGCTAGTGCACCGCGGCGAGCGCCACCCGGACGATATCCTCCAGAACGTCGCGGTCGGGCCGGGCCTTGGCCACGAGGCGCAGGCTCTGCGCCTGCGCCATGAGAAAGCGTGCGAGGGCCGTGGTGTCGGTCGCCGGGTCGAGTTCGCCGGCGGCCTGGGCACGGGCAAGAGCGGTGTGCAGCGCCGCTTCGATGCGGCCCAGGCTCCCGGCAAGTCGCCTGGCGGCGACCGGGTCGCGCCCGGCCAGTTCACCGGTGCAGTTGCCGATGAAGCAGCCGCGCCGGCCGGCCGGGCTCTGTGCCTCTTCGACGAAGCCGTTGAGGAAGGCCTCGACGCCGGCCTGGATCGGCCGCACGGTGGCAAACAGCGCGGCAATGCGGCCCGTTGAATTCCGCTCGTACAGGTCGAGCGTCGCCTCCAGCAAGGCGCGCTTGGAGCCGAAGCCGTGATAGAGACTGGAGCGACTAAGCCCCGTCGCCTGGCACAACTCGTCCACCGACGTGGCCTCGTAGCCGCGGGCCCAAAATTGCGCCAGCGCGCGCTGCAGCACGTCCTGCTCGTCGAATTCGCGTGGTCGCGCCATGCCGGTCTCCCGGGATTGATGTAGGGCAACGGTTCTGGAACGGCAAGTTCACAATGACGGCGGTGCCGGCCTTGCCTAAGCTGGACCGATCCAGGGCGAACGGGAGGCTCGACCATGGCGGACCGACAACGCATGCAGCTCGGCGTGGCGCTGCCGCTGACCGACATCGGCGGCGAGCCGGCGGTGGTGCGCGACTTCGCCCAGGCCGCCGAGGCCTGCGGCTACGACCATCTCGCCGCCGCCGACCACGTGCTCGGCGCCAATGTCGAAAACCGGCCCGACTGGGGCGACCGCAATACCTCGGCCGACCTGTTCCACGATCCCTTCGTGCTGTTCGGCTTCCTCGCCGGCTGCACCGATCGCATCGGCTTTTCGACCCAGGTGCTGATCCTGCCGCAGCGGCAGGCGGCACTGGTCGCCAAGCAGGCCGCCTGTCTCGACGTGCTGTGCGGCGGCCGCTTCCGCCTCGGCGTCGGCGTCGGCTGGAACCCGGTCGAGTACGTTGCCTTGAACGAGGATTTCTCCACCCGCGGGCGCCGTTCCGAGGAGCAGGTCGAGGTGATGCAGCAGCTCTGGGCCGAGCCGCACGTCAGCTTCGCCGGCAGCTGGCACCGGATCGACGACGCCGGCATCAACCCGCTGCCGCGCGAGCGACGCATCCCGCTGTGGTTCGGCGGCCACGAGGACGTCACCCTGCGGCGCATCGCCAAGTGGGGCGACGGCTGGATCATGCTGGCGTACCCGCCGGACGAGACGGCAACGGCGGCGTTCGCCACCCTGCGCGGCCATGTCGCCGCCGCCGGGCGCGATGCCGACAGCGTCGGCATCGAGGTCTGGACCTCGACCGCCGGGGACGACCCCGAAGCCTGGCGTGACGAGGTCAGGTTCTGGAAGGGGGCCGGGGTCAGCCACGTGACGCTGAACAACACCTTCGGCCGCCTGCACCATCGGCGTATCGACGGGCGCTCAATCGACGCGCACACCACGGCGATGCAACGTTATCGGGAGGCGGTGGCGGACCTGCTCTAGGCACGGCGCGCGCAGGTGCTCCGGACGCGCGGCCGCGGCGGCGCCGTCACTCGCGGCCGAGGAACTTCTGCTGCGCCTCGAGCAGGCTGGCGATGCCCCTGACCAGCTGGTCGATGCCCAGGATCATCACCCCGTGCGCCGCGCCGATCTCGGCGCCGAGCCATTGCTCGAGCCGGGTGTCACCGAACTCCATGACGGCGACCAACACCAGCAGCACGCCGAGCGCGGCCCGCCAGACATGCGACCGAAGCACACGCAACAGCGTTTGCATGGCTTCCCCCCTTGCTACGCATCACGTATCGCCGGCGGCGCAAGCAACGACGCACATGCGCCGCCCAACCCATCGGGCAGGTCGCGACCGGGCTTGACCGCGCGGGCGCGCCGCACCGACGTCGTCAGTGTACACCACCGCGCTCCGCGGCCGGCGTGCCCGTCCGTCGCACCGCCGCCTCAGTCCAGCACCTCCTGGTTGACGACGTTGGCCGGGTCGAGCTTGCCGTCGAAGCAGTCGGCGATGTTCTGCGCCGCGGTCTGGCCCATGCGGTACATGGACTCGATGGTGACCCCGGCGGAATGCGGGCTGACGAGGATGTTCTCGAAGGCGAACAGCGGGTTGTCCGCGGTCGCCGGCTCGACCACGAAGGGATCGATGCCGGCGCCGGCGATGGTCTTGGCCGCGAGCGCGTCGCACAGCGCCGCCTCGTCGACGATGCCGCCCCTGGCGGTGTTGACCACGTAGGCCGTCGGCTTCATTGCCGTCAGCTCGGCCGCGCCGACCATGCCGTCGGTCTCCTCGTTCTTGGGACAGTTGACGGAGAGGAAGTCGACCTCGGGCAGCGCGGCGCGCCAGTCGGCCACCGCCGTCGCCCCGGCCGTGGCGATGGCGTCCTGCACCACATAGGGATCGTGCACCAGCACCTTCATCTCCATCGCCACGCAGCGGTTGACCAAGCGGCGGCCGATGCGGCCGAAGCCCAGGATCAGCACCGTCCGCCCGGCCAGGTCGACGGCCGGCTCCTCGAAGCGGATCGCCCAGTTGCCGGCCCGGACCTCGCGGTCGTAGAGCTGCCCGCGCTTGGCCAGCGAGAGCATGAAGAACAGCGAGTGCTCGGCCACCGTCACCGAGTTGGC
>Ga0056121_1000192_pt1 | contig 23357 bp, 24 predicted proteins | sample WorMetHEROISLAND_FD_83872 | JGI IMG/M metagenome (GOLD analysis project Ga0056121, IMG submission 83872) | Marine gutless worms symbiont microbial communities from Max Planck institute for Marine Microbiology, Germany - Olavius sp. 1 HERON ISLAND ...
CGGCTATCGCCATACCTTCGTCGCCGGGGTCGAAGTGATGCGCGACGGCGAGCCGACCGGCGCCCTGCCCGGCAAGCTGCTGCGCGGCGCCCAGCCAACGGCGCGGGTGGCCGCGCCGGCGGCCTGACGCCGCCGCCGTGGCGGGCGACGCCCCGCGGGTGGCGCTGCTCGGCGTCCTGCTGGAAAGCAACGCCTTCGCCCCGCCGGCAACCGAAGAGGACTTCCGCCGGCACCTGTTCCTCGAAGGCGACGCCATCGTCGACCAGGCGCGCCAGCCGGTTTCCGCGCTGCCGCGGGAAATGGCGGCGTTCGTGCAGACCATGGATGCGACCGGCCCGTGGCAGCCGGTGCCGCTGCTGCTCACCGGTTGCCCGCCCTGGGGGCCGATCGAGGCCGGCTTCCTGGCCGACTGCCTGGCGCGCCTGCGTCGCGGGCTGGCGGCGGCCGGCCCGCTGGACGGCGCCTACATCGCCAACCACGGCGCCATGGTGGCGACCGACGGGCCGGATCCCGACGGTGCCATCATGCAGACGGTGCGCGATGGCATCGGCGCCGACGCCGCGGTGATTGCCACCCTGGACCTGCATGCCAACGTTTCCGAACGCATGGTCGCGGCCTGCGACGCTATCATCGGCTATCAGACCAACCCGCACGTGGACATGCTCCAGCGCGGCGAGGAGGCGGCGGTGCTGATGCGACGGATGTTCGCCGGCCTGCGCCCGCGCAGCGCGCTGCAGCGGCTGCCGCTGGTGCCGCCGAGCGTCACCCTGCTGACGGCCGAAGGCCCCTATGGCGACCTGATCGACCTTGCCCAGCGGCGCAGCCGCGAGGCCGCCGGCGCGATCGTCAACGTCTCGGTGTTCGGCGGCTTCGCCTTTGCCGACTCGGTCAAGAACGGCCTGTCGGTGGTGGTCACCGCGCGCGACGATCAGGCCGCCGCCGACGCCCTGGCGCTCGAGCTCGCCGGGCGCGCCTGGGCGCAGCGGTCCCGGTTCGCCAAGGCCCTGACGCCCCTGGACGATGCCGTGGCCCTGGCGGTGGCGGCCGGCAACGAGCCGGCCCGGGTACCATCGATCTTCTCCGATGCCGGCGACAACCCGGGCGGTGGCGGCGAGGGCCGGACGACCGAATTGCTGGCGGCCCTGGCCGCCGCCGGCGCGCGCGGGGTCTACTATGGCGCCTTTCACGACCCGGCCCTGGCCGGGGAGGCGCACAGGCTGGGCGAAGGCGCCGCCTTCACCGCCGTCTTCAACCGCGATTTCGAGAGCGACTTCTCGCATCGCCTGGAGCTGCCGGCACGGGTGCTCAAGCTGGTCGACGGCGACGTCGTCGGCCGCCTCGGCATCTACCAGGGTCGGCGGCTGAACCTGGCCCCCGCGGCGGCGCTCGAGATCGGCGGGGCCGGCGGCATCGTCGTGGTGGTGATCGGCGCCAGGGTGCAGACCGCCGATCCGGTGTTCTTCGAGATGTTCGGGCTCGATATCGCGGCGGCGCGCACCGTTTGCGTGAAGTCGCGCGGCCACTTCCGCGCCGGCTTCGCGCCATGGTTCGGGCCCGGCCAGGTCCTCGAAGTCGATACCGCCGGCCTCACGTCGCCGGTGCTCGAACGCTTCTCCTGGCGCCACCTGCCGCGCCCGGTCTATCCGCTCGATCCCGACACCACCTGGGCGCCGGACGCCTGATCGGCCGATCGGCCGGAATCTGGCGGCCCAGCCACCAGGTCGCCCTGGCGGCCGGGCCCGAGGCCGTTGGTGCAAAACAACCTCGCACGGAAGGCGGTTGAGCCTTCCACCGGCATGATGACGCGCCCGCCGGGCACAGACAAGCTGCTGCTCAAGGCGCAGGCGTGTGCCCAAAAAACCTGCAGAAATCGGCGCTGACTAATAATTGGGCAATCAGAACTGCCCGGTTCGTGATCTCTTTGGCTACGAATCCGCCCGCCGATTCAAACGGTTAATCAGAAGTTACCGAAAAGCGTCCAGTTGGCACGGCGCTTGCGGAGTTTGCTGCGGTGCAAAACAACCCTCGCACGGAGGCAAGAGATAGAGATGACGAAACACAAAACCGTGGTCAGGACCATCGCGGCGGCCGGCCTGGCCGCCGGCCTGACGCTGGGCGGCCTGCCCGCGCAGGCGGCCGACGACACCATCAAGGTGGGCATCCTGCATTCCCTGTCCGGCACCATGGCAATCAGCGAGACCACGCTGAAGGACGCCATGCTGATGCTGATCGAGGAGCAGAACGCGAAGGGCGGCGTGCTCGGCAAGAAGCTGGAACCGGTGGTGGTCGATCCGGCCTCGAACTGGCCGCTGTTCGCCGAGAAGGCGCGCGAGCTGATCGAGGTGAATCAGGTCGCCGCCGTGTTCGGCTGCTGGACCTCGGTCTCGCGCAAGTCGGTGCTGCCGGTGTTCGAGGAGCTCAACGGCCTGCTGTTCTATCCCGTCCAGTACGAGGGCGAGGAGTCGTCGCGCAACGTGTTCTACACCGGCGCCGCGCCGAACCAGCAGGCGATCCCCGCCGTCGACTACCTGATGCGCGAAGAAGGCGTCGAGCGCTGGGTGCTGGCCGGCACCGACTACGTCTACCCGCGCACGACCAACAAGATCCTGGAGACCTACCTGAAGGCCCAGGGCGTGGCCGACGCGGACATCATGATCAACTACACGCCGTTCGGGCATGCCGACTGGCAGTCGATCGTCGCCGAGGTCAAGAAGTTCGGTTCGGCCGGCAAGAAGACCGCGGTGGTCTCGACCATCAACGGCGACGCCAACGTGCCGTTCTACAAGGAACTGGCCAACCAGGGCATCAAGGCCGAGGACATTCCCGTGGTCGCCTTCTCGGTCGGCGAAGAGGAGCTCGCGGGCATCGACACCGGACCGCTGGTCGGCCATCTCGCTGCCTGGAACTACTTCATGTCGGTCGACACCGAGGCCAACGACGAATTCATCGAGGCCTGGCACGCCTTTACCGGTAACGAAGAGCGCGTCACCAACGATCCCATGGAAGCCCACTACATCGGCTTCAACATGTGGGTGAAGGCGGTCGAGAAGGCCGGCACCACCGATAGCGATGCGGTCATCGACGCCATCGTCGGCGTCACCGTGCCGAACCTGTCGGGCGGCTACTCGGCGATGATGCCCAACCACCACATCACCAAGCCGGTGCTGATCGGCGAGGTGCAGGACGACGGTCAGTTCGAGACCGTCTGGGAGACGCCCGGCCTGGTGGTCGGCGACGCCTGGTCCGACTTCCTGCCGGACTCGGCCGATCTGATCTCCGACTGGCGCAAGCCGATGAGCTGCGGCAACTTCAACGTGAAGACCGGCAAGTGCAGCGGTCAGTCGTCCTAAATCCGTTACGTGACGCCGTGTCGGCGGCACCGGCTCCGGCCGGTGCCGCCCGCGGCATTTCCGACTGCTGTATGCGTACCGAACGAGACGAACCATGACCTGGCGTGCCGCCTTGCTCGCCTGTCTCATGGTCCTGCCGCTGACGCTGGCGGCAGGTACGGGTCCGGCGGCTGCCGACGCAACGCCGTTGCGGGCCGCGGTCAACGCGCTCGGCGACGGCAACTACCGCGACCGGGCCGAGGCGATCGCCGCCCTGGCCGCGCTGGGCGAGCCTGAGGTCACGCCGGTGCTGGAGGCGCTGGCCGCCGGCCGGCTGTTTCGGCGCAAGAGTGACGGTGGCGTGTTCATTGCCGAGCGCGTCGGCAAGTCCTACGCGCTGAGCGACCCGCTCAGTGGCGCCGCGGCCGGCGAGGCCGGCCGCCGGGCGGTGAAGAAGATCAAGGTCAACAACGCGCTTCGGCGGGCGATCCGCGATGCCATCGGCGCGCTGACGCTGCGCCACCCCGACCCGGCCGTGCGCGCCGAGGCCGCGGCGGTGATGTTCAAGACCGCCGATCCGGCCAATATCGCGCTGCTGACGGCGGCGTTCGCCGCCGAAGAGAACGATGACATTCGCGCCGCGATGGCCGAGGCTCGTGCCGCCGCCGTGCTGAACGGCGAGGCCGGCGAGGCCGACAAGCTGGCGGCGATCGAGGTGGTGGCCGGGCGCGGCAACCGCGAGGCGCTGGCGGTGCTGCTGCCGTTGCGCGACGGCGCCGAGGGGGCGTTGCGGACGGCGGCGGACGACGCCATCGGCGTGATCGAGGAACGCCTGCTGCTGATCGACGTGCTGCAGAACGTCTGGTACGGCATCTCTCTCGGCTCGGTGCTGCTGCTGGCGGCGATCGGCCTGGCCATCACCTTCGGCGTCATGGGCGTGATCAACATGGCGCATGGCGAGATGGTGATGCTGGGCGCCTACACCACCTACGTCGTGCAGGAGATCTTCCGCAGCCAGTTCCCCGGCGCCTTCGACTATTCGCTCCTGGTGGCGATCCCCGCGGCCTTCGCGGTTGCCGGCCTGGTCGGCCTTGCCATCGAGCGCGGCGTGATCCGTTTCCTCTACGGCCGGCCGCTGGAAACCCTGCTCGCCACCTGGGGCCTGAGCCTGATCCTGCAGCAGGCCGTGCGCAGCCTGTTCGGGCCGACCAACCGCGAGGTCGGCAACCCGTCGTGGATGAGCGGTTCGGTCGAGCTGGCCGGCGTGGTGCTGACCAGCAACCGGATCTGGATCGTCGTCTTCGCGGTGCTGGTGTTCGCGCTGCTGACCCTGGTGATCCGCCGCACCCGCTTCGGCCTGCAGATGCGGGCAGTGACGCAGAACCGGCCGATGGCCAACGCCGTCGGCATCCGCTCGGGCTGGGTCGATGCGCTGACCTTCGGCCTCGGTTCGGCGATCGCGGGCATGGCCGGCGTGGCGCTGAGCCAGATCGACAACGTCAGTCCCAATCTCGGCCAGTCCTACATCATCGACTCGTTCCTGGTCGTGGTGTTCGGCGGTGTCGGCAACCTCTGGGGCACGCTGGTCGGGGCCTTGTCGCTCGGCGTCGCCAACAAGTTCCTCGAGCCCTACGCCGGCGCCGTGCTCGGCAAGATCCTCATCCTGGTGGCGGTGATCCTGTTCATCCAGAAGCGCCCGCGCGGCCTGTTCGCGCTCAAGGGCCGCGCGGTGGAGGCCTGAGGGATGAGCCGGCCCGGCGCCGCCGCCAGCGGCAGCCCGCTGCTGAACCGCAGCGGCCTGATCTTTCTCGCCGTCGTCGGCGCCGCCGGCGTGCTGGTGCCGCTGTCGAACCTGCTGCTCACCGACGGCCATGCCCTGCACGTGCCGACCTATGCCGTCACCCTGCTCGGCAAGTATCTCTGCTTCGCCCTGCTCGCCGTCTCGGTCGATCTGATCTGGGGCTATTGCGGCATCCTCAGCCTGGGCCACGGCGCCTTCTTTGCCCTCGGCGGCTACGCCATGGGCATGTACCTGATGCGGCAGATCGGCGACCGCGGCGTCTACGGCCACCCCGAGCTGCCCGACTTCATGGTGTTCCTGAACTGGCAGGAGTTGCCCTGGTACTGGCAGGGCTTCGACAGCTTCCCGTTCGCCGTGGTCATGGTGCTGGCGGCGCCCGGGCTGCTCGCCTTCGTGTTCGGCTGGTTCACCTTTCGCTCGCGGGTCACGGGCGTCTATCTGTCGATCATCACCCAGGCCATGACCTTCGCACTGATGCTGGCGTTCTTCCGCAACGACATGGGCTTCGGCGGCAACAACGGCCTGACCGACTTCAAGGATCTGCTGGGCTTCAGCCTGCAGGCCGACGGTACCCGGGCGGCGCTGTTGGCGGCCTCCGCCCTGGCCCTGGCCGGCGGCTACCTGGTGTCGCGCTTCATCACCACCTCGAAACTCGGGCGGGTGCTGGTCGGGATCCGCGACGCCGAGAGCCGGACCCGGTTCCTCGGCTATCCGGTGGAGCGCTACAAGCTGTTCGTGTTCACCGTGTCGGCGATGCTGGCCGGCATCGCCGGCGCGCTCTATGTGCCGCAGGTCGGCATCATCAATCCCGGCGAGTTCGCCCCGGCCAACTCGATCGAGATCGTCGTCTGGGTGGCGCTGGGCGGGCGCGGTACCCTGGTCGGCGCCGCGCTGGGCGCGGTCCTGGTCAATTTCGCCAAGTCCTACTTCACCGCGGCCTTGCCCGAGCTGTGGCTCTATGCCCTGGGTGCCCTGTTCGTCGCCGTCACCCTGCTGCTGCCTCGCGGCATCGTCGGCACCTTCACCGGCGGCGGCATCGCCCTGCAGTGGCCCGCCTGGCTGCGCCCGCACTGGCCGCGCCCCGGCCAGGGCGATGGCCGGCGCCAGGCGATGGCAACGGCGGAAAGCGGCGATGACTAGGGCGGCAACGGCGCCAGTGCCGCAGCTGGCCAGCGACAGCGTGCTCTATGTCGACGGCGTGTCGGTCAGCTTCGACGGCTTCAAGGCCCTCAACAACCTGAGCTTCACCGTCACGCCGGGCGAAATGCGCGCCATCATCGGCCCCAACGGCGCCGGCAAGACGACGATGATGGACGTGATCACCGGGCGGACCCGGCCCGATGCCGGCGACGTGGTGTTCAAGGGCGGGATCGACCTGACCCGGCTGGACGAGGCGACGATCGCCAACCTCGGCATCGGCCGCAAGTTCCAGAAACCGACCGTGTTCGAAAGCCACAGCGTCTACGACAACCTGGAGCTGGCGCAGAAGGCGCCGCGCGGTCCGTTCGCGACGCTGTTTGCCAAGGCCGATGCAGCGCAGCGCGCGCGCATCGACGAGGTGCTGGCGATCACCGCTTTGGCGTCCGAGCGCGATCGCATCGCCGGGGCGCTGTCGCACGGCCAAAAGCAGTGGCTGGAGATCGGCATGCTGCTGATGCAGGAGCCGGAGCTGTTGCTGGTCGACGAGCCCGTCGCCGGCATGACCGACGCCGAGACCGGGCAGACCGCGGCGCTGCTGCGCGACATCGCCGGGACGCGCTCGGTGGTGGTGGTCGAACACGACATGGAGTTCGTGCGCGCGCTCGACTGCCGGGTGACCGTGTTGCACGAGGGCGCGGTGCTGTCCGAAGGGCCGTTGCAGACGGTGCAGGACGACCCGCGGGTCATCGAAGTCTATCTCGGGCGCTGACGGATTCGGCATGCTGCAGGTGGACCAGGTCGATCTCTACTACGGCGCCAGCCAGGCCCTGCGAGGGGTCTCGCTCGACGCCGAGCGCGGCCGGGTGACCTGCGTGCTGGGCCGCAACGGTGTCGGCAAGACCAGCCTGATGCGCGCCATCGTCGGCCAGCAGCCGGTCCGGGCCGGCACGATCCGTTGGGAAGGCCGCGACATCACGGCCATGGCCGGCTATCGCCGCGCCAGGGCCGGGATCGCCTTCGTACCGCAGGGCCGGGAGATCTTTCCACTGCTGACGGTCGACGAGAACCTGCGCGCGGGCTTCGCCGCCCTGCCGCGCCGCCAGCGCAGCGTGCCGGAGGAGACATTCGACCTGTTCCCGGTGCTGGCGGACATGCTGGGCCGGCGCGGCGGCGACCTCTCCGGCGGCCAGCAGCAGCAGCTGGCGATCGCCCGTGCCCTGGTGATGCGGCCCAGGCTGCTGGTGCTGGACGAGCCGACCGAGGGCATCCAGCCGTCGATCATCAAGGATATCGAGCGGGTGATCGCGTTGCTGCGCGACCGCGGCGAGATGGCGATCGTCCTGGTCGAGCAGTATTTCGAGTTCGCCCGCGACCTGGCCGACAGCTTTGCGGTGATGGAGCGCGGCGAGATCGTCCTTGCCGGCAGCCGGGCCGAGATGGTGGAGAGCGATGTCCGTCGCCACCTTACCGTCTGAGCCGCCGGAGGCGCCGGCGCGCCGCGAGCGGCGCCTGCAGCGCGCCGACGGCCGCGCCCGGCTGCGCTTCGCTGCCGCCGGCGACGGCGCTACCCGACTGGCCGGGCTGTACCAGCGCAGCCCCTGTCGCGCCCTGTTTCCCCGGGCCGAACGCGCCGTTCCGGAAGCGGTGTTGCTCAACACCGCTGGCGGCGTGGCCGGCGGCGACCGCGTTGCGTATGAGGTCGCCGCCGGCACGGATGCCCGGGTGGTGGTGACGACGCAGGCGGCGGAACGGATCTACCGCTCGCTCGCGCTGGACAGCCGGATCGACAACCGCATCCGCCTCGCGGCCGGCGCGGCGCTCGACTGGCTGCCGCAGGAAACCATCGTGTTCGACGGTGCCCGGCTCAAGCGCTGCACCGAGATCGAGCTCGCCGGCGATGCCCGGCTGCTGGCCCTGGACTGGCTGGTGCTGGGGCGGCGGGCGTCCGGCGAACGCGTCACGGACGGCGCCGTGCACGACCGCTGGCGCCTGCGACGGGACGGTCGGCTCGTCTGGGCCGACGACTTCCGGCTGGCCGGGGACATCGAGGCTCTGACCGGGCACCCGGCCCTGCTGGGCGGGGCGAGCGCGCTGGCGACGCTGCTCTATGCCGGCGCCGACGCCGGGCAACGGCTCGAGCAGGTGCGCGCGGCGCTGGCCGGCTGTGCCGGCCGGAGCGGGGCGACGGTGCTCGACGGCGTGCTGCTGTGCCGCTTCCTGGCCGACGATGCGCAGCGCCTGCGGGCTGACGTTTCACGGATCCTGGCCGTCTTGCGGACGGCGCCCGACGGAACGGCGGTGCCGTTGCCGCGGGTCTGGCAGGTTTGAGAAAGACGATGGGAGGCGACAGGTGTTTCTCACCCCACGAGAGAAGGACAAGCTGATGATCGCGGTGGCTGCCATGGTGGCGCGCAACCGCCTCGAACGCGGTGTCCGGCTGAACTATCCCGAAAGCGTGGCGCTGATCACCGACTTCGTGCTGGAGGGCGCGCGCGACGGGCGCACCGTCGCCGAGCTCATGTCCGCCGGCGGCGAGGTGATCGGCCGCGAGCAGGTCATGGACGGCATCGCCGAGATGCTGCCCGAGGTGCAGGTCGAGGCGACCTTCCCCGACGGCACCAAGCTGGTCACCGTGCACAACCCGATCCGATGAGGGCAGCGATGATACCCGGAGAACTGATGCCCGCCGACGGCGAGATCACCCTGAACGCCGACCGCGAGGCGATCGCGCTCCAGGTCGCCAACACCGGCGACCGGCCGGTCCAGGTCGGCAGCCACTACCACTTCTTCGAGACCAATGCCGCCCTCGACTTCGACCGGGCGGCGGCCCGCGGCATGCGGCTCGACATTCCCGCCGGCACGGCGATCCGTTTCGAGCCGGGTCAGCGCCGCGAGGTGCGTCTGGTGCCCTATGCCGGGGCGCGCGCCGTGTTCGGCTTCAACCAGGCGGTCATGGGACCGCTGGACGCGGAGGGCTGAGCCATGGCGAGCACGATCTCACGCGCGGCCTATGCCGACATGTACGGCCCGACCACCGGGGACCGGCTGCGCCTGGCCGACACCGAGCTGGTGATCGAGGTCGAGGAAGACCGCACCGTCTACGGCGAGGAGGTGAAGTTCGGCGGCGGCAAGGTGATCCGCGACGGCATGGGCCAGGCGCAGGCAGCGCGCGCCGAAGGCGCCGTCGACACGGTCATCACCAACGCGCTGATCGTCGACCACGCCGGCATCGTCAAGGCCGACATCGGCATCCGCGACGGGCGCATCGCCGGCATCGGCAAGGCCGGCAATCCGGACGTGCAGCCGGGCGTCGACATCGTCATCGGCCCCGGCACCGAGGCGATCGCCGGCGAAGGCAAGATCGTCACCGCCGGCGGCTTCGACGCGCACATCCACTTCATCTGCCCGCAGCAGATCGAGGAGGCGCTCTATTCCGGCATCACCACCATGCTGGGCGGCGGCACCGGGCCGGCGACGGGCACCAATGCCACCACCTGCACGCCGGGGCCCTGGCACATCGGTCGCATGCTGCAGGCCGTGGACGCCTTCCCCATGAACATCGGCCTCAGTGGCAAGGGAAACGCCAGCCATCCGGCCGGCCTGGTCGAGCAGGTCGAGGCAGGCGCCTGCAGCCTGAAGCTGCACGAAGACTGGGGCACCACGCCGGCGGCGATCGACTGCTGCCTGTCGGTCGCCGACGAGATGGACGTGCAGGTGATGATCCACACCGACACGCTGAACGAGTCCGGCTTCGTCGAGAACACGGTGAAAGCAATCAAGGGGCGCACCATCCACGCCTTCCACACCGAAGGCGCCGGCGGCGGCCATGCGCCGGACATCATCAAGGTCTGCGGCGAGGCCAACATCATCCCCTCGTCGACCAACCCGACGCGCCCTTACACGGTCAACACGGTGGACGAGCATCTCGACATGCTGATGGTCTGCCATCACCTGGATCCGCGGATCCCGGAAGACGTCGCCTTCGCCGAGAGCCGCATCCGCAAGGAGACCATCGCCGCCGAGGACATCCTGCACGACATGGGGGCGTTCTCGATCATCGCCTCCGACAGCCAGGCTATGGGCCGGGTCGGTGAAGTGATCATCCGCACCTGGCAGACGGCCGACAAGATGAAGCGGCAGTTCGGCCGTCTCGATGGCGAGCGCGGCGACAACGACAACCTGCGGGTCAAGCGCTACGTCGCCAAGTACACCATCAACCCGGCGATCGCCCACGGCATCGCCGCCCACGTCGGCTCGGTCGAGGTCGGCAAGCTGGCCGATCTGTGCCTGTGGTCGCCGGCGTTCTTCGGGGTCAAGCCGCACCTGGTGCTGAAGTCCGGCACCATCGCCGCCGCCCTGATGGGCGACCCCAATGCCTCGATCCCGACGCCGCAGCCGGAATACCTGCGGCCGATGTTCGGCGCCTTCGGCGGCGCCCTGGCGGCCAGCGCGGTCAGTTTCGTCAGCCAGGCGGCGGCGGATGCCGACGTCGCCGGGCGGCTCGGGCTGCAGAAATCGGTGCTGGCGGTGGCCGACACCCGTGGCGGGATCGGCAAGGCGGCGATGCGGCTGAACGACCTCACCCCGGCCATCGACGTCGACCCGGAGACCTACGAGGTGCGTGCCGACGGCACCTTGCTGACCTGCGAGCCGGCCGAGGTGCTGGCGATGGCGCAGCGCTACTTCATGTACTGAGGAGAACGCCATGCAACGCGCGATCGCTCATGTCGATGCTGCCGCCTGGCCGGCCGAGGCGGCGGCCGACAGCGTCACCCTGGACTTCGATGCCCGTCACCGGCGGCGGATCCGGCTCGAGACCGATGCCGGCGAGAAAGTACTGCTGGACCTGCCGAAGGCGACGGCGATGGCAAACGGCGACGGCCTGCGGCTGGACGACGGGCGCTGGCTCAAGGTGCTCGCGGCGCCCGAGACCCTGCTCGAGGTCCGCTGCGCCGAGCCGCCGGCACTGGTGCGGATCGCCTGGCACCTGGGCAACCGGCACCTGCCGACGGAGATCCGCGGCGATGTCCTGCGCATCCGCCCCGATCACGTGATCGAGGACATGCTGCGCGGTCTCGGCGCGACGGTGCGGCAGATCCGGGCACCGTTCCAGCCCGAAGGCGGCGCCTACGGCAGCCACGGAGGCGGCGGCCACCGGCACGGACACTCCCATCACGGTCATCGGCACGACCATGAGCACTGACGCCCGCGCCCTGCTGCGCCTGCAGAGCTGGCTGTCGCCCGGCTTCCCGGTCGGCGCCTACAGCTATTCGCATGGCCTGGAATATGCCGTCGAGGCGGGCCTGGTCGGCGACGTTGCCCGGTTGGTGGACTGGCTCGACGGCGATCTTCGCCACGGCGCGGGCTGGTGCGACGGCGTCGTCTTCGTTGCCGCCTACCGCGCCGCCGGTCGCGACGATACGACGGCGCTCGAGCAGCTCGGCGAGCTCGCCGCCGCCCGCCTGGGGACGCGCGAGCTTGCCCTGGAGAGCCTGGCCCAGGGCGAGGCCTTCCTGCAGGCGATCGCCGCCGCCTGGCCGCACGACCGGTTGGCGACGCAGCGTGCGGCGCTCAAGCAGCGCGGCCTGCGTGCCGCCTATCCGCTGGCCGTCGCCCTGGCCGGTGCGGTGCATGCCGTGCCGCTCGGCCCGGCGGTGCATCTGTTCCTGCAGGCAAGCGTGGCGAATCTGGTGAATGCCGGCGTGCGCCTCATCCCGCTCGGGCAAAGCGACGGCCAGCGCGCCGTCGCGGCGCTGGAAGCCGCGGTGCTGTCGGTCGCGGACCTCGCGTTCGACAGCACCATCGACGATCTCGGCTCGACCGCCCTCATGGTCGACTGGGCATCGATGAACCACGAGAGCCAGTACACGAGGCTGTTCCGATCATGACCATGACCCACGCCCACGACATCCAGCACGGCCCCCTGCGGGTCGGCATCGGCGGACCCGTCGGCTCCGGCAAGACCGCGCTGGTGGAGGCGCTGTGCAAGACCATGCGCAGCCGCTACGAGCTGATCGTCATCACCAACGACATCTACACCCGCGAGGACCAGATGATCCTCACCCGCGCCGGGGCCCTGGCGGCCGAACGCATCATGGGTGTGGAAACCGGCGGTTGTCCGCATACGGCGATCCGCGAAGACGCCTCGATGAACCTGGCGGCGCTCGACGAGATGGCCGTTGCGTTCCCCGGCGCCGAGATCTGCTTCATCGAATCCGGCGGCGACAATCTGGCCGCGACGTTCAGCCCGGAACTGGCCGATCTGACGATCTATGTCATCGATGTCGCCGCCGGCGAGAAGATCCCGCGCAAGGGCGGACCGGGCATCACCCGCTCCGACCTGCTGGTGATCAACAAGATCGATCTGGCGCCGCTGGTCGGGGCCGATCTGTCGGTAATGGATGCCGACACCCGTCGCATGCGCGACACCCGGCCCTACGTCTTCACTGACCTCAAGGCCGGACGGGGCGTGGACGCCATCGTCGATTTCATCGTCGATGCCGGCGGCCTGGTTCCGCGCCCCATTCAGCTCATCAAGGAGGGAAGCAGCAGATGATCGGACTATCTCGCAGGTTGTGCGCCACCGGGGCCGCGCTTGTCGCCAGCAGCATGGCCGCGGTGCCGGCCCTATCGCATCCGTCGACGCACGGCCACGAACACGTCGTGCCGCTGGCGGCTGCCGGAGACATCGTCGCCGCCGCCGCCGCTGTGATCCTGGCGCTCTCGGCGCTCGCTGTGGTCCGCGGCCTGGCCGCCCGCCGCCGGCAGCACTGACGGCCGTCGTGCAGGGGAAACGCCTTGCTGGTTGTGGCGATGTGAAATCTTCCCGGAAAACGCGAAAATTTAACTCGCCGTTAACCAGTATTCGTTAGTATCCTTATGGATTGCGGTAGTACGGGCCGCAAACGCAGTATCGGCAACCACGAGGCCACCCGGCGTATCCCCCCCAAGGCGCCGGGTGGCCTCAGCCGTTATTGGCCCGGGGCCGCCGGCCGTCATGCCGAACTTGCGCAATGTGCGCTATGTCACAGTCCAAAAGTTCCAGGATCCGCTAATATTCGGACAATCCGGTTCCCAAACCGGCCGCCATATGCCAGCGCTGCGGACGGCCGGAAAGGAAACGGGCAGGTTGGGTCGGACTGCACGGAACACGCGCCGATGCGCGCGACTTGCGCCAGTTGAGACTAATCAAGGTGACCGGCATCGCCACGTGGTAGAGAACGCCTCTGCCGTGCGGAGCGTACGATGCATTTGGTTGGCGGGATGCCGCCAGCGTTGCAGGCGCCGTCGTGTTCAGCATCTTCCCGCGGCCGACCCCGGATCGAGAGGGGCGGGACGGAGCAAACCATGGCGCGTATTCTGTTGATCGAGGATTCCGAGGCCGAGCGGCGCATGACCAAGCTGCTGCTCGAACGGGCGGGCTATGACGTGGTCGAAGCCGAGAACGGCCGCGACGGCCTGACCAAGCTCGGCTTCGCCGCCTTCGATCTGGTGGTTACCGACGTCATCATGCCCGAGCAGGATGGCGTCGAGGTGATCAGGGAGGTCAGGAGCCGCAAGCCAGGTCTCAAGGTGCTGGCGATCTCCGGCGGCGACGACCGCATCCCGGCGCAGATCTCCTTGAAGATGATGGAGATGTACAACGCCGACGTGATGTACAAGCCGTTCGACAACGACACCCTGCTGGCCAAAGTCGACGCCCTTGTCGGCGTCTGACCTTCGCCCTGGCCGAACCTGGAACCGGAACGTGGCGCGCCGGCGCCGCCGGGGTCAGCTGCTGTGGTCGGCCGCCAGGCTGCCGTCGAGCATCACCTCGACGATCTTCACCAGCGTTTCGGCCAGCTGCTCGCTGTCCTCGCGGCCGAGGCGGTCGACCGCGCCCACCAGCTTCTGGATCGGATCCTGATGCAGGTAGCGCCGGCCGTCCTCGGTCAGATCGAGCCGGTAGCTGCGCCGGTCGCTGGCCTGCGGCACGCGCTCGAGCAGGCCGCGGCGCACCAGCGTCTCGATCGTCTGCGAGGCGCTGCCTGCCGTGATCATGTTGTGGCGGGCAAAGCGCCCCACGGTGCGGGCGTGATCCTCGGCCTGGGCGAAGTAGCGCAGGGCGCCCCATTGCGCCGGGCGCAGACCTTCGGCCATGCCCTGGGCATAGGACAGCTGCGCGATACGCTCCATGATCTCGGCAATGGCTGCTGACGACATCGGCTCGCTCGCCCGCAATGTCGGAAGGGGGACAGGCTCACCCATGACGACAACACACTCCCATCTTTGCGACGTCTGTCGTGGCGTCGGCTATTGCGCCGCGCCTGCGAACATGAATCTCGCGGCCGGTGCACCCAGACCGCCTCCTATACGTCATACTCTTGTCTCCCGGTTCGGTCTTTAGGGGACCAAATGGTTTCGGAAGCCCTCTTTGTTGAGTCGAGGATTGCATGAACGTGCAGGTGTGGCAATAATAAATGTCCTAACAGGCATGAATGTGCAGGAGCGGTTGTACTACCTATGACCGACGTCCCTTTTCAGCGCCGTATGGTCACCGTGATCCGTCTCGCGGCCGGCGTCAGCAGGCTGGCGGCAGAGACCGGCCTGTCTCAGCGCGTGATCGCCAAGTACCGCAACGGGGAATCGGACCCCTCGCGGGAACGTCTGGTGGCCATTGCCAGGGCCAGCGGTGTCGCGGTCGATTGGCTGGCGACGGGCGAAGGCCCCATGCTGGCCGACGCTGACGGCGCGGCGGCGCGCATGTCATCCGACGAAGACCTGATTCGTGCAGTTACCCAGTATGTCCTGACCGCCGATGCCCGCGCGAGCGAGCCTCGCAGCGCCGAGGAACTGGCGGAAGTGATCGCCCGGTTCGTCTCGCACGCCCACGAGACCGGGCTCGACGCCGTGAGTTTCGAAGCGCTCCGGCAGGCCGTCGACCATGTCATGGAGTTCGCCCCGCGGCAGAGCGGCCGCAAAGCCTAGCCCCTGTCAGATGGCGCGCAGATGGCGCGCGTCGTCGCTTGCATCGCGTTGTGGTGCGCAGCCATCCCGGCGGGCGAAGGTTGTTCTCCATGTGGGGCATTGCGGTGGGGATCATTTTCCTAGTTTGTCCGGACATTTGCCAAGAGTCGGGACGACAAATTATTGATATTATGTGATTCCAGTGACGCAACTGTTGGGTGTGTCAGAGCGACATGGATCGACCAGCGAACGTCGTGCCCATATCGGCACTACGCAAGGAGAGGCAGGCGCGCCGCCGCGTCGGCCGGGAGCCGCCTGCCGCAGCCCGGCGACCCTATCGTCTGGACGAGGTTCGGATCCCCGAGCTTGTCGCGGCCCTGAACGCCTGGCGCCAGATCGCCCCGCAGGGTGTGTTCCGCTACGACACGGCCGGGGCCATGGCGACCCTGCTGCAGGCCGGCCTGCTGACGGAGTTCTCCGTCATGATCAGTGCCACCGACCCCGACCCGATGAACTGGCTGCTGCTCTGGTGGGGCAGCGGCTACGACGCGTACAGCCGCACCAGTGCGATCGGCCGCACCATCAGCGAGCTCCCGAATGACGACCTGGTGGGCGAGAGCATCAAGGACTACCGCGATGTCATCGAGCGACGGCAGCCGGTGGTCAGTTGCCTCACCGGCTCGATCATCGAAGGGCACAGCGACGGCGCGCCGGTGTACCGCGTTGTCGGTTACGACCGTATCGCATTTCCTTTGGTGGACGACTTGGGCGAGGTGCGGCGCTTGATCACCGTCTCCAAGATGTTCCAGGGTAACTGGAACGAGGAAGAAGAATAGCGCCCAGCCGCATCTTCCAACGCTTCGGTCTTGTCCATGTGCAGGGCGTACATGCTTTCCGCGCGACCCGAGATGGGAAAGTAGCCGTCGATAACCAGCTCTGCGCCGTGTTCGGGATAGCCGTAACTTTTTGCCGGCACGCTGCGTCGGGCGATGGCGTGAAAGCAGATCGCGGTCACGAAATTGGCGGCTCGTTGGCGCAGGAACTGCGCACGGATCAGCGACTGCATGTGGAAGGCGATACGGTTGTCCCGCCACGCCGGGTCGACCCAGCCGGCGCCGTCGTGCGTCCAATGGCCGTCGATGCGCCGTGAGATCGTGCGGACCGGCGCCATCTGCGACCAGTCAGCCGGCAGTTGCGTGGAACGATACCACAGAGAACCGTCGCCGATCGCTTCGGCGAAGTGGCCGCGGAAGGTGGTGGTGGCAATGGTGCCGATGACCTGGCCTGCGTTCGTCGCAACGCGCAGCCAGTAGCTTTCCGGCGAAAGATCGCGGCACGCAGGGTCGAATGTCGGATTGAACGGGCCGGGCAGAACCGGCGTGAGCAGGTCGCGCAACTCGGCGAAGTCGGTTCGGGTCTCTACCGATAGCTCCATCGCAGTCAGATGCGCCATGGCAGCGAGCTCGAGCTGTTCTGCAACTTCGGTTTCTCTTTCGTGGCCGAGTTGAAACTGTGCGTGGTGCGACATGTTGATTGACTCCCCAAATCTAAGTATTCGTCTACGCGAATATAAAGAGTCCCATCGAAATCACTTAACGGAAGCGGAGATCACCGGCGATCGGGTTTCGACAATCCGCAACCGCGGGCCGGGTAAAGCGATGTCAGAACGAGTCGCCGGTTGCAGGCCAGTCTCTGGCACAACCATTTACGAAAGCTTGCGCCGCCGCTGTGCAAACCGTGTCCGGCTGGCGCAAGCAGGAACAAGCTGACCGACGCGACGGGGCGCCGGCGCGTCATTCATGCGCAGCGCTGCCGTCTGGCTAACACGCGGCCGGTTGCCTCAGCCAACCGGCGACGGCCGAGCCAGGGCGGTACGAAGGCGATGGGTTAGAGCGCGGCCCTAGACGGCGCGGTGGGTTGCAAGCAGTGCGGCGGCGATCTCCGCCCACTCCGCGTCCAGCGATTGCGTTGCCGGTTCGCGCCCGGCGCGCCGGTACCAGTAATTGGCGTTGCCTTCATCACCCTCGACGCGATGCAGGTGCGCGTGCACCCAGGCCCCGCTCGCATCGTTCTGCTGCTGCGCAAGCTTGTGCGCACCATCCCAATCGCCACGGGCCAATTGCCACAGGGCCTGCAGGGCCGGGCTGAGCCCGTCGGGTGGCCCGGGGTGGCGCAATGCGGCCTTGAAGCTCTCAAGATCCATGACCATGACTGCACCCTCGTGGCCGTTCACCGGTTGCTGACGAGATGGGAACATTTTGGCGCGGCTGGCGCGCGGACGCCAGCGCAAGTCCCCTATTGCGGGCTGTCCGGCGCCGGCACGCGCGCCCTTGTCTGTACCGCAGCGAGAGGCCATTGTGGGACAAAAGCGGAGGATCGGTATGAAAGACACCCTGCAGCCGGGGATGGAGACGACCCGGAGCTTCACCGTCGACAAGGACCGCACCATCGACTTCCTGGGCGAGGAGCTGCGCGTCTACGCCACGCCCGAGTTCGTGCGCGATGTCGAAGTGACCTGTCTGGAGTTCCTGCAACAGCATTGCGACGACGACGAGAGCTCGGTCGGCATCGGCATCGAGCTCACGCACAGCGGGGCGACGCCGCTCGGCGGTACCGTCGACATCACCGTCAAGGTGGCCGAGGTCGATGGCCGCCGCGTCGGCTTCGAGGTCTCGGCCCGCGATGCCCTGGACGACGTCGGCAAGGGCCGGCACGGACGCTTCGTCGTCAATGTCGACCAGCTGCGCCAGCGCGTCGCGGCCAAGGTCGCGAAGATGAAAGAAGCCTGAGCCCCTTCGAACCAGCCGGAGCGCGGAACATGAGCGGCAAGAAGCAGGTGCCGGTCTACTGCTACCAGTGCGTAGCCGGTCCCGATCTGTTGAAGGTCGAGGTCGAGGATGGCGTCGCTAAACGCATTGCCTCGAACTACGACATCCGCCAGGAGCACCCCGGCGGCGGGCGGGTCTGCGTCAAGGCCTATGGCCTGATCCAGAAGACCTACAACCCGCACCGCATCAAGCAGCCGATGAAGCGCACCAACCCGAAGAAGGGGCGCAACGAGGATCCGGGCTTCGTGCCGATCGGCTGGGACGAGGCGCTGACCCTCGTCGCCGACAAGCTGAAGGAGATCCGGGCCAAGGGACTGACCGACGAGAGCGGCTATCCCCGCGTGGCCGCCAGCTTCGGCGGCGGCGGCACGCCGACCCAGTACATGGGGACCTTTCCCGCCTTCCTGTCGGCCTGGGGCGCGATGGATCTGGGCTTCGGGGCCGGGCAGGGCGCCAAGTGCTACCACTCCGAGCACCTCTACGGCGAACTCTGGCACCGCGCCTTCATCGTCGCGCCGGACACGCCGCTGGCGAACTACGTGATCTCCTGCGGGCACAACGGCGAGGCCTCGGCCGGCGTCGCCGGCATCTGGCGCCATGCCGACGCCCGCGCACGCGGCATGAAACGGGTGCAGATCGAGCCGCACATGTCGATCACCGGCGCGCTGGCCGGCGAATGGCTGCCGATCAAGCCGAAGACGGACGCCGCCTTTCTCTATGCCCTGATGCACCGCCTGGTGCACGAGCGCGACTGGCAGGCCGAGCTCGACGTGCCGCACCTGCAGACGATGACCAACTCGCCCTACCTGGTCGGGCCGAACGGCTACTTCCTGCGCGATGCGGACAGCGGCAAGCCGCTGATCTGGGATTCGAGCGACGGCCAGGCCAAGCCGTTCGACGCCGCGATCGGCGAGGCCGCCCTGTCCGGCCGGTTCACCGTGGCCGGCCGCGAGGACGGCGCCGACGGCGAGGTCTGGCGCCACGAGGCGGCCGACGCCGTGCCGTCGTTCCAGCTGTTCATCGATCACCTGGCGCCCTATTCACCCGACTGGGCCGAGGAGGTCTGCGACGTGCCGGCCGAGCGGATCCGGGCCGTGGCGGACGAATTCCTGAGCCAGGCCTGCGTCGGCCAGACCATCGAGATCGAGGGCAAGACGATGCCCTTCCGACCGGTCGCGGTGCTGCTCGGCAAGACCGTGAACAACGGCTGGGGCGGCTTCGAATGCTGCTGGGCGCGGACCATGCTGGTCAGCCTGGTCGGCGCACTGGAAGTGCCCGGCGGCATCGTCGGCACCAACGTGAAGCTGAACCGGCCGGCCGACGACCGCTTCAAGTCGGCGGTGCCGATGGCCGACGGTTTCATGGAATACCCCTGGAACGAGACGACGAAGGACGGCTGGGAGGCCAACCCGCGTATCCGCAACGCCTACAACACGCTGGTGCCGCTGGCCGCGAACTCGCCGTGGTCGGCGGCTTTGGGGCCGGCGCATCTGCCCTGGCTGTTCCAGAAGGAACCACCGGATCACTGGCCCAAGCCGACCAAGCCGGAGATGTGGATCTGCTACCGCACCAACCCGGCGATCTCGTCCTGGAACGCGCCGGAGGTGGCCGAGCGCGTGGCAGAGTTCCCGTTCGTCGTCGCCTTCGCCTACACCGAGGACGAAACCAACCATTTCGCCGACGTGCTGCTGCCCGAGGCGACCGACCTGGAGAGCCTGCAGCTGATCCAGATCGGCAACACCAAGTTCATCGAGCAGCTCTGGCGGCACGAGGGCTGGGCCATTCGCCAGCCGGCGGTGGATCCGCACACCGATGTGCGCGACATGACCGACATCGCCACCGAGCTGGCGGAGCGGGTCGGGCTGCTGGAGCGGTACAACGCCGCGATCAACCGCGGTGCCGCCGGCATGAAGCTGACGGGCGCGGACTACGACTACAGCCTCGATCCGGAGGTGCGGCACAGTCCCGAGGAAGTCTGGGATGCCGTTGCCAAGGCGGCCAGCCATGCCCTGTCGGACGGGCAGGAAGTGCGCGACCTCGACTGGTTCCGCGAGCATGGCTTCATGCTGCGGCCGTTCCCGCAGACGCAGTGGTACCTGCAGCCGTACCTGAAAGAGCAGGGCATGCGCTTTGAGATGCCCTACCAGGAACGGGTCAAGCGCCACGGCACGCAGCTGGCGCACCGCCTGCACGAGATCGGCGTTAAGTGGTGGGATCGCCAGCTCGAGGAGTACAGCGCGCTGCCGCCGTACAAGCCGTTCCCGGAGATCTGGACCAACTACGTGCGCGAGCGCGGCCACGATCCCGACGACTACCCGTTCTGGGCCCTGACGGCGCGCTCCATGCAGTACAGCTGGGGCCTCAACGTCGGCATCCCGCTGATCAACGAGGTCGCCCGCAACATCGCCGGGCACAAGGGCGTGATCATCAACCGGGCGCGCGCCCGCGAGCTTGGCCTCGCCGAGGGCGATCCGGTGGTGATCGAGTCGATCGCCGGCGTCACCGAAGGCTGGGCCGTGCTGCGCGAGGGTATCCGGCCGGACACGGTGTTGATGATCGGCCAGTTCGACCACTGGAAGACGCCGTTCGCCAAGGACCTGAAGCTGCCGAGCCTGAACACGGTGCAGTCTTTCGGGTTGCCGCTGACCGACGCCACGGGCAGCACCTCCGATATCGCCCGGGTCAGGATCTCCCGCGGCACCGGCGCCCGGAGGGTGGCATGAGCGAACGCTGGGGCATGGTGGTCGACGTCAACCGCTGCGTCGGCTGCCAGACCTGCACCATCGCCTGCAAGCACTGGAACGACACCCAGCCCGGGGTGCAGTGGCGCAGTGTGCTGGATGTCGAGACCGGCAGCTTTCCCGACGTCGAGCGGCTGTTCCTGGTGGTCGGCTGCCAGCATTGCGCCGAGCCGCCCTGCGTGCCGGTGTGCCCGACCGGGGCTACGAAACAGCGCGCCGACGGCCTGGTCACGATGGATTACGACGTTTGCATCGGCTGTGCCTACTGCGCCGTCGCCTGTCCCTACCAGGCCCGCACCATCGTCCATGACCACGACTGGTACTACGGCCGCGAGACCATCCAGGAAACCGCCGTTCGCCACCCGGAACGCGAGGGCGTGGCGCAGAAATGCACGTTCTGCGTCGACAAGGTCGACCTGGCCAAGGAGCAGGGGCTGACGCCCGGCGTCGATCCCGAGGTGACGCCGGCCTGCTCGGCCTCCTGCATCGCCAGCGCCATCCACTTCGGCGATTTCAACGACCTCGACAGCAACGTCTCGCAGCTGGTGCGCGACAACGCGCACTTCCAGATGCACGCCGAGCTCGGCACCGATCCGCAGATCAAGTACCTCTATTCGACGCCGTCGATCCCCGGCCGCGACGTCGGCGCCCATGAATGGGACGACGAGCGCCTCAGCGATCCGGAAAACGCCCTGGTCGGTCAACGCCAGACGTTCTGGGACTGGCGCGCGGCGATGAACTGGTGCTTCGGCGGCCTCGCCACCGGCTTCGTCATCGCCGCCTATGTCGCCAGCCTGGCCGGGGCCGCGCCGCTGAGCGGCCTGCCACTGGCCAACTTCGTCGGCGGTGTCGTCATGGCGGTCGGCCTGTTCTTCGTCTGGCTGAAGATCGGTCGCCGCTTCCGCGCCTGGCGGGCGGCGACCCGTTGGCAAAGCTCCTGGATGACGCGCGAGCTCTATGCCGCCGACATCTTCGCGCTGGGCGTCATCGTCGGCCTGTTCTGGCCGCATCCGCTGGTGTTGGCGCTGACCGCGCTGGCGGCGGTCGTGTTCCTGGTCTGCCAGGCCAAGATCCTGCATATGGCCAGGGGCATCCCCGCGTGGCGCGCGCCGCTGGTGCCCTGGATGATCGTCTCCACCGGCCTGCTGGAGGGTGCGGCGGCTTATGTCGTCTATGACCTGGTCTATGCCCAGGCGCTATCGGACACCGCCTTGTCGGCGGCCGCGCTGATCATCGTCCTGCTGATCGCGGTCACCGCCGGACTGTGGGGCAGCTATCTGGCCGGGGCCCGCGAGGCGGGACTGCCGCCCCTTGCCCGCGCCGCGGTGCGATCGACCGCCACCTGGCTGCTGCTTATGGGCCACGGCGTGCCGGCGGTTCTGTTTTTGATGCTCGGCAACGCCGGCCTTGCCGGCCTGATCGCGCCGGCAGCGCAGCCGCTGGCGAGCTTCGTGTTCGCCGCCGCGTTGCTCGTCATGTTCGGCGGCCTGTTCGCCAAATATGCCCTGGTGGTAAAGGCCGGCTATCAGCAGGGCTACGCCCTGGGCGGCCTGCCGCAGCGCGGTAGCGGCCGGCTTGCGGCACCGCAACTGGCGCCGGCGCCGGCCGCGTCGCGTCGCGAAGCGGCAGCCTGAAGCAGAAAAAGAAACAGCGGGCGCCGGCTGTCGCTGGCGCCCGCCGCTATGACCCGTTTCGTCCGGTCTAGTTGCAGTTGAAGGCCGCGACGTCCATGTCGCCGGACTTCGACGTGTTGATCAACTGCGCGGTCTTGCCGTGGCTCTGGCAATGCGCCATCGCCTTGGTGGTCACGTCTTCCAGTGTGGTGTTGGCGAACTCGTAGGTTACGCCCGTCGGGCTCGGCGTCATTTCCTTGACGACCGGCGCCGGCGGCTCTTTGGAGCCACAGGCGGCGAGGACGACCAACAGCGGTGCGGCGATCAGCAACTTTTTCATAGCTTTCCCCTCTCCCTGATCCCAACCGGATCGAAGCCGGGAAAGCCGCGCGGCGGCAGCGCACCGTTCGTCCCCGGTCTCAGCCACAGTAAAGCGACGCCCGCGGCAACCGTCAATGACCGCACCGCGCCATGGCCCGATCGGGCGACGGCTGTTGCCGTCAGGCCACGCCGAGACGTTCGCCCAGTCGCTTGGCCAGCGCGCCGGCGACACGGCGGCGGTAGTGCGGCGGCACGGTCGTGGTCTTCATGGCCTTAGCCTGGCTCTGCACCCGTTCGCGCAGACGCTCGAGCATATCGTCGTCCACGCTGGCGCCCTGCAGCTTGTCGAGGCCGCTGACCACGAACGGCTGCGGGCTGACGCCGGTCAGGGCGACGATCAGGTCGTCGACGCTGCCGTCCGCGGCGCGCAGCCGCACCGCCGCGCCGGCCAGCGGGAAATCGATCGAGCCGCGCACGCGCGACTTGGCATAGCCCGACGGCAGCCCCGCCGTCGCCGCCGGCAGGTGCACGGCGACCAGCAGCTCGCCAGGCGCGAGCGTCAGGTGGTCCATGCCGTCGTTGCGGTAGAGCGCACTCAGCGGCTGGCGGCGGCGGCCGTCGGGGCCGGCGATCTCGAC
>Ga0056121_1000193_pt1 | contig 23304 bp, 21 predicted proteins | sample WorMetHEROISLAND_FD_83872 | JGI IMG/M metagenome (GOLD analysis project Ga0056121, IMG submission 83872) | Marine gutless worms symbiont microbial communities from Max Planck institute for Marine Microbiology, Germany - Olavius sp. 1 HERON ISLAND ...
CCATCGTCATCCCGGACGCAGCGAAGCGGAGATCCGGGATCCAGGGCGACGGGCAATGCCGTGCCGACTTCACCAGCCCTCAGCTGATGACCGGACCGACCCAAACTCTTGAAGACACTGCACTCTTTTCCGGCCGGACTCTCAGGACGAGGACCTCACCCTGAGGAGCGCCCGCAAGGGCGCGTCTCGAAGGGTGGCCTTACTCCGCCGCGCAACGCGCGAAGTAGAACACCTCCGGCGCCGCGACGAGGTCGTCGCTGTCGTCGAAACGCTCCAGCGCCAGCCGGCTCTTGCTGCCCGGTCGTTGCCCGTCGAGGAAGGCGTTGAACAGGCCGGAGATCACCAGCGCGTACCGTTGTGCGCCTGAACGGTCGCTGCCGGCGCGGGCGAACACCAGACGGTAGGGGTTGTCGCTGGAGTCGACCGGGTCCGTGGTCGTGCCGTCCGTGTAGCGCAGGTTCATGTGGCAGCCGCCGGACCCCTGAAAGCACCAGGCGATGCTGCGGTGCTGCCACAACCGGTTGCCATCGCCATCGACGCCGGTCAGCGTGAAGGCCACGGGATTGCTGCCCTCGGCACGGCCGAACTCGGCGATCACCCGCGCTCCCGTGTCATCCGGGTCGCCGGCATAGACGGTCTCCCAGGCATCGCAGCCCTGGGCCGCCACCGTCGCCGGCAGCCAAGCCAGCAGCAGCGCTGCCAGGCCCGCGCGGATCGTGCGGCCGCGGCTCATGCTCAATCCTTGATGCCGTGGACGATGCTGTAGCCGCCCGCCAGGGGCGTGCGCGTGACCTCGGTGAAACCGGCCGCCTGCAGCCAGGCCCGGTGCTCGGCCTCGGTGTAGGCCTGGCCGGCCTCATAGACGTTGAGGAACATGACATTGACGGCGACCGCGTCGGGCGGGCTCAGGCGGCTGTCGTCGAGCACCCGGCCGACGATGAAGATCTCCGCCCCGGGCGCCAGTGCGGCGGCGACGTTGGCCACCACCTGGCGGGCCTGCTCCGGCCCCAGCACCTGCACGAGCGCCCGCAGCACCGCGGCGTCATAGCGGCCCGCGGGCGGGGTGGCGACCAGATCGGCGTCGAGCACGGCGATGCGCCCGCTCATCCCGGCGTCGGCGACGAACTCGCGCGTCACCGCGGCGACGTTGGGCAGATCGGCGATCGTCGCGTCGAGCTCGGGGCAGGCCCGGCACAGGGCGATCGCCAGGCCACCCGAGCCGCCGCCGGCGTCCAGCATGTGACGGAAGCGGGTGAAGTCGTGGTCGCGCAGCAGCCGGCGCGCCGCCGCGCCGGCGCCGGCATCGAGGCCGCGCACGAAGGCGCGCAGCTCGTCGTGCGACATGGCGTTGAAGTCGTGCCGGGCCTGGGGCACGCCGGTGCGGATCGATTCCGCCGTCTGCAGCGTCGCCGACCACAGGTCGGCGAAGATTTCGTGCTGGCCGCCGATGTAGCCGCGCCGGCCCTTGATCAGGAAATGCGCCGCCTCGGCGCTGTTGGCGAAGCGCTCGCCGGCCAGCTCCAAAAGGCCGGTGGTCACCAGGGCGTAGAGCAGGGGGCGCAGCCGGGCGGCATCGACGTCGAGGATCTTCGCCAGCTCCTCGGCCGTCAGCGGGCCGTCGGCCAGCGGGCTGAACACGTCGAGCTGCATGCCCGCCAGCATGGCCAGGGCGGGATAGACCCCGCCGGCGAGCCGGTTGATGGTATCCGGGCGTGGTTTGCCCGCCTTGGCCTCGCTCATCGCGCTCCCCTGGGTTCGCCGCCGTTCCGGTTGGCGTCGTGGCGACTGTGGCTGATATGGTGCTGCCAGGCGGCCTACGCGTCCAGGGGGTGGCGGTGCGCCGGCTGCGGTAAGGGAGGATCTGACGCATGAGCGCGCAGGCGGAAAAGACGCGCAACGATTGGCTGGCGGTGCTGGCCAGGCATCGCCGCGACCCGGACGGGCCGGCGCGGCCGGACATGTGGTCGCCGGCACTGGACGGCGCCTCGCGCGACGAGCTGGTCGCGATCCAGAACGACAAGCTGGCGGTGCTGACGCCGTTTCTCTACGAGAACAGCGGCTTTTATCGCCGCCGCTTCGACCGCCTCGGGCTGGCGCCGACCGATATCCGCACCGTCGAGGACCTGGGCAAGTGGCCGGTGGTCGACAAGGCGGAAATGACCGCCGACGCCGAAGCGCATCCGCCCTACGGCACCTACACGACCATGAGCGACGAGCTCTGGGCCGAGCGCGGCTGGATGATGTTCTCCACCTCGGGCACCACCGGCACGCCGCGGATCTTCCGCTACTCCCAGCTCGACCGCGACTACTGGGAGTGGAGCAACGGCCGCGCCCTGGCGGCGATGGATTTCACCCCCGCCGACACCGTCTTCATGATGACCGGCTATGGCCCGCACGTCTGGGCCTGGGGCGTGCAGTATGCGCTCGCCCGCCTCGGCGTGGCGGTGATCCCCGGTGGCGGCATGGACGGGCGCATGCGCGCGGGCATCATCGAGCGCTACCGGCCGACGGTACTGCTGTGCACGCCGTCCTATGCGCTCTATCTCGGCCGGCTGCTGCAGGAGCTGGGCATGGACCCGGCGGCGACCTCGGTGAACAGGCTGTTCCTGGCCGGCGAGCCGGCCAATGCCATTCCCAACACCCGCAACCGCATCCAGGACCTGTGGCGCGCGCGCATTGTCGAGTTCTACGGCTGCACCGAGGCCGCGCCCCAGGCCGGCGGCCACTCGTGCGCCTATTCCCAGGCGGGCGAGCAGCCGTTCGCGCACCTGATGGAGGACGTGCAGATCTGGGAGACCGTCGATCCCGAGACCCTGGCGCCGACGGCGCCCGGCCAGCGCGGGCTGACGGTGTGTACCAACATCATCTCCGAGAGCTCGCCGCAGCTGCGCTTCCTGGTCGGCGACTTCACCACCCTCGATTACGGCGGCTGCGACTGCGGGCGCAACCACGTGCGCGCCATGGGCTGCTTTGCCGGCCGGGCCGACGACCTGATCAACCTGCGCGGCATCAAGTTCTTCCCCACCCAGGTGGAGCAGGCGGTGCGCGCGGTGCCGGAGCTGGGCGACGAGTACCAGGTGGTGCTGTCGAGCCGCGATGCCGACGGCATGGACGTGATGACCGTGCTGGTCGAATACGGCGGCGTGGAGAAGCCCGAGGCGATCGTCGAGGCCGTGGCCACGGCGGTGCGCGGCCAGTGCGAGATCCGCGCCGACGTCCAGGTGCTGCCGCCCGACACCCTGCCCAAGACCGAGTTCAAGGCCAAGCGGGTGCGCGACGAGCGCCACAAGGGCTGACAACGGCACGCATGGCCCTGGGTCCCCGCGTCAAGCGCGGGGACGACGGACTCTGGGAATCGTGCCACCAACACCAACGTCATCCCCGCGAAAGCGGGGATCCAGGGGCGTCCGACACCGACCGGTCCCGATTGACCGTCAATCCGGCATCCCGCGCCGCTGTTTCTGCAGGGCCAGGAACTGGCGGCGGGTGCGCGGGCCGTAGGTGGTGAAGCTGGGCTTCGGGTCTTCCAGATAGGCGGTGCGCAGGCGGCCGAGCTCGTCCGTCTGCGCCTTGCGGCGGATCTCCGCCGGGGCGATGCCGTACACCCGGGCGCCGTTGAGGCCGAAGATCTTCGCCTTGCGGGCCGGCGTCAGTGCCGGGTAGCCGTGCGCCTCGCGCAGGCCCTCGTCGATCTCGAAGGCGCGGAAGGCCTGGATCTGGTCCTGCGGCGAGCCGTACCAGATCGAATCCGTGCCCCACAGCACGTTGTCCTCGCCGACGTAGCGCATCAGCTTGCCCAGGCTGTGCGCCGCCGCCGTGGGATCGCGCATGAGAAAGCGCCAGGTGCTGCCGAGCTCGGCATAGACGTTGGCATTCGGGGCGACGCCGTTGTCGGCCAGCGATTTCACCAGGGTGTCGATCCCGCGGTCGACCCGGCCGGGATCGTAGGGACCTTCGCGGTGGCTGGTCTCGAAGCCGGCGTGATAGACGATGAAGTTCACGTCCGGGAACAGCCGCGCGGCGCGGCCGACGTCGGCGCAGCTGACGCCCTTGCGGCTCAGCCGCGAAAACGCCAGGCCCTTGTGGATGCAGATGTTGCGCACGCCGACCGCCCGGGCCTGCTCGATGAAGGGGAGGCCGACCTCGGGGTCGTCCAGTTCCCAGCCGACGCCGTCGGGCCCCCACTGGGTGTAGGTCTTCCAGGCGGCGATCGGCCAGTCGCCGGCATACTGCGCCATCGCCGCGCGCTGGGCCTCGAACGGCGCCAGGTTGGGCAGGATCATGCCGTGCAGCAGCAGTCGCCGGCCGGGCCCCAGCGCCTCGACCAGCCGGCGCACCCGGTCGGCCTCTTCCAGGCTCAACGGGTTCTGCGCCGGCGGTGCCGGGATGAAGCTCAGCACCGCCATGTCGGTGTCGCTGTCGAGGAAGACCTCCTTGATCAGGTGCTCGCCGTCGTAGCAGTCGGTCGGGTCGGCCTCGCCGCAGGCACCCTGCGGCCACCAGGCGAGCACCCGCTCGAAGCGCCGGCCCCGGTTGCGCCGCCACGGTCCGGCGGGATCGACCATGTGGGTCTGCACGTCGAAGATGAACTCGTCGCCGGCAAGGCTCTCGGCCGCGGCGGCAGGCTCGAACGCGGCCTCGGCCGGCAGGCGGTAGCGGCCGCCGGTGTTGCCGACGGCGGCGTTGGCGGCATTGAACGTGGCCAGCGTGCTGGCGGCGCCGCACAGGCTGGCGAGAAACCGCCGCCGCGGCAGGCCCAGGCGCCGGGCCTGCGCGCTCAGGCGGCGTGCCGCCCAGGCCTTCGCCTGGCGCCATGTCTCCGGCAACGGCACCGGTTCGAACTCGCCGTTCGAGGTGGTGTCGACCTTGATCGGCAAGCGGAAACGGTCGTGCATGGCGTGGCCCTCACATGGCGTGACGGCATCACCATAGCAGGCAAAGCAAGGTGGCCGGGCGCACTGCCGTGTGACGCGGCAGGCCGTCGGCGGTTATTCGCTCGGGGCTTCGTTGGCGACGCTGCTCACCCGCTCGATGCCGGGGCTCGGGCGCACCGGCATCGCAAAGACCGGCCGCGCCCGCGTTTCCGGCGTCTTGACCTCGGCCAGCGGCCGCGGGCCCTGCCACGGTCGGCGGCAGCTCAGGCGTCGGTGCGGGGCCGGGAAGTTCAGCACCGAGACGTGGTAGATGTCGTCGCTCTTGCTTCCCTGACCGGTCAGCTCGGCGCGGACATTGAACTCGGCGCTGTCCGGTCCGCCGTTCCAGGCGAAATCGCCATAGAACTCGTCGTCGAGCGTGACCTGGCAGTTCCGGTAGGACTCGACCGGCGTGCCGTTGACGGAGAAGTTCAGACAGACCTTCTCAGGCGGCAGGCTGCCGTTCGCCGCCCGCCAGCTCACCATGTAGTGCACTTCCTCCAGCGGCCAGCACAGCGGCAGCACCGGGGCCGTCGCTTCGGCGACCAGGTAGGAGGTCTGAGGACGGTCGACGACGGCGGCGGCGCTGAGCACCAGCGCGCCAATCAGTACACCGCCTGCGAGCACCTTCTTGATGGCCGTCTCCTGCGCAAGGCTGCCGCGCCTTGACTGCTTTGATCGTGGGAGTCTGGCTCCGATCGTCGAAATCGACGTCGCGCACCCCTAGTGCGCAACATCGTCGCCGGCAGCAACGCCCCCGGTCCCCATATCCAGGTGACGGCCTTCTGACGGGCCAAGACCCGAGTTATGCCCTTGACTTGCCGGATTTGCAAGTTTGGTGATTCAGTAATTAACCCTATTAACTCATTTACTTTCGTTAACCCACGGAAAAGCTTGGCTATTCGGCCGCACTTGCCTGTTTCGCCCGATCGCGCAGGACGAATTTCTGGATCTTGCCGGTCGAGGTCTTGGGCAGTTCGGCGAAGACGATTTCACGCGGGCATTTGTAGTGCGCCAGGTTCTCGCGCAGGAAGGCGATCAGATCGTCCGCGCTCGCCTCCTGCCCGGGCTTCAGCTCGATGAAGGCGACCGGGGTTTCGCCCCATTTCTCGTCCGGCCGGCCGACCACGCCGGCGGCGGCGACGGCGGGGTGCTTGTAGAGCACGTCCTCGACCTCGATCGAGGAGATGTTCTCGCCGCCGGAGATGATGATGTCCTTGGAGCGGTCCTTCAGCTCGATGTAACCGTCGCGATGCCAGACGCCGAGGTCGCCGGTGTGGAACCAGCCACCCTGGAACGCGGCATCCGTCGCCGTCGGGTTCTTCAGGTAGCCCTTCATGACGATGTTGCCGCGCATGAACACCTCGCCCATGCTGTCGCCGTCCTGGGCAACCGGCTCGAGGCTCTCGGGGTCGGCCACCATCAGGCCTTCCTGCAGCAGGTAGGGTACGCCCTGGCGCGCCTTCAGCCGCGCCTGCTCCTCCACCGGCTGGTCGTTCCAGGCTTCGTGCCAGGCGCAGTGCACGGCCGGGCCGTAGGTCTCCGTCAGCCCGTAGACGTGGGTGACGTTGAAGCCCTGGCGCTGCATGTCGGCCAGCACCGCGGCCGGCGGCGGTGCCGCCGCGGTCATCATGTTCACGGTGTGCGAGAACTCGCGCCGCGCTTCCGGGGCGGCGCCGGCGATCAACTGCATGACGATCGGCGCGCCGCACAGGTGGCTGACCTCGTGCGTGGCGATCGCCTCGTAGATCGGCGCCGCCTCGACCCGGCGCAGGCAGACATTGGTGCCGTTGAGCGCGGTGACGGTCCAGGGAAAGCACCAGCCGTTGCAGTGGAACATCGGCAGGGTCCACAGGTAGACCGGGTGCTTCTGCATGTTCCAGGTCAGGGCGTTGCCGACCGCGTTCAGGTAGGCGCCGCGGTGGCTGTAGACCACGCCCTTGGGGTTGCCGGTGGTGCCGGAGGTGTAGTTGAGGCTGATCGCCTTCCACTCGTCGTCCGGGTAGCCCCAGGCGAACTCGGGATCGCCGGTCTCCAGGAACGCCTCGTAGTCCATCTCCCCCAGCAGCTTGCCGTCCGGGACCGCGGGGTCGTCGATGTCGATCACCAGCGGCGGGTTGTCGACGTGGGCGAGCGCCCCCTCGATGGTGGCGGCGAACTCGGTATCGGTGATCAGCACTTTGGCTTCGCCGTGGTTGAGGATGAAGCCGATCTCGCCCGGGCTCAGGCGGTAGTTGAGCGCATTCAGCACCGCCCCCAGCATGGGCACGCCGAAGGTCGCCTCGAACGCGGCGGTGACGTTGGGCGCCATGACGGCGACGGTGTCGCCGGCGCCGATCCCGCGCCTGGCCAGGGCCGAAGCCAGACGCCGGCAACGGGCGTAGGTCTCGGCCCAGGTGTAGCGGGTCTCGCCGTCGATCACCGAAACGTGCTCGGGATAGGTGGCCGCGGCTTTGGGCAGGAAACTGAGTGGCGACAGTACCTGGTGGTTGGCCGCCGTCATGTCGAGGTCGGTTTCGAAGGGATTCGCGCTCATCGTCCGCTCCCTGCTGGCTTGGCTGTTCCGGTTTGCGGCCAACCTATCGCCTTGTCCTGAGGCCGACAAGCGAGCCTCAGGCGCCGGCGAAATCCTCGCGCGCACGCGACGGAGGCAGGCCGTAGACGCGCTTGAAGGCGTGGCTGAACGACGGCGTGTCGGCATAGCCGACGGCGGCGGCGATCTCGGCGATGCGCAGGTGACTGTAGCGCAGCAGGGTCCGCGCCCGCTCCAGCCGCAGCCGGGTGTAGTAGCCGCCGGGCGACTGCCGAAGGTGGCGGCGGAACAGCCGCCGCGCCGTGCTGGCCTCGACGCGGGCGCGCCGGCACAGTTCGGCCAGCGGCACGGGCGTCTCCAGATGTGCCTGCATCAGCGCTACAAGGCGCCCCAGGCGCGGGTCGGTGCGGGCGATGCCGCCGGGCAGGGCGTCCCGTTCGGGCCGGATCGCGTCGCCCCGCGGCGGCAGGTTCATGACATGCGCGACCCGTCGCGCCAGGGCCGGTCCGCCGGTCCGCGCGATCAGCGCCAGCACCATGTCCGCCGTGGCGATGCCGCCGCCGCTGGACAGCCGGCGACCCTCGAAGGCGAAGTCGCGGTCCAGCAGCACCGCCTCGCCCAGGGCTTCGCGGAACGGCGCCACGACCTCGTGGTGGACGGCGATGCGCTCGCCGCGGAGCAGGCCGGCGCGGCCGAGGATCAGGGCGGCGGTGTCGACGCAGCCGATCACCGCGCCGGCCCGGTCCTGCCGGCGCAGCCAGGCGAGCAGGGCCGGCGTGCAGGCCGCCTCGGGTTCGTAGGCGGACAGCACGATGACGACGTCAGGGCGGCCCAGGTCGGCGATGGCCGCGTGCGGGGCGATCGCCGGGCCGCTGGACGAGGCCACCGGCGCACCGTCCTCGCTGACGATGGTCCAGTCGAACGTGGGGACCGGGCTCTCCCGGTTGGCCAGGCGCAGGCCATCCATGCAGATCGCCAGGGTCAGGAACGAGAACCGGGGGGCGACGACCAGGGCGACCCGCAACGGCGGCACGGTGGCGTGGGGCATCTGTGCCGGCATGTACGGATGCTGCCACGGATTGCCTGTTACAGACAATGAATGGCCGCTTTCAGACAAGCCAGACAGATGGCGGCGGCGCTAGCGTCGGGCGGCAGGCAACACCCTGGAGGCAGCCATGGCCGTCATCACCGCACCGCACGCTTCGCCCGTCGATTGCAGTCCGGCGGAGTGGGAGAGCCGCTGCGAACTGGCGGCGCTGTTCCGCGTGCTCGACCACTACGGCATGACCGACATGGCCAACCAGGTCGTCGGCGCGCGCATCAAGGACCAGCCCGACCGCTACCTGCTGCATCCCTACGGCATGCTCTACGAGGAGGTGACCGCCTCGTCGCTGGTCAAGACCGACCGCGACGGTCAGCCGGTCGATGCCGGTGCGCCGACCCTGAACGACGGCGGCCAGAACCTGGTGAAGTGGATCTTCAATGCCCGCCCGGAGGTGAACGTCTTCGTGCACGGCCACTGCGAGGACGTGATGGCGGTCGGCTCGACCAAGGGCGGGCTGAAGGCGTTGTCGCAGCCCGCGGTCTACCTGATGCACCTGACGACCTACATCGACTACGAGTTCTCCGAGGACGACGAGTTCGGCGAGCGGTTCGTGCGCACGCTGGGCGAGCACCAGATCATGGTCTCGCGCAACCACGGCTACTATGCCCTCGGCGACACCGCCGCGGCGGCGTTCTTCCGCGCCTACTACCTGCGCCAGGCCTGCGCGGTGCAAGTCAAGGTACTGGCGATGGACGACCAGCCGCACGAGATCGACCCGCAGGAGGTCGCCCGCTTCCAGGACCAGATGTACGCCTCGCCGGACTACAACTACGACGGCAGCACCGAGTGGGCGGCCCTGCTGCGCAAGCTCGAACGTCAGGGCGCCGACTACGCGAGCTGACCGGCTCCTCGGCGCACCGGCGCTGTGGCGCCACGCAGCTTGGAGGCGGCGGAGCGCCGGCCTACCATGGACCGCAACCGGCCGGGCGACGATCGCACCGGCCGCGCCGCGATGGGAGGCCATGAAGGCATGGTACGCATGACCGACCTGCCGGAATCCGAGCGCACGCTGCTCGAGAATCTGGCTTGCGAAAGCTACGACACGGAACCGTGGGCCGGGGGGCCGCCGCTCAGCCAGCGCCGCGTCGCCCTGGTGTCCACCGCCGGGCTGCAGCGCCGCGGCGACCGGCCGTTCGCGCTGGGCGCGGTCGACTACCGGGTGATCACCGACGACACCCCGGCGGCCGAGCTGATCATGAGCCACGTCTCCACCAACTTCGACCGTTCCGGCTTCGAGCAGGACATCAACGTGGTGCTGCCGCTCGACCGCCTGGCCGAGCTGGCCGCGGCGGGTGAGATCGGCTCCGTGGCGCGCTATCACTATTCCTTCATGGGTGCCACCGATCCGGCGCTGATGGCGGACACCGCGGCGCACTTGGCCGGGCTGCTGAAGGCCGACGACGTCGACGCCTGCCTGCTGCTCCCGGTCTGACCGTTCTGCACGCGCGCCGTGGGCGGGCTTGCACACGTGATCGAGAGCGCCGGGGTGCCGACCACGCAGATCAGCCTGGTCCGCCCGCACACCGAGAAGACGCGCCCGCCGCGGGCGCTGTGGGTGCCCTACGAGCTCGGCCGGCCGCTGGGCGCGCCCAACGACGCCGCTTTCCAGACCCGGGTGCTGCGCGCCGCGCTGGCCTTGCTGGAACGCGGCGACGGTCCGGTGATCCTCGAGGACTATCCCGAGGAGGCGCCAGCCGACTTGGCCGAGGCCGACAGCGAAGGCTGGGCCTGCCCCGTCAGCCTGCCGCCGCCGCCCGTCGACCTGGCGGCCGGCGCCGGCTATCGCGCCGCCATGCACGAAGAGGTGCAGCGGCTCACCCCCTGGTACGACATGGCGGTGCGCGAGCATGGCCGCACCACCGTCGGCCTGTCGGGGCTGGAGATGCCCGCCGCCGTCGATTTCGTCTGTGCCTTCCTCGACGGCGAGGTGCCGGCCAACCCGCGCGACGACCTGTCGCTGGCCGAGGTGCTGAAGTTCGCCGTCGACGATCTGAAGGCGTTCTACCGCGAGGCGGCGCTGGCCCAGCCGGGGGCGAATACCGGCGAGGCGATGAACGACTGGTTCTATGGCGAGACCGCGACGGGACGGGCGCTCTATGCGCTCAAGCCGGTGGCGACGGCGCTGGCCGAGCGGCTGGACGACGGCTTCATGGCCACCTTCGGCCGGGCGCTGCTGATCCCGCACAGCCAGCGCCACCGGGCGCAGCAGGGAGGCGGGTGATGAAGCTGGCGATCCTCGACGACTACCAGGAGGTGGCGCTCGAGCTGGCCGACTGGACGGGGCTGGGGGACGGGGTCGAAATCACCGTCTACAACGACCATCTGGCCGACGAAGACGCGGTGGCGGCGCGGCTGGCGCCGTTCGACGTCCTCTGCATCATGCGCGAGCGCACGCGCTTTCCGCGCTCGCTGCTGGAGCGCCTGCCGAACCTGAAGCTGATCGTCACCAGCGCCCATCGCAACGCCGCCATCGACCTTAAGGCGACCGCCGAGCGCGGCATCACCGTCTGCGGCACCGACGGCACCGCGGATTCGACGGTGGAGATGATCTGGACCCTGATCCAGGCGGTGTCGCGCGACCTGGTGCGGGCCGACCACACGGCGCGGGCAGGCAGGTGGCAGGCCGGTCTGCGGCCGGGCCTCGACCTCAAGGGCAGCACCATCGGCCTGATCGGCCTCGGCCGGCTGGGCGCGCGGATCGCCGCGATCGCCCGCTTCTTCGGCATGCGCGTGCTGGCCTGGAGCGAGAACCTGACGGCCGAGCGGGCGGCCGAGTGCGGTGCCGAGCTGGTTCCGCTGGAGGCGCTCATGCAGCAATCCGACCTGGTCTCGGTGCACCTGGTGCTGTCCAAGCGCACCCGCGGCCTGATCGGCGCCCGCGAGCTTGGCCTGATGCGCCCCGATGCGCTGTTCGTAAACACCGCGCGCGGGCCGATCGTCGACGAGGCGGCACTGGTAGCGGCGTTGCGCGAGCAGCGTATCGCCGGGGCGGCACTGGACGTGTTCGACCAGGAGCCGCTGCCGCCGGACCATCCCCTGCTGGCGCTCGACAATGTGATCATCTCGCCCCACATGGCTTATGTCACCGGGAACACCTACCGCATGTTCTACGAAGGCATGGTCGAGGCGGTGCAGGCCTGGCGCGACGGCGAGCCGATCAAGGTGCTGTCGCTGCCCTGACGCCGCATCATTGGCCCCGTTCCGGGAGGCATGACGATGTCGACGCCGATCCGCACGCTGCTGCTGCTGTTCGCCTTGCTTGCGGGCCCGCTTGCGCTGACGCCGGCGTGGGCGCAAACGGCGCCGCCCCTGATCCCGCTGGCCGACTTCTTCGCCGACAGGACCACGAGCTGGGACTACCGGATCTCGCCGGACGGGGAGAAGCTGGCCTGGACCGACCGGCAGGCCGGCAAGGCGGGGATCGCCGTGAAGTGGCTCGACAGCGGCAAGGTCTGGCGCGTGCCTGCCGAACGACCGATCTACACCGCCTACTGGGCCGCCGACAGCCGGCGCCTGGTGTTCTACTGGGACAACGCCGGCGACGAGAACTACCAGCTGCATACCGTCGATATCGAGCGGCCGTCGGCGCCGCCACGCAACCTGACGCCGTTCCCGGGCGTGAAGGTGCGCTGGCAGCAGAACTTTCCCGATGACCCGGCGCATGTGCTGGTGCGCCTCAACACGCGCGACCCGGCCTTGCACGACCTCTATCGGCTGAACATCGATGACAGTTCCCTGACGCTGCTGGCGGAGAACCCCGGCGACATCCGTTACTGGGTCACGGATACGCGCGGCGACATCATCGCCCGCTTCCGCAACCTGGCCGGCGGCGACTGGGTGTTGGAGGTCCCCGGGACGGACGCGGCCGGCTGGCGCATCCTCAAGCGCGGCGCCTACGACGACTACCTGCGGGTCCTGGGCCACAGCATCGACGGCCGTTTCGTCTGGGCGCTGTCGGCGCTGGGACGCGACAAGCAGGCGCTGGTCCGCCTCGACCTCGACAGCGGCGACGAGACGCTCCGTTTCAGCCATCCGGACGTCGACGTCGAGCGGGCCTGGATCGATCGCGACAGCTACCGGCCACTGCGCGCCCAGTCCTGGCCCGGCTATCTCGAGGTCGAGCATTTCGACGATGCACTGGGTCGGGACATGGCGCTGTTCCAGCACGACGGTCCGGCCAACGTCAGGATCGAGAGCGCCGACCGGGCCAAGCGCAAGCTGACCGTGATCGTCGGCACCGACCGCGGCGGCCGTGCCTACTACCTGCTGGATCGCGACAGCAAGCAGATCGAGCTGCTGGCCGAACCGCCGGTCGCCCGCTACCGCGAACAGCTGTCGCAAACGCGGCCAATACGGTTCACGGCGCGCGACGGCCTGCCTTTGCGCGGTTACCTGACCATGCCCAATGGCGGGGAAGGGCGGCGCCTGCCGATGGTGCTGCGGGTGCACGGCGGCCCCTGGTGGCGCGACTACTGGGGCTACTCGGCGGTCAACCAGTTCCTGGCCAACCGCGGCTATGCCGTGTTGCAGGTCAACTACCGCGGCTCGACCGGCTACGGCCGCGCGCATATCCGCGCGGCCCGGCGCGAGTTCGCCGGCAAGATGCACGACGACCTGGTCGACGGCGTCAACTGGGCGGTGGCCCAGGGCATCGCCGATCCGGACCGGGTGGCGATCTACGGCCGCAGCTACGGCGGCTATGCCACCATGGTCGGCATGACCTTCACGCCCGATGTGTTCGCCGCCGGCGTCAACATCGTCGGCCTGACCGACCTGACCCACGCCATGGAGACCTTTCCGCCCTACTGGCGGCCCTACATCCACTGGTGGCGCAACTACGTCGGCGATCCCACGGTGCAGGCGGACCGCGACGACATGGCGGCGCGTTCGCCGATCCATTTCGTCGACCGCATCAAGCGGCCGCTGCTGATCGTCCAGGGCGCCAACGACGTGCGCGTGGTGCGCAGCCACTCCGACCGCATCGTCGAGGCCATGCAGGATGCCGGTCTGCCAGTGCAGTACATTCTGTTCGAGGACGAAGGTCATTCGATCCGCAAGTGGCAGAACCAGATGACCATGAACCGCGCCGTCGAACGCTTCCTGGCCACGCACCTGGGCGGGCGGGCCGAGGCCGTCGAGTAGAAGCCTGCCGGCGGCCGGCGACAGCCGGCGTGTCCTCCCTATAATGCCGGCAACAAAAGCCGCGTGAGGAGGAGCCGCCAATGAGCTGGCAGCCGGAGATCGACGAACTGCGCCGCCGCGAGGCGCTGGCCAGGGAAATGGGCGGACCGGAAAAGGTCGAACGCCACCGCAACGCCGGCAAGCTGACCGTGCGCGAGCGCATCGACGCCCTGGTCGACGCCGGCTCGTTCCACGAGACCGGGGCGATTGCCGGCAAGGCCAGCTACGACGACGACGGCGAACTGACCGGGTTCCAGCCGGCCAACCTGGTGACTGGACGAGCTCGCCTGGACGGCCGGCCCGTGGTGGTCGCCGGCGACGACTTCACCGTGCGCGGTGGCGCCAACGACGCCGGCATCCGCGAGAAGATGATCCAGGTCGAGAAGATGGCCAACGAGCTGCGCCTGCCGCTGGTGCGCCTGGTCGACGGCACCGGCGGCGGCGGTTCGGTGAAGACCATCGAGATGGAGGGCCGGAGCTACATCCCGGCCGTGCGCGGCTGGGACGTGGTCGTCGACAACCTGTCGACGGTGCCGGTGGTGGCGCTGGCGCTGGGCTCGACGGCCGGGCTCGGTGCCGCCCGGGTCGCCGCCAGCCACTATTCGCTGATGGTCCGCGAGACGGCGCAGATGTTCGTCGCCGGTCCGCCGGTGGTCGCCCGGGTCGGCGAGGATCTCGGCAAGAACGAGCTCGGCGGCGCCGATATCCATACCCGCAACGGCGCCGTCGACGATGCCGTCGACAGCGAGGCGGAGGCGTTCGAACGGACCCGCCGCTTCCTCTCCTACCTGCCGCCGTCGGTGCACGAATTGCCGCCACGTGCCGAGCCCGCGGACGACCCGGCGCGGCGCGAGGACTGGCTGATCGACGTCGTGCCGCGCGATCCGCGCAAGGTCTACAAGATGCGCCCCGTCGTCGAGGCGCTGGTCGACCACGGCAGCTTCTTCGAGATCGGCCATCAGTGGGGGCGTTCGGTGATCACCGGGCTGGCCCGGCTCGATGGCTGGCCGGTGGCACTGATGGCCTCCGACCCCTATCACGCCGGCGGGGCCTGGACCGCGGACGCCAGCCAGAAGGTGATGCGCTTCGTCGACCTGGCCGAGGCCTTCCACCTGCCGGTGGTGCACCTGGTCGACATCCCCGGCTTCCTGATCGGCCGCGAAGCCGAGATGCAGGCGACCATCCGCCATGGCGTGCGGGCGATGACCGCGGTGTTCCAGTGCACCGTGCCCTGGTGCGCGGTGCTGGTGCGCAAGGTCTACGGCGTTGCCGGCGCGGCGCACATGAACAGCTCGCGCTTCAACATGCGCTACGCTTGGCCTTCCGGCGACTGGGGCTCGCTGCCGATCGCCGGCGGCCTGGAGGCGGCCTACAAGGCCGAACTGGAACAGGCCGACGACCCCGCCGCCCGGCTCCAGGAGATCGAGCAGCGGCTGAACCGCTTCCGCTCGCCGTTCCGCACGGCGGAGAGCTTCATGGCCGAGGAGATCATCGATCCGCGCGACACCCGGCCCTTGCTGTGCGAGTTCGCCAACCTGGCCGCCCCGCTGCGCCGGCCCGGCCGGCCGCAGTTCGGCCTGCGGCCATGATCTAAAATACAATCGATTGACGTGAAAATTTCTATTTAACGTTAGAAAAAAGATATTTATTGACTAGGCACCTCTGCGCCCTTAAATAAAGGGCGTCCCATCGCGGACACCAGACTGGTCCACTCGACGGACCCGCGGCGATTTGATCGGGCAGCTTGCAACCGCGTCACCAAGAGCTAAAGCGCCACGGAGATCGCCTCCGTGGGCCCTGGGGCTAACGAGTGGGAGCGGTCGCCGTGTATTTATATCCACATCGGAAATCCCCCCGGATAGACGACTCTGCGGTCGCGTCCGATCCGCGGGTGCATATCGTCGGCGCCGGTCCCGGCGATCCCGAGCTGCTGACGCGCAAGGCCTGGCGCCTGTTGCGGCAGGCCGAGGTGATCGTGCACGACCGCCTGGTCGGGGCCGAGGTGCTGGCGTTGGCCGATCCGACGGCGCGCCTGATCGACGTCGGCAAGCGGCCCGGTGGCAAGGGCTACCGGCAATCCGAGATCAACGCGCTGCTGTGCCATCTGGCCGGCCAGGGCCGTCGGGTGCTGCGTCTGAAGGGCGGCGATCCGTTCGTCTTCGGGCGCGGCGGCGAGGAGCTCGAGGCGCTGCGCAAGCGCGGCATTGCCGTCGAGGTCGTCCCCGGCATCACCGCCGCCACCGCCGCCGCCGCGAACGTCGGCATTCCCCTGACCCATCGCGGCACGGCGACGGCGGTGACCCTGGTGACCGGTCATGGCGAAGCCGGCGAACCGGACCTCGACTGGTCGCGCCTGGCCAGCCCGCGCCACACCCTGGCCCTCTACATGGCCGTGCGGCGGGCCCCGGCGGTGGCGGCACGGCTGATCGACGAAGGCCTGGCGCCCGGCACCGCGGTCGCCGTGATCGAGCGCGCCAGCACGCCGCAGCAGCGCACCCTGCGCGCCACCCTGGACGGGCTGGCGGCGCTGATCCGCGACCATGGCGTGCGCGCGCCGGCCCTGATCATCGTCGGCGAGGTCGCCGCCCTGGCGGCGGACGACGCGCTCGCCGCTCTGGCGCCAGCGTCGCGCCCCTATGAGGAGGCAAGCTCATGAGCCGCAAAGCCATCACCGCGAACCGGCTGATCGACGGCCGGGTCGTCTTTCTCACCGACGCGGGCGCCTGGTCGCACCGCTTCGACGATGCCGCCCTGCATGCCGGCGACGTGGTCGAGGCGCGCCTGGCGGCGCTCGCCGCGGCGCCACTGGGCGCCCAGGTCGTCGGCGCCTACGCGGTCGCCGTCGACGGCGACGGACTTCGGCCGACGCCGCACGGCGCGCGCGAACGCATCCGCACGCGGGGTCCCAGCGTGCGCCCGGACCTGGGCGTCCAGGCGGGGAACGGCTGAGCCATGGGCATCTACCGCTACGACGCCTTCGACCAGCGGCTCGTGGACGAGCGGGTCGAGCAGTTCCGCGACCAGGTACGCCGTCGCCTGACCGGCGAACTGACGGAGGACGAGTTCCGGCCGCTCAGGCTGATGAACGGCCTCTACCTGCAGCTGCACGCCTACATGCTCCGTGTCGCCATCCCCTATGGCGTCCTGTCGAGCACGCAGATGCGGGCGTTGGCGGAAATCGCCCGCCGCTACGACAAGGGCTACGGCCATTTCACCACCCGCCAGAACATCCAGTTCAACTGGCTGCGCCTGGACGACGTGCCCGACCTGCTGGCCGACCTGGCCAAGGTGCAGATGCATGCCATCCAGACCAGCGGCAACTGCATCCGCAATGTCACCGCCGACGTCTTCGCCGGCGTCAGTGGCGACGAGATCGAGGATCCGCGCATCTTCGCCGAGGCGATCCGGCAGTGGTCGACCCTGCACCCCGAGTTCTCGTTCCTGCCGCGCAAGTTCAAGATTGCCGTCACCGGCGCGCCGAACGACCGGGCGGTGCTGCGCGGCCATGACATCGGCCTGCGCCTGCATCGCAACGAGGCCGGCGACAGCGGTTTCGAGGTCATGGTCGGCGGCGGCCAGGGCCGTACGCCGCTGCTGGCGCCGACCATCCGCGCGTTCCTGCCGGTGGTGGATCTGCTGGCCTACCTGGAAGCGATCCTGCGCACCTACAACCGGCTCGGCCGGCGCGACAACATCTACAAGGCGCGCATCAAGATCCTGGTGAAGGAGGTCGGCGCCGAGGCTTTCGCCGCGATGGTCGACGACGAGTTCGCCGCCACGCGGCGGAGCGGGCCGCAGCTGCCGGCCGAGGAAATCGCTCGCATCCGTGCCGCCTTTCTGCCGCCACGCTACCAAGGCAACACCGGCGACGGTGATCTCGCCCGTCGCCGGGCCGCCAATCCGGCCTTCGCGCATTGGCTCAAGGCCAACGTCGCCGCGCACAAGCAGCCGGGCTATGCCATCGTCACCGTCTCGCTGAAGCCGATCGGCGGCGTGCCCGGCGATGCCAGCGACGAGCAGATGGAAGGCATCGCCGCCCTGGCCGACCACTACAGCCTGGGCGAGATCCGCGTCTCGCTGAAGCAGAACCTGGTGCTGCCGCACGTCCGGCGGGCCGACCTCTATGCCCTCTGGCTGGAGCTGGAGGAACGCGGGCTGGCCACCGCCAACGCCGGGCTGATCACCGACATCATCGCTTGCCCGGGCCTCGACTACTGCAACCTGGCGAATGCGCGTTCGATCCCGATCGCCCAGCGCATTTCCGAGCGCTTCGAGGACCTGGAGCGCCAGCACGACATCGGCGAGCTCAGCCTGAATATCTCCGGCTGCATCAATGCCTGCGCCCACCACCACGTCGCCAACATCGGCATCCTCGGCGTCGATAAGAAAGGCACGGAGTACTACCAGGTCACCCTCGGCGGCGCCGCCGCCGGGGACGCCGCCATCGGCGCCATCATCGGCCCCGCCTTCGCCGCCGACGAGATCGCCGATGCCGTGGAGAGCATCGTCACCGCCTATCTCGAGCAACGCCGGGACGGCGAGCGGTTCATCGACACCTACCGCCGCACCGGTCCGGCCCCGTTCAAGGAGAAGCTCTATGGCCCTGCTTAAGCATGGACGACTGATCGCCGATCCCTGGGTGCTTGCCGACGGCGACCTCGCCGGCCTCGGCCACGCCCTCGTGCCGCTGGCGCGCTGGCAGGCGGAGCGCGAGGCGCTGCTGGCGCACGACGGCCGGCTGGGCGTGCTGCTCGCCGGCGACGACGACCCGGCCGCCATCGCCGACGACCTGAAGTACCTTCATATGGTGGCGCTGGCCTTTGCCAGGTTCACCGACGGCCGGGCCTATTCGGCCGCCCGGTTGCTGCGCGAGCGCTACGGCTTTGCCGGCGAACTGCGCGCCGTCGGCCAGGTGCTGCGCGACCAGCTCGCCTTCATGCAGCGGGTCGGCTTCGACGCCTACGAGCTGCCGGACGACGCCGATAGCTTTGCCTGGCAGTCGGCCTTCGACGAGATCGGCCCGGTCTACCAGCCGGCGGCCGACCGGCGCCGCCCGGTGTACACTCTGCGTCAGGCGCCGTCGTCGGCCGGCGGTGGCGGCCGTGCGGGCTTCGCCGCCGGTGCGGAAGCGACCTCGCGGCCCAAGGCCGTGGCCGCGCACTGGGCCTACTGAACGCCATGGCCGCGAGCATGCTGCAACTTGCCGGCCTGACCGCCGATCCGGCGGCCGGACAATCGCAGCGGGAGGATCTGCTGACGCTGCTGCGCCGGCGCTACGGCGAATGGGCTGCGCCGGACCTGCTGACGCTGGCCATCCACCACCTTTTTCCGCGCCGCATCGCCGTGGTCTCCTCGTTCGGCGCCGAGGCCGCGGCATTGCTCGCCCTGATCGCCGACGTCGACCCGGCGACGCCGGTGATCTTCCTCGACACCGGCAAGCACTTTCCGGAAACGCTGGCCTATCGCGAAGCCCTGACCGCGGCGCTCGGCCTCAGCGATGTGCGCGTGGTGGCGCCCGACCCGGCCGACCTCACCGCGCAGGACCCGGGCGGCGAGCTGCACCGATCCGCCGCCGACCGCTGCTGTCACATCCGCAAGGTGCTGCCGCTGCAACGAGCATTGCGCGGCTTGGACGCCTGGATCACCGGCCGCAAGCGCTATCAGGGCGGTGACCGCACGGCCTTGCCGACGATCGAGCTGGCCGACGGTCGCTTCAAGCTGAACCCGCTGGCCAGCTGGGATAGGGCGCGCCTGCAACAGCTGCTGGCCAACGCCCGGCTGCCGACGCATCCGCTGGTCGCCCGGGGCTATCCCTCGATCGGCTGCGCCCCCTGCACCGAGCCGGTCGCCGTCGGCGAGGACGCGCGCGCCGGCCGCTGGCGCGGCCAGGCTAAGACCGAGTGCGGCATCCACGACCGGCCGGGATGACCGCACCACGGGCAGGTCTGAGACCTGCCCCTACAGGAGTTCCATCGGTTGGTAGGGGCGGGTCTCAGACCCGCCCGCAGCGTTGGCAGGGCTGTCGGGCGAGTGGTGCCTAGTCGAAGCTGCCGTGCCGGCCGGCACCTGCGACGAAACGCCCGGCACCCGACTGGAACTGCTGCTCGAACGCGGGTTTCGAGCCCGCGATCTCCCGGTCGATGGCGGCCTCTTCGGCATGGTCCCACTGGCTGATCGCCGAGGCCCGATCGGACAGCATGGCGAGCTGCGGAAAACCGGCGAGCTGGTGCGCCAACTCGGTTGCCGCGGTGAGCGCCTCGCCGGCCGGAACCAGCCGGTCGGCCAGGCCGATTGCCTGGGCCTCGTGTGCGTCGACCGCCCGGCCGGTCATCAGCATGTCGAGCGCCCGGCCCTCGCCGACGATGCGCGGCAGGCGGACCGTGGCGCCGTTGGGCATCGGCCCGCCGAAACGGCGGCAGAACACGCCGAACACGGCGCTCTCGCTCGCCACCCGCAGGTCGCACCAGACCGCCAGCGCCAGGCCGGCGGCGACGGCATGGCCCTCGACCGCGGCGATCACCGGCTTGGCCAGACGACGGCGGGTGACGCCGCGGTCCTTGCCGGCCCAGCAGAAACCGATCGAGGCCCCCGAGGCCAGCTCGTCCAGATCGGCCCCGGCACAAAAGGCACCGCCGCTACCGGTCAGCACGGCAACGCGCGCGTCGGGGTCGGCCTCGAAGGCCATGAAGACGTCGTGCAGGGTCTGCACCGTCTCCTTGTCGCAGGCGTTCTTCACCTGCGGCCGGTTGATGGTGACGGTGGTCACGGCGCCATCGTGCTCGACGCGGACCTTGCCGCCGGCGTGTTCCTGCATGGTCATGGCGTTTCCAGAGTTTTCTGTCGGACTTGGCTTGACGCGGGACCCTAGAACCGACCGCCGGGGCCAGCAAGGCAAAGCCAGCTCCGGCAGGTCAGCGGAACGCCTCCGGCCGCAGGAGCTCGATCACCCGGGCAACCGATGGCGAGCGCGGCTGCGGAAGCTGGCCGCGCAGCGACACCGTCAGGTCCCGGGCCTCCTCGGGTCCGATCACCGCCACCCGGGCGATGCCTGCCTGCCTGGCGTCGACGATCTTGCGGGCAAGCCGCGCCCGGCTGACGTCGACGGCCACGCGAAAGCCGGCTTCCTCGAGCTCGCCGGCCACCGCTTGCGCATGGTCGACCACGGCCTGGTCCGTGCCCACGCTGGCCACCAGGACCTGCTCGGGCGCCAGCCACAGCGGCAGTTTGCCTTGATAGTGCTCCAGCAGTATGCCGATGAAGCGTTCCAGGCTGCCGAACACCGCCTGATGCAGCAGCACCGGGCGGCGGCGTTGTCCGTCCGCGTCGATGTAGCCGACGTCGAGCCGTTCCGGCAGCACCAGGTCGAGCTGCACCGTGCCGCACTGCCACAGCCGGTCGCGGCTGTCGCGCAGGGCGAAATCCAGCTTGGGGCCGTAGAAGGCGCCTTCGCCCTCGTCCAGCACGAACTTCAGCCCGGCGTTGCCGGCGGCCGCCTCCAGGGCGGCTTCCGCCTGGTCCCAAACCGCGTCGCTGCCGGCGCGCACGGCGGGACGCGTGGCAAAGCCGACGCGCGGCTCGACGAAGCCGAAGTCCCGGTAGATCGCGCTCAGGAGCCGGCAGAACCGCGTCACCTCCGCCTCGATCTGCGCCTCGCTGCAGAAGATGTGGGCGTCGTCCTGCACGAAGGCGCGGCTGCGCAGCAGGCCGTTCAGCGCCCCGGACGGCTCGTTGCGGTGGCAGGCGCCGAATTCGTTCAGTCGCATCGGCAGGTCGCGGTACGAGCGCCGACGCTTGTTGAACACCTGGATGTGGCCGGGACAGCTCATCGGCTTCAGCGCCAGCGCCTGGCCGCCGTCGTCGACCGCGAACATGTTGGCGCCGAACTTCTGCCAGTGGCCGCTGCGCTCCCACAGCCCGCGCGACAGCAGTTGCGGCGTGCGAATCTCGCGAAAGCCGGCCCGGCGCATGTGGCGGCGCATGTAGTCCTCCACCACCTGGTAGAGGGCGAAGCCGCGCGGGTGCCAGAACACCATGCCAGGGCCTTCCGCCTGCTGGTGAAACAGCGCCATGCGGTTGGCGATGGCACGGTGGTCTTCGTGTTCCCACGCGTCGAGCTCGATTTCTGCGTCTGACATCTGGTCCTCCGGGGCTGCGGGTGGCGGCCGGACGGGACCCAAGAAAGCAAAAGGCCCCGTCTCGGCGGGGCCTTGGGCGGTGGAAACTGCGCTTGCGTCAGCGCATGGCACCGGCCCACGGCCCGCCGCGGCAGGTCGTGGTGGTGGTGGTGACGGTGCTGTTCCACGCGTTGATCACGGGCTATCGATAGGCTGCCGGGTCGCGCGCGTCAAGCCGTTTGCCCGGCAGCGAAAGCGGCGGTTGACAGGACGCCCCAGGCCGACCCTATATAGCTTTCTCCGCCACCGGGTCGGGTGGCGGTCCGCTCGCGTCGGTCAGGGACCGGCCGGGCCGCGGCGATTTGATCGGGCAGCTTGCATCCGCGTCACCAACTGCTAAAGCGCCACGGGGAATGCTCCGTGGGCCCGTCATGGCAAACGGAAGGAGCGGCCCCGACCCAGAATCCCCGGTTTTCAGGCTTTTTTGCCTCTTGGTGTCCGTGCCCAGCCGCGTTGGCGGCCGGCCCGCCGGGGACGCTTCCTTCGGTGCGATATGCAGAGGGAATGTGACCCATGCAGCAATCCGACTACGCGGGCGATCTGAGCTCGACCGAGGCCTATGCGCTGTTGCAGGCGGAGGCCGATATCGTCCTGATCGACGTGCGCACGCCAGCGGAATGGACCTTCGTCGGTCGCCCGGACATGGCAACGACCGGCCGTCCCTGCCTGTTCATCCCCTGGCAGGGCTGGCCCGGCGGCGCGCTCAATCCGGAATTCATCGACAACGTGCGCGAGGCCGGCGTCCCGCCCGAGGCAACGGTGCTGCTGCTCTGTCGCTCCGGCCAGCGTTCGCGCCTGGCTGCGGTGGCGCTGACCGGGGCCGGCTTTGCCCGCTGCTACAACATCGCCGACGGCTTCGAGGGACCGAAGGACGAGGCAGAGCACCGCGGCACCCGCACCGGCTGGAAGGTCGCCGGCCTGCCCTGGGTGCAGGACTGAGCGGCGGCGAGGGGAGAGCAAGCATGACCGGACCCCACGAATTTGCCAGCCTGCGCCCTGCCACCCTGGCGGTGCGCGGCGGCACCCAGCGCAGTCACCACGGCGAGACCAGCGAGGCGCTGTTCCTCAATTCCGGCTTCGTCTACGACAGCGCCGAGCAGGCCGAGGCCCGCTTCCTCGGCGACGACGCCGGCTTCATCTACTCGCGCTACGGCAACCCGACCGTGGCCATGTTCGAACAGCGCCTGGCCCTGATCGAGGGCGCGGAGGCCTGCTTCGGCACCTCGAGCGGCATGGCGGCGGTGTTCGCGGCGATGATGTGCCAGCTCAAGGCCGGCGACCACGTGGTCGCGGCCCGGGCGCTGTTCGGCTCCTGCCACTTCATCGTCACCCAGCTGCTGCCGCGCTGGGGCATCGAGACGACGCTGGTCGACGGGCCGGACCTGGAGCAGTGGCGCC
>Ga0056121_1000194_pt1 | contig 23147 bp, 26 predicted proteins | sample WorMetHEROISLAND_FD_83872 | JGI IMG/M metagenome (GOLD analysis project Ga0056121, IMG submission 83872) | Marine gutless worms symbiont microbial communities from Max Planck institute for Marine Microbiology, Germany - Olavius sp. 1 HERON ISLAND ...
CAAACTCAAAGAGTCCAAGCGTATCGCCATGCGCAGCGACAAAACCGATGAAAGCTTCGAGGCCATGATCTATGCCTGCGCCGCAGTCATCAACTCACGATGAATCTCAACAGACCCTAGGCCATGTTTCCAAATCGAGACCAATATGAAAGAGGCAGTCTTGTCCTTCCAGGATTTCCACGAGGATCAGGCAGGCCTGATGCTGTGGCAACGACGACGATTCATGAGCCTGACTGCGTTGCACTTAACCGTCATGTGTTTGACATGATGCATCGATGCGGCTAATGTAATACTAATTATGCATTGATGAGGAATGAACATGAGAGCGGTGACGGTTTCCCCTAAATTTCAAGTAGTCATCCCAAAAAACATCAGGGACTCAATGGGGATAGTGTCCGGGCAAAAAATGCAAATGCTGACCTATAGCAACCGTATAGAGATGATTCCCATCAAACCAATGAAGAAAATGAAGGGCTTCTTGAAGGGGATCGATACCGAAGTGCAGCGAGATGATGATCGCATATGAATGTCGTTGATTCTTCCGGGTGGTTGTCCTACTTTGCGGGTGACGATAATGCAGCAGCGTTTTCGCGTCCTATTGAAGACCTCCATAAGCTAATAGTGCCAACCATTACTATCACCGAGGTTTTCAAATGCATCCTGCACCAACGCGGTGAAGATATAGCATTGGAATGTATAGCTCATATGGAACAAGGCAAGATTGTGCCATTAGATAGTACATTGGCCATCAATTCGGCTCACTATGGAGTGGAATACAAGCTACCGTTGGCGGATAGCATAATTTTCGCAACTGCACGAACATTTAATGCTTTGATATGGGCACAGGATGCGGATTTTGAGTCACTGGAAGGCGTTAAATATTTTCCCAGGAAAAAACGCCTATAACAACGAACTGAAGCGATGCCAGGTTCCTGGAAGAGGAAGCAGGATTAATCGGATGTTACTTGATGCGATGGACAGGTCCGACTCACTGCCGGGTGACATTCAATGACAGCGGTTCATTATCGACCCGGCCGGCGGGTCGTGCGCCCCGAGCCCGGCGCAGGGGGGGTAATCAACGCCGCGGCCGACGGTTCCGGGCGGGTCTTCTTCCCGAACAGAGGGTGTCGCAAAAATCCGTTGGTCGGGAGCGCCCGTTTCCGGGAGCGCCGCCTTCCAGGAGGCAGGTGTCGCTAAGGCACTGATCCGGGGAGACCGCCTTCTCCGCCCGGTGGCCCGTACCCACGCAGGCCAACAAACTGCCGGCGCTCCCCGGATGACTGCCGGTTTAAATCACCCGCTCCCCAAGTCCCCTCGTTAAGCTCGGGGCCGGCTCTCTCCCGGTGAGGGTGTCGCAAAAGCCCAGCTGTGGGCTTTTGCGACACCCTCCGAATAGGGAGCGGATCACCGCCGATCGCAGCTGTTCGCCCGGCGTCAGCTACATACCGAGTCTTTCACCATTACACCGGCGTTTTGATATTTCCGTTTTACGGGCGGGCGTGTAACATACCGCCCCGTGCCGCAGTATCCATGGCATCACTGCGTGCCCTTCGCAGCAGCATGATGGTCGCACGCACCAAGAACTGTAAAAAATAAGGGGGAAGCGTGTGGAGCTGATAAAGACAGACATTGCAATCGTGGGGGCGGGCGGGGCCGGTCTACGCACGGCCATCGCCGTCGCCGAGAGCAACCCGGATCTCAAGGTGGCCTTGATCTCGAAAGTGTACCCCATGCGCAGCCATACCTGCGCGGCGGAAGGCGGGGCGGCCGGGGTCATCAAGCCGGACGACAGCCTCGACCTGCATTTCGACGATACCGTGGGTGGCGGCGACTGGTTGACCGACCAGGATGTGGTTGAGTACTTCGTCAACGAAGCCCCCAAGGAGCTTTTGCAGCTCGAGCACTGGGGTTGTCCCTGGAGCCGGGAGCCGGATGGATCCGTCGGCGTGCGGCCCTTCGGCGGCATGAAGATCAAGCGGACCTGGTTCGCGGCCGACAAGAGCGGCTTCCATATCCTCCATACCCTGTTCCAAACCTCGCTCAAGTATCCGAGCATCGAGCGTTTCGACGAATTCTTCTCCATCGACCTGCTGGTGGCGGATGGCCGTTGCCAGGGCGTCGTCGCCATGGGGATGAAGAGCGGCCGGTTGTTTCAATTCCAGGCCAAGGCAGTCGTCCTGGCCTCGGGTGGAGCCGGCCGGATGTTCCCCTTCAGCACCAACGGGGCAATCAAGACCGGGGACGGAACGGCCATGGCCTATCGCGCCGGCGTACCGACCAAGGACATGGAATTCGTCCAGTACCATCCTACTGGCCTCTTGGCGACGGGCATCCTGCTCACCGAAGGGTGCCGGGGCGAAGGCGGCGTGCTGCGCAACAAGGACGGCTATCGCTACCTGCAGGATTACGGGATGGGACCCGAGACCCCGCTCGGCAAGCCGGTGCTGAAGACCATGGAGCTGGGGCCGCGCGACCGCTTGAGCCAGGCGTTCTGGCATGAGCAGCAGAAGGGCAACACCATACCCACCCCCTGGGGTGACAGCACCCAACTGGATATGACCCATCTGGGCGAGAAGCACATCGACGAGCGGTTGCCCCTGGTGCGCGAGCTGTCCATCACCTACGCCGGTGTCGATCCGGTAAAAGAGCCGGTCCCCGTCCGTCCGGTAGTGCACTATATGATGGGTGGGATCCACACCAACATTGACGCCGAGACCCCGGTCCCTGGCCTGTTCGCGGTCGGTGAATGCGCCTGCGCCAGCCTCAACGGCGCCAATCGGTTGGGCTCCAACTCGCTCACCGAGCTCCTGGTGTTCGGAAAACGGGCGGCCAAGAACGCGGTTGAGTTTGCCCGCAGCCAGAACTCCGCAGCGAGCGAATCGGAGCTAAAAGAACAGGCGGACAAGGCCCAGACCAAGGTGAGGGAGCTCGTCCAGAAGAGCGGCGGCACCGAATCCATCGCCGCACTGCGCTCCGAGATGGCGAAATCCTTGGAGGAGGGTGCGGGTATCTATCGTACCGAGGAAACCCTGCAAAAGACCTGCAACACCATCGCCGATCTGCGCAAACGCTACGCGGGTATCGAGCTGCACGACAAGAGCAATGTCTTCAACACCGACCTGTTTCAGGCCCTGGAGCTGGGAAACATGCTCGCATTGGCCCAGACAGTAGCGGAAGGCGCCCTGGCCCGTAAGGAATCTCGCGGCTCGCATCAGCGATTAGATTACGAGGCACGGGACGACGAGCAGTACCTGAAACACACGCTGGCCTATTACCAGGGTGAGGAAGCGCCCCGTATCGATTATCACGACGTGGTCATCACCAAATCGCAGCCAGGCGTTCGGGATTATTCGGGAGGGGCCAAATGAGCGCGGTGCAGCTAGAGCTCGAGATACTCCGCTACGATCCTGAGAAGGATCAGGGGCCGCACTTTCAGACCTATCAGGTAGCGTGCCAGGAAGAGTGGATGGTTCTGGATGCTATTAATCACGTCAAGGACCACGTAGACACCACGCTCAGCTACCGGTGGTCCTGTCACATGGCCGTGTGCGGGAGTTGCGGCATGATGATCGATGGACAACCCAAGCTCGCCTGCAAGACCTCCGTAAGGGATTACGCGGACAAGAAGGTACGCATCGAGCCGCTGGCGAACTTCCCGATCGAGCGGGATCTGGTCGTCGTCCAGGACGACTTCATGGAGAAGCTCAAGCGGGTCAAGCCCTATATCATCCCCAAGGAAGAAAAGCCCATCGAAGAAGGCGAATACAAGCAGTCGCCGGCCGAACTCAAGAAGTTCAAGCAGTTCACCCTGTGCATCAACTGCCTGTGTTGCTATGCGGCCTGCCCCGAGTATGCGCTGACCCCGGAGTTCATGGGTCCCGCGGCCCTGGCCCTGGCCCATCGGTACAACACGGACTCCCGCGACCAGGGGTTCGCCGAGCGTCACCAGGAAATCTCGAAGCCGGAAGGGGTGTGGGATTGCTCCTTTACCGACACCTGCTCCATTGCCTGTCCCAAACATGTGGATCCGGCCAGCGCGCTCCAGCAGCTCAAGATCGCCACCACCGTCCAGTGGTACAAGGAGATCATCGGTATGGGGGATAAATGATCATGGCCTATGTGAGACCCGTTTCCAAGACAACTTGGTACCTGAAGAATCGTAACTACACGATTCATATGCTCAACGAGCTGACCAGTATCTTCGTCGGCCTCTATGCACTGCTCCTGTTATGGGGGATCGGTGCCGTAGCGAGTGGTCCCGAGGCGTATCAGTCCTTTCTCGAGTGCCTGATGAGTCCCGGGATGCTGGTACTCCTGTGGGTAACCACCATCGTCATCTTTTACCACGCCATCGCCTGGTTCAAGGTGACACCCAAGGCCATGCCGATTCAGAAAAGAGAAGCGTTCGTACCCGGCGGCGTGATCGCTGGGGCGCATTACGTTGTCTGGATCCTCTTCTCTCTGGTCGTCCTGTTTCTCGCGGGGGTGTTCTAAGATGGCTAAAGTCAATAAGGCCCTGTTCTGGAGCCTGTTCGCCGCCGGCGGCACCCTGACCGCCTTCGTGTTCCCAGTGCTGGCGTTGATTACCCTCATCGCCGCCCACGGAAGTCTGCCGGACGGTATACCGGAGATCGTAAAATTCCAGCAAATGCGAGGACTGCTGGCGAACTGGTTCGTCAAGCTGGCGGCATTCGGTACCGTCAGCCTGGGCTTGTGGCACGCGGCCCATCGCCTGCGCGTGGGCCTGTACGGCCTGGGACTGCGGGCGGACGGTGCCGTGTCGGTCGTGGGATACGGCATTGCCTTGGTCGGCACCATCCTGACTGCCTATTTCCTGCTGCAGATCTAGGTTGGACTACCGACGGGCTTCATCCCGTAGGTCGGGTTAGGCGCGCGTTCCGATGTTGCATTGTGCAAATGGATCCGGGCGCGCCCCAGCCCGACATCAGCTGTTGCGTGACCTCTTCATCTACGGATTGCGCGTCCGCACCCTGCTCTTCGAGGGCGCCGGCTCCGCACCCACGGCTCCGGCCGACAGAGCCCATTTCGATGTCTTGCGTAGCCGGGTTCGCCAAGGCGTTCAGGGGTGAGCACAAAGCCGGTCATTCTCCGTGCCCGAGCGGTTCGAGACGTCGAGGAGATCGTCGGCTATTACCTAGCGGAAGGTTCTGAACAAAAAGCGATCAGCGAGGTTGTCCATAGATCATGAACTGGCAGGAAGTCCGTCTGAATCATCCCAATTGATGGCTTCTGGTCGAGGCCGCCCAGGCGCACACCGAAGACAAGCAACCTTGTCAAATTTTGCCATCGGCGCTAACCTCAATCTATGAACACGATGAACATTTCCCTCCCCGACTCGCTCAGGGCCTATGTAGACGAACAGGTTACCGGGCGAGGTTTCGGCACCGGCAGTGAATATGTGCGCGAGCTCATCCGCAGGGATCAGGATCGACAACACCTGCGTACCCTGCTCTTCGATGGCGCCGACTCTGCACCCACGGCTGGGCCTATTTCGACGCTTTGCGTAGTCGGGTTCGCCAAGGCGTTCAGGGGTGAGCACAAAGCCGGTCATTTCCCGTGCCCGGGCAGCTCGAGACGTCGAGGAGATCGTCGACTATTATCTGACGGAAGGTTCCGAACAGGCTGCAATAGGCTTCATTGCTTCAATAACTTTAGTGCGCGAAGCGCATCATAGTTGAAACTATGGACTTTAAGTCCATAGTGGTTGATTGATGTCTTGGAACGGGCTTATACGCACATTGGGGAAAACCCCGGCCACGGGATCGTCGCGTTACGCCTTCGAGCTGAACCTTCCGGATCTGCGTTCCTGGTCGCTTACAAACTATCCCTACCTCATCTTCTACGTCGAGGGTGAAGAGCACATCGACGTATGGCGCGTGCTCCATGGCAAACGCGCTATCCCGAAATGGATGCAGGAGCCGCAGGCTTTGTAACGTCGAAGAATACTGAACGCATGCAACCGGCACTTCAACCCACTCTCTACGAGGCCCTGGAGGCCCTGCCCTCGGGCCTGACCGGGGAGATCCTGAACGGACGGCTTCACACTCAGCCACGCCCATCAGGTCCACATGGCCGCGTCGCCTCTCGCGTTACGCCGCGTTTGATGCCTTGCCCCCCAGGCGTTTCCCCGCGCGGCTAACGCAACCTACACTCAACGCGAGGTCCGCGCGGGCAGCTATGTTTGTTGGACACACCCACCGTCCTTCGGACCAACTCGAAGCCCTTCTCGCCGCTGTCGATCAGGCGGACCAGATCTTTATCCGCTTCGGGCCTGGTTTTGTAAGGCCCAAGGCAGAGCTGCCCATCCGGAAAAAGGTAGAACTCCGCATTGAACGGCCCGTAGAGAATCTTGATCTCCTGAGATAGCCGTCCCGCGCTGGCCCGGTCCCCGGACAACAGCTCGCGACGACAGACGTAGGAGACTGGGTGCCGCACCGGGTCCTTGCTGGAAGGCGGTGGTGCACTGCTACCTGTAGGACCAGGGGACAGTTCGTCCTGCACCGGGGGTCGAAGTGATGACAGGATTGTCGGAGGGACGATACCCGATATCCGACTAGCCCGAGCCTCACGCCCCTTTTTCAGCCCTGCTCTCTCCAAAGCCATTTGCAATGCAGGATAGTCTGGGGCTATTCGGGCCAGCAGCAAACGGGTATCGTCCAGGTTCTCTTGTTCCGCGTCCAAAATATGATTGGGCTTTATCCTCTCGCCGTCGCAATAGAGTCCGTCCGGATCCAGAATTTGCACGGTGCTGAGCAGCAAGGTCCAATTCTCTGCTAGCGGAATGACCTCTTGACCTATGCACTTGCCGACAGTCGGCAAACCGATACTAACCGCTCCAGCGGCGATGAGGGCGCGGGCAAACACCTCCGCTGCGGAGGCAGTCTCCGGACCCAAGAGAAGGACGGTCTGACTCGCGTTGAATCCTTGTAATTGTTGAGCTGTGGCCTTGATCCAATCCGCGGTGCCATCGACAACAGATCGAATGGCGTAGATACGGCGTGCTTCCGGCAACAAGAGGTCAGCCGCCGCCGCGGCTTCCAGCAGGTCGCCCCCGGTGGTGTATCGCAAGTCGATAATCAAAGGAGAACGCTTGCCGGGCGAGACGGCTGCGAGGGCATTGAGCTGCCGGCGCATCAAGCTCTCCGTATGGCTGGCGACAAATCGGTAGATACGCAATATGGGCCAAGACTCGTGATGAGTAACAGCAGCAGACACCATGCGGAATCGGGCCCTGGGGACCTGCAATATCCGCCGCTGATCATCGCTCGCAGACTTAAAGGAGCGTCAATTTGATGCTCCCGGTGCCGGCAGCGATACGGGCAAGGGCCTCCTCGCGCCGCGCGCCAGTGGCGGGAATATCGTCGGCGGCGAGCAGACGCACGGGTTCCCTGACTCCGCTCCGAGACAGGGGACCATTCGGGAGGGGTACCAGCAAAATTCCCTCCGCACGTTTGAAATAGGTCGCACCAATACCTTCATGATACCGATCATGAGTACGTCCTATATTCGCACCCTGTTGGGGAGACAAGAGCCGGGACCAGGGGTCCAGGGAGCGGAGGTAGTCGCTTAATCCTTGCAGATCTGCGGTTGTTGGGATTTCTTCCAGAGGCGGGTGCTCAAAGTGCCGCTCGTGCACGAGGCGGGCCACAATCTCTGGATCTGGCTCGGTAGCCAAACTGGCACCCCACCCGGAGGCAAACATGACGGCTGGGATCACCCTTCGGATCAGGTACCACATTGCGATCGGACGACTGCGTCCGTCAGCACTATGAGACCGTCCTCCCACGCGAATACTTGGTCTGTCCGGATCGGGATCAGATCACTGGGATTACGCTTGCCGCCCCAGTCCCCGAACTCGACCTGGGAGTAACAGATCCGGCGTTTCGGCGTGCAGGCCCAGGAGTCGGATGAAAGCCCCGATTTGGCTGGATCGTAGCGCAGGCCATAACGTTTGCTCACACGTATCCCGGAGGTAGCGGGACCGGGCCCCTCTAGGATTCCCTCATAAAGAAGTATCCAAGCCTCTCGGGGATAGAGGCATTGCACCTGCTCAATGGCGAACACTTTGGAACCCTTACCTACCGGGCGGCGGACATTCCGTTGTGGCATGATTCGCTGCGGTCGTTTCTCGGCCCCGGAACCGGAGGGTAAGGTCGGCGTGTCCTCCTTGACCGTTTCGGGTATCGGAGGAAGGGCTGGTGATTGCTGTTTACTACTTCCGTCGTCTTTCGTGGGTCCTGGCTTGGTAGCCTTCGGGGTATCAGGCGAACGCTTCTTGCTCTCGTGGTGCTTCGAAGGGCTCGGCTGGACAGTCTTCACTGGATCAGAAGGCTTCCCGCTGCCAGCGTCTTTCGAGGGGACTGGCTTGGGTGCATCCGGGACGGCAGGCGGGACGCCTTCCTTGACCGGACGCTTGGGACCCGGGACTGAAACCGATTTCTCGGTGCCGGCCCCGGTTGATCGCTCTAACACAGGCGTGGGTTTCGATGCCTGATCCGCAGGTCGATTAGGGAGAATCTTGCCACTCCAGGAGCAGGCGGCTATCAGGGTCGGCGTCAGTGCGGCGGCGACGACCAGTACGAATCCCCATCGAGCCCGATTCATGGAAGAATCGCCGGTGGGACTAAGGGCTGTTGACATTTAATCTCAACCAACTGTTTTTATCATGTTAAGTAACCACAACCCCCAGTGGTTCGCACAGCGGACCCTTTAATCGTCATTTGTCATTTCGAGCGGAGCGAGAAATCCTTGTCCCGACGGAGGAGGGATCTTGTGTCCAAACCACCCCATCACTTCGTAGGATCTCTCCCTTCGGTCGAGACGACAAGCAGCCATGAACAGTTTGACATGGTCAAGCAGCTTCATTGCCCTAGGTCTTGCGATAGTCGCTCCAGCTCTTGGGCTTCACGATCCAGGCGATCGAATTCCTGTTGTAGTGTTTGCTGGTCGATCTTGCTCGACCCCGGTTGCTTGTTCAAACGCCCACGTTGGGCGTCGAGAGCCGTCAGGCGACGCCTCAGTTTCGTGAGCTTGGCACGGCGTGGCGCCCGGGAGCCTTGGGCCTGCATCCGACGCAAATCCGCATTGATCGCGTCGATTTTTTTACGCACCCGTGAGACCCGGCTATTCAGCGCCTCATTACGTCTCTTCAGGTCAAGGTTTTCCTGTTCCGCCTGTCGATTGTGATCCTGAATCGACGCAAGTCGGGTCTTTCGTTCGTCAATGCGCTGATCGTACTCGCCGGTAGAGAGTCCCTTGATACCACCGAGCAAACCGCCCTCGCCCGGATCAGTGCTGATACCCGCACATGCACACAGCATCAAGGCCAGGCAGAAAGAGGCGGATCGACGAAAGAACCATCTGGGCATCATGGTATCCTCCCATCAAATCACGCGCTTGATGTTGGCATCATAGTCGGTCAATATCTGCACCTCATTCTGGAGCTCTCTGTTATATTGGCGCATGGCGTCGACCTTTTTTTGCAATTGTCGGGTCCGGTGGTTCTTGGCACCCTTGGTCTGCCGCAAGTCGGCGACTACCTTCTCTTGGACCTTAATTTCCTTGTCGGCGTCGGCGATGAGCCGTTCAACCTTTTGACGGCCCCTGGCCATCTTCGCATGCAACGCACGGGCCCGGTCCCGGTTCAACCTCCCAGCCTGGTATTGCCGGTTAAGGCGGGCCGACTGTGCCTGCCGAGTCTGGTTCTCCCGTTTGAGATTCGTGCTCGCAATGTGCAACTGCTTACTGTATTCATTGGCGACCTGTATCTGTCCGTCGTAGAAATCTTCCGTGGTCTTGTACTGGCGCTTGCGCTTGGCGATCTCCGCACCGATCAAGTAACCACCGCCACCACCGATGATTGCTCCGATTAGAGCGCCTTTCTCCTTTTCATCCTCGTCTGCAATAGCTGCGCCCGCTAAGGCACCTATGACCGCACCGAGTGCAGTACCCTCGGCTTTGGTACGCGACGAGTCGTCGGTCGTGACCAGGCATCCGAAAAGTAAGGTGGCGCAAACCAGAAGGGAAGCAACTCTGAGTAGGGCTGTAGCTGTCATTTCCGGGCTCCATTTTTTATAGTTGGAAAAACAAGGTTCGGACAGTCAAGGCTGCTGAAAGATGGCATCGTCGGCAAATACGTGATTGAAGCCTTGCCGCCAATCTTCCACATCGACACGACCAGCAAGGGCATTATTGACATGTTTGCGCAATAGATCGTAGACACGTTCGTACAGCAGCTTGGTAGTCTGGCTCTCCAGCTCCGAAACCGCCGTCAGGACGTAGGCCTTATCGAAACGGACCAAATCTTCCACCTGCTCCACGTACTTGCGAAATGACAAAGACACTTTGTCTTGCCAGTCTCCGGCACTCTTGTGCAGCTTAGGCAGCTGTTGTTGCACGCGAATGAGTTCGGTGGATACCCGCTCGGCACGATCGACAGCCCGCCGCGCCCGGAAAATTGCCTCTGCCAGCTCGACGGATGCCGCCCAACATAACCCGGCGGTCTTGCGTGATGCCCTTTGCACTTCGCGGCCCAAGATCTCCCGTACCTCGGTGACGTTTGTCTTTAAACGCTTTGCCACCTCCGGCTGGATAGTCATCAGGGCCTGAGCGAGGTCCTCAATACGGATAAGTGGGTCGCGGCTTCTTGTACCGGATGCTGGCATGAGCAGGGCGGTAGCGCCCTGGACCGCCCGCTGATGGTAGGCCCTGTAGTCAGTACCTACCAATTCCCTCATGTCCGGCGTAGCGATGGTCGGCGATCCCACAGCGAGTCGGATCCCGACCGACTGGGACTGACTCGGGGTCAGGGTCTCAGTGGACGGATCCCATTGGTAGAGGGAAACCTCGGTGCGCAGGGAGCTGCGCAAGGTTTTCTTGCTGTCGAAGAAGCTCCCGCCCCGGGCGGTGTAGGCACCGGGTTTCCCGCTCTGAAGACCCGAGTGGAACAGGTCTTGCGCCAACTCGCTGACATTACCGAAGAGATCATAGACCCCCAAGGTCGGGGCCTTGCGGCCAACCCGATAGGTCTGTGATTTTCCGACCCAGGCGTATTTGTCTACCTGGCCTGTCGGAAAAGGAAGCACGGCCTCGAAAGGGATATTGCCGGGCGCATCCATGCCGCCGCGGGCCGTAAATTCCCATTCCGCTTCGGTGGAAAGCCGAAAGAAGCCGGAGACACGGCCGGTGTTTCCGGGCTTGTTTCGACATTCCGTCAGCGCGGGGCCACGCTCGAAACAGGCCTCGAACCGCGGCAGGGCCTTTCTGCAGGCGGTCTCTTTGCTGCAATTGTCGTTGAGTCGTTGGATAAAGCTCAGGTAATCGAAGTAGGTTAGACCGTTGACCGGCTTGGCAAGCGCATTGATCCGTTTGTTCTTGTTGCGTTCTTCGATGAGTCGTCTGATCAGCTCGGGTCCGTTGGTCGAACGCTCGGCCAGATAGTGGATACCTGCATTCAGATTGCCGTCGCCCATCACCAGGGCATACTGGGCACGGGTGACCTCGTACTTGCCCAGGTAGATGAGCCAGTGGCTCTTGTCCTCTGCCTGGAAGGAGCCACCCACCTCGACGGACTTGCGCGTCTCGAAGACCTGCTTGCCCTCAGGGTCTCCTAGCAGCTTGACGCGATCCGTATCCCCCCAGAAGGCCTGTCCCGGGACCCTGATCGGGGTCCAGGCGTCCGCCACCCGCCAGGGGGATGACCAAATCTTTCTGTTTATTCGGGTGGGGATCGAACATGGTCTGCTCGTCCAGACCCCAGGCCGTACCCCAAAGCATCCACCACAGCACGAAAACCAGTGCCACTCCACGGGTAACCGCCGGTTGTCGGGTATTACTCGACACGTATCGCCTCCGCCGGATCGATGCGAGTGGCCTTGTAGGCGGCGAACAGGGAGCTGATGAAGGCGGCCATCAGGATGATCCCGGCAGTACCCGCGAGCACCGGCGGCTCCAGCAGGACGGCGTCCGGTTCGATCCTGGCGGCAAGGAGGTAAAGGCCGCCGGCGGTGAGTATTCCGAGGGCCACGACGATCAGCCCCTGGAATACCGGGAAGCGAAAGACCTGACCGGGCGACAACCCGAGCAGGCGCATCATGGAGATATCGCGCTTCTTACGTTCCGCGGAAGCGTAGAGGCTGGCGACCAACGCGGCAATACCGCCGACCAGGGCAACAGATGCCACCAGATAGAAGACCATGTCCAGGTTGCGCGAGAACTGTTACAGGCCAAGGATTTCCTGTACCTTGGCCAGGGTCGGCACGCCCTGGTCACGAAGATCGTCCACCAGCCCGGGAACGCCGTCGATGGACCTGGCGTAGATGCGAAAGCCGCGGTACCCCGGCCGCCCCAACAACAGGGGCCCTTCCTCTGCGCTGTAGAGGACCCGCCGATCACGGGTGGTCCGCAACATCGCGGCCAGAGGCAAAGGCACCAGAGACAGCTTTCCCGGTGCCTTGTCGGCACGAGAGAGCGGTAGGCTGATGTCTCCCTTTCGAGTAGGCACCCGGACCGGCACATTCTCCCCCGGCTCGAGACCGGGGGATGGCCCGATCTGCGCGAGTGCGGCGAATTCACCGTCTTCGGCAGCATCATCAGTGGCAGGGGTGGACCATGGTGCTGGCGGCAATCCGAAGTTTTCCGCCTGCGCATCCGTTACGCTGTAGCCACTGACTGGGACCCGTTCTCCGGTAGCCAGGGGCAATTCCACCCTGTCCACAAAGAGTAGGATAAGGGCCGCCCGCGTAGACGATTAGACAACTGGCGCAGGTTCGAGCCCTTGGCCGCACTGCCGATCACCCGCAGCTCGAGGAGCTCGATCCCCGGCGGTGGGGGGAAACCGAAACCCGGCTCGAAGGCCGCGGCCTCCAGCGCCTTCAGTCCGGCAAAGCCGGTCCCTATGCTGAGCTCACGTCGCCTGATGGGGTCCAGAGGCTCCTTGAGCAGGACGACGGCACCGTCATAGCTCTTGAAGGGGATCGGCCGCTCGCCCGGCCATCCGCGGTGCGGCACGCCGTTGCCCTCCCGATAGGTCTCCACGTCGACCACCAGTGCCAGGGGGGGCATAGATCCGGTCGAGCGCATCGCCGCGCAAGCCGAGGACGGAACGCACTACCACCTGCTCATCGACGTGTTCCGGTCGCCCGCCATAGGTCCGGGTGACCCGGATCGAGGCCTTGTCTCCTGGCTCGAGCCCCATGGCCTTCGCTAAGGGAGTCGAAACGACGATCTCCCCCGCTACGGGCGGCTCTGCCCCATTCTCCAGCAACAGGGGATCCCCCGGACCGCTGGGCAATAGATCCACCGCCCGCGAGTCGTTCCCTTCACCGAAGATGCGTACCGTGGAAGCACCACGCAGGATACCCGGGGTGACGAACTCGACGTCGTCCCGATCGGTAACCTGTTCGAACCAACCCGGCGCCAGGTCCTGGGTCACCTTTGGGCGGATCTCGCGGTTGACCGGATCCTGCACCAGGTCCTCCCGCATATGGTGGAGGATGCCCTCCTTGAAGCCGAGCACCAGTAACAGAGGGGCGATGATCGCCGCCAGGGCCAATACCACGTTGAGGGTCAATATGCGTTCGTGAAGGAGGTCGGAGACGGCGAGCCTTAGCAAGATGGCACCCGGACGGGACGAGCTCTTCATGCGGCGCCCTCCAGCAGATGGCAGTAAGGGCGGGTCAGGGCTCGCTGACGCGCTCGATGCGAAAGCCGTAGGTCAAATCCGCCACACCTGCGACCAGCCCCGTGTCGTGGGTGACCATGATCACGGTCGCGTGGCCGTTCCGTGCCAACGCACGGAACTGCTTCACGATCAGACGTGCATTCTCCTGATCGACCGCTGCCGTCGGCTCGTCGGCCAGGATCAAGCCTGGCCGGTTGGAGAGTGCCCGTAGGATGGCCGAACGCTGGCGCTGACCGCCGGACAGGTACTGCGGCTTCTTGGCAAGCAGGTCGACAATACCGAGCTCCTCGGCCCGCTCCCGGATGTGCTCGTCGTACCCGCTCAGTCCCTTGAGCTGCGCCGGTAACCGAGCATTGTCGTGTACCGACAGGAAACCGAAGAGTCCACCGGTCTGCAAGACGTACCCGATATGGTCACGCCTGATGCGGGCCTGGTTGACTTGGTGCACCTCCCGCGCCAGGGCCCGGACATCGACCTGGGTACCGTTGAGGTGATAACTGAAGACCTCGGCCCGCATGGGCGACAGCACCAGCGCGAGCATGTCGAGCAGGGTGCTCTTGCCACAACCACTCTGGCCGACCACGGCGACGAAGGCCCCTGGTTGGACCTCGAACGAGTCGATGTCGAGCTCGAATCGAATGCCGTTGCGTTCCCGAACCTTGACGACGCCCTTGAGCGAGACGCCGGCGCCTGATTGTTCCTCGACCATAGTTCCCCCTAATCCATGTCCTTATGGTAGGTAGCCAGCCGGCATTGAGCCAACGCCGGTCAACTCGCTCCTTAGGGCAGATTCTCCAAAGGAAGCGGATGCACCTGATCGATCTTTGTGTCACCCTCATGGAGTTCTGTCCATTTGTCCGTCTCCATAAGCGCTTTATAGAGGGCGAGCTTGGCGTCCAGGTTCTGCTCAAGCTGCGCCTTATCCTCGGCATTCATGGACTCGATGACGGTATCGCTGAGCCCCAGAATCTGACTGCGGTAGGGCAGCCCTTCGATCCAGCGGGGCAACAAGCGGATATCGGCCAGACTGCCAGCCGTCTTGGCATCGATTTCTTTGCCGTAGCTGCCTTGGGCAAGCACGGCCTGCAGGGCATGCATGAACTTGACATTGGTGCTGCGTCCCATTTTCACCGCTTCGGTCACGGCCTCGATGGCGCGGACCAGGTTCTCGATCTGGGCGCGGCTCAAGAGTACATGGACCCGCAGGGCCTGGGGCTCCGGATCCGTGAGGTCGCGATCGAAGGCCCAGAAGGTAACGTCCGTCTGCGCCTTCTGGTCGTCGCCGAGGTAATCGACCATGGCTTTCTGGGCAATGCGATCGGCGATCGCCATGGCCGCTCGGCCTGTGTCCGTCTTGGGCATCTGGGCTGCGAGTTGGGACTTAAGCTGGGGTGACGCACCGGCTCCACTCAGCTTGACGGCCAGTGTTGTGGCGATGACCTTCACCGCCTCTTCATAAGCCGGGTTGTTACGGGCCTCGACCGGCAGATATGAGGGCGATTCGTCACCCGGATTGCGCGCCAAGACCGAAAACTGCTCCGTAGCCAGCGCCCAGTCTGCCATATCCTCGGGGTCCTGCAAGTGCATTGCGATGAGATAGACGTTGGTCTGATCGGCGAGGCGTCGTATCTCTTCCGGGCCCAGCCCGGTGGTGTTCTGGGGATGCCCCGGTTGGTGGGAGCTGGCGTCCCCTACCAGAACGATCAGTCGCAGCGCGGTATCTTCGGACCAGGCAGAAGCGATGGCCTCCTTCAACCCGGCAAAGACTTCCTCCGGATAGTGGACGCTGGTGGCCTGGGCCGTCTGGACCTGACCCTCCAACAGCTGGTTGAACTCGTTTGCCTCCAAGAGCGTAGGCGTGAAATTCTTGGCGGTAAACTCCATGCCGGGAATCCGCGAGGCGTCGTCGCGATAACCGACAAACCCAAAGCGGACCTTGACATTCGTAGGTAGCTTCTGGCCTACCAATAATCTGAAAGTGTGGATTGCCGATTTGGTCAGCCCGATGAAGGGTTCCATACTACCCGTGAGATCCATAGCAAAGACGATCTCGATGGAACGCGCTTGCTTGCCCTCCAGGTGCTCGGCGGCAGTGGTGGTGGCGTCCCCGGCGACCTCGGCGGCAAATCCCTCGTCTTTGACAGTCGTCTTGGTTCCACTGATATCGCGTTCTTTGGGAACCGCCGAGAGCAGCTGCAGATAGCGGGGATAGGGCTCGTCGAAGACCGTCGCTTCACGCCATTCGAGTACCGGGAGGATATAGAAATTCTCGTCAATGTCGAGATCGCCAGGGGGCTCGACGGTGATTATCCCTTCGGGTTTCTGCTTCTTCGCAAGATCCGCAAAGCGTTTCTCGACCTCCGCATCAGGGTTGTCGTTTTCCGCCACCGCCCGCAGCGATTTCTCATCTTCAAAACCGACCATGCGCTTGCGTGCGGTATCGCCGGCGCCCTAAGGGGTGTAGGAGACGAGCAGGGCCTGCTTCCATTCGAGGGCATCCTTGGCCTGAATCCAACCAATCGGGATCTTCTCGCTTGCTCCGACGCGGTACCAGCCCTTGACCTCGCTGGGGTCGGAATGGTCTACATCGACGCGATCGAAGACGAAAAGTGGGCGAAATGCAGTGACGTTACTGGAAAAGACCTCGGAATTGACGTCTTTTTCAGAGTAGATCGTCGAGAAAGGTCGAGGCAGGACACGCAACGGCAAAAGAGTACCGGTGTTTCGGCACACCTCCCTGTCAGGGCACTCGTACTCCTCGGCGGCCTGCACGGCAAGCGGCAGGCCCAATCCACCGATCAACAATAGCACGGCCATACTCCAAGCAACTATTGCCGAAACTGCCAGGCTCCTGCGAAAAAGGGGAATGGTATGACTTGTCATCGACGACTCCTCATCATTTCACTGCCGAGTTGCTCCGGAAATCCTTGAGTTTTTATCGTAAGGTGGATCCATCACGACCATCGGGGCTGGCCAGGTTTCGCAATGTTTAGATAAGTCACGAAAGACCTCCTTTCCAATCATGCATCAACCCCGACTCTCTGACAAACTGCCTCTCGAATTCGCCTTTTCGCTTTCGCAGTTCCTCCACCAGCTTCCTGAGATTTAGAGATAGGAAACTCGGTCGCTTATCGTTTTGAGACCTTCGCATAAAGGTCCCTGATCGGGCCCTCTTTTAGGACTCGGTTCTCTCCGGCTAGTAGCCGGGTGGCTGCAGATGCATTGAAAAAACGTTATGTACTATTTCGTTGCAAGCTTCCACTCGCCGTGAAACAGGTTCTCTAAGAGGGTGTACGAAAAGATATTTTTCAGCCTAACCGTCGCAGCATAAGCTGGATCATGGCGATATAAACCATGGTTTCACTGGATTCAGTGAGGAGCTCGTAATCTTTGCTTAAGCGTCGGTACCTTCCAAGCCAAGCGAAAGTCCGTTCCACGACCCATCGCCTGGGAAGTAACACAAAGCCGCGGGTGTTGTCATTGCGCTTGACAATCTCCAAGACCTCAAGAGAACAAGCCTGCTACCAATGACACGAGTTGACCGGCATAACCGCCATCGGCCCAAATCAGTCGCAATGTCGGAAAGTTATCTTCGGCCCGAGCGAAAACAAACAGCGCGCCGTCGCGGTCTTGAAGGTTGCCGGCATGAACCACGACCATCAGGAGGAGACCTCAGGTATCAACTAAAAGGTGTCGCTTACGTCCCTTTACCTGTTTGCCGGCGTCATAGCCACAAAGCCCCCTTTTTCCGTGGTCTTAACCGTCTGACTGTCAATGATCCCGGCACTCGGTTGCGCAGTTCGGCCCGCGTGTTGGCGCACGTGTTCATGCCAGGCATCATGGATGCTCTCCCACGTACCGTCCAGGCGCCAGTGGCGGTAGTAATGGTACACCGTGCTCCAAGGCGGAAACTCATGCGGCAACATTCGCCACGCGCAGCCGCTGCGTGAAATATAAAAGATCCCATTGACAACCGCACGTAGCTCAACTGAACGCCGACGCCCTCCCGGCTTGGCCGGTGGTAACATGGGTTCAATGATTGACCACTGTTTATCTGTTAAGTCGCTGGGGTAAGCTCGTTTATTCATGCCTGGAATGATAATCCGAGCATAACTTTTCGTACACCCTCTAAGAATCTTCTGTTCCAGATCACCCGAATTTGCGCTCCGGTAGCGGCGGCGGGGGATAGCGCCCGATCTTGAGGTTCCAGTAGGTCCACGAACGGGCATCGAACACCCCCGGCGGGGCGTTACGGATCGCCTCGGCCAACTCCTGGTCGGAAACCTGCTGCCGCAAGGCCTGCACATCCTCGTGGGTGCCGTAGGTCAGGACATGGGCGATGAAATGTACCGGATCGCGGACCGCTGCTGCGGGCGACTTGAACCATACTGTACGCCGTGCCACACGCTCTAGTTCTGCAGTGAGTTGCAGGGGCTTCATCGGCTATTCTCCGGCCCTTGGGGCGCCCATGGGCGCACCGGCTCAAGGCGTGGCAGTCGGGACAGATCGACAGCGGCCATAGCACGCACCAGTCGGTCTTTGGCCTCCTGCGGAATAGCGGGTAGGTCCCCGTCGTGAAAGTAGCACAAGGCCTTTAGCGTGAGTTGCGCGTTGAACTGCGGCCCATAGATCACGGACGCGGCGGCCAGGGCGGTCGGAAGATCGGTAACACCCGCTTCGAGCATGGCGGCGATATCCAGGTAATCCTTGGCCTCGGCCCGGTGCGGAACCGTGGCCGCCTTCATGCCCGCAAGATCGACCAGATCGGCGATTTTAAGATCATTGTCAGGGGTGCGCAGTGGCTCCGCCACACGGCCCAGGCTCGGCAGGCCGAAAAAAGACACTTGCACTGGCCCGCCCCGATCCACAAGACAGGTCAGCGTATTGGGCTGGCTCTGCAGCACTTCCGCACCCTCCAGAAATGGCAGGGACGCATAAAGGGGATCCGGCGCGAAAGCGACGGTCGAGAAAAAATCGAAATCCACGCTTGCGCGGTGGCCCAGCTGCAAGGCAATGGCGGTTCCACCGTACAGGGTGAAGGCTTTCGGCACGTTGATCAGTTCACCCCACAAACGGCGCTGTGAGGGTGGCAGGATATCCAGCCGTGGTTTAAAGTCTTGTGCCGTTTCTTTACCCACCGCGGCGGCGCATTACATCAGGTAACGATGGACGAGCTCGACTCACGAGCGGTAAACGACCGAACGGATCTTGTCTGTGATCCCGCGGGGTCTGTTCCCGATCCCGGTCTGATTCTTGCAAAGACTTCTAAGCCTAAACGAGGCAACGGAAGCCTGAGACCAGGGGCGGTCAGGACGTCACCGGTTTACGATCTCGGCCCCTTCTTGCGCAGTCAGGGCAAGCGCGTATAAATCTGTTGCCGATTAACAGGTTGCTGCCGGCTTCCGGTCGTCAGCCGCACCGGCGGTGGTTCGCCCTGAACGGTAGCCGCCGGCTTGCCCCGCACCTACGCGTTCCAGCGCGGGGAAAACCAATCCGGCAACGTCATGTTTTCAGGAGGATTTATACGCGCTTGCCCTGCTTGCGCAGTCGAGCACAGGGCCAAAAGGGTCTAAGCTTCATATAATATAGGTGTTTCAGCGCATTTTCTTCGGCGACCAAACCCTGCGACAATATAGCCTTCAGCTTATCAGATATCCTTGTATGGATACCGGCACCAGCGGAGGGCGACCTTGCCCTCGGAGGGTGTGGTCTTCGCCTTTTTTCGGCGGCTCGCCGTCCCCGCCAACCATAGGATTTGGATCGACGGTGATCTGCGTCATAGGCAATATCGGATTCCCTCCGTACCTTAGCCGTCTCGATTCCGGGGACCTCGCGCGGTGATCCGGGAAGCGACATTCGGCCCAGCCGGAAACAGAGTAGCTTTTATGAGCATAGATTCGACCAGCCCACGCAACGGGAAGGAACAGACAGCGACGGACACCGCCACGCCGTCCGGCGTACAGCGTATCGGCGAGCACATCGTCGAGATCGTCAGCGATTCGGGCGAGGGGGCCCAGAAGGCCGGCCAGACCTTCGGGACCATCTGCGCCCGGATGGGCAACGGTGTCTGGACGGTGGAGATCATCCCCGCGGAGATCCAGCCGCCGGCCCGCTCCCCCGCGGGCGCGAGCGGGATTCGGATCCGCCTCGCCTCCCACCAGGTCACCAATATGGGGGACGAGGCCGACATCGTGGTCGCCTTCAACGAGCAGGTGCTCTATTCGCGCATCGCCAACGGTGCCTACAAACGAGGTACTATGGTCTTGCTCGAGGACAAATGGCGCGACGACCCAGTCCCCGAGATCCGCGACCAGTACGCCAAGGCGGTTACGGAGTTCCGAAACAACGGCCTGATCGTCCACGGGCTACCCATCGAGCAGGCCTGTCTGGAGATCATGTCCAACCCCCGCCGGGGCAAGAACATGTTCGTGCTGGGCATGCTCTGCCACCTCTACTCGCGGGACGTCCAGAAGGCCAAGGGCGAGATCACCACTACCTTCAAGCGCAAGGACGCGGATGTCATCGCCCTGAATCATCGCTTGTTCGACGCCGGCCTGGCCTTCGCCGCCGAGCATCTGGACGCCCGCTTCGAGGTCCCGCCGCGACCGCCGGAGGAGACGGAAGGCAAGCGCTTCATCGTGACCAACGGCAATCAGGCCCTGGCGCTGGGGGTCATGGCTTCAGGAATGGAGCTGGTGGCCATGTATCCCATCACCCCGGCCACCTCGGCGTCGCACTATCTGGCCGACGTCTATCACGAGGTCGGGGGCTTCGTCCACCAGGCCGAGGACGAGATCGCCGCCATCGGTTTCGCCATCGGGTCTTCTTTTGGGGGCAAGACCGCCTGCACCATCACCTCCGGTCCCGGACTGGCGCTCAAGACCGAGATGGTGGCCCTCGCGGTCATGGCCGAGATCCCCCTAGTGTTGGCGGTGGTGCAGCGCGGCGGTCCGTCCACGGGCCTGCCGACCAAGGTCGAGCAGGGGGATCTGCTGGCCTCCCTGTATGGCGAGCCGGGGGATGCCCCCAAGGTCGTCATCGCCGCCGCCACCATCCAGGAGTGTCTGCACTTCGTCATCATGGCGCGGCGCCTGGCCGAGGCCTTCCGCACCCCCGTGATCCTGCTCAGCGACGCCAACCTGGCCACCGGCGTGCAGCCCTACCCCCGCCCGGAATCCACCCCTGACTGGCTGGCGCCACCCATCGACCAGTCGGAATGGGACCAATCCGTACCGCCCTATGATTGGGACTCGGAGACGGGGCTTTCGCCACGTCCCATCCCCGGTATGCCCGGTGGCCAATACATACTCACCGGCCTAGCCCACACCAACTTCAGTAAGGTCGCCTACGACTCGGATTCCAACCAGCAGGGTTGCACCTTGCGCAGCCGCAAGCTGGCGGCCTTGGCCAGTACCCTCAAGCCACCCCGGATCCACGGCGATGAGGAAGGTGACCTGCTACTGGTGGGCTGGGGCTCCACCCTGGGCGCCATCGAGGAGGCGGTGGACCGGGCGCGGGCCCAGGGGCACCGGGTCTCATCGTTGCACCTGCGCTTCCTCTCCCCCCTGGAGCCGGGTTTGGGGGAGATCTTCGCGCGTTTCGGCAAGGTCATGACGGTAGAGATCAACTACAGCGACAATCCCGACGCCCCCCTGATTACCGATGAGACCCGGCGTTACGCCCAGCTCGCCTGGCTCCTGCGCGCCCACACCCTGCTGGACATCGACTGCTGGTCCGTGGTCTACGGTCATCCCCTGCAACCGGGGATGATCCACAACGTGATCCTACAACACCTGGCGGTCCCGCAGGACGTCGGGGACAGGGCCGAAAACGCGGGAGGAAGCGACTGATGTTCGGACTCAAAGCGGATTGGTCCCTCGAGGTCTTCGAGCGCTACTTCACCATCGGCGACTACGCCGGCGGCGAGGCCCGCTGGTGTCCCGGCTGCGGCGACCACGGGGTGCTCACCGCAGCTCAGCGGGTGCTGCGCGACGAGCAACAGAAGCCCGAGCTCTCGGTGTGCGTATCCGGTATCGGCTGCTCCAGCCGCATACCCCACTACCTGGGTACCTACGGCTTCCACGGCCTGCACGGGCGCGCCCTGCCCCTGGCCTGCGGCATCAAATCCCGACGCTCGGATCTGGACGTCTGGGTCGCCACCGGGGACGGGGACTGCTTCTCCATCGGCACCGCCCACTGGATCCATGCCCTGCGCTACAACATGGACATGACCCTGATGGTGTTCGACAATGCCATCTATGGCCTCACCAAGGCCCAGACCTCACCCACCAGCCCCCTCGGCTTCAAGACCAACACCCATCCCTTCGGGGCCATCATCGACCCGCTCAATCCCTTGACCGTCACCCTGGGGATCACCAATGTATCCTTCGTGGCCCAGGTTGTGGACTGGAATCCGCCCCTGCTCTACGAGACCCTCAAGGCCGCCTACCGCCACCGCGGGACCGGCTTCGTGCGCATCATCCAACGCTGCCCCGTGTACGCGGAAGAGGTCTCGAAGGCGCTGCAAGGGGATTCGTCCAGGTTCTTGCTGCTCGAACACGGGCAAGGTATACCGATCGACCCCAGCGCCCAGCGCCAGTTCCCCCAGCGGCTGGAGCACGACCCCAACGACCTGGCCCGGGCCTTCCAGCTCGCCGCGGACCCGGCACTGATCCCCGTGGGCCTCATCTATCACAACCCGGACGCCCCCTGCTACGAAGACCTGTCCAGCCAAGGGACCGACATGACGCCCCAGGAGCGGCTGGAGCGTTTCGACAGGGTCCTGGACCGGCTCACCGTTTAGGGTGGTTTAAGTTAGCCCTCAAAGCCCCTCTCCCGGCGAGAGGGTGTCGTAAGATGCGTACTCCGTGAAATCCAATAAGAGAGGGGAGTAATCCCGGGTTCAAAGTGGATTTAGTGTCTGTCAACTATGGTGGAATAGACATCGGGAACAACCTTGTTTTCGAATCCACGATCAACCATCATACGAAGACCCTTCGGGCGGACTTGCAGCCGGGCCGTATTTCAACCCTCCCGCGGGCATTGGCGAGCTTTACTCTTCGGAATTAGTAGTTATGGGCTTATAGCCGGTCATAGTTCAAGATTTCGCTAGATTTAGTCGTTGCCTAGCAGATAATCTCCAGAACCCCAAAACCTCAGAATTATCTTAACAAAGGTTTATCATGAGCTTGCACACAAATCTTCAAGGTAGGCTTAGAAATACACGCTTGCCGAAAAGTCATGGTTTATGGCCGGTATTTGAAACAGTTGTGAATTCTGCCCATTCGTTAGAAGAGCAAGGGAACATAAAAACCGAGGGGAAAATTAGGGCCCTATATACATAGCTAGCCGCGGGGTTGTAACCGTTCAGCCCCCACCCCGTCATTCCGGCTGGGACGCCGGAATCCAGGTGCCATGGATGGCGAAAGCAGTGGGGGGCTGAACG
>Ga0056121_1000195_pt1 | contig 22950 bp, 24 predicted proteins | sample WorMetHEROISLAND_FD_83872 | JGI IMG/M metagenome (GOLD analysis project Ga0056121, IMG submission 83872) | Marine gutless worms symbiont microbial communities from Max Planck institute for Marine Microbiology, Germany - Olavius sp. 1 HERON ISLAND ...
CCCACGAGCAACGAAATCAGTTCATCACAAGCTTCGTCGACGCCTACAATCGAACCAGGCTCAGATGCCTCGACTACAAGGCGCCAATCGAGCTCCTCAGCAATCCCCCGGGACACAACACCTTCGCACCGCCGAGAAGGCGCTCGACATCGGCTCGGTCTACGACGACGCGCAGTTGGTCGAGGCGCTCGGCTACGACGGCCTGGTGGTCGAGGAAACCAAGGACGATCCCTATCAGGTCCTGGCCCTGGCGGCACAGGCGACGACGCGCCTCAGGGTCGGCACCGCCGTCGCCATGGCCTTCCCGCGCAGCCCGACGATCACCGCCATGTCGGCCTGGACCCTGCAGAAGCTGTCGGCCGGCCGCTTCACCCTTGGCCTCGGCAGCCAGGTCAAGGGCCACATCCAGCGCCGCTATGGCCTGACCTGGTCGCCGCCCGGACCGTGGATGCGCGAGTACGTCGGCGCGCTCAGGGCATTGTGGCGGGCCTGGCAGCACGGCGAACCGCTCGACGTCAGGGGCGAGCACTACAACCTCAACCTGCTGGTGCCGCTGTTCACGCCGGAACCGATCGCCGATCCGGAGATCCCGGTGCACCTGGCCGCGGTCAATCCGTACATGTGCCTGGTCGCCGGCGAGGTCGCCGACGGCCTGCGCCCGCACCCGGTGTGCACGCCGCGGTACATCCGCGAGGTGATGCTGCCGGCGGCGGCCAAGGGCGCGGCGCGGGCCGGCCGCGACGCCGATGCCCTGGCGGTGGCAATGAAGCCGCTGATCGCCGCGGCGCCCGACGCCGCGACGCTGGCGCAACGGGCCGAGGACGTGCGCGCCCGGGTCGCCTTCTACGCCTCGACCCCGGCCTATCGCCGGGCCTTCGAGATCGAGGGCTACGGCGACCTGGCGGCCGAGCTGACGACCTTCTCCAAGGCCCAGCGTTGGGAGGAGATGCCGCAGCGCATCCCGGACGAGATGCTGCATACCTACGCCACCGTCGGCACCTACGACGAGATTGCCGGCAAGCTGCAGGCGCGCTACGGCGACCTGGTCAGCAGCATCGAGTTCTCCATTCCCGTGACCGGCCCGGCCGAGCGCGAGCAGCTCCAGGCGATGGTCGCGGCGCTGCAGGCGGCGTGAGGCGGTAGGCAAAGGGCGGGTCTGAGACCCGCCCCTACCAACCAGCCGCGCGCCCTGTAGGGGCGGGTTTCAGACCCGCCCGCGCCACCGTCAACGCAGTTCGTCGGGGATCTGGCAGACCGGGATCGGCTCCATCTTGTGCCGGTTGGCGGCGTGCATCCGGCGGTAGATCGCCATCACCTGGGCCTCGCGGCCGTCGAGGCCGGCGTCGTCGCCGCTGAAGGCCATGGCCCATTCCAGTTCCGGGTAGCTGGCGCCGAGCTGGTCCTCGTCGGTGCGGTCGTCACCCCACAGGCCGTCGGTCGGCGGCGCCTGCATGATGTCGTCGCCGACCTCCAGGGCGGCACCGAGCTGGTAGACCTCGGTCTTGATCAGGTCGGCGATCGGGCTCAGGTCGACGCCGCCGTCGCCGTACTTGGTGTAGAAGCCGACGCCGAAGTCCTCCACCTTGTTGCCGGTGCCGGCGACGAGATAGCCGTGCAGGGCGGCGAAGTAGTAGAGCGTGGTCATACGCAGGCGGGCGCGGGTGTTGACCAGCGAACGCTCGTGCGCGGCGGCGTCGGCTGCCGGGGGCAGGGCGGCGATCAGCGCGTCGAACACGCCGGTCAGCTCGACCCGCTGTTCGCGCACGTTGTCGTGCCGTTGGCGCAGGCGGGCGATATGCGCCTGAGCCCGGCTCACCTGGTTGGCACTTTGGTAGATCGGCATCTCCAGGCACACGGTCGGCCGACCCGTCCGGGCGGCAAGGGACGAGGTAACGGCGGAATCGATGCCGCCGGAGACGCCGACGACGAAGCCGCCGGCGCCGGATGCCGCCAGGTAGTCGGCGAGCCAGCCGGTGATGTGATCGATGACGCCCGCGGTGTTCATGCCGTGCTCTCCCTGCCTGCGCCGTCTGCCCGGCGCGCGATGTCTCAATCCGGCCAGCGCTCGCGCACCGGGTCGTGGCCGTCCCAGCCGGCGGCCGCCGCGCGGATGCCGTCGAAGATGCGCCGGCGCGTGTCCGTCAGGTGCGCCATCTCGATGACCGTGCCGCGATGCCCCTCGTCGGCGAAGTAGACGAACCGCCCGCGCGGGCTGTCGGCCTCCTGGCCCACCGTGTAGCCGGCGGCCAGCGCCGCCTGGTAGCGCCCGTCGTAGTCCTCCGGCCAGCTCGACCAGTGCTGCAGGCCGTCGCCGCCGGCGGCGAGAAAGTCCAGGTACATGCTCGGGTCATCGTTGCGCTGCTGGATCAGCTCCACCTGCATCTCGCCGGAGTTGGCCAGGGCAACGGAGATGTGCGGGTCGGACGGTGCCCCCCGGTAGCGGAAGTCGATTACCGGCAGGCGCTCGACGTAGAACCACGGGCCGACGCCACAGACCTCGATCCAGTGCCGCATCGCCGCCTCGATGTCGCGCACCACGAAGCCCATCTGCCGCAAGGGGCCGAACAGCCGGCTCATCGCCGCTCCCACGCCTGCGCCGTTGCCATCATCATGGGCGGCATTGTAGCGGCAATGCCGGCGGCCGCCATCCGCGACGGCCATGTGCGACATCCCGGGCGTCAGCGCACGGCGTCGGCGGCGATGGCCGCGAAGATCGCGTCCAGTTCCGCCGCCATGGCGTCGAGGTCCTTGCTGCCGTAGGGCTGGAATACCGCGCTCGGCCTGCGGTAGGTCAGGGTCGCCGTGCCGTCGGCGTTCTCGGTGACGTAGAACCGCAGCGGCGCCTCGATGCCGGCCGGCACGCTGGCTTCGAGCATGCGCACCGCATAGTCGTTGCGGTAGACGCCGATCACGGCGTTGCCGGGAATCTCGACGCCCCGGCGCGATGCCCCCATGGAGGCACTGGCGCGGGCGACCAGGCCCATCTGGTTGCTCTGCACCGCGGCCTGCAGATCGTCGAACAGCTGCTCGAAGCTCTTGGCCGTGCCGAGCACCCGGGTGCCGGGATAGGGGTAGCCGTTGTCGGCCCGGGCGCCGCCGGCAACCTGGCTGCCCAGGGCGAGGCCGCCGAAGATCAGGCCGCCCAGCAGCAGCCGGCCGGCGGCGCGGCGCGCCGCGGCAAGGAGGCCAACAACGGCAGCAAGCATCGCAGGCATGGCAAACCCCTCGGTCGAACGCGACATGGATCGACCGCGAGTGTAGGGGCAAAGCGCCGCGCGCCGGGCGCCGCCTCACCGACTTGTGAGCGGTTGTGTCCGCGCCGGCCCCGGCCTTGCCGGGCCGGTCAGCCGCCGAGGTGTTCGGCGAAGAAGGCCATGGTGCGCTCGCGCGCCAGGCTTGCCGCCGCCGCGTTGTACTGGCCGCGGTGATCGCAGTTGAAACCGTGGTCGGCGTCGTAGATGTGGATCTCGGCCTCGGGATGGGCGGCGCGGATCTGGTCGACGTCGCTCAGCGGGATGCCCTTGTCGTGCTCGCCGAAATGCATCAGCAGCGGGCAGTTCGCCGTTTCGTTCACATAAGGGATGATTTGTCCGCCGTAGTAGACGACGGCGCCGGCGACCGGCAGCCGGGTGCCGGCAAGGTAGGACACGGTGCCGCCCCAGCAATAGCCCACGGTGCCGACCTTCAGGCCTTCGCCCTGCAGCAGGTCGACCGCCGCCTTGACGTCCTGCACCGTGTCGTCCCAGGAGAACTCCTCGCGCAGCTTGCGTCCGACCTCGACGTCGTCGGGCGTGTAGCCGGCCTGGAAGTCCTTGCGCGACGAACGGTCGTAGAGCGCCGGTGCCAGGGCGAAATAGCCGTCGGCGGCGAACCCGTCGGCAACTTCGCGGATGTGCCGGTTGACGCCGAAGATCTCCTGCAGGACGACGATGCCGCCCTTGGCCGCGCCCGCCGGGTCGGCACGATAGGCGCCAAACTCGTGTCCGTCCGCCGCCGTCAGCCTCAGGTCCGTTCCCATCTGCCTGCCTCCCTCGCGTTCTTTGTGCAGTTGCCGGTTCGTCGTCTCACCATGGTGGCGCCGCCGGCGCCGGCGCCGCAAGCGGTCTTCGCCAGGAGATCATGCCCGCGGCCGGCGCAGGACGATGGCGAGATTTTCCATTTCCGCCACCACCGTGCCGGCCTGGTTGACGATCTCGCTGCGCACGCGGATGTGACCCCGATCCGGCTTGCTTTGCGACGGCGTCACCTCGAGCACCTCGGATCGGACGGAGAGCACGTCGCCCGGGCGCACCGGTTCGCGCCATTTCAGGTTGTCGAATCCGGGCGAACCCAGCACCGCGGCGGGGCTGCCGCTGGCCATGGCGTGGTCGATCAGCATCCGCATCATCATGGCGCAGGTGTGCCAGCCGCTGGCGATCAGGCCACCGTAGATGCTCTCCTTCGCGGCCACGGGATCGGTGTGGAAGGGCTGGTCGTCGAAGTCGCGGGCGAACTCGAGGATCTCCTCGGCGCTCACCTCGTAGCGGCCGAAGCTGTCGCGATCGCCGACGGCGATATCCTCCAGAAAACGCACCCCGCTCATGCCGGCGCCGCCTCGCCGGCTTGCGGCGTCAGGGCATAGAGCCCGGTGCCCTCGATCTCCAGCACCTGGCCGCCGTCCTGGTTGGTCAGCCGGCTGCGCGTGCGCACCAGACCGAAGGGCCGGGTGCGCGAGGGGCGCGTCTCCAGCACCTCGATGCTGCCTTGCAGGGTATCGCCGGGCCGCACCGGCTGGGTCCAGCGGCAGCGGTCGATGCCGGGCGCTCCCAGACTGGCCCAGCGCTCGCGCTTGATGGTTGCCGCCAGCAGGCCCATGAAGATGGCCGAGGTGTGCCAGCCGCTGGCCACCAGACCGCCGAACATGCTGGCCCCGGCGGCCGCTTCGTCGACGTGGAACGGCTGCGGGTCGTACCTGGTCGCGAAGGCGACGATGTCCTCGGCCGTGACACGGCGCGTGCCCAGGGCATAGACCTGCCCGGGGGCGAAGTCCTCGAAATACTTCATACTGTCCGACTGGCGTTTCCTGGCGTGGCTTTCGGCGCATTATAGAGCGCCATGGGCGTGCTGGCAGCGAAGAAGGAGGGGGAAGAAATGCTGACACTGGTGTTCTGCCTGCGGCGCAAGGCCGATCTCTCGCGCGAGGCGTTTCAGCGCTACTGGCGCGACCAGCACGGCCCGCTGATGCGCAAGAACATGCCCGCCTTCGGCGCGCGGCGCTACGTCCAGTTGCACGGTCTCGAGGGCCCGGAGGCCGAGTTCATCGCCACCTCGCGCGGCACGCTCGAGCCCTACGACGGCGTCGCCGTGGTCGAATGGGACGACCTGGAGAGCTTCCGCCGCGCCAACGACAGCGACGATGCCCGCGTCGCCGGTCGCGAGATGTACAAGGACGAGCTCAACTTCATCGACCTCGAACGCTCGACCATCTTCCTCACCGAGGACCGCTTCGAAGTGCTCGGCGGGGCGGGTGGGTCGTAGCGTCCGTCAGCGGGCGCGCGCGACCCGGTAGGTCGAGGTGATGTGGGCGCAGGGCTCGGCCTGGCCGTCCGAGGTCAGCCAGCATTCCAGGTAGGAAAGGCGCCCGCCGCGGCGGACGATGCGGGCCTCGGCGATCAGGTCGGCGGCGGCGGCCGGGCGCAGGAAGTTGATGGTGAAGCTGACCATCACCGGGATGGCGTCGCGCCCCATGGCCGCCAGCACGCAGGCATACATCGCCGTGTCGGCGAACCCCATCACCATGGGACCGGAAAACACCTGGCCGGCGCCGTCCTGCCAGGCCTCGTCGCCGACGAAGGCCGGATCGAACGGCAGGCGCAGGCGGATGTCGTCGTCGCCGACCTGCTCGACGATCTCGCCGTGATGGTCGATCCGCGGCAGGTTGGCGACGATCAGCGCCTGCACCTCGGCCGGACCGAGCCGTGCCGGTGGCCTCGCGCCGTCGTCGCCGTCCGTCATGCTGCACCCCCGCCGCGGTCAGACGTTGAAGCGGAACAGGATAACGTCGCCGTCGCGGACCACGTAGTCGCGGCCCTCCGCGCGCAGGCGGCCGGCCTCGCGGGCGCCCTGCTCGCCGTTGCAGGCGACGAAGTCGTCGTAGGCGATGGTCTCGGCGCGGATGAAGCCGCGCTCGAAGTCGGTATGGATCACGCCGGCGGCCTGCGGCGCCCTGGCGCCGCGGGACACGGTCCAGGCCCGCGCCTCCTTGGGCCCGGCGGTGAAGAAGGTGATCAGGTCGAGCAGGGCATAGCCGGCGCGGATCACCCGGGCCAGGCCGGTCTCCTCGAGGCCGATGCTGGCCAGGAAGTCGGCTTTCTCCGCCGGGTCGTCGAGCTGCGCCACCTCGGCCTCGATGCGCGCGGAGATGACGACGCTGGCCGCGCCCGTGCGTTCGGCCATCGCCGCCACCGCCTGGCTGTGGGCGTTGCCGGCGCCGGCGGCGTCTTCCTCGACGTTGCAGACATAGAGCACCGGCTTGGCGGTGAGCAGCTGCAGCTGGCGGAACGCGGGTTGCTGGTCGGCGGCGATCTGCAGGCTGCGCGCCGGCTTGCCGTCGCGCAGGGCGGCGGCCACGCCCTGCATCAATGTGAGCTGGGCCTGCGCCTCCTTGTCGCCGCCACGGGCTCGCTTCGTCACCGCCTCGATGCGCTTCTCCAGGCTCTCCAGGTCGGCCAGCATCAGCTCGGTCTCGACCGTTTCGGCGTCGCCGACCGGGTCGATGGCGTTGTGGACGTGGGTCACGTCCGAATCCTCGAAGCAGCGCAGGACGTGCAGGATCGCGTCGACCTCGCGGATGTTGGCCAGGAACTGGTTGCCCAGGCCCTCGCCGCTGGCGGCGCCGCGGACCAGGCCGGCGATGTCGACGAAGGTCAGCAGGGTCGCCACCGTGCGCGCCGACCTGGCGATCGCGGCGATCCGGTCCAGCCGCGGATCCGGCACCGGCACCTGGCCGACGTTGGGCTCGATGGTACAGAACGGATAATTCGCCGCCTCGGCCTGGGCGGTGTTGGTCAAGGCATTGAACAAGGTGGACTTGCCGACGTTCGGCAGGCCCACAATGCCGCAGCGGAAACCCATGTTTCTGCCTCGCTGGGAACGGCGGGAGGGGCCCGCGTCCTAACCCCTCGGCCCGGCTTTGTCCAGCCGTGCCGGCAAGCGCTGTTACGGCGGGGTGATCAGCGCGCCAGAGCGCGGCTTGGATGATCCACTATGCGGCGCGGCGGCAGGTGCGCGGTCACGGTGGTGCCGGCGCCCTTGGTGGACTCGATCCTGAGGATGCCGTCGTGGTTCTCCATCAGCCGCTGGGCCAGCGGGAGGCCCAGGCCGGTGCCTTCGAAGCGGCGCGACATGGTGCTGTCGACCTGGCCGAAGGGTGCCAGGGCGGTGTCGATCTCCTGCTGGTCCATGCCGATGCCGGTGTCCTGGACGGCGATGTCGAGGCCACCATCCTCGGTATGCCGCGAGGAGACCAGCAGCCGGCCGCCGGCCGGGGTGAACTTCACCGCGTTCGACAACAGGTTGATCAGCACCTGTTTCAGCGCCCGCTGGTCGGCGAACACTGTGGTCCGCTCGTCGTCCATCTCCTTCTGCACCTCGATCTCCGCCATGGTCGCGCGCTCGCGGACCAGCCGCAGGCAGCCGTCGATCAGCTGCGAGACCGACAGCGGTTCCTCGTGCAGCTCGTAGTGGCCGGACTCGATCTTGGCCAGGTCCAGGAGATCGTTGATCAGGCTGAGCAGATGCTCGCCGCTGTCGCGGATGTCGCGGGCATACTCCAGGTACTTGGCGTTGCCGATGGTGCCGTACATCTCGCCCATCAGCACCTCGGAGAAGCCGATGATGGCGTTCAAGGGGGTGCGCAACTCGTGGCTGGTGTTGGCCAGGAACTCGGTCTTGGCCCGGTTGGCCAGTTCGGCCTGCTCCTTGGCTTCGCGCAGGGCCTGCTCGTAGTGGCGCTGGGCGGTGACGTCCCGGCAGATCACCACGCGGCCGCCGTCCTCCGGCACGCTGACGTGAAACTCGACGATGCGGCCCTCGGCGCCGGCGCTCTGCACCACGAACGGCCGGCCGCTTTCCCACAACGCCATGCGTTCGGCAATGAAAACGTCGGCATCGGGCGTTTCGTAGGCGCCGACCTGGACCCGACCGCGGTAATAGTCGGTGATGTGCATGCCGACCCGGAAGTTCTCGGCCGGCAGGCCGATGAGCTCGAACATGCGCTCGTTGACGGCGGTGATCCGCAGCTCCGGGTCGAGCACGGCAATGCCTTCGTCGGTGGAGGCGAACACCGACTGCAGGTCGCTGGAGGTGCGTTCGAGCTCGCGCTCGTGCCGCTTCTGGTCGGTGACGTCGGAGATGGTGATGGCCACGCCGCCGTCGGGCAGATGATAGCGCCGCACCTCCAGGTTGCGGCCCTCCAGGCCATGGGCCTCGAAGCGCGCCGGGTTGCAGGTCATCACTTCGCCGGTGATGCGTTCGATATCGGCAGCGTTGAAGTCGCCGGGTCCATAGCTGCCGTGCACCGCGGAATAGCGCACGATCTCCTGCAGCGGCAGGCCGACGCGGGCTGCCGCGGCGGGGACGCCGGTATAGAAGAAATAGAGCTGGTTCCAGAACTGCAGGCCGCCGTGGGCATCGAACACGCAATAGCCCTGGTCGATGTGCTCCAGCGTGTTCAGCAACATGTCCAGCGCCGAACGTCCGCGCTCCGTCCGCCGGCGACGGCGGGCGCGCAGCCAGATCGCACCCGCGAGCGCGGTGGCGCCGAGCGCGGCACCAATCAGCAAACTGAGGACAGTGACCGCCATGCCTTTTTACAGCGCTCCTGCCGGCGCACACTTCTGCCGGTTTTCTGCTTCGTCGGTCTTCGTCATGCTCGATCGCTTCGGCAGGCGCGGAGCTTCGAATGTAGAGTGCAACCGTAGCCAAGGCGTTAACTCTAACGGGCAATTCGTTAACGTCTGTTGCGCCAGATCATCGCCAAGGGAGCGCGATATCGACCAAATGGACAGTCCCGACGATTTTTCGCAGCTTCTGGTTGAAATTCGCGCCTGTCGATTGTGCGATGCGGACCTGCCGCTCGGCCCGCGGCCGGTGCTGCGGGCGAGCGAGAGTGCGCGCATCCTGATCGCCGGCCAGGCGCCGGGCACCAAGGTGCACGAATCGGGGGTGCCCTTCGACGATCCTTCGGGCGACCGACTGCGCGGCTGGCTGCAGATCGACCGCGATACCTTCTACGACGACAGCCGCATCGCCATCGTGCCGATGGGCTTCTGTTATCCCGGCCGGCTGCCGCGCGGCGGCGACTGCCCGCCGCGGCCGGAATGCGCGCAGACCTGGCACGCCCGGCTGCTGCCGGCCCTGCGTTCGGTCGAGCTGGTGGTGCTGGTCGGCAGCTATGCCCATGCCTACCACCTGGGCCGGCGCCGCAAGCGCACCCTGACCGAGACGGTGCGGGCCTGGCACGAGTACGGGCCGCGCCACCTGCCGCTGCCGCATCCTTCTTGGCGTACCAACGCCTGGCAGAAGCGCAACCCGTGGTTCGACGACGACGTGCTGCCGGAGCTGCGCCGGCGGGTGGCGGCGCTGCTGTGAGCGACGCCGCGGCGGACGGGACCGGCGTCAGTCGAAGCTGAGGCCGCGGCCGCGCAGGGTGGCGCCGAGATCGGCCCGTTCCGGGTTCGCCGTCTGGCGCGCCTTGTCCTCCGACCAACCGTAGAACCCGGCCGGGCCGAAGCGCTCTGGCTCGCGCTGCTTCTCCGGCGGGATGGCGTAGACGGCAGCGCGGCGGCGGTCGTAGGCGTCGACCTGGGCCGCGAGGTCGCTGTCGTCGTAGCGGTCGACATGCACGGTCACGGCCGGCGGCAGGCGCATGCTGACATAGCCCGGATGGGCCGGGTGGCCGAGGCAGAGCCCGGCGAGCGGAAACACCTGCGCCGGCAGCTCGAGCAGCTCGATGATGCGTGCGGCATGGTTGCGCACGACGCTGATCGGGCAGGCCCCCAGACCAAGGGCCTCGGCCGCCGTGACCAGGTTCTGCAGCACCATCGCGGCATCGCTGATGGCGTTGACCACGGCATCGAAATGATCGTTGGCGAAGGCGTGCCCGCGCTGCTCGGCAATGCGCCGGATCCGCCGGGAATCCCCGCAGACCACCAGGAAAACCGGCGCACTGGCGATCCAGGGCATGTCCGGAATCAGCGCGGCGATCGCCTGGCGCTGCCCGGCCGCCTGCACCCGCACGATCGAGGCCTGCTGCAGGTCGGACTTGCTGGGGGCCGACAGGCCGCAGGCGAACAGCAGCTCCAGCGTCGCCTCGTCGATGGCGGCGTCGGTGTAGCGGCGGATCGTGCGATGGCCGAGCAGGGTGGCGACGGCGCCGTCGGCCTGCTCGTCCTTGCCGGTCGTCGTCGGCAGGCCGAAGCGGCCGGCGATCAGTTCCGCGATGGTGTCACTCATCTGTTGCCTCCGTTGCGCCGCCACCATACGACAGATCGCCGACGCTGGCGTGCCGGTGGCGGGCTCAGTAGCTGGCCCAGAGACGGAAGAAGAAGCGAACGTCGTTGTTGCCCTCCTGCAGCACCGGTGCGGTCAGCGGGCGGGCGATGTCAAGGCTGCCCTGAATGCCGAACGGCAGCTCGGCCCGCATGCCGAAGCCGCCCGAGGCGATGGAGCTGATGGTGGTGCCGAGCAGGGGATCCTCGTCCCAGGCCTGCGCCAGGTCGTAGAACATGTAGGTCTGGATATTGCTGAGCGCCGGTGGCAGCGGTTGGGCATCGAACCGCAGCTCGACATAGCCGGCCGCGCCGTGCTCGCCGGCGACCTCCGAAGGATCGTAGGCGCGGCCGTAGACCGAGCCGCCGGCGCGGAACTCCTCCGCTGCCAACAGGCCAGTGAAGGCGTACTGGCCGCGCAGGCCGGCCTGCACCGAGACCGCGTCGCTCAGGGCCATCCAGCGCAGGTACTCGGCCTCGATCCGGCCATAGTCGGTCTGCCCGCCGCGGCGCGAGGTGTTGCTGCGCTGGTCGTCGGAGGCATCGAGGATATCGAGGCCAAGGCTGAAGCGCGCCGTCAGCAGGTTCTCGCCGCGCCAGCGGTCGATCTGGAAGCCGCGCAGACCGAGGCGAAGGGAGCGGATGCGGTCCTCGTAGACGTTGCCGGAGTTGAGGTTCTCCTCGGTGTTGCGCAGATCGAAGGTGCCGTCGAGATAGAGCCAGCGGTCGCGGCGGCGCAGCAGTGGCCGGCTGGCGTCGAAGCCGAGGCGGATGTCCTCGCTCTTCAGGCCGACCGGCTGCAACAAGTCGCCGGCCGCGATGTTGCTGAACCAGCCGTCGAAGCCGACCAGGGTGCCGGCATCGCCGACGGGGTATTCCTGCAGCAGCTCCACGTAGCGCAGTTCCCGGTTGTCCTGCGGCACGGTGTAGATGAACAGGCCGGTACGCTCGGAGGCGCCGAGCAGGGAGTAGGTGTTGCCGGAGAGCTGGGCGATGACGCGTCCGATGGAGCGGGTGCCACGGTTGTCGACCGAGGCGAAGACATCGAAGTCGTCGTGTGCCATCTCCAGCACCAGCTCGTGGCTGCCGGTGAGCGGATCGAGCTGCCGCAGCGACGGTCGCACGCTGACGCCGGGCAGGTCGTCGATCAGCAGCACATAGGTTTCCAGCGCGGACTGGGTGAACGGACGTTCCGCCTTGATCCGCGCAATGTAGCCGTCGAGCAGGCTGCGGCGGCCGGCAAAGCGGCCCTCGACGGTGACCGTTTCGATGAAGCCCTCGACGATGTCGATGCGCAGGATACCGAAGGCCAGGTCCTGGGGCCGGGCGATCGCCTTCGACAGGATATAGCCATCCTCGCGGTACCTGGCGGTGATCGCGGCGACGATGCCTTCGGCCTGGGCGAAGGTGATCTCCCGCGCAAGGAAGTCCTCGTAGAAGGGCGTCAGCTCGGCCGGCTCGTAGACCGTCGAGCCGATGATTTCGACGCCGGCGAGGACGAAGCTGCCGACTTCCTCGGCCGGTGCGGGGGGTATCGGTGGCTCGGGCAGCTCCGGGCCGAGATCGGGCAAACGGGGCGGGCGCCGCCGGGGCGCCAGGATCTCGGGATCGACGACGCGGAAGCCGTCGATGATGCCCTCGAGCTGGGCCTGGGCGGGGGAAGCAGCCAGCAGCGTGCCGGCGGCGATTGCTGCCGCCAGCAGGCTCGTTGTGAGGCCTCGCCCGACCGGGCCCTGCCACATTAGCGCTGTCCCCTGCATCCCACGCGACGCGGGCGACCAGTCCCCGGGAAGTAACCTTGTTCTCCGCAGTTTTCGGGAGATCTTCGCCCACCGCCGTTAACCCAGTTTGTTTCCAGGGCATTAACAAATGGCTACCAGACTGTTGGCCAACGCGGCAGAAGCCCGCGACGGGGAATATCTCTGGAAATCGGAAAGCTGAAGGAGGACTGAGGACAAGGCACTAAGGGTTTTGGGGATTGTTATGGGGAAGTGTTCTAGTACCGGCCATCGCGCCGTAGCGGCGTTGTGCGCCATCGTGCTGCCCGTCGTTTTCTTTTCGCTTCCCGCGCAGGCAGAAGACGGTTCGGGGTTCTGGCGTCCGACACAGGGCGGAACCACGACACCTGCGACGCAGGTGGAGAGGCGCATCGAACGCGCCGCGCCCGTTCGCCTGGCGCAAGCGGCCACACCGCAATGGCAGGTCGAATCCGTCACCGGGCCGGTGACCGTTCGCGATCGCACGGGCGGTGAGCGACGGCTGGTCAGGGGCGACCGTCTCGACATCGGCAACCAGGTCACCGCCGGCAGCGGCGGCATGGCCGTGCTTGCCCGCTCGCAGGACCGCATCACTGTCGCCGCCAGCAGCGTCGTCGAGATCGGCGACAGTGGCGGCGATGGCCTCTATACGCGGATCATCCAGTCGATCGGCACGGCACTGTTCAAGGTCGAAAAGCGGCCCGAGCAGCGCTTCGAAGTGCAGACCCCCTACCTGGCGGCAACCGTCAAGGGCACCCAGTTCACCGTCAACGTCAGCGCCGCCGGTTCGGCCGTGCACGTCACCGAAGGCGCGGTGGGCGTCGCCCGCCCAGGCGGCGGTGGCCGCAGCGTCGTCATCCGCCCGGGCGAGACGGCCAGCGTCTCGTCCGCGCCGGGCGCCGACGTCGAGGTGCGCAGCGGTGGCGAGCGCCAGGGCCAGGCCCCGGCCGACGCCGACGGCGATGCGACCGAGGCGGCCGAGGACGGTGGTCCCGGCGGCAATGGCGACGACGGTGGCAAGGCCACGTCGCGCAAAGCCGACAACGATGGCGGCAAAGCCGGCAAGGACGCCGGACAGGAAACCGCGCAGGGCAAGGCTCAGGGCAAGGCGGCAGACGCCAAGGCGGCAGCGGCCTCTGCCGGGACGCCGACCGGCACGGCCCGGGGGCGGGCCGGCGGCAAGGCCCCAGCGGCGCGTAGCACGGGTGCGAAGGGGCTGGGCAAAGGTCTTACCCGATCGCTCGGCCTGAGCCCGGGCCAGCCCAATTTCACCAGCCTGACCAATGGTTTCGCCGGCAATGCGCGGGGCGCAGCGCCCGCCGTCAAGCTGGCCGGCAACAGCCAGGGCAATGGCAACGGCGCTCGCAAGGCAAAGGCCAAGGCCGAGGCCAAGGGCAGCGCCAAGGCGGCCTCTCGCGGCAGCAATGGCGTCGCCAACCGCGGTGGTCCGGCTAGGGCAGGCAATGCCGGCGGCACCGTGGCCGCGCTCGGCAGCGCACTCGACGCCGGCGCCGCAGCCGGCTACGGCCGCTCCAATGGGCGCGCCCTGGGCACGGCAACGGCCGCGGTTGCGGGCAGCAATCGTGCGGGCGGCCTGGGCAAAGGCAGCGCCAGCAGCAATGCCGGCGGCCTGGGCAATGCCAAGGCGACCAGCAGCAGCACCAGTGGCCTCGGCAACGGCAAAGCAGCCAGCAGCAATGCCGGCGGTCTGGGCAACGGCAGTGCCAGCAGCAATGCGGGCGGTCTGGGCAAAGGCAACGGCGGCGGCAACGGCAATGCCAACGCCGGTGCGGGCAACAACAACGCCGGCGGTAATGGCAAAGGCAACGCCGGCGGCAACGGCAATGCCAATGCCAACGCCGGTGCCGGTAACAACAATGCCGGCGGCAACGGCAATGGCAACGCTGGCGGCAACGGCAATGGCAACGCCGGCGGCAACGGTAAAGGAAAAGGCAAGAAGTCTTAGTAAACGTACGGCGGTGGCGTGCGCCTGGTGGGCCACGCCACCCATAACAACGCGCCGGCGTGGGAGTTGAGGGCTTGAACCTGCTGAGGCGAACTGTCCCGTTCGTCGTGATCTTCGGCGCTCTGGCGTCGGTCTATTGGGCCGGCATGCTGGAGCGCCTGGAGTACGGCCTGATGGACCTGCGGTTTCGCGTTCTGGCGCGTGAGGCAGGTCCGTCCCTGGTGGTCGTCGAGATCGACCAGCGCAGCCTGCGCGAACTGAACGTCTGGCCTTGGCCACGCCGTTACCATGCCCAGGTGATAGACCGGCTTATAGATGCCGGGGCGGCGCAGATCGCCTTCGATGTCGACTTCAGTTCGCATGCAACCCCGTTCGACGACCAGGCCCTGGAACTGGCCCTTCAGGGCGCCGGCGGGCGGGTCCTGCTGCCGGTGTTCAAGCAGCGCGTCAGCCTGTCGCAGGCCGACGCACCGCCGGTGCAGACGGCGCCGTTGCCGCGGTTCGCTCAGCATGCCCGGCTCGGCTCGGTCGTTGTCTGGCCCGAGAGCGACAGTCGGGTGCGCAGGATGGCGACCTCGGTAACGTGGGCCGACGGTACAATCGCCTCGATGGCGACCGTCCTGGCCGCGACAACGCGCCCGGTCGGCGCCGACTTCTATATCGACTACGGCATCCAGGCGGATACCCTGGCACGGATCTCCTACACGGACATCTATCACGGCAGGTTCCCGCCCGACTTCCTACAGGGCCGTCGCGTCATCGTCGGCGCAACGGCCGTCGAACTGGGCGATCAGCTGCCGGTACCGCTGCATCTGACCTTGGCCGGCCCCTACGTGATCGCCCTGGCGACGGAAACGCTGCTGCAGGGGCGGGCCCTGGTCCGCACGGCGACGGCGCCGACGCTGCTGATCACGTTCCTGATTGCGCTGGTGCTGGGCCCGCAGCTGCTGGCCAGGGCCTGGCCGATCGGTCTGCTGCTGGCGGCGGCAGCCAGCGCGCTGATCGCCGGAGGTGCGCTGGCGGTCCAGGCGGCCTGGCCCGTCAGCGTCGACACCGTGCCCTGGCTGCTGGCGCCCTGGCTCTGTTTCGCCTACGGCCTGGTGGCCCGGATCGAGCGCCAGGCGGTACGCATCTTCCGCCAGCGTATGGCGGTGCTGCATCGCAGCGCGACCATGCGCGAGATCGTCGACAGCAGCTTCGACGGCGTCCTGGCGGTCGATCACGCCGGCCTCATCAACGTGTTCAATCCGGCCGCCGAGGAAATGTTCGGCTATGCCGCCGAGGAGATGGTCGGCCGGCCGCCCGCGTCGCTGTTTCGCCTCGCCGCAGGGACCGACGAACAGGGGTTTGCTTTTGGCGACCTGCTGGATCCGGAGGCGACCTTGCCCGAGCAACTCGACGGGCAGGGGCTGCGCAAGGACGGCAGCGGCTTCGTGGTCGAGGTGGCGCTGCGGCGGACGGTGCTGCAGGCCAGCAACCGACGGTTCGAGCGCCGCGATGGCGGGCGGACGCTGACCGTCCTCACCGTGCGCGATATCACTGCCCGCCGGCGCCTGGAGGAAATGCAACAGGCGGCCAAGGAGGAAGCGCAGGCGGCGAACCGGGCCAAGTCCGAGTTCCTTGCCGCCGTCAGTCACGAGCTCAGGACGCCGCTCAACGCGGTGATCGGCTTCTCCGAGATGATCAAGGAGCAGATGCTGGGGCCGATCGACAACGAGCAGTATCTCTCCTATGCGGCCGACATCCACGGCAGCGGCGTACATCTGCGGGCGATCGTCGAGGACATCCTCGATATCTCCAAGATCGAGGCCGGCCGCCGCGACCTGCGCGAGGAGCGGATGTCGCTAGCGGAAAGCGCGGCCGCTGCCGTCCGTCTCGTCGGTGGCCGGCCGGATGCCCTGGGCATGGAGCTGCAGCTTCGGGTGCCCGACGAGCTGCCGCTTCTGCGCGGCGACCCCCAGGCCCTGAAGCAGATCCTGCTCAACCTGCTGACCAATGCCATCAAGTTCACGCCCAAGGGCGGCCAGGTGGCGGTGCTCGCCTCTTTGCGCGACGACGGCGGTCTCACGCTGGACGTCAGCGACAAGGGCATCGGCATGCCGGCCGAGGAAATTCCAAAAGTCGTGCAGCCGTTCTACCAGGTCGACAGCTCGCTCGCGCGCCAGTACGAGGGCACGGGTCTGGGCCTGTCCCTGGTGACCTCTCTCATGGAGCTGCACGGCGGCCGGCTGGTGATCACCAGCAGTGAAGGCGAGGGCACTACCATGAGCTGCCGGTTCCCGCCCGATCGCACTGTCGACATCGCCAGCGAAGCGAGTGCGGTTGCCGACCGGACGCTTGATCCCGAGCCGGTCTGACGGCGGGTCGCTGACTGCCCGCAGGCAGGAAAGAAAAAGGCCCGCGCCAACCGGCGCGGGCCCGTTCCGGAGTTTGTGCAGGTCGCCGGTCAGTCGACCAGGCGCAGGTTGGCGGCAGCGCTCTTGCCGTTGCGGCCGGGCTGCAGTTCGTACTCGACCCGCTGGCCCTCGTTCAGGCTGTACAGACCGGCGCGCTCGACGGCGCTGATGTGCACGAAAGCATCGGTCCCGCCCTCATCCGGGGTGATGAAGCCGTAGCCCTTGGTGGAGTTGAACCACTTAACGGTTCCCTTGTGCATGCGTAGGTGTCCTTCAAGTCGACATATGAGAAAACCACGGCACGTGCAGCGCCCATGCCGCGGGTCGTCAGTTCCGAACGAGGTTGGTGGGAGGTAGCGCGCCTGCGACCCTGGGTGGGAGCGGGAAACGTCCCGGCGTCGAAAACTGATATCTCAAGAGATGCCGGCAGCTCCCGCTGAATGCAAGAAAAAACGCGATGATTAGGGTTTTCTGATATGACGCGGGCTCAGAAGGAGTAGCCGATCGTCGCCAGCAGGCCGACCGCGGAGAACTTGTTGTAGAGCTCGGTGGTGTCGGTCACCCGTTCGGTCACCGAGGCTTCGAGCCCCAGGTCCCAGTTCTTCGAGGCCTGGTAGCGCACGCCCAGCCGGCCGTCGAACACCTGGTAGTCGTCCAGCGCGGTGCCGTCGAGCGAGGCGTAGGCGCTCCACTTGGCGTTGAACTGATAGGCCCCGGCACCGTACAGGTAAGGCAGGATGGCGTCGTCGTCGACGGTATGTTTCACACTGCCCGTCTCGGTCGCGACCTCCAGTACCGTCTTCTGATAGAGCAGGCCGGCGCCCAGCTCGGCGCTCCAGGGCCCGGAGCGCCAGATGTCGTAGTCGTACTGCAGGCGGCCGTCGTAGAGGCGGTAGGCGGCGACGGACTGCGTGTTGGCCGGGATCGTCACATTGCCGAATTGCCCGGATTCGCTGAGGCTGAACTCGTCGCGGTGCTCGTAGGGCAGGAACGAGATCGAAACGTCGTGGCCACCGTCGAGGAACACCTCGAAGGTGCCTATGGCGGTGGTCAGCGGCTCGTTCAGGCCGCGAAAGTTGCTCGCCGTCTGGTCCAGCTCGACGCCGCCGTTGTTGGGTGCGCGGGAGGTGTTCTCGCGCATGCTGGTCGGGCCGAACGCCAGCTCGTAGCGGAAGCGCGGGCGGAATTCGCTGAAAGACTTCTTCGCCGGATCCTCGGACGCCGTGGGGCCGGTCAAGACCGTCGCGCGGATGCCGCCGCCGCCATCGGTGGCGAACGGCTGGATCACGTAGCGGTCCTTGTAGGGCGTCGACCACAGCAGCGTCGAGAACACGCCGAAGCTGCCGCCCGCCAGCACGTCGTCGACGTAGTGGGCGTCGGCGTCGATCCGGCTGTAGCCGGTGACGAAGGCCAGGGCGTAGGCCGGCAGGCCGTAGACCGGGCCATAACGGGTATAGAGGAAGGAGGCGCCGGAGAAAGCGCCTGCAGTATGGCCTGACGGGAACGAATGCTCTCCTTTCCCCTTGGGCCGGAGCTTGCCGGCGACCAGCTTCAGGCCCTGGACGCCGATAATCTGCGTGCCCAGCGACAGGGTGTACTGGTAGCGGCCTTCCTTGTCGTCGGCGATGAAGGTGCCGGTGTAGGCCGCCGCCGGCAGCAGGTACTGCAGCCAGTCGCCGGCGCGTTCCAGATCGCTATTCGTGTCGTCGGCGCGCGCCGGCGCGGTCGTGAAGGCGAGCGCAGCGACGGCGGCGGTCACGCCGGTATGGCGGGCGACGACGGACAGCGAACGCCACATGCCCTCAGCCTCCCGTCACGTCGGTGCTGCCGGCCAGGGTGCCGTCGGGTCGGTACATCTTCATGCCGTCGCCCCACATCTTCGAAAACAGGCGGAAGCACTGCTCGCCGCCGCCGATGGCGGGCCAGGTGGCGCAGAAATCGCGGCCCTCGAACCGCCAGGGGCCGCTGTCGCTGTCGTCGCCGATGCGGATCGTCACGTTGCCGTCGGCACCGAAGGCGAGCGAACCGCTGCTGCCGTCGGACCAGGTCACCGGCCATTCGGACTGGGTAGCGATGGCCTTCTGCACTTCCTCGGCGGTGAGCTGGCGGGCGATCACCACGGTGCGCAGGCCCTGCTCGGAGTTCTCGAGCTGTTCGGAACTGCAGGCTGCAAGCAAAAGGCCGGCGGCAATCGTGACGATCGCCGAAGCACCTATGCGCCCGATCGAGCCCCCTTGACGTCCCGCCATCCGCGATCCCCATGGCCGTCGCGCCGTCCAGGGCGCGGCGCGCTGCGTTTTCTCGTTGCGAGATAAGGTTTTACGGGCCGCCCGATGGCTTGTCCAGAAATCGCATATGGCGGCGCGGTTTGCGTCTGCGGTCGTTGCACGACGGCCACTCAGCCGAACGGCGGGTTCCACAGCAGCTGTCCGAGCAGGATCACGCCGGCGGCGCCGACGATGATGCCGATCACCAGGCCAGGCCAGAAACGGCTGCGTTGCGGCTTGTCGGGTGGCTGGGTCATCGACACGTCCTGTTTGCGGCTTTGTCCGGGCGCGCGTCATGGCAGCATGGCATATTCGCGCGGTTCAGTCAGATCGGTGGGGACGGGAACGGGGCAATGCGGCGAATTCTGGCACTGGCGGCATGTTCGACGCTGGCGGCGGCGCTGCCGTCGTCCCTCGAGGCCGGCGATCCGGCATCGCCGGGCCTGGATCCCGACGGCTTGCGGCGCCTGGAAGCCCGTATCGACCAGGACGTGGCCGCCGGCCGCCTTCCGGGTGCCGTGGTGGCCATCGTCCGCCGGGACCGGCCGGTCTACCTGCAGGCGTTCGGCCGGCTGACCCCGGACGGGCCGGCGGCGATGCCGGAGGATGCGCTGTTCCGCATCTACTCCATGACCAAGCCGGTCACTTCCGTGGCGGTGATGCAGATGGTCGAGGCCGACCGCCTGCGACTCGATGATCCCTTGCACGCCCACTTGCCGGCGTTCCGCGACATGGTGGTGCGCCAGGACGGTGCCGACGTGCCGGCGGACCGGCCGATCACGGTGGCCGACCTGCTGCGCCACACCTCGGGGCTGGCATATGGCTTCTTCGGTTCCGGCGCGGTGCGCGAGCTTTATCGCCAGGCGCGGCTTAACGACTACGCCCGTTCGAACGCCGAGTTCGCCGAAACGATCGCCGGCCTGCCGCTCGAGCACCAGCCGGGCACCGTGTGGGAGTACAGCCACGCCACGGACGTGCTCGGCCGCCTGGTCGAGGTGGCGTCGGGCGAGCGTTTCGACCGTTACCTCAAGGCGCACATCTTCGATCCCCTGGGGATGACCGAAACCGCGTTCTTCGGCCCCTGGAACGATGCCGCCCGGCTCGCCCAACCGCCGTCGGCGACGCCGCTGCATGATGCCACGCGCGAGACCCGCCGGCTCAGTGGCGGTGGCGGCCTGATCTCCACCGCGCACGACTACCTGCGTTTTGCCCGCATGCTGGCCAACGGCGGCGCGCTCGACGGGGTCCGCGTCATCCGCGCCGATACCCTGGCTTCGATGCTGCAGGATCACGTGGCCGGCCTGCCGCGCGGGCAGTACGACGGGCCCGGTCCCGGCTACGGCTTCGGATACGGTTTCGCCGTACGTCAGCCTGGCGCGACAGCGGCCTATCCCGGCAACCCCGGCGACTACTGGTGGGGCGGCTATGCCGGGACCTACTTCTGGATCGATCCCGTGGCCGAGTTGATCGTCGTGCACATGATGCAGGCGCCGGCGTTGCGCCGGTCCTATCGACCGTTGCTGCGCCGGCTGGTGTACGACGCCCTGGTCGACTGAGGCGGCGGCGTCAGCCGACCTGCGGAGCGACGTCGGCCATGAAGCGGCGCATGCCGTCGAGGGTCTCGCCCAGTTCGGGCTTGCGGAAGTCGAAGATCACCTCGCCGACGCCCAGGGCGCGATAGGTCTCCAGGTCCTCGGCCACCTGGCCGGCCTCGCCGGTGAAGTAGAGCCGCTCGGCCCCGGCCGGCAGCTTGTCCGGGTCGTAGGAGGGCGCCTTCAGACAGACCGTCAACGCCGCGAAGTCGCGGCCCTCGGCCTCGGTCAGGCGTTTCAGCTCGTCCAGCAGCCCGGCGAACTCGTTCGGCGGCAAGGGTGTCGCCGCCGTCGCCCCGACCGGGTGCCAGCCGTCGCCGTACTTCGCCGTGCGCCTGAGCGCGGCCTTGCTGTGGCCGCCGATCCAGATCGGCGGATGCGGCTTCTGCACGGGATGCGGCACGCAGCGCAGCGGCGGGAACGAATAGAACTCGCCGTCATGCGCCACCGGATCCTCGGTCCAGCACTTCTTGAAGATCTCCAGGTACTCGTTGCTGGCCCGGCCGCGAGCCTCGAACGGCGGCGCGGCCAGGGCCTCGAACTCCTCGCGCAGCCAGCCGACGCCGACGCCCACGGTGACCCGGCCCTTGGACAGGACGTCGATGCTGGCCAGCATCTTCGCCGTGGTCAGCGGGTTGCGGTGCGGCAGGATCATCACGCTGGTGACCAGGCGCAGCCGGCTGGTGACGCCGGCGACGAAGGACATCAGCGCGAGCTGCTCGAGCGAGTCGCCGGCGCCGGGAAAGCCGCCGTCGACCGAGTAGGGATAGGCCGAGGTGAAGTCGACCGGAAAGACGATGTGATCGGCGATCACCACCGAACGAAAGCCCATCTCCTCGCCGGCCTGCACCAGCTCGGCCAGGGCGTCGGGCTCGCTCAGCGGGCCCCGTGTCGGCAGGTAGAAGCCATAGCGCATGTCGCTGTCCTCCCTGGCGACGATGCTACGCCCGGGCGTGTGCGTGGGTCGAGGGCGCGGCGACCTTGGCGTAACATGCCGTCATCAACCGCAGGGGAGGCCGCCATGACCTACCGCGCCATCAACCTCGTCGAAAAGTTGGGCCGGATCGACGAACAGTGGTCGCCCCGGGTGATCGCCGAGATGAACGACTACCAGTTCAAGCTGGTGAAGCTTCAGGGCGACTTCATCTGGCACGATCACCCGGAAACCGACGAGACCTTCATCGTCATCGCCGGCCGGGTGCGCATCGACTTCCGCGACGGCGCGGTCGAGCTCGGTCCGGGCGAGATGTTCGTGGTGCCGAAGGGCGTCGAGCACAAGCCCTACGCCGACACCGAGGCGCAGGTGATGCTGATCGAGCCGCGCGACATCGCCAACACCGGCCACGAAGGCGGCGCGCGGACGGCGGAGAACGACGTGTGGATTTGAGGGACCGGCGCAGGGCGAAGGGTGGTGGGCGCACCTGGACTCGAACCAGGGACCTCTGCGATGTGAACACAGCGCTCTAACCAGCTGAGCTATGCGCCCCACGACCGGGACCCGCTATAAGCCTGCGCCGCCGTGCCTGTCAAGCAAGGCCGGCCGTGTCCAGGCGACGGCTCAGGCCAGCCGGCTGAGCGCCGCCGGCAGCTCGCTGAATTGGTCGATCACGGCATCGGCGCCGAGCTCGGCCGCCGGCGTCTTGGTATAGCCGAAGCTGACCACCACCACCGGCACCCCGGCGTTGCGGGCGGCCTGGACGTCGTTGGCGCTGTCGCCGACCATCGCCGCCCGTTCCGGCCGGGCGCCGAGCAGGTCCAGGGTGGCCAGCAGGTGCTCGGGATCGGGCTTGCGCACCGACAGGCTGTCGCCGCCGAGCACGGCGTCGAACAGGTGGTCGAGCCCGAGCGCCTCGAACAGCTTCATCGACAGGCCGAACGGCTTGTTGGTGCACACGCCCAGCTTCAGGCCGGCGATGCGCATGGTCTCCAAGAGCTCGACCACGCCGTCGAAGGGGTGGCTCAGGTCGGCGACGTGCTCCCAGTAGTACTCGAGCAGTTCGGCGTGCCAGCGGTCCATCGTCGCCTTGTCCGGCGCCGGGCCCGTGGCGGCGAGACCGCGCTCAAGCAGGGCGCGGGCGCCGTCGCCGATCATCGGCCGCACGCCGTCCACGGGCACCGCCGGCCGGCCGGCCCGGGCCAGGGTGTGGTTGAGCGCGGCGGCGAGGTCCGGCGCGGTCTCGATCAGGGTGCCGTCGAGGTCGAACAGCACGGCATCGAAGCGCTTGCGGTAGGGCATGGCGGTGGAGACTAGTCCATTTCTGGCTTGTTGGAAGTACGGACGGTCACGGGCCTTCATCCTTCGAGACGGCCGCTGCGCGGCCTCCTCAGAGTACGGCCGAAAATGATCTCTTTGATTGCAGGCACTTACAGTGGGCTTCCACGTCCGCAGCAGCGCCGGGAGAGTGGGTGTCGGGCCGACAGTAGCCGGCCGCCTTCGGCACGC
>Ga0056121_1000196_pt1 | contig 22854 bp, 16 predicted proteins | sample WorMetHEROISLAND_FD_83872 | JGI IMG/M metagenome (GOLD analysis project Ga0056121, IMG submission 83872) | Marine gutless worms symbiont microbial communities from Max Planck institute for Marine Microbiology, Germany - Olavius sp. 1 HERON ISLAND ...
TGCCCTATGCCCTATGCCCTATGCCCTATGCCCTATGCCCTATGCCCTATGCCCTATGCCCTATGCATATAAGTATGGCCCCAGCTTGCGAGATTCACCGAACCTATATTGTAAAGATGAACATCCGGAATAACTCCTCATGTCTAAAATAAGAATCCTGCCTGAAAACCTGTCCAACAAGATCGCCGCCGGCGAAGTGGTGGAACGGCCGGCGTCGGTGGTGAAAGAATTGGTGGAAAATGCCCTGGATGCGAAGAGCGACCGGATTACGGTAGAGGTGAAAGGCGGCGGACGCTCCTTGATCCGAGTGGCGGATAACGGTGAGGGCATGAACCGCGATGATGCGTTGCTTTCCCTTGAGCGGTATGCAACGAGCAAGATCTTCACCGACCAGGATCTATTCGCAATCAAGACATTGGGCTTTCGGGGTGAAGCCCTGCCTAGCATCGCGGCGGTCTCCAAATTCGAGATGATCACCCGACAGGCCTCTGCGGACACCGGTTCCCGGATATTTGTTGATGGCGGCAAGATACGGGTTGTCGAGGAGGTGGGGGCACCGCCGGGGACCATGATAACGGTCAAACAGATCTTTTTCAACACTCCCGCACGGCGCAAATTCCTAAAGACGGTACCCACTGAAATGGGGCACGTTGCGGATACGCTGGCGCGCATTGCCATGGGGCGGCCCGACGTCCGATTCCGATTGCTGCATAACGGCAAAGCCGTCAAAGAGTGGTCGGCCTCTTCTGATCCAGCCCTGCGGGTCGCCGATGTTCTCGGTACCAGCATCGGTGAAAACTTACTGTCTGTAGACGGTGCCGGCCCCGAAGTCAAGGTCACTGGCTGGATTCTTTCCGGACGCAACACGCGGAGCACTTCCCAGGCGATCTATATCTACGTCAATAACCGGTTTGTAAAAGACCGGGTGATTCGGCATGCGGTGATGGCCGGTTTCTCCGGTCGGTTGATGAAAGGCCGATTCCCGGTGGCAGCCCTGTTTGTAAAAGTGCCGCCGGACCAGGTGGACGTAAACGTCCATCCCACCAAGCATGAGGTACGGTTTTCAAATCAAAAGGGTGTGCATGCTGCCATCGAGAGAGCCGTAGCCGCGGCCTTGCAGGCATCGGACCGATCCGGTTGGGAATACACACCGGCGTCCAAACCGACCACTGGTGGTGAAGAAAAATTTCATTCTGGAGATACGCGTACGTTTGAACCCCAAATGTCCGTAGCCGAACAGCCGTCAAATTTCAAAAATACCGGTTTCACACGACTGCAGCCTGGTTCTCCAGCCTCAATTGGACCAGAAGCGAGACCTACAGCAAGTGTTGCCGGGACAGATAGTCTTCCGTTAAAGGATTACGAGCCTGAAGATCCAACCGGAGATAATCGAGCACTTCAAAAACCGGACCAGCTATGGGAGTCACACCCTTTTTCCAAACTTAAAATTATTGGGCAATTCTATGACACCTATATCGTGTGCGAATCCGCCCGGGGCCTTGTATTGATTGACCAGCATGCCGCTCACGAGCGAGTGGCCTACGAAGTGTTAAAGAAGACTGCGGCCAGTAAAGAGGCGCCGGCTCAAAGGCTTTTGATGCCGGAAACCCTCGAACTGGGTTACCGGGAGGCGGCTGCTCTGGATAAATTGATATCTGCACTGGCGCGTGTTGGATTTGAGATCGAGCCGTTTGGCACCAATGCCTATGTGATCAGTTCTGTACCGGCATTATTGGCTCAAGCCGAAGCTGCTCCCCTGGTCCGCGAAATCCTCGAAAAATATGTGGAGGTCGGTATTCCCGATGATCCTGGCCGGATCCTCGACCCCAGTATTGAACTCATGGCCTGCCACAGTGTCATTCGCGCCAACCAGGCGTTGACCTTGGAACAGTCGAAGGCTCTATTGCGGCAGCTTGACGCGTGTGAAAACCCATCGCATTGCCCCCACGGCCGTCCCACCTGGATTTCATGGTCTGTGAAAGAATTAGAAAAGTTGTTTAAACGGATTGTTTGATCCGACTAAAAAACGGAATGCATAGAGCATGGTCCTTGGAGCATAGCGCAAAAGCAAAATTGATAATCATGACCAATCTTCCTTGACTGTCCGGAACTTGTAAGGTTTTTTGCCCTACGCCCTACGCCCTACGCCCTACGCCCTACGCCCTACGCCCTACGCCCTACGCCCTACACCCTACGCCCCAAGCTCCCTGCAAACAAAAAGCCCCGAGCCATTTAGGTTCGGGGCTTTTTGTTTATTGCTTTTTGCTCTTGCGTGGCGTCTAGAACGTGATGGTCAGAGCATGAAACAGGGTGTACATGTTGTCTATTTTGGCGGTGGCGACGCCCTTCTTGAAAAAATCCCCTGCCACGAGGTACCCGCCCATGATCTTGTACTCCAGGTTTTCCATGGGCGTCCACTTGAGCGATAAGTCATATTCACTGCCGACATCATCATCCCAATCGGTCGTGTAGTTGGCATCAGTGGCAGTGTTATAAGTGTTTGTTCCCGGCGGTTTGTCGGCCTTGGCGTTGATATAGGCCACATCCAGACTGAGATTTTCCAGGATGTTCCACCCCAGACCAAAGTACAGCAACTTGCCGCCGGACAGGGACAAAATGCCCGTACCCGGGGTAAGCGATCGGGGATCAGCCGCGAAGTTGCCCACGCCGCCTAGTGTGGCTTCGTGTCCAAGTTCATGGGTGGTACCGGTGAGAATGAGGGCAATGTCCAGATCCTGGTTCCTCTCGATGTAACCGAGGGATTCGATCTTATCGTCATCCGTGTTGTTGTCACCCGACATGAACCAGTAACCACCACGAATTGCTGTTGGCCCGAATTTGAACTTACCTTCCACATGATACATTAAGGCCTGCGCATCCATAGAATTATTTCTAATAATATTTGAGTGGTTAGGATCTTCATAATCGAGATCGCCCCAGGCGTAGATCAGTTCACCAAAATAGCTAAAAGGACCAAAATTGCCGGAGACGTAAGGATCAATGATGAAGACTTTTGCCTCGCTCATCGGGGTGCCCGCCAGTAAGGTTTTACCAGCCAATGTTGCCTTACCTTCTGCGTCGATGGCTTGTTGTTCCAGGTTATAGAGCCCTGGTCCGGCACACGCAGTACCACCGAAGGTATTTGTCGCGTCAAATCTATTGGTTTGAGCAAAGGCACTACCACCCAAGGAGGGCGTAGCTGATACGGTAGCATAGGTCCCGTCAAACGTCCCTCTGGCTGTGGTTGCAGCCGATAATAATGATTGATAATTGTTGAAATTGTATTTAGCCTTGAAGAAATCCTTCGGAGCAGGAATTTCACGGAAGTCATAATGTGTGAAGAGCAGGCCGGCCTGGAAGGTTTCCCCTTTGTGCTGGATAAAGGCGGTGTACTTGTCGTTGTCATTGTCCGATTTTGTACTGGAGCCGTTGGAATCATTCTCATTAAATTTTTCCCAATAGCCCCCGCCAGACCACTTATCTACCGGGATATACCATAAAAGGCGGTCCTTACCAATCCGGTTGCTGTCCCCCATACCAGAGGGCCCCCATTGAGACCCGATCATCCGGCCACCGATAAAGGCGCCATACGGGGTTTTGACGATGGCATAGGCAATGTCAAAGTCGAAATTTTTATAGTCCTGGTAGTTTGGTAGAGTGTTGTTTTCATTCTGAGAGCCCAACCTGCGATTGTCCAAAGCATCGAAGCGGGTAACGAATGAAATGTTGTCATTGACCTTGAACGTGGTCTTGATGCGGGTCCGGGAGTCAAACCAGTCCTGAGACGCGGACTTTGGATCGGTAATGGCGAGGTTGTCGTGGTTCACCCCCCTCAGGCGGAACTCGCCCGAGAAGTCGACATCCAACGCCATGACCGGAGCCGCGCAGAGCAAGGCCAGGCCAATGACCATGGTTGCTAGTAAGCATTTCTTCATCTGTTTTCCTCCTTGAATAATTACAAACTACTATAGGATACTTCTTTTTTCCCCAACAAATCTTCTCTGGTATCACCTCCCCCCGGTGGTCTATCCGCATGCGCGGTTTGAAGATTTACCCCAATGCTACTTAAAGTCACCCCCTCACTGCTTGCCGCGGCAAACGGCTCAGGGTCCATTGTAATCCCTTCCTTGTTCTGTCCCGGCGTCGCTTATTTCCCGCCTGGATTTGAAACCATTGCGCGTTTTTTTGTTTTTATATTAGAGTGATCTTTTAACCAGGGTATGCTCAGTACGACTATAGACCAGTCGTGCACAAAGATTCAACACCTTTCATCACTCAATGCTCTGCGAACTAATTAATTCTTGCCGGTTATCTGCGTATCATTCCACTTAATCGTCAAGTAAGATCGTGCTTTGTCGAAGTCCAGTAAGTCGCCCGATCCCACAACGGCAAAAACCACGTCCCGGGCCCCATCCCCATCCATGTCAGCCACGGTCACATCACTGACGTAACCGGCGGCCGTTTCGGCCGTCCACTTTTCCTTCAGGGCGACCACGTCCCAGGAGAGACAGGCCACTGTTCCGCTTTTATAGAGCTTGACCCGCTCGACCAGGTTGCGGGCCGAGTCTCTGTTTTTTACAACAATGGTCTCCAGCTTGTCGTCCCCATCCAGATCCTCAAGGTGCACGCGCTGGGGAAGGTAGTAACGGCCTACCTCCGAGATGTCCGCACCGGTCTTGAATTCGATGTACATGGCATTGCCGCCAAATCGTTCCGCACTGGTCCATTCCTTGCGGCCGCTGCGGTCCAGCACCCTCAAACGGTAGTTATCCATGAGCATGACCACCTGGTCCTGGCCTTTCCCGCGAATATCACCCCAGGAGAAGCCATATACTTTCATGTTTTTGGGCAGTTCCTGCCGTTGACCAGGTACCAGTTTGTTGCCTTGCCAGGTAAGTGTGTAAATGCCCGCTAGGAAAAGTTCGGTCGGTTCATTTAATGAGGCAAAGTTGCCTCCGCGCGCAACTGTGCTACGTTTTTGGCCCAGCAGGAGATCGCCTTGACCGGGGATGCGGACTGCTCTGAAATACCAGTTCTGATTATCGGCGATTTTCACCAGGGTTCCATTTGCCCACTCCAGGACATACGACCGCAGTTCACCGTCTACCAGCCGGCCGGTAACATAAATTTCCGGTCGGCCATTTTTATTTAAATCGAGCACATCAACGCCCATCAAGACAATATGCCGGGGGCCTTTTTTCTCAGCCACAGTGACCAGGCGGTCTTTTTCATAGCGGCGGACCAGGACATCACGTTTGGTGGCCATCACCACTTCGATTTTACCATCTTGATCGATATCGCCGGCGGCCAGCGAAACCACACCTTTACCGAAACGCTCGCTTTTCCATTCCGGAGGACGCTCGGGTTTACTTTCAGTTGGCGCAGCAACTACTGTTGGCGCGGCCGGTGTTTCCGGTTTGGGGGTGGCGGGGACCACGACAGGAACCGGGGCTGGAGCCGCTGGAACAGCGGACGTCAAAGGCGCGCCACTTCCCAAGAGAAGCGGCTTGGCTTGGACGGCAAACTGGTCGATATGGGAGATGACAGCGCCCTTTTTATTGCCGGCCTGGCTAAATGCGATGGCAGTGGTTTCGTTTTCAACATCCAGGAGCTGCAGGTCGGTGCTGACGCTTTTGCCGAATACGGTGATGCTGCCATAGATTACAAAATCGGCATTGGCATCGGCCGCGAGTTTCAAGGCTACTGCCTGGTTGGGAGCCGTTTTTTCACCGGTGAGGGTCGTGATCCGGTCTTGTTGGTAAAGGCGGGAGGAGAGCATGGACACCATGCCCCGGTTGAGATAGCTGAGGTCTTTTTCGGCGTTTATGGTGAAAGGCAGAATCAGGACCTGTTTCAGGTCGGTTGCCATTGCGGATGAAGAGGAAGAAATATTGCTGATTGTAAATATAAAGCAGAGTAACAGTAGGTTGAGCTTAGTGCGCATCTGGATTCGTCGTTCCCGGTTTTAAATAGATTTAGAAAATGATTGGCATTCAGAGCCTGGATTATCGCGTAACCATAGCACGATTGACTGAATTTTTAAAGGGCAATCTTAACGTTCAGGTGAATCTCGAAAATCGGATTTGGGAGGCTGGTCCTGCAAGTCAGGTCGAGAAAAATGGAGGTCGCCGCCGACAGGTGCGATCTTCTCATTTTTGGGTCTACGAACAAATACAATTGAGCCTCAATTTACAATGTCCCCCATACCGGTCTTGTCGTGAACGCCTATGTAATAAGGTATAGCTTGAATTGGAAATCGGCAAACAAACAGGTGTGAATACATAAACTGGCCCTTTTCGGTCAGGCTAAGCTGAATGTACGCCTCAGAATCTCGATTCTTTGCCCGCTACATCAATTCCCCTTTTATTTCCACCCAGGCTATGGTTATATTCCTGTTTCATCACTTCATGGAGATGTGCCAAAAATATGCAAAATTATCAAGGAGTCACGCAGGGGATAAATACTAGAAAAACCTTGACTTTTAAAAGGCGGGTTGGTAAAAGATTGTCGTTATTATGCATAATTGTATGACTTTGGCTGCTTGGGCCTCATAGGAACGAGGCCCGCGATGCCACGAAAGGAGGTGATTCGGGGCCGGCAGCAACCGGTCAATAAAAGCATTATCAGGTTAAATTAGTTCTATCGTCATGACGAAGTTAATCCATTAAGGAGGAATTAAAAGATGAAGAAATTATTTGTATGCGCCCTGGCAGTAGCCATGGTTTTCGCGTTTACCGCACCACTGATGGCTGCTGACTGGAACTTCTACGGCAGTGCTCGTTTTCGCACCTTTTCCGACGACGTTGATCCCCAGGTCGCTGGTACCGAGTCTGACACTGATACTGTCTGGAACCTGCAGGCCAATGCCCGTATTGGTGCAACCGTTTCCGCCGGTGATGTAGGCGGTGGTTTCGAATACGGTTCCGGTCCCAACCTTCGTAAACTTTATGGTACCTGGAACTTCGGTGCCGGCACCCTGATGATCGGCCAGAACTACACCCCGATCGCAGAGTTCTACTCCAACCAGGTTTGGGGTCAAGACGAAGACCTGTTGAGCAATGGTATGGCGTATCACGGACGTCGCGGTCAGATCCGGTTGACTTTCGGCGGTTTCAACGTTGCTTTTGTAACCCCGAATGCCGTTGCCAAGGCGATTGTTGGCACGACCGCTACCGGCGATGTTGATACTACCCTGCCGCAGATCGTAGCTTCCTACAAGTTCGCTACCGATATGTTCAGTGTAAAACCGTACATAGGATATCAGTCCTATGACACCACCACAGGCTTCACTACCGCTACCCAGCAGGAATCCGTTGATTCTCTGGTTTATGGTATCGGTGGTAAGGTTAACTTTGGTCCGGCCTACGTGGCTGCCAACGTCTTTGCCGGCTCCAACGTTGGCGACATGGGGATTGCTCTTGCCGATGCCGCTGCCGGTAAAGCCCAGGTGATTCAGACTACTGGTAAGATCGAAGACGCCGAAACTCTGGCCTATGCCGCTGTAGTTGGTTTCAAAGCCAGCGATATGTTCATCATCGAAGGTGGTTATGGTGCTGCAAATTCTGAGTACACCATTCCGGGCGCGGCCAAAACCGAAGACACCAGCTACTCTTACTACATCAACTGCACCATCAACATGGCTCCGGGCGTGTTCGTCGTTCCCGAGTTTGGTAAATACAGCCTTGATGAAGTCAAGACAGGCAGCGTCGTTACGAAACAGCCTGAAACGACTTACTTTGGTGCCAAATGGCAGATCAACTTCTAAGTCGCTGACTTAGTAGTCATGTCATAATAAAAAACCCGGGGCAACCTGCCCCGGGTTTTTCATTTTCGTGATCGGTCTTAAGTTTTATGTGTTATGAAAAACCGCCCAAGCGGCCTGCTGAGACACCTTCCTCATTACAGCAATATCGTCTAATAAAGAGTATGGCCGATATCGAGCGTGTTCGCTCGGCTTGACTCCCAGCTTGGATCTGATTGTATCTGGAGGTGGGAAGGCTAATTTACAGATACTGGCAGTGGCATTTGGGATATCGCCAGGACTTCGCGGGAGGAAATCAGTAAATTCATCGGGGAATCACTGCCGTCATGCCGGACCTGAACCGGTATCCAGTGGTATTTTATCAACGAGAATCGGAGCCAGGCTTTCGCCGGGATGAAGCGTATTCATCACGAAAACTTCCCGACTCCTGATCTGTTTGTCTGCTGGGTTTCTGACTTATGTACAGAAATCTCAAGATGCCCACATGCTGGTAGAACCGATTAAAACCTAACGCTTAAAACATAAAATCCACTTTATTTTTTCCGTTCTTTTATCAGTTTCGAATATTCTTCGGTCTTTCTTATGCTCTCAAGATCAGGATCGGATGTGATCCGCTCCCAGTTCGCATAACCCCGTGCGATTGCCTTTATCAACCAATCGACGGCTTCTGCAGTTCGACCCTGCTTTGCGGACCAGCGTGCCAGGTTGTAATAGGGCAATGAAAATGAGGGGTCCTGGGCCAGGTGTTTTTTAAAAACGCCCTCAGCGGCCTGGTACTGGTTCCGGGCCAGATAGAGATTGCCCAGACTGTTTAACAGGGCATCAGAAGTCGGGTCCAAATTCAATGCTTGATTTAAGGTGTCCGTAGCTGCATCAAGGTTACCTATTGATTGATACAGGTTTGCCAGGTCAGCTAGAATGCGGGTGTTCCGTGGATCGGCCTTATTGGCTTTTAGCAGTTCGGCGATGTTATGTTCTACCTGTCGATACAGGTCCAAGGCCCGCTGATAGTTTACCCGTGTGCTTTTATTTTCCGGCTCGAGATCAATCGCTTTCTTGAGGTGTATAAAGCCCAGCTGAAAATTTTCCTGTTGCACCAGGCTGATGCCAAGATTGGTGTGGGCCTGGGCAATGTTCGGATCCAGCTTCAAAGCGGTTTCAAGATGTAAAGTGGCCTTATCGACATATCCGAGTGTAAGATATACCGCTCCAAGGTTGGCGTATGTCTCCGCGTAATCTTTCTCAAGGGTAGCAGCGTACTTGAACTTCTCCAGGGCCCTTGAAAGCTCACCCCTGGAGATATGGATCAGCCCCTGATGATTTAGGGCGGTTACATTCCGCGAGTCGATTTGAAGGACTGACTCGAATAGGCCGGCCGCTTCATCCAACCTGTCCAGGTCCAGATAAGCAGTGCCCAGGTTGTTGAGGGCCATCGTGTAATCCGGGGCTATTCCCAGGGCCTTTCGGAGGTAGCCAATCGCCTGGGACGCCTGCCCCTGGGCTATCAGCGCGGAGCCCAGGTTCGTTAGCGCTTCAACTTGATTTGGATTGCCTTTTAAGGCGGTTTCGAAATAGCGTACCGCCTCTTCAAGCCGATATTGCTTTCTGAAAATAGCCCCCAGGTTGTTCAAAATTTTAGCATGGTAGGGCTCAAAATTTAAGGCTGTCTCATAAATTGCAATAGCTTCATCAACCCTGTTATGATCTTCGAGAGCCATACCAAGGTTGGCGTAAGGCCTTGCTTTGGAGGGAGATTTTCTTATAACGTCCTGCCAGAGGATGATCGGATTCTCCCAGACTTGATTGCGTTGATAAGTCCAAACACTGTTGAGTGCCACTGCCAGCGCCACCAGAATGACTTTAGGCCATAAAGGTTTAACATAACGGTCAACCAGCAGCACCATCAGCAGGGCCAGCCCCATGAACGGCAGGTAGGTGCGGTGTTCGAAAATGATGGCCAGCGGAATAATGGTGGATTCTATGGCAAGGTTTAAAAAGAACCAGAAAATGCAAAAAGAGATGAGCCGGTGCCTGCGGGCCGCCCAGATGGCGATGCCCAACAGACCACAGATAAACAGAGCCGATAGCAACGTTGTTGGTGGGTCGATCAGGGTCTGGGATAAAAGAAAGTCATGGTCGAGATTCAGGCGGGAAGGATGGGGATAAAAGAAAAGGCTCAGGTAATACACCACAACCCTGAACTGGGTCAGTGCCCGTTCGGACAAGGTAAACCGGGCTTCGGAGAAATCCTGCAGGGAACTCAATTTGCCGAGAGGATCAAAGCCGGTATAAACGAAGGCAAGGGCGCCGAACAGCACCATGCCGCCAATTAGGTACTTCAGATTGCGTTTCAACCACAACCGGCTTAGATCCTGGAAGAAATACCACTCGTAAAGCAGTATGGCGAAAGGCAAGCTGGCGGCGGTCTCCTTGCAACCCAGGGCCAGGGCCCATGCACCAAGGGCCAGGCTGAACCAGACCGCCGCTTGTCGGCGGGCACGTGTCTGACGCCCTTTTAAATAGAAGATAAAGACCAGCAGGCTGAACAAGGCGGCCAGGCTGTTCATTCGCTGGACAATATAGGTGACGGATTGGGTATTGACCGGGTGGGCCGTCCAGATGCAGGCGACCAGAAAGGCCAGCAGGGGGCCGGGTGCTGTCAAACCCCACGGAGATTGGTTTTGCAGCCGGGTGCTGATTGATAAAGTGTAATTGGTAAAAATAAAAAGTAGGATACCGGTGAGTGCATGAATGCCGATGTTGACCAGGTGGTAACCGATTGGATTGTACCCGTCCCAAAAATAGTTCAGCGCGAAGCTGATGATGGGGATCGGTCTACTGGCTCTACCCTGAATACTGCTTAACAGCGAGTCGGCCGAAACATCTGAGATTCGAATGTGGGGATTGCCGGTAATCGCGCTGAGGTCGTCCAGGACAAACGGGCTCTGGAGCGTATTACTATAAATCAAGGTGGTCAGAACCACTGGCGCCAACAGGCATAAAAGCTTAAAGACGATGCTCAAAGTAAAATGCTGCTTTGTGTTCGTGGCCGCCGTCGTCCTTTCCGGTTGCAGATTTTGATCTTTTTTCTTTTGATCTGTACTCATCGTTTTCCCTGAACGGAAGGTATTGCAAGGCATGGTCAATTCCCGATTTGAGATAAGCAACCGTACCGAATCAGGTATGCATTACCCCTCAGATGACCTCCAGGAGAATCAAGGTTCGCGAATCCGACAGTGCTTTCAACCGCATTTTACCCAGTTTATCCAGCAGTTCGCAATTGTGCATAAATGTTAGTGGATAATTGCGTCCCATAAAATTTTCGTTTTTAGAAACATATTTTGTATTGATCAGAACCAAGTCGATATCATACCTTTTCAGCAGGTCATATTGGTCAAAGGGGGTCTGCTCCGCAAACAGGTCTACCGGAATGTGTTTGAGGTTGAGATAGGGCCAGATGACCGGCTTGCCGGTCATCACCAGGTAATCGAACGCTTCGATGACCAGCGTCCTTTTACCGGTTGGAAACTCTTTCTTGATGAGGGCCGCCATTTTGCGCACTTCCAGGGGGGCATTGAACGCCTGCCGATAATCAGGCCGATTGTAAATCGCGACGCAGGCCCAGACTAGCAAAACAGCGATGATGGCCCGCTGTGCGGTTTTGTTCGTAAAGACCTGCTGGATGGTATAGCCGGCCAAGAAGGCGATAATGGGCAAAAGTACGATGGTATGCCGACTATTGGTAATGTGCCAGACGATCATGGCACCGGCTAAATAAAGCGTTAGCAGGAAGATATAGTTGTGCGGGAAATCGCGGCCCCGGGTGAGGATAAAGTGATAAAGCGGCAGTAAAAAGGCGATACAGATCAAGGGGCCATTGCCGTCATAGAAAAGCAGTATGAATTCCTTTGGTGAAAAGGAGTGGGTACGAAAAGATGTAACCGCAGAGGCCGCCCATTCCGGCCTCTCGCCCAGGAAGTACCGGAGAAAGATCATAACGCCTATATCATTAAAAGCCGCCCAGATGGCATAAGGCAGGTATACCCCCAGGGCAGCACCAATAGTACACAGCACAATTTTCATTTCGCCGCGACGTCTAAAAAAGGACCACACGAGAATCATACCGTAGAAACTCAGGACCACCAGTCCGGTCTGTTTACTCAGCATCAAAAGGCCTGTGGCTATCCCGGCAACGAGGGCATAGGCTTTGCGGCCGGTTTTCATGGCGATAAGCCACGGGAAAAAGGAGGCAAACATCAACACCATCGAGAGCATTTCAGTCATGAACCGCACGGAATTGATAGCGACAACGGGTGCCAGGCTGACCAGCAACGTAGCTGTCAGCGCGACCCGGCTATCATAGTGCCACCTGATGAGAAGGTAGGCGCCCACAATAAATAATACCAGCAACGCCAAATTGGTGTACTTGAATGCCGCGGTACCAGCCAGGAACATGATCAGGGCATTGAGAATATGAAAGAGTGGCGGATATGAATATTCATATCCGCCGTAGACGTCATCCGAGAGTTGGGTCGGTATGGTTCCGGCTGCGTGGATGTTGCCGCTGATATATGCGTGCACGTTTTCATCCGCCCAGAAATGGACATCATCAAGAGACAGGTAAAGCATGAGCCCATAATACAGGAAAACGACTGCGGTCAGGCCGATAAGCACCGCCTCAATGGGAATGCGAACTTCTGCCGCGGGTGCGGGTTGAGCTGATGTCGTTCGGTGATGCGCGGTCTTTGCAGATTTTTTAATCTTTTTCCGGGCCATTGTAGCCTCTCTTCAGCGCCGCCAGCGGCGGTGGGTCCATATACCAGAAAAGCGAGCCCATTGCCATAATGGCCAACCGCAGCCCCAGCAGGGCAATGGAAAGCGAGACCGCTTCTTCCGGTGATCGCCCGAACCAGGTAAATACAGAGATTAGAGCCACGTCCCGGGTACCGATGCCCAGAAATGAGATGGGAATGGCGGTGATTAGTGACGTTAGCGCCATGATCAGGATGACCTGGGCAAAGCTCAATGCCGTTCCCAACCCTAGATTTAAAAGATGTACGGCCAGAAAATAGACCAGCAAGCCAAAGATGGAAAGCAGATACGCCCGAAAATCGAGTGACAGGATGATCTGCTGGAAACTTTCCTCAAAGCGCCAGTTGCGGGTTAGCATTTTCGCCTTCAGCGCCCCGGGGATGATGCGGGGGAACAGGCGGACGCTGATAGACCGCAGGGGCCTATAGATGACGAGCGTCACCATCAGCATCACAGCCAGGCCGCGATCGGGGTCTATCCCTAATAGGAAAACAAGCCCGGAAGATATGCCGAATATAAGGGGTAGTAAATAATCAAAGGCTTTGTCGGTGACGACGGATTGAGCGGCGTCCAAAAGCCGGTAGCCGTCCCGGCGCAGATAAAAAACCTTGATAATAGAACCGGCGGCGGACACAACCCCGATAGCCACCAGTTCGACAACGTTGTATTTAAAGCAAGTCCAGAATGTATAGTCGATTGTGTGAATGGCCAGAATTTTTTGCCAGCGGATGCTACGCACGGCGATAATGACGGGCACCGTGGCCAGGCTGAGCGCCAGAAAGTCGTATCGAGAGAGGCTCAAGATTTTTTGCAGTTCCTTTAAATCAATAAAGAAGAAAAGTATAACTCCAAAAATCGCTGGGCCCAGCAGGCGAATGACAAATTTCGTGTTCATTTTTTCGACGCCGGTTTTTTCCCCAATACAAAATAATTCAGGGTGTAGTTACGGGTTTTATCCAGAAAATCGATGTTGTTGAGAACTGCCGGCAACAGTACCACGAACAACAGGTAACCCAGCAACTCCAGCGGAAAAAGCAATAGCCGCAGCCACTTTTTCTTTATTTCCCAGAAAACTGTTTTGGGGAGCATGGTCAGGCAGTTGGACAGGTAACCGAAATAACCGCAAGATGGAGTAATGGTTACGATATTAAATCCGGACTTTTCAAGTAAATAGCGCAAGCCGTAGTGAGTGTAACGGAAATAGTCGAAAGGGGCCTGGTGAACCCCCCAGCCCTGCGGCGCGGTCAGGCACAGGCGCCCACCTGGTTTTATAACCCGGAACATTTCATCCAAAACCCGTTGGGGTTCCGATACATGCTCTAAAACCTGGGTACACAGCACAAGATCAAACTGGTCCGACTGGAAGGGGATATTTTCCAGGCCGGCTATAGCGTCCAGGTTGGTATAATTCCAGGTGTTGTCTCCAATGGCGGCATCGATGGCTACTTAGTACTGGTTTTCAGTGTACTGCCGGTAGCGGCACTCTCCGGCACCGGCATCCAGAACACGCTCGGCAGCGCGGGTCTGTTCCAGGGCTGTCCGGACAAAGGCCTCGATCCGGGTGGTTTCGGGATCTATGAGTTTTTTAAGATAGTCCGGAACCAGGTTGCGGTAAATATCGATAATCCGGGTCATTTGTTCAATTCCTGTCGGATTTTTGATAAATAGCCCGCAGCACAGCACCGCGTCCCAGCAGCGTTTCAATTCCTACCCACGGCAGGGCCAAAAATTGCATCATCAGGTAAATCAAGATCATTGGTTTTGACCAGGTCTGCCGTAGCCTGACCGGTTGCAGTTCCGGTCTGATACTGGCAGCATAGCCAGCGGCCGATGTGCGCGGTGAAAACGTCGAAGACCATAGCCTTTTCATCGCATAGCGCCGCATAATTCCATCAAGGCCGGCCTGGGAATAGTGGTAAAGGTGCTGCGGTATAGCCAGATGATACCATCTGGCTCTGAATAATTGCAACTGAGCGCTTTCCCAGTTGGGGACTTCGACAAAAATAAGGCCATCTGTTTTCAATAGCCGCGTCGCTGATTCGATAATCGGTAGGGGGGCCCGAAGGTGCTCTAGTACATTGTTGAAGATAATGGCGTCATATTTTCGTTGGAAATCGATTTCGGAAAGGTCGCCGCAATGCCCTTTTATGCCATGTTGTGTTTCTATTTCCGCTAATAGTTCGGCATCGATATCGTTTACTTCGACTTTAAATCCGCAGCTTTTCAAATAGACGGCCAATTGGCCGGAGCCGCAACCTACATCCAGGACGCTCATCCCGGTGGTCAATTTTCGTATAAGTGGGCGAATCATCATACCCAACCGGTAGGCATTGAAGGTCTGTATACTCCGCGCCAGGAGCCCTCTTTTCGCCAGGGTTGATTCACGAGCCCAGTAATCTCCGGAATAGATCTTGTATAGCAGTTTGTCGGATGGGAAAGGGTGGGTAAAACCGATCCGGCAAACATCACAGGCATGTACGGAAAAACGGTTCCCGTAGATGGTATCGGGCATATCGAATGTCAACCGGCCGTCCCGGTTACATAGTGGGCATTGACTTGCCTGGTCGTGTGTATTGGGTGTTTTCTGCATACTCGGCTTCATATCCAGAGCGTTATTTCCCTGCCTGCCGGAGCAACGCCTTAATCGTCACCAATGAGGATTGTCGAGTCTTTATAAAAAAAAGGCTGATGTTGGTAAACAGCGACACGAGTATCACGCTGGCCGAAAATATACTGAAAGGCAGAAACATCAGAACTTTTTGTGGCCCGGGTAAATTGAGTTGAGAGATTTTAAAGCCGCTGCCCATGGCCATCAGTGGAAAAAACAATAAAAAATCAATTAAGCGCATATTCTTCATAAAGGCGTACGCCCGGTTTAGCATAGCCCGGGCGGCCTTGCGTAAACCAGCTTGGTCGGGTTTGAAATCGGAGCCGTGCAAGTGAAATACAATGGCATCCCGAACAGCACCGACCCGTTTACCGAGGTTCATTATGCGCAGCGACAGGTCTGTATCCTCGGCATACATCCTGATCTGCTCGTCAAACAGGTATCCCAACTGATCTACAATGCCGCGCCGAATGATAAAGGCGCAGCCGGAAACCAGGCGTGTATCCGTATACGCAATCTTCGTGCGGTGATAGCGCCCATACCCAAAAGATGACAGGTCGCAATAGGTTAGCGTATCAACCGGAGAAATCAGATCGATACGCCCAGCATCGGCCGGATCAGTGGGGATGATGTTAGCCGCACAGGCAGCCAGATGTTCATCAGATTGCATCCGATCGACGAGCCCGACGAGCCAGTCGCGATGGCATAATGTATCCTGATTGAGAAAGACGATCAGGTCGTGGCGGGCGCGCTCATAGCCGATATTATTACCAGCACTGTAGCCCAGGTTTTGATTAAGTGCGAGGCATTCTACATCTGGAAAGTTGTGTTTGATGTGACCTGCTGTTCCATCCGAGGACCCATTGTCCACCACAATAATTTCCATCCGGTCACGCGGATAAGACTGATCGTGAAGAGACGTCATCAACCCATCAACAAAACGAAGACCGTTATAAGTTAGAATTATTATACTGACATGCGGGCGGCTGGCGTTCAAATGGGCTATCTCCACCAGGTCTTGAAAATTGTTTTAGCGAAATGTAAACCATAAATCCAGTCCCGGCCTTTTTTGCTTTTTCCATATTTGCGCTTTAGTATCTTGACCGGCACTTCCTTGATGCGCAGATTTTTCTTAACAGCTTCAATGATCAATTCGCTGGTATGATACTGGTCTTCCAGCAGATCGATCTTGCTGGTGCTGCTCATTTTAAAGGCCCGGAACCCACTGGAAGGATCGGTAATTTTCTGCCCCAGCAGCAGACTAATGAGACCACCAAACGTATAAATCCCAACGAGCCTTAAGAGGCTGTCTTTTTCACGCGCGCCTATAATGCGTGAGCCGATCACGAAATCGGCTTCATTGTTTAATAGCGGCGCAACCAAGGTTGCGATTTCGGCAGGCTGGTGCTGTCCGTCCGCGTCCATAGTGACACAGATATCGCCACCGGCTTTTTTTAATATGTCATACCCGAGTCGCAGGGCGGCACCACCGCCCCGGTTGATGGGATTCGATACAACCATACAGCCGTGGTCCGCAGCCACCTCTTTGGTGCCATCCTCGCTGCCGTCGTCTACAACCAAAACCCCGACGGTGACACCATTGATATTTTCCGGTACCATTTTCAGCAGGTGTGCGAGGTTCTCAGCTTCATTCAGCGCAGGTATGACGACCGTGATCGGCCGGATTTCGTCTTTCAACGCGATTGCTTCTTCAAGGGTGATCACCCCCATGCGACGGATGAGCCGGTCAAACTGGAGCCGGAGGTTTTCTATCCGCGAGCGGGAATAGAAACTGAAAAACATCAGGAAGATGTTTGACAGGATGAGCAGGGCGAGTAAACGACCCCGCTGGTGCTCCTGGAGCGCCAGTAGATCACGTAGAAAGTTTATCGAATCGGGATTGATGGTGACGACAATCAGGGAAAGGTTGAACAGAGACAAGAATATGAAATTGAACCGGTTCCATTTGGGACCCCGGTAGATCAGAAACGTGGATATCAAACCGATGATACCGAAAGCCAGTCCCAATAGTCTGAGATTTGACATGTTTGCAGCCTTGATAACCGTTGATGTCGGCGGGCCACGCCTAATGCGCGACCCACAGGCGTTCTATTTCCAGGTCGTTTTACGGAAAATCCGATCTGTGACGATTTTTTCCCGGTGCTCAGTGACAAACTCAAGCATGCTCCGCAGCACATCTGCTGTTAAGAAATTTGGTTGCAGGCCCAAATCCAGCAAGCCGGTATGTTGCGGGTTATAGTAATGCTCTTCAGCCTCAACGCGGGGATTTTCCAGGTGTTGAACGCGAACTTCCAGTCCCAGGGCAGTGCCGGCATTTTGTACCTTTGCGGCCAGTTCGTTTACGGTGAAGGTCTCCGTGAACTGGTTGAATATCCTCAGTTCGCCCTGTTGGGCGGGATTTTCAAGCGCCAAGCGAACGCAGTTCAAGGTATCCTTGATGTTCAGGTAGCCCCGGGTCTGCCCGCCTTTGCCGTAGACCGTCAGGGGAATACCGGCCACGGCCTGGACCACGAAGCGGTTTAAGACAGTTCCGAACAGCTCATCGTAGTTGAAAAACGGCAACAGTTTTTCATCGCGACCGGTTTCATCTGTGAAGATGCCATAAACCGGACCTTGCATGAGATCGGTAACCCGCAGATCCCATACGCGTGCGTAGAACCACAAAAGGTCGGTATCCATGATCTTGGTGGTATGATAGAGGCTGCCGGCTTGGCGTGGGAAGAGAAATTTCTGGCGGCGGCCGTTGTGTTCGACATCCAGCCAGCCCTCTTCGATATCGATGTCAGGGGTGCCGTACTCACCCATGGTGCCCAGTTTAACGATATGAGCGGCGGGGCAAAATTCGCGCACGGCGAAGATTGTATTGGCGGTTACCATCAGATTGTTTTCGAGGGTCAAAGTGGCCGCTTTCCGGTTGAGCATGGAGTAGGGTGCGGCCGGCTGTTCGGCGTAATGTACGATGGCGTCCGGGGTGAATTCGGTAAATACTTCGCTGATAAAGTCCCAATCTTTAAGGTCCCCGATGAACGGGCGGATGGTATATCCCGAGGTGGCCTGCCAGGTGGCGATGCGCTCATTGAGGTCCGGTACCGCATACAGCGCGTCAACATCTTCTTCCCGGCAAAGGCGGCGGCGCAGGTAGTTGTCGGCCACGGCTACGGTGTGACCCCGGGCGGAAAGGTGCATGGCCGTTGGCCAGCCCAGGTATCCGTCACCTCCGAGTACCAGTGTTTTCATAGGGGTCCTAATTTATGACAGGCTCATGCCGCGTCGGCAGTTTTCAACAATTTGTGCCGGCGTAAAAAATCGGTCAGTTCCGCATCAGAAAGGGGCTGTTCGCGGCCGGAATGATACGGATCTTTGACTTTTTTAGTGACGAGCCCTGCATATGCATAGTCAATATCCCGATAGATATTCTTGAAAGCCGGGAGGGTCACGAAATACTGCTCGAGTTCCCAGGTCCGTCGGGTTTCTTCTTCATTGAGGAGCTCTTCGTACATTTTCTCCCCGGGTTTGACGCCGATGGTTTTAATTTCGATCTTTTCCGGATCATGACCATGCCGTTCGGCCAGCTCACGAACCAGGACCCGGGCCAAATCGACAATCCGGACGACCGGCATTTTGGTAATGAAGACCTCCCCGCCACAGGCAATGGCGGCAGAGTCGAGGACCAACCGGACAGCTTGGTGGATACTCATCACGAACCGGGTCATACCAGGATCTGTCAGGGTGATGGGCCCGCCTTTGCGGATTTGATCCCGAAAAACGGACACGACCGAACCACTGGAGCCCAGCACGTTGCCGAAACGGGTGGAAGAGAAAATGGGGCCTTGCTGTTGGCGCAGGTTGCAATTGGCAGCGGTCATGAGGCGCTCACCCATCAGCTTGGAGGTGCCCATTACATTGGTGGGATTGACAGCCTTGTCTGAACTGGTGAAAATGACCCGGCCGACATTCTGCTCTGTTGCAGCCTGGATGACGTTTTGTACGCCAAGGATGTTGGTCTGGACAGCTTCAAAAGGGGATTTCTCGCAGGCCAAAACGTGCTTGAAGGCAGCCGCGTGAAATACCAAATCAATACCGCGCATCTGGCGAGTCAGTTTGTCACGGTCTCGCACGTCTGCCAGGAAGAATCCGGCTTCAGGATGGTGGCCAAAGCGCTCCTCCATCAGGAACAGTTTGCTTTCATTGTTGTCGAGGGCAACCAGTTCACCCACCCTGTGAGTATCCAGCAGTTGGGTGACAAGTTCATGCCCGACCGTACCGCACGCCCCGGTTACCAAAATCCTTTGATTTTTGAAAGTCAATGGAAAGCCCCCGGCGTTGGTTATTATTTCAATTCGTAAGCAATGACGGCGCTTTTGGGTTTTGTCATGGCAACGCGACCTTCTTTCATGATTATGGCGGCTACCAGTTCCTGGCGACCGTCTCCGTCGAAATCACCAACGGCAAAATCCTGAATCCGGCCGGATATCTTGCGCGTTTTCCACTGGGGTACCATACCTAATCCATTCCAGATATGGGCTTCCAGCTGCCCGTCCTTGAAACTTCTGAACTGCTGGAGTTTCCGGCCGGCCATCTCATAGTTTTTTATCAGAATGACTTCATATTTACCGTCCCCATCCAGATCGGTAGTTCTCAGACGGGTGGGTAAATAAAAAGCATTGAGGTATTGATCGCCCCGGCCTTTAGTCGGCATGGCGAGGTGCTGCAGGTTGCCTCCCAGGGTGTCACCCCCGGTCCACTGGGATTTGCCCGAAAGATTCAGCACCTGAAGTTTGTCGGTTTTAGTGTAGGCGATGATCGCCTCGCCGCCGTCGTTCAATATGTCGGAGTAGGCGACCCCCATCACGCTGGCTTTGCGGGGAGGCAATATGCGCTCACTGGCGGAAAGTTCTTGGCCCGTCCAGTTGAGTTCGAAAACTGCACTGGAAAATGGATCCATATCATCTACCTTCCTTTTTTGCCCCAGCAAGACCTTGCCGCGCAGGTTATGGTCTGCTACCCGGAATAACCAGCGACTGTCCTTGGCGAGAACCTGAAAGCCGCTTCCGGTGAATTCGAGGACCGTGGAATTTACCCCGGTAAGTTGATTGTTGAGCCCGGAAATGTAGATTTCGGGGGTCCCGTTTCCATTCATGTCGGCTATGTCGGTCCCGATATTGCGGGAAAAACGGCCGGTCTCGTATTCGTAGAGCTTTCTGAATTTATTGTTCACACCCTGATAGATCGAGACTTTTGTGGGCGTGGCCACCACGGTTTCCAGGATGTTGTCGCCATTGACATCGCCGATCTCGATACCGCTGATCAAAGAATTAAAAGTTTGACTTTTCCAGAACTCCTGCGTACGGCCCTGCGGCCCGGCGGTCGAGATGAAGGCCGGGTTCAGGCTGCTGCTTTGCTGGGCATCAACCGGCGCTCCGGCCGACATGAGCGGGCTGCTGGTGGGGGCATCCTCCGGTTGGATACCGCCCTGTAGCAATTTTTCGGGGTGGGCGTGGATATCATAGCGGGGCGCCGGCTGGCGGCCCGGGGCGGCCGGCGACGTGGTCGTGACCGCCGGGCCCAGGGCTACCGGGGCCGCCATCTGGCGGCCGAACACGGTGGCATTGATATCCGTGGCAAAACGGTTGATCTGGGGGATGACTTTGCCCATCCCTTCGGCCTGGTTGAAAAAAGAGAGGGTCTGGCGTTCTCCGGACACATCGACCATTTTAGCGTCCATGCTGATACTGTTGCCAAAGATCGTCAGGCTGCCGAACAGGACATAATCCGCCTGGAGTTTGGCCCCCAATATCTGGGCCTGGATCTCATTGAGCGGCCCGGTGGCCTGTTTGGCGGCGGCCACGGTCTGTTCACGACCCAGAACCTGAACCTTATTTTCCCACGCCAGGCGGGAGGTCAGCATGTCGGCAATGCCGTTGCGCAGATACGTTAGATCTTTTTCCGCATTGATCGCAAAGGGGACGATTGCAATCCGATAAGGTCGCGTTTCAGCGGCCTGAAGGGCCGAGCCAAATATGGCTGCGGCCAGCAGTGTAAGGAGTATGGCAAATTTAAAACTAGATCTTAAAGACATATGATTTCTACCCATCCAATTTTTGTTTTAATAGGTCATTGACGATCTTGGGGTTGGCCTGCCCCCGGGTTGCTTTCATAACCTGGCCGACAAAAAAACCAAACACCTTGGTCTTGCCGCCACGATACTGTTCCACTTGGGCACCATTCTCTGCCAGGACTGTGTCCACAATCTGCTCCAGTTCACCGGTGTCGGACATTTGGACCAGGCCCTTTTCCTTGACGATGCTGTCCGGCGCTTTCCCGGTATCTGCCATTTCGTCGAAAACCTGCTTGGCAATTTTGCCACTAATGGTGTCGTCGTCTATCAGGCGGACGAGCGCGGCCAGATGCTCAGCGGGAATGGGCGATTCGGTGATGCTTCTGCCTTCGGCGTTGAGCAGTCCCAACAAGGAGCCCATAATCCAGTTGCTCAATTGCTTCGGACTGGAATGATGGCCGACGCAGGCCTCGAAATAGTCCGCCAGGTTGCGGCTGGTGGTCAGCACCCCGGCATCATAACCGGGTAGATCGTATTGCTCGACAAACCGCGCTTTTTTGGCCGTCGGCAGCTCCGGTAGGGCGGTTTTCATTCGGGTGACCCACTCATCATCGATAACCAGTGGTAAAAGGTCAGGATCGGGGAAATAGCGGTAATCATGCGCTTCTTCCTTGCCGCGCATGGAGTTTGACCGATTCCGGTCCGGGTCCCAGAGTCGGGTTTCCTGCACAACCGCTTCACTGTCCAGCAGAATGTCCTGCTGGCGCAGGATCTCGTATTGTAGAGCTTTCTCAACGTGTTTGAACGAGTTTAGGTTTTTCAGTTCCGTACGGGTGCCAAAGGCTTTTGTTCCCTTGGGTCGCAACGAGATGTTGGCGTCGCAGCGGAAGCTGCCTTCTTCCATATTGCCGTCGCAGATGTCCACATACCTTATAATCGAGCGGAGCTGGCGCAAGTACGCGCCGGCTTCTTCGGGGCTGCGGATATCGGGCTCACTGACAATTTCGATCAGGGGGACCCCGGTACGATTGAGGTCGACATGGCTGATCGGCCGATTCGGGTCGTGATTTAACTTACCGGCGTCCTCCTCCATGTGGATGCGGGTGATGCCGATACGACGGGTATGGCCGTCGATGTCGATATCGACATGGCCATTGAGGGCAATTGGCAATTCGTACTGTGAAATCTGATAACCCTTGGGCAGGTCCGGATAAAAATAGTTTTTACGGGCGAAACGGCTGGTTTCTTCAATCGAGCAGTCAGTGGCCAGGGCCATCAGCATGGCATATTCGACCACCTTTTTATTCAATACCGGGAGCACCCCGGGCATGCCGAGGCACACCGGGCAGACATGGGTATTGGGTGGTGCACCGAACTCGGTGGAGCAGCCGCAGAAAATCTTGGTGCGTGTTTTCAGTTGGGCGTGAACCTCCAGCCCGATGACAGGTTCGAATTGCATAAACGAATGTGTTAAGTTTTAAGTGTTAAGTTTTAAGCTTAGCGTCAATTGACCGTCGGTCTGAAATTACAAAATGCCGTCCGGTTAGAGCAACTGTTGGTGGATTGCCCTTGTCATAGCACATACGGCCTAAA
>Ga0056121_1000197_pt1 | contig 22534 bp, 20 predicted proteins | sample WorMetHEROISLAND_FD_83872 | JGI IMG/M metagenome (GOLD analysis project Ga0056121, IMG submission 83872) | Marine gutless worms symbiont microbial communities from Max Planck institute for Marine Microbiology, Germany - Olavius sp. 1 HERON ISLAND ...
CAAACTCAAAGAGTCCAAGCGTATCGCCATGCGCAGCGACAAAACCGATGAAAGCTTCGAGGCCATGATCTATGCCTGCGCCGCAGTCATCAACTCACGATGAATCTCAACAGACCCTAGTCAACGCCGGCAGGCCCGTATGTGAGCGACGAAGCGCGCGGTCCAATCATTGCCGCCCACGGCGCGCAGATGACTGTAAGCGGCCACCAGGTTCTTGTGGACGATCGCGTCGTGCTTGCCGTCGATCCCCTTGCCGCGCAAGACCCGGTAGCCGAAGGTCCAGACGGGATCCGGATGCAGGACGGCCGAATGGTGAAACTCGTGGGCCCTGATTTCATATGGCCTCCCGTGCGGCGTCTCCGAGATCCGCGGCCAGGGAAAATCCGGGGTCTCACGCAAGCGGACGTATCCCCGCCCCTGGGGCCTTTCGTACATGGCGACATCCGCGTTCAGGACCCCACACATGGCACCGCGTCGATCGCCCCAATGCAGCGCGCGGCACAGGTACATGAGGCCGCCGCATTCGGCGTAAACGACACCCCCGGATGCCACGAAGTCACGGACCGCCGCGCGCATGGACCGGTTTTCGGCGAGCTCGCGTAGACGAAATTCCGGGAAACCGCCGCCGATGAACAGCCCGTCCGCGTCCGGAGGCTCCGCGTCCCGCACCGGACTGAAGTCCACCAGCTCCGCCCCGGCACGGGTCAGGGCGGTGAGGTCGTCCGGATAATAGAATCCGAAGGCCGCATCCCGCGCGATGGCGATGTGCACCGGTTCCCGAGTCGTCGCGGCCGGCTGGTCTGCGGTCGGGGACGCCGGCGGCGATGGGGCCGAGCGGGCGATTCCCAATAGCCTGGGGACATCCACCTGCCCTGCGACCTGGGCGCGGATGCGTTCGATCCGGTCCTCTGCTTCCTCTGCTTCGTTGCTGGGGATCAGGCCCAGATGGCGCTCGCTGATTCGGATCTCCGGCGTTCGATGCAGTGCACCCAACAACGGCAGGTCGGTGTAGTGCTCCAGCACGCGGCGCAGATTGGTCTCATGGCGTGAGCCACCGACCTTGTTGGCGATGATACCGGCGATGTTCAGCGTGGGATCGAAGGCCGAATACCCGAGCAATAAGGGCGCGATCCCCCGGCCCATACCCCGGACATCCAACACCAGGATCACGGGCGCGTGCAACAGCTTGGCCAGCTCGGCGTTGCTGTTGGTGCCGTGTGGATCGACGGCGTCGAACAGGCCGACATTGCCCTCGATCAGTCCCACATCCACGTCGGTCAAACCGCGCGTAAACCCGATGCTGATCTCCTCCCGGTCCATGGTGTGAAAATCCAGGTTGAGGCAAGCGCGGCCGGACGCCTGACCGAGCCAGAGGGGGTCGATGTAATCGGGTCCTTTCTTGAAGGGCTGCACGGATGCACCGAGCCGCACCAGCTCGCGGCACAACCCGATGGAGACTGTGGTCTTACCCGATGATCTGTGGGCGGCGGAGATGTAGAGATGGGCCATAGCGCAGTTGGGAAACGAGGTTGGTTCTCCCCGGCCTACTCGCTTCCGGCCGTTTTCGGAATGTTCGGCTCCGATTCTCCCCAATTCATCGGATAACTACTTTGCTCGACAAAGCGATGGAATGTGGAGTAGGGCCATTGAGACGGGGCTGTAACCAATCCATGTTTCACGGGATTGAAGTGGATATAGTCGCAATGCGCGGCATAATCGGCTTCGTTCCGGATGCGGTGTTCCCAGAAATGCCGTTGCCAAATCCCGGTTTCCCGTTTTTGTTGCTGCGATCTCGTAGGGTGGGCTGTGCCCACCACCGACCGGACCTGCTTGCCGAACTCTTTCTTGATCCAGCCCCACCGCTTGGAGAAATCCGCATCGCCTTCCGGCAAGGTCCAAATACAGTGCAAATGGTCTGGTAGCAGGACCCAGGCGTCGATTCGGAAGAGCCAACGCTCCTTGGCCGTTTTCAAGGTCTGCCGCAACAGAGGACGCAGACGATCATCGCAGAGAATAGGGCGTCGTTGTCCGGTGATGAGGGTGAAGAACCAGGTATTACCGTCGTAGGATCTACGGTAGTTGGGCATTAGAGTTGTTCCCGATGTGAATCCTTAAAAATCAATCAGTTATATTAGGATACGAAGCCGATACGCTCATTTCGGTGGGCACAGCCCACCCTACTATTACAGTGCTAAGGGGTTCCGAAAAAACAGAATCAAGCGATGATGATCTGGATGTAAAATACCTGTTGACACAGATGTTAGTGGGTGTATAATACATATCATCAAATGACGAATACACACAGAGAGAAAGACCAATGAAAATCTACGATCTAGATAACAAGCTGATTCTCGAAACTGACAGCGAAACCCTAAAAGGAGAAAATCTATCAGGTAAGTCCCTGAGAAAAGCAAACCTAAGCGGCGCCGACCTGAGCGGCGCGAACCTGTACAGAGCTGACCTGAGCGGCGTAAACCTGAGCAGCGTAGCTGATCTAGTGCGGCCAGTGATTACCTAGATCAGCCGGAGAGAGATCATGAACGACAAACCAACATTCGGAAGTATGATCCGATCCGCACGGAAAGAGATCGGGATTCCATTATCCGAGGTCGCGCGGCGGGCGGAAATATCGCGGTGCTACCTATCACAAATTGAGTCAAGCAAAGTGCCACCGCCAGGAATAGCGATAATCGGCCGGATCTCCGAGGTACTACATATCAACCCGGACATCATCTATCCGGCGGCAGGCCTGCTACCGCCAGATATGGCGCTTAATTTGAGCAACGTCATCGCTGTCTATCGAGATCATCAATCGTCAATTGCCCATCGCCCATAATAAAATGGAAATAGTAGAAACTTTGCCCGCCTACATTCGGCGGATGCGAGAAAACAATGGATTTACCGTTTCAGGTTTTCCCGACCGCTTCGATGCTTTTGTGGGGGATGAAGATACCGCAACCCATCCTGCTATGGGGGCCGAGCCCCCGCTGTTGCAGTCGGACCGACTCCTCCGGCGACAGGTCCGACAGCATGAGGCTGCGCGTGCGGAGCATGCCGCCCGGCGTGGTCAGCAGGGTCATCTTGCCGCATAGGGCCTTGCGTACCCGGATGCCTTGGTCGCTCAAGGCCTGTGTCGCCCAGTCGAGAAAGCTTTCCTCGGTAGCGTCCGGGGCAGTGGCCACATAACGCGAGAGGAGTGTGGTTTCCCTGCTCAGCCGGCGGATCTTGCCAGGGCCGATGGTCAATGGACAGCCAGATACGTCCAGAGTCTCGCCCTCCAGATCCTTCATGAGGGCCTCCGTGTGTCGCTTGGGCACCCGGATGGTGAGCTTGGTGCGCCTGGACAGGATCAGATATTGGTCCGTACCGTGATCGGGTCGCTCCCAGCCGTTCTGGGAACCCGCCACGTGGACCGTGTGGACCGCAACCCCGGAAGCGTCCTCCGCGATCCAGGGGGCGGCCTGCTGCAACGCGGCGGACAGGGCGTAGGCATGGTCTACGGGTAGGCGTTTGCAGACCACGGAAAACAGGACATCGACCATGTCGTCCGGGACCTGGAATGAGATCTCGCGATTGTCTTCTTGCCAGAACATCTTCGAAAGCTTATTAGTGTATCCTTAATAACTGGTGATATTTTAAAAAAGGGTGTAATTCCATGGCAGGTGATCTCAGCCCCCCCACACATCCCGGACCGACCGATCCCAGATCTCAGACTCCGGAGGCGGAGGCTCCGTCCGTCGACCTGTTCGCCGACGACGATATCGAACGCGCGTCCCGTTCGCTCAAGGCGATGTCACACCCGCTGCGGTTGAAGATCCTGTGCACCCTGGGCGGCCAGGAGATCAGTGTACAGAAAATCGTGGATTACGTCGGCACATCCCAAAGTAACATCTCTCAACACCTGGCTATACTGCGCGATAAGGGGATCCTGGCCGCACGCAAGGATGCCAACCGGGTGTACTATCGGGTAAGCGACGCCCGGACTCTGCAGCTGGTCGGCATGATGCGGGAGGTATTCTGCCACCATTCAAGACTTTGAGAGAAAGCAATTGCCGATGCCATGAACAGTGTTTGGAAAACCTTCATCGAGTCCCGGTCCGCGCGCATCGACGACGCGGGCAAGGTGCGCTTCCCGGAAGCCCCTGTGGAGGCCGACTGTGCCCTGATGGCGCTCTCCCCCCTCGGGCTTATCGCCGTTTCCGGACCGGAAGCGGAAAATTTTCTCCAAGGGCAGGTCACGAATGACGTAACCCACCTCTCCCCTGCCGTCAGCCAGCTCGGAAGCCATTGCAGCCCCAAGGGGCGGATGCTGGCCAGCTTTCGCGCCTTCAAGCGGGACGACACCATCTATCTTCAGCTTCCGCACACCCAGGTGGAGACCGTGAGCCAGCGGCTACGCATGTACCTGCTGCGGGCCAAGGCTACCATCGAGGACGCGAGCGAGCGGTTTGTCGCCATCGCCGTCGCCGGTAGCTGCACACCGTCCCTGCTGGCGTCCCGTCTCGATGCGGTCCCAGCCCAGGAAAACGGGGTGACCCGGGATGGTGAGCTGACCACCATTCGCATCCCGGGTCCTACTCCCAGATTCCAGATTCTGGGCCTCGCCCTCGCGCTGGAGGGTCTATGGGATGACTTGGCAGCCACCGCAACCGTCGTCAATGCCGGATTCTGGTCCCTGCTCGACATCCGGGCCGGGATACCGACTGTTTACCCACAGACCAGTGATGCCTTCGTGCCCCAGATGGCCAACCTCCAGCTGCTCGATGGCCTGAGCTTCAAGAAGGGGTGCTACACGGGCCAGGAAGTGGTCGCGCGCATGCAATACCTGGGGAAGCTCAAGCGCCGCATGTACCTGGCGCAGGTCCGCACGGACAAGCCACCCGTGCCGGGCGATGTACTCCACGCCACGGGCAGCCGCTCCGAGCAGGCCATTGGTCGGGTGGTAGACGCACGTATCAACGGCAAGGGCGACTATGAGCTCTTGGCAGTCGTGGAGATCGAGGCCGCGGAACACGGAGAAGTAAGGCTCGGCGGCCCCGATGGTCCCCTGCTCTCCTTCCGCAATCCCCCTTACGGCTTTCCCGGGCCGGATTGACCGCTCTAGTGTTCTAATCTTGCGTTATGGGGTTCTTCAAAGCATCCTATACACTGGAAAAAACAACGCTGAAACACTACCCCCGAGACCAACAACTTGCAGATTGGTGCCGACGGCCGGAGTCGAACCGGCACGGCTTGCGCCACTACCCCCTCAAGATAGCGTGTCTACCAATTCCACCACGTCGGCGAAAATTTGTTTCCACAGACACCATTATAAGCGTCTAACAGGGAGAGTATGTAGGTTGGGGTGAGGTACGAACCTCAACACTTGCGTACTAAATGACCCGAATTGTTCCTTCCAAGCCGAAGGTAGAGTCAGATAACTCGCCCCGGTGTCGACAAAGGCATCAATTTTTTTCGACAATCCCGATGCGGCCAAGTTTTGAATATCTATGGTTGTGACTATCCTTAATCAACGTCGTTTTTCCGGGCCTCGGGTAACTGATCACAGCAACATTATACGCTATAGGTAATTTTCTTCTTGCCAATCCCCAAGAAAAAAGGGTTCCAATCAGCGAGAAGGTCGCGCCAACAAGTGCTACGCTAATTGTAATGGTTGAAAATATTTCATCCATAACACTTACAGAGCCGTCCTAAGCTTGAAACTTCTCTGTGCGTATATCGATAATAATATAGGTGCTAAAGAACCGATTAAAATAGCCCCATCAAACCCGGCTTTTATCTCCAGAAGACCACTTGTATTTGCCTTTTCAATTAAAGCAGAAAGCAACACTACAGCCCCAAAAAAGCAATCAACCACTATGGACTGAAAGTCCATAGTCTGGAGGACTAAAGTCCTCATCCGTGGACAAGCCACGGACTGAACGTGAAGGGACTTAACGTCCATAGTTTCAACCATGATGCGCTTCGCGCACTAAAGTTATTGAAGCAATGAAGTAATTGCTAAGAACCATGCGGATGATGATGGTTTTCTTGCAATCGACACCTTGCTCTCATTCCCTCAGCGTCGACACATCCGGTGCTGATACGGGCGCAGTCTCTTCCGGTTGGGCCGCTTTCGGAACCGGGACCTGCGGCACGCTGGCGGCGGGTGTTGCGGCTTGCGGGACCACCGGCACGTCGTTCCGGTTCAGGTTACCGCCGGTACCCGGAACCACCGGCACGTCCTGCTGCGTCTCGACGGGAACAGATACGGGGCGGCTCGCCGGTATCTCGACACCTTCCATCAGGCCCTTGGGTCCTTCCGTCTGGCTTGCGAAATAGGCCAGTGCCATGCTGGTGAGAAAGAACAGGGCGGCTAGAACGGCGGTGGAGCGGGAGAGAAAGTTCCCCGAGCCGCGGGCACCGAACACGGTCGCGGACGCACCGCTGCCGAATGCCGCTCCGGCGTCGGCCCCCTTGCCGTGCTGGATCAGGACCAGTCCCACCAGGCCGATGGCCAAAAAGAGATGAAAGACATTGAGGACGATTTGCATGGTTATACGACCATTAGCAATCCTGAATTATTTGGCGCTGTTTGGGGATTTGACGTGTTGCGTTTCGACACACAACGGCTCGTTGATCGACGGCCAGACCAGTGCCGGCGTCTTAACGCAACCTAACAAATTATCACCCGCGCGGCCTACACGCGCGGACCTCCGTTTAGAACCCCGGTGTTTATGCCATCCCTGGCACTGGATTCCGGCACTCCCTGCCGGAATGACGCTGTGAGGCGGAAAAGATCAGGATTCGGTTATCCTGTGGACAGGCCCCAGCGGCATCAGACGCTGTCGTTGGCGGCCTTGCAGATACCGAGAAAATCCTTGGCCTTCAGGGAGGCACCCCCGATCAGGCCGCCGTCGATATCCGGCTTGGCCATCAGCTCGGTGGCATTGTCGGGCTTCATGCTACCGCCGTACTGAATCCGCACCTTTTTGGCAACCTCCGCGTCCTGTTCCGCAATCCGTTTGCGGATGAAGGCGTGCACCTCCTGGGCCTGTTCCGGCGTGGCGGTCTTACCGGTCCCGATGGCCCACACCGGTTCATAGGCAATGACGCCATCGGCAAGCGCTTTGACACCCTCCAGCTTGATCACCGCATCCAACTGGCGGGCGACGACACCTTCCGTCACGCCCTTCTCGCGCTCATCCAGGGTCTCGCCTACACACAAAATAGGTTTGAGTCCGGCGGCCCGCGCCACGGCGAATTTCTTCGCCACCAGGGCATCGTCCTCACCGTACAGGGTTCGGCGCTCCGAGTGACCCACGATCACATGGGTACAGCCGAAATCGAGCAGCATGGAGGCAGCCACCTCGCCGGTGAAAGCGCCGGACGCCTCCGTGGACAGATTCTGACCGCCCCAGGGAATCGGCGTACCCGCTAGCTCGGTCTGCGCCTGAGGAATAAAGATGTAAGGAGGACAGACCGCGACCTCACACTTATCGATATCGCCGATCCCGGCCTTGATCCCGGCGAGCAGCTCGCGCACGCTCCCCACGGACCCGTTCATCTTCCAGTTACCTGCGACCAAAGGCTGACGCATAATCACCTCCTTACCTCTAAATAAGGGCGTAACCATAGCCTTTCGACCGTTGAAAATCAACCGCTAGCTGGTAGAGTGCCACCGGCATCCTCATCGGCAGATAACCAAAGGAACCTATGCTCTCCGACCTGCTCACCAAGCTGCTTGCGGCCACGGCATTCGCCTGGCGGCGAGAGCCGGTACTTCCCGCCCCGCTCACCGATATCCAGTGGCGCGCCGACGCCTGTGGTCCGGGCTCGATCCTGTTCTTCCAGTGTCTGGACGATGGCCGCGACAATGCGGAGTTCTACCGGCGCTACCTGGTCGACGGCGCCTTCTCCGTGCTGGTCACCAACCGCATGCTCGATTGCTTTGCGGATCTGCCCGGCAAAGGGATCTTCGTGACCTATTCCGACGACTGGCTGCAGACTGTGGGGCGCTTTTGCGACCTCCTCTACCCCCTCCCGGAGATCACCGGCGGTTTCCTGGGCATCACCGGGACCAATGGTAAGACCACTACCGTCAAGCATCTGGAGTCCATACTCCGCGCCTATGGGCGGCGGGTCCTCACGGTGGGTACGCTCGGCGTCTCGCTCAACGGCGAGCTGCTGGCCCGGACCGGCTATACCTCCCCGCCTCAGATCGAGCTACGCCGCCTGCTGTATGCCCACCGGGGCCGTTACGATGTGGTCGTGCTGGAGACCAGTAGCCACGCCCTGGACCAGGGACGGCTCCACGGCATCCCGCTCCGGAACGCGGGTTGGACCAACTTCTCCCGTGATCACCTGGACTATCACCGGGACGAGGCCGCCTACTTCGCCGCCAAGACCCGCATCTTCGATCTGATCCAGGACGGAGGCCAACTCTTCTGCACCAGCCCGGAGGTCGTCTCGCGCCTGCTGGAACAGGGAACACCGCCGGTCCCGATACAGCGTTTGAACGCGGCGGATCCGGGGGCGGAAGCAATCGCGGCCAAGCCCTTTCTGGCCCTGATGCACAACCGGGAGAACTACGCCCTGGCCGTGGCCCTGGCGGATACCCTGCTCAGCCCGGGGGAACGCCCATACTGGCAGCATCTGGAGGCGGTAGACGGACGCTTCGAGTGCCGGGTCGTCGGCAACCGTATCCTGATCGTGGATTTCGCCCATACCCCGGCCGCCCTGGAGACCCTCTTGACCGCTATCCGGCACGCCTTCCCGGCGGCCGGCGTCCTGACCCTGTTCGGCTGCGGGGGCAATCGCGACCGTGGGAAACGCCCCCTTATGGGCACCGCGGCGGCCCGCTACTCCAACCATGTGATCCTGACCTCGGACAACCCCCGCAGCGAGGACCCAGAGCGGATTATCGGCGACATCCTTACGGGCATGCCCGGCACGGGCCGAGAAGTCGTGGTCGAACGCCCGCAGGCCGTCGCCCGTCTGTTCGACCTGCTGGCCGAACGCCCGGCCGACGAGCCCTGGGTGGGGCTGATCGCCGGCAAGGGCCATGAGCGCTACATCGATCGCGATGGCCACAAGACCTATTACAGCGACCAGGATGAAGTGGAACGCAATCTGCGGCGCCTCGATTGGGCCTGACCGGTCGCCAGCGCGTAGGATGTATGTTTTACTTTGCAAACGGGATGGATCCATATATGCGTTAAGACGCTGGCATGACCCAAGCAGACGATCAGCGAGCCTTAGTGCGTCGAACGCAACACGTCAAATCCTCCAAACAACGCCAAATCATTCAGGATTGCTTTTGGTGGGCACAGCCCACCCTACCGGCAACTGGTAGCCGGAAGCTGGTGCCCTATAATGTTTTGTTTACCACTGCGCCCTGCATGATTCCGAGACGCACCGATGCTGGACAAGAACTACGACCCCCGGACCTTGGAACAGACCTGGTACCGGACCTGGGAAGATCAAGGCTATTTCGCGTCCACTACCGGGACGAACGGCGGCTACTGCATCATGATCCCGCCGCCCAACGTGACCGGCAGCCTGCACATGGGCCATGCCTTTCAGGACACCATCATGGACGCCCTGATCCGCTATCACCGCATGCAGGGCGAAGCGACCCTGTGGCAGGCGGGCACCGACCACGCAGGCATCGCGACCCAGATGGTGGTCGAACGGCTGCTCGAGGCCGCGGGGAAGACCCGCCACGATCTCGGCCGCGACGCCTTTACCCAACGGGTGTGGGAATGGAAGGCCGAATCCGGCGGTACTATCACCCACCAGCTACGGCGCCTGGGGGCGTCCCTGGACTGGGAGCACGAGCACTTCACCATGGACGAGGGGCTCTCCGGCGCGGTGCGCGAGGTCTTTGTGCGCCTGTTCGAGGAGGGGCTCATCTACCGCGGCAAGCGCCTGGTCAATTGGGACCCGGTGCTCCATACCGCCGTCTCGGATCTGGAAGTCCTGTCCGAGGAGGAAAAGGGCCATCTGTGGGACCTGCGCTACCCCCTGACCAACGGTCAGGGCCACATGGTGGTCTCCACCACCCGCCCGGAGACCATGCTGGGGGACTGCGCGGTGGCCGTGAACCCCCAGGACGGGCGTTACCGCCATCTGATCGGCGAATTCGTTCAGCTGCCCCTCACCGGCCGGCGCATCCCCATCATCGCCGACGCCCACGCTGATCCGGAACTCGGCACCGGCTGCGTCAAGATCACCCCCGCCCACGATTTCAACGACCACGAGGTCTGGCTGCGGCATCGGGACGAGACCGCCATCGCCGAGCAGCCTCACGGCGGGCTCATCAACATCTTCACCCCCGATGCGTCCATCCGCGAGAATCTGCCGGAGGAAGGCGAGCTTATACCCACCGCCTACATCGGACTCGACCGCCACGCGGCCCGCTGGCACATCCTCGCCGATCTGACGGACCAGGGCCTGCTGGCGCAGACCCAGGAGCACCGACTCCAGCAGCCGCGCGGCGACCGCTCGGGGGCCGTCATCGAGCCCTATCTGACCGATCAATGGTACGTCAAGATCAGGCCGCTGGCGGACCCGGCCATCGCCGCGGTGGAGGGTGGGCGTATCCGCTTTGTCCCGGACAACTGGAAGAACACCTATTTCGAGTGGATGCGCAACATCCAGGACTGGTGCATCAGCCGCCAGATCTGGTGGGGCCACCGCATCCCCGCCTGGTACGACCGGGAAGGCAATGTCTATGTCGGTCGTTCGGAGCAGGAGGTGCGCGAACGGCACGGCCTGGCGCCCGACTTCCCCCTCGAGCAAGACCCGGACGTGCTCGATACCTGGTTCAGCTCCGCCCTGTGGCCCTTTTCGACCCTGGGCTGGCCGGAACAGACACCACGCCTGGAGGCCTTCTATCCCACCTCGGTGCTGGTCACCGGGTTCGACATCATCTTCTTCTGGGTCGCCCGCATGATCATGCTGGGACTCAAATTCATGGAGGACGTGCCCTTCGCCGAGGTCTACATCCACGGACTGGTGCGGGATACCCACGGCGAGAAGATGTCCAAATCCAAGGGTAATGTGGTCGACCCCATCGACCTGATCGACGGCATCGACCTGGAGTCCCTGGTGGAGAAGCGCACTCAGGGCATGATGCAGCCCCACCTGGCCGAGCAGGTCGCCGCCATAACCCGCCAGGACTACCCGCAGGGCATTTCCGGATTCGGCGCCGACGCCCTGCGCTTTACCTTCGCGGCCCTCGCTTCCACTGGTCGGGACATCAAGTTCGACCTGGGCCGGATCGAGGGCTACCGCAACTTCTGCAACAAGCTGTGGAACGCTTCTCGCTATGTGCTCATGAACACCCAGGACGAGGATTGCGGTCCCCTTGGGAGCCATACCGGGAGCGACATCCAGCTCAGTGCCGCCGACCGCTGGATTCGTTCCCGCCTGCAGGGCACCATCACCACGGTGAACGAGGCGATCCGGGGCTATCGCTTCGACCAGGCCGCCCAGGCCATCTACGACTTCACCTGGAACGCCTTCTGCGACTGGTACCTGGAGCTGTCCAAGCCGGTGCTCACCGATACGCAGGCCGCACCGGCGGCCAAGCGGGGTACCCGCCGCACTCTGGTGCAGACCCTGGAGACCCTGCTGCGACTCGCCCACCCCCTCATCCCCTTTATCACCGAGGAGATCTGGCAGCAGGTCAAACCCCTGGCCGGCGTCGCGGGCGACACCATCATGTTGGCCCCCTACCCCACCGCTGACCTCGACCTCATCGATCCGGACGCGGAGGCCGAGCTGGGCTGGATCATGCAATTCGTCCTGGGCGTGCGGCGGATCAAGGGCGAGATGGATATCGCGCCCGGCAAGCCCCTACCCGTCCTGCTGCAGAACGCCTCCGACCAGGACCTGGCTCGACTGGCGGCCAATCGCAACTACCTGGATGCCCTCGCCCGTACTCAATCCGTCCAGGTGCTGTCACCTACCGATCAGACCCCCGAATCCGCGCTCGCTCTGGTAGGTGAGATGAAGCTACTCATCCCCATGGCCGGACTCATCGATCAGGAGGCGGAGCTCAAACGCCTCGCCAAGGCGATCGGTAAACTGCAGGCGGACCTGGAGCGGACCCGCAACAAGCTCGCGAACCCCAACTTTATAGAGAAGGCGCCGCCAGCGGTGGTCCAGAAGGAACGCGACAAGGTCACCGAGCAGGAGGCGGCACTGGCGAAGCTCCGGGAACAAACGGAGAAGATCCAGGCCCTGTCATCCGACTGACATGGCAACTGCCTTCAGGTTGCGGTAGTGGTTAAATCTTAAGCAGCATGGTTGTGTGACCTAATGATTCAAACTCCCACTGTTTTTGCTATCCATGGCACCTGGATTCCGGCAATCTCTCCCGGAATGACGTGGTAGGGGCCGGATGAACTGCGCGATTACCAATTTTACTTCCGGATTGTAACGGTGAAGAAAAAGAACCAAGCAGGCTTCACCACCTAGAATTTATCCACCATTCAAGTTGCTAACAATCCTGAATTATTTGGCATTGTTTAGAGTATCTGACATATAAATCATACCTTATGGTAGTTTCACTTTTGCCGTAGACGAACCACGTCACCGCCTGGAAGACATTGCGCACCGCACGGGTATCCGTCTGTTCGATCCGACTTCGGAGTTCTTTCGAACCCTTCAAGATCCAGAGATGAAAGCCAGGATTTATCCCTCACCCAACGTGCATTTGTCGCACGTGGGCCATAAGTTTCTCGCCGATTATTTATACGAATATCTGTGGGAGGAACTAGGAGTGAATATTCGGTAGCGTTGTAATTTTGTGGTTGCCAAGTAGAGGGAAGCTTGAAGGCCCCCGTTATGGGGTTCTTCAAGGTACTCTGTACACTAAAAAACAAAGTTGAAACATTATCTGAATATTCTTTAAGGTGCTCATGTCACACTTCAAATGGGAAAGGTGATGAATGGTTAAACCGCAGAGCCCGTAGGATTCGGTGAGCCAGCCAGCCCGTCCCTGGGGCGGGGCAGGCATAGCGAGCCGCATCAGTGGTGCGATTGGCTGCGGGACAGCCCGGCTCGGATTGAGTATAGGAACAGCACCCCGAATTGACCCAGAGGGATTACACTGTTATGCAATCCCGCTCATTCAATCGGAAAAATCTTAGTCGGCTGCCCGTCGATGCTGACCAGATTTTTCCTTTCCCAATACTCTTTTAACCCTTGCTCGCCTTTGCCCTCAGCCCATTTCTTGAGCTCACTGCGATCGCCCACGAAATCGTAAAACGGCACCGCCATACCGCACGATGTCCGGACCAGATCGACGTGCACATCAAAGATCTGGCGTGCGCCAGCAATGGGTGGGAAATAGGCCAACAGATCTTCCCATTGCGGATCGCGGGGATGGAAGACCTCTGCGGTGCCATACAGGCGTAAAATCAGCAGGGCACCCTCGAAGGCGCAGAACATTAAAGTAATCCGACTCTGCACCAGCAAATGGGCTGTGGTCTCATTGCCACTGCCTGTCAGGTTCAGCCAGATCACACGGTTGTCGCCAAGGACGCGCAAGGTGTTCATGCCTTTTGGTGATACATTGACACGGCCGGCGGCGGCCGTAGCAACGAAAAAGACGTGCTGTTTTTCGATGAATTCGGTGAGCCGGGAGTTCAGCTTAGCCAATTGATGCCCCACGATTTCCTCCTATGTCTACCCAGTTAGAAACCGTCGATCTCGAGCTGCCGGGGGACAATGAACGGCTAGCCAACCTATGTGGGCAGTTCGATCAGCATCTGCGTCAAATCGAGTCCCGGTTAGGCATCGAGATCAACAACCGAGGGGCCGTCTTCCACCTCATCGGCGAGCGGCGGTCGGTCGCTGCCGGGACCCGGGTACTGCGCGAGCTCTACCGGGTGAGTGCGGATGAAATCCTGTCCCCGGAGCGGGTCCACCTGCACCTCCAGGAGTCGGGGATGGACGCCCTGCCGGACGGTGCAGGGGAGCAGCTGCCGGATATGGTCATCAAGACCAAGCACGCCCTGATCCGCGCCCGGGGACCGAATCAGCAGCGCTACCTGCACGCCATCCTGCACCACGACATCAACTTCGGGATCGGTCCCGCCGGTACGGGTAAGACCTATCTGGCAGTGGCCTGTGCGGTGGAGTCCCTGGAGTCCGACCGGATACGCCGCTTGCTACTGGTGCGCCCGGCGGTGGAGGCGGGCGAGCGGCTCGGCTTTCTACCCGGGGATCTGGCCCAGAAGATCGACCCCTACCTGCGGCCACTCTACGACGCCCTGTACGAGATGCTCGGCTTCGAGAAAGTGAACAAGCTCATCGAGCGCAATGTGATCGAGGTCGCGCCCCTGGCCTATATGCGTGGACGTACCTTGAATGACGCCGTCATCATCCTGGACGAGGCCCAGAACACGACCCCCGAGCAGATGAAGATGTTTCTGACCCGCATCGGTTTCGGCTCCACCGCCGTGGTCACCGGCGACGTTACCCAGGTGGATCTGCCGCGTGGACAGACCTCCGGGCTGCGCCAGGCGATCGAGATCCTAGGCCAGGTGGAGGGTATCAGCTTCACCTTCTTCAATGCCCGAGACGTGGTGCGCCACACCCTGGTTCAGCGTATCGTCGGGGCCTATGATGCCTTCGACCGCCGGCATGGCGACACCGGATAGTTTATCCCTGTATCCGATAGAGTAACTTGGCGGCTGCCTTCACATCCGAGTTTTGGTAGCAACCCTGAATTATACGGCGCTGTTAAATTCACGTGTTCCCTTCACCCGTGATGCCGAAAGACATTAAGCACCAGTTGTCAGGAGGCAGTTATCAGTCTCGTCCCCTCATCCGTGATGGCGCAAGCGACTGGGCACTAAGATTCGTGTAGATTCGCGTGATTCGTAGTTTTATCCCTATCCGCGATCGGGAAAAGGAAAAACGGCTCAGGCAGTCGAGTTGGTGCCGAGGAGAGGACTTGAACCTCCACGGGCTTGCGCCCACTAGTACCTGAAACTAGCGCGTCTACCAATTCCGCCACCTCGGCAGGTGGTACCGGATAGGGGCTACCCAGATCCGGTCGAAACGGGCGTGTCATGCTAGTGAGACAAAAAGGGCTTGTCAACGGTACACTAGGAGGTGTTGACATTTGTAGGATGGGCAAAGCGAGCGCCCGGCAAGTTGGGCTCAAGGTTGCGGTCATTCCACGCGGATTTCGAAACCACGACGGCCTGGCAGAAGGCACGCAGCGAAGCGTGTCCATCGCCCTGTGATGGGCACGCTTCGCCTGCTTGATTTCCCGACCAAGAGCCGCGGGTCGGAAAGCCCTGTACAAAGATCAGCGTTCAAGCCATCCGGATGGACAGGCTGCGCTTTGCCCATCCTACGGGCTAAATGTCAACGCGACCTAATCTCTTTTTTGGAATGGAAAAACCCCATCGTGGCAAGAGGTAAACAGGTAAAGTCCCGGAACGCGGACCCCCACCGCCAGCGCGAAGCGAAGAAGTATTCCAATCCCATCCCGAGTCGGGAGTTCATCCTCGAGACCCTCGCCGAGACCGGCGTTCCACTCACCTTCAGCGAGATCGCCGCTACCTTCGATATCCGCGTCGAGGCGGAGCTCGTCGCCCTGCAATGCCGGCTCGGTGCCATGGTGCGGGACGGACAGCTGGTGCCCAATCGCCGGGATGCCTATTGCCTGGTCAACAAGCAGGATCTGATCGCAGGCCGGGTGATCGGCCACCCGGACGGCTTCGGTTTCGTCACGCCGGACGACGGCGGTGACGATGTCTATCTCTATCCCCGCCAGATGCGCGCTCTGTTCCACAACGACCGGGTGGTGGTGCGGATCATTGGCCAGGATCGCCGGGGGCGGCTGGAAGGATCGGTGGTCGAGGTGCTGGAGCGCAATACCCACATGGTAGTCGGGCGCTTTTACCAGGAGAGCAGTGTCGGCTTCGTGGTCCCCAACAACAAGCGTTTGACCCATCACCTCATCATCCCCAGCAACCGGAGCGCCGGCGCCGGTCAGGACCAGATCGTCGTCGCCGAGATCACGGACCAGCCCACCAAGCGCACCCAGCCCATCGGGAAGATCCTGGAGGTGGTCGGGGACCATATGGCTCCGGGCATGGAGACGGACATCGCGATCCGCACCCACGACCTCCCGGTACAGTGGCCGGCGGCGGCGGAGACCGAGCTCGCAGCGCTAGAGACCGAGGTCCCGGCCGCGGCCAAGGAGGGGCGAGTCGATCTGCGCCGGCTACCCCTGGTGACGATCGACGGATCCGACGCCCGAGATTTCGACGACGCCGTCTACTGTGAGCCCAAACCCAAGGGCTGGAAGCTCCTGGTCTGCATCGCCGATGTCTCCGGCTATGTGGAGCCGGATACGGCCCTGGACGCAGAGGCCCGCACACGCGGCAACTCGGTCTATTTTCCGGGTCGGGTGATCCCCATGCTGCCGGAGGTCCTGTCCAACGGGCTCTGCTCCCTCAATCCCGACGTCGATCGGCTGTGCATGGCCTGCAAGCTCTACGTGAACCGCGCCGGACAGGTCACCGGATCCCGCTTCTTCGCGGCGGTGATGCGCTCTCACGCCCGCTTCACCTACGACCAGGTAGCAGACCTGCTCGGGGACGGCGACCCCCAGCTGCGCCGACACGGTTCGGAGCTGCTGCCCCACCTGCACGCGCTCTATGCCCTCTATCAGGCCCTCCACGAGGCACGAACGGCACGCGGGGCCATCGATTTCGACACCACCGAGACCGACTTCGAGCTCGACGACCAGGGCCGCGTCCTGGCGATCCGTCCCTTGGTGCGCAACCTCGCCCACCGCATCATCGAGGAGTGTATGCTCGCGGCCAATGTGGCCGCCGCCAGGCTGTTTCAGCGCCAGCGGATGCCGGCCCTGTACCGTATCCACGAGACGCCCAAGGAGGAGAAGCTGAGCGACCTGCGGGAGTTTCTCGCCGGCTTGTCCCTGCGCCTGCCCGGCGGCAAACGACCTACGGCGAAGGATTACGCGATCCTGCTCGAGGCGGTCCAGGAGCGCCCGGATCGACACCTGATCCAGACCGTGCTCTTGCGTTCCATGCAGCAGGCCATGTACAGCTCGGAAAATGCGGGCCATTTCGGCCTCGCGTATCCCGCCTACACCCATTTCACGTCCCCCATCCGCCGCTACCCGGATCTGATCGTCCACCGGGCCATCAAGCATCTGCTGGCAGGAGGAACCGCGGCGGATTTCGACTACGCCAAGCCGGACCTGCGGCGCATCGGCGAACACTGCTCCGGCACCGAGCGCCGGGCCGCCGAGGCCAACCGCGATGTCGAGGCCTGGCTCAAGTGCGAATATATGGAGGACAAGATCGGCGCGGAGTTCGAGGGCACCATCACCAGCGTCAACTCCTTCGGCATCTTCGTGGAGCTCGACCGGATCTACGTGGACGGCCTGGTGCACATCACGGCCTTGGACAACGACTTCTATCACTTCGACCCGGTCGGACACCGGCTCACGGGGAAACGCACCGGCACCGTCTACCGCCTCGGCGACCGGCTGCGGGTCCGATTGGCGGCGGTAAATCTGGACGAACGCAAGATCGATTTTGTCTTGGCGCCACGTGAGCAGGGTGGTTCCAAGAAACGTAAGCGCAAGGCTTGAAGCTGGTGACGATAGAAACTACGAATCACGCGAATTGCGCGAATCAGTCCGAGCAAATTCTTTGGAAAGAGGAAAGTTACCGTTCGCGTGATTCGTAGTTAACTCCTCTTCCGGGGGGGAACATCATGCCTGTCTATAAGTTCTATTGCCCTGACTGCCATACCATTTTCAATTTCTTTTCCCGCCGGGTCGATACCGAGACGCGACCCGCCTGCCCCGGTTGTAGCCGGCCCGACCTAGAGCGACAGGCGTCCCCGTTCGCCATCTCCAAGGCCAGGGGTGAGCACACAGAAGACGCCGAGCTGCCGCCCGGAATGGACGAGGAGCAGCTGGTGCACGCCTTCGCATCCATGGCCGGCGATCTCGATAACCTCGACGAGAACGACCCGAAACAAGCGGCCAGGATCATGCGGCGCCTGTTCGATGCCACCGGCATGCAGCCCGGCGCCGGCACGGCGGAGGCCATGCGGCGCATGGAGGCAGGCGAGGACCCGGACCGGATCGAGGCAGAGCTGGGTGACGTGCTGGAGCAGGAAGATCCCTTCTTCACCGGGACCGCCGCGAGGTCTCCCCTGCCTGACCTGAAGACCCTACGCCGCGAGCTGATGCCGCCCAGGCGGGACGAGACCTGGTATCCCCTGCGGTAGATTGGCAAAGCCCGTAGGATGGACGTAATCACTTAAAATTCAGCCGCCACCGAAATCGCCCCTATCCACGTCCTTTATGAAATCGATCAGACCCTCAAAGTAGGTTTGCTGATTATCGTACATGGCAAAATGGCTACCCTCCGGACAATGTAGGTACCGGCCTCGCTGCACTTGGCTAGCCATCCATTCCAGGTACTCGAGGTCCATCGTGTCATACCGCGCGCCGATCACGAGAGTCGGTACTCTGATTCTCTCCAGATCGGCCTCCCGGTCCCAGTCCGCAAGCAGGCCACCGGCGCCGAGCTCGCTTGGCCCTTGCAGGAGTACGTAGATGTCGGGGTTGAGATGCCTCAAGGAACGATTCACCGGTTCCGGCCACTCGTCAGGCGGCATACGCAGCACATGGTGAACATAGTAATGTTCCATCAGAAATTCTTGGTAGCGCGGATTTCCGTAGTCTTCCGCTGCCTCATATTGCATGATCTCGGCCAGCGCCGTCTGGTCCATCGTCGGCATCAGCACCTCCTCTGCGTATGCATCGTACTTTGGAATACTGGCCATTGTGTTAGAGAGGATAAGTCCTTTGAGATATTCTTGATATTTCAGCGCATACTCCGTGGCTAGGGCACCGCCCGATGAGTGGCCGTAGAGATAAAAATTCTCCGAGCTCAATCCCAACGCTCGGCGTACCTGCTCCACTTCCTCAACGAAACGTGGGAAGTTCCATAAATCCGGGTCATCCGGCTGATCGCTGTAATTTAGGAACCGAGCTGGTCTTGGATCTGCCCGTTTTGGTGATGCCTAACGGTTTTCTTAGGCTATACGCGGGCAGCAGTGTAATTTAGCTGTATACAGCTGGGCAAACTTCCTCTTTTAGACAGCCTCTTAATCCTCACCGATCACCTCGACCACATCGAGCACCAGGCTGCCACGGGCCAGGCGCGCGCCTACTCGGTCTCCAGGCACGAGCCGGCTTGCGTCGGTGACGACCTGCCCCGTCGGGATTCGACGCAAGATGGCGAAGCCGCGCGTCAAGGTAGCCAGGGGACTGCGCGCCTCCAGGCCCTGCATGGCGCGGGCCAGGCGCTCGCCGTGGGTATCCAATATCCGGGCCACCGCCTTGTCCAGCCGGCGCCCGAGCGCATCGACGATCAGGCGCCGGCGCGCCAGCTCGCCCTGCGGTGACGCCCCCCGCACCCGCAGGGCGAGCGGATCGAGCCATCCCCGCGCAGCTGCCAGCCTTCTCTCTATCGCAGCGGCCAAACGGCGTTGCAGCGCCTCGACGTGCTGCTGCTGGCGCCGGAGCCGATCGAGCGGATACAGCAGACGCAGATGCCGCTCCGCAGCGGCAAAGCCTTGCCGGCGTGCGGCAAGCCCCCGCATCAAGGCCGTCTCCAAACGCTGCCCATAGGCCCGCACCCGCTGCGCCAGATGCGGCGCGGAGGGGCTGACCAGCTCCGCCGCCGCCGATGGTGTCGCTCCGCGCCGGTCGGCGGCCAGATCGGCGATGCTGAGATCGATCTCATGACCGATCCCCGTGACCACCGGGATGGCCGAGCGGCGGATAGCGCGGGCCAGGGCCTCATCGTTGAAGGCCTGCAAGTCTTCCAGCGCCCCGCCCCCCCGGGCCAGGATCAGGACATCGCACTCCGCCCGACTGTTGGCTAAATCGAGCGCCGCTACCAGCTCCTTGGCCGCATTCTCCCCCTGGACCTGGGCCGGATAGATCAGAACCGGGAGGGCTGGAAAGCGCCGCGCCAGCACCGTGAGCAGATCGCGGACGGCGGCACCGGTGGGCGAAGTGATCAGACCGACCTGGCGCGGGATGGGCGGCAGTGGCCGCTTGTGCGATTCGTCGAACACCCCCTCGGCGGCAAGCCGCTGCTTCAAACGCTCGAATTGAAGGCGCAAGGCGCCCTCCCCCGCCGGCTCCATGTGCTCGACGATCAACTGGAACTCGCCGCGACCCTCGTAGAGACCGACCCGCGCCCGGACCAACACCTGCCGGTGGTTCGCGGGTCTGAACCCGAGCAACAACCGTTTGGACCGGAACATGGCGCAACGCACCTGGGCCGCGGGGTCCTTGAGGGAGAAGTAGATGTGACCGGAGGCCGGCTGCGCCAGATTAGACAGCTCCCCCTCCACCCACAGCAGCGGAAAGCCGCCTTCCAGCACCGCACGGGCCTCACGGTTGAGACGCGAGACGCTGTAGATGTCCCGGGAGAAATCCAGTGGGTGAGGAGCGGAATCCTGAGACATGAGGACAAAGGTGAAAGGGTCGACGGTGACGATGGGACCAGGACGATCGAATAATAAGGCACCTTATGGTGAGTTACAAAAAGAAATCCTGAAATTCGACATCAAGCCACCTTGTCAACCGGTGTTCCTCTTCCTCAGCCAGATAGGCAATAGCGAATACGGGATTGTTCCGATAGTCCAACTCCTGATAATGAAGGAGCGGCTTATCACCTATAAACGTGCGGAGCTTCACGTGTGCATTATTGATATCTATTTTAGAGGTATCCACTCGGATGCCATTGTATGCCAAAACCCAGGCATAATACTTATTTCGACGCCGCTCATTCCAAATTTTCTTCCAGTCATACTTGTGATCCTGGAAAAACGAAAAGTAAGGGCATTGATCATAGGCATAATAGGATAAATCAGCAAAACCATACCCACCATAACGTAACGGATTCAGCTCGATCGGCAACAACTCTTTACCTCCTGCGAGTCTGAATTCCGCATGAATCGGGAAGGCCTGTATGTTCAATATCGAGTTCAACCGGATAAAAAAGGACTCGATTTGCGGATACAATTGCTCAAATATACAATGATCGATGTAACATAATACATTACGATATTGTTCTTTCGTAGGCATTGGATGATAAGTGAGACTGACAATCACCGGATCGCCCGTTTTGGAATAAAACATATCAACCACGTATTCATTCCCTTCAACAAACTGTTCTATAACCATATCCTCCCTTGAAAAAAACACTTTCTGAAAAAACTCGACTATTTAAATCTATTTCCCGTTGTATCGCATCAACCAAACGATGGATATCTGCCTGCTTGTCCACGATCTTCACCCCAACCGCAAAGAAACCTTTGGATGGCCTGACAATATATTTACGATCATGGACAAACATATCCTCCCTTATTTCCGATAACTTTTTAGTCTCGAAATGGAAATCCGGAAACAAAGGTTTCATCACTGAGCGACATTGATATTTGTCTGACAGGATTTCAATCGCACGCAACCGTTCAGGACAACGTGCGCGTTCCATGACCAGCTCCAAATAACTCTGTGATGAAATATATAATTTGTCGTCTTTATCAAAAGAAACCACAGAGACACGCAATTCATTTTCTGTCAATAGTTTAATATCGAAAAACCCATCCAATTCACGTAACAAATTGGAAGTGAAATTGCGCCCGGTAATAATATAATTCATATCTTGTCATAGTCGGTTTGTTGCAGCGGAACGCGGTTGGCCTCGATGATCTCCCGAAACCGCGCATCGGTGTCGGCCCAGTCCAGGACATCGACCCGAAAAGGTAGATCGCTTGCTTCAAAGGCCTCTTTCAGGGCCCGCAGCGAGGGGGGCGGCAAGGAATGGTCCCTGATGTATCCCCACTTGTTACAGCCTAAAACAACGAGTTATAGCGCGCATTGGCTGCTAGGATGTCCTTTTGGCTCGTTCCCACGCTCCAGCGTGGGAGCCAGAAAGATTTGTGGGGATACTTCAGGGACGGTCCCCCATGACTACCAGATCCAAGTCGGAATAACGCCGGGCCTTGCCGGTAACCCGTGAGCCGAAGGCCCAGACGCTACGGTTCGGTACCGACCGGTGCAGGATGTCCCGGACCATGATTCAGGGCCTTGCCAAAGGAGCAAAGTTCAGAGTCGTCATGGAAGAATCCGGGTTGGATGGCGTTCAAGTGTCCAAATCCAACAAAGAAAATCCCTGTAATTTGATCTTATAATCGGGGTGCTGTTGTCGAATTTTTTGGGCCTTTTTATCCAGCAGATTGAGATTAATTTTCGAGGCCCGCCGTTTAACTTCGGCGACGAGGATGGTTTTGTCGGACTCGTTGACAGCCACAATATCGATTTCATTGCTTTAATAACTTTAGTGCGCGAAGCGCATCATCGTTGAAACTATGGACTTTAAGTCCCTTCACTTTCAGTCCGTGGCTTGTCCACGGATGAGGACTTTAGTCCTCCAGACTATGGACTTTCAGTCCA
>Ga0056121_1000198_pt1 | contig 22511 bp, 18 predicted proteins | sample WorMetHEROISLAND_FD_83872 | JGI IMG/M metagenome (GOLD analysis project Ga0056121, IMG submission 83872) | Marine gutless worms symbiont microbial communities from Max Planck institute for Marine Microbiology, Germany - Olavius sp. 1 HERON ISLAND ...
GTGGCGTTGGCGTGCAGTTTCACTTGCATGATGCGAGGTGCTCCCTGATGAAGGAGATACCTCTGAGTACGCCTGCGCCGTCGAAACAATCCCGCGTGACCACACACGAAAGCCGGGGTCAACAGGCGGCGATCTGCGCCAATGCGGCAACGCGCTGCCCCGGGATCGACCGCGCATGCGCCTGCTGCTGACCCGCCCGCAGGAGGACGCCCGGCCATTGGCCGATGCGCTGACCGCGCGCGGCCACGAAGTGGTGCCGGAACCCCTGCTGCAGATCCGCTGGCACGACGATGCGCCGATCGACCTGGACGGCGTGCAGGCCGTGCTGCTGACCAGCGCCAACGGCGCCCGCGCCCTGGCCCGGCGCACGGCGGCGCGCGACCTTGTCGTGTTCGCCGTGGGCGATGCCACTGCACGCGCCGCCCGGGAAGCCGGGTTCACCGATGTCGCCAGCGCCGACGGCGACGTCGACACCCTGGCGGCGCTGGTACAGCGCCGGCTTGACCCACGCGCGGGCCCGCTGCTGCACGTCTGCGCCAGCGCCGTCGCCGGCGACCTGGCCGGGACGCTCGATCACGCCGGCTTCGAGGTGCGCCGCGCCGTGCTATACGAGGCCGAGCCGGCGCAGGCGTTCAGCCCGGCCGGTCGCGCCGCCATTGCCGAAGCCGGGCTCGACGGCGTGCTGCTGTTCTCGCCGCGCACGGCCGCCATTTTCGTGCGCCTGATCCAGGCAGAACGGCTGGACAATTGCTGCCGCAGGCTGACTATGTTTGCCCTCAGTGCAGCGGTGGCAGAGGCGGCGGCGGCACTGCCGTGGGGCGGCCGCAGGGTTGCCGCAAAGCCGCGCCAGGATGCGCTGCTGGCGCTGCTCGACGACCGGGACGGAGCTTGAGCGATGAGCATGGCCGATGACTGACAGGGGACGCGATGCGCCGGATGGGGGCGAACCCGTCGAGGTCGAAGCGGTCGACAGCGATGCCGCCGAAGACGCCGCGGTCGAGGAGATCGAGGCCGAGCTGATCGAGAACGACAGCCCCTGGCGGCGCACAGACGGCATCGGCAGCGATGATGCCGCCGGCACCAACGCCGGCGCCGCCAGCGCGGCCACCGCCGCGGCGGCACCGGCGCGGCGGCCGTCCTGGGCCGGCGTGGTTCTCGTCGTCCTGCTGCTGCTGGCCGCGCTTGGAGTCACCGCGACCTGGCTCACCTGGCCGCGGCTGGCGATCATCGCCCTCGCCCAGCTGCCGCAGCCGGTGCCGGCAATGCTCGACACCGGCAGCGCCGTCGGCGAGCAGCTCGAGCGCCTGGCGGCGCAGCAAGCGGCGCTGCGCGAGCAGGTCGAGCTGCTCGATTTCGCCGGCCGCGACGCCGCCAAGCAGCTTTCCGCCCTGACCGACGAGGTCGAGGCGCTGGCCGGCCAGGCCGGCAGTCTGGCCGCAGTGCCCGACGGCGCCGCCGCCGCAGCCCTGCTGGCTCGCCTGGACGCGGTCGAGCAGGCCGCCCAGGCCGCCGCCGCCGAGGCGGCCGCCGCGTCGGCGGCGCTCGCCACCCTGCGCAGCGACCTCGACCAGCGCCTGCGCACCGCGGCGACGGCAGCCGCCACGGGCGAGACGGGCGCGGCCGTGCAGGCCCAGATCGCGACACTCGCGCGCGAGCTCCAGAACCTGCAGGACAGGCTTGCCAACGCCCTCAGCCAGTTCCGCGCCGACACCGAAGCCGACCTGCGCGCCGCCGCCGACCGCTACGACACCGCCCTGCGGGGCGAGCTCGAAGACCTGCGCGGCAGCCTGCAGGCGCTGAGCGCGCGTGTCGGCACGCCGGCGGCACTGGCCGATCTGGAGCGCACCCGCAGCGAACTGGCGGCGGCGGAGCAGCGCCTGGCCACGCTGGCCGAGGCCGAGGCCGCGGCGCGTGAACGCCTGGCGGCGCTGGACGAGCGCCTGGCCACGGTGGAGCGCCAGGCGGCGACACCGGGGCCGGATGCCCGCCGCGAGGCCCTGGTGCTGGCCACCGCGGAGCTGCGCCGCAGCGTGCTCGACGGCAGCGGCTATGCCGATGCGCTGGAAACCACCCGTGCCGTCGCCGGCGACAACGCCGAGCTGGCACCGCTGCTGGCCGCGCTCGAGGACCATGCCGAAGACGGCGTTGCCTCCACGGCGACGTTGCGCGAAACCTTTCCCGCGACCGCCCGGGCCGTGCTGCTGGCCGCCGGCGGCGACGGCGACGGCGTGCTCGAGAGCACCTGGCAGCGCCTGGGCGGCCTGGTGACGGTGCGCCGCACCGGCGAGGTGCCGGGCGACAGCGTCGAGGCGATCGTCTCCCGCGGCGAGGCCCGGCTCGACGCCGGCGACCTTGCCGGCGCCGCGGACGAGCTGGCTGCGCTGAGCGGCCCGGCCGCCGACGCCGCCGCGCCATGGCTCGCCGCGGCCCAAGCCCGGCTGGCGGCCGAGCAGGCCGCGCGCGAGCTGCAGCGCCGTGCCATCGTCGCCGTGGCGGCCGGCTGATGCTGCGCGCCGTCGTCATCTTCGTGCTGCTGGCGGCGCTGGCCGCCGCCGGCGCCTGGTTTGCCGACCATCCGGGCATCGTCGCCGTCGACTGGCGCGGCTACCGCATCGAGACCTCGGTCGCCGTGCTCGGCCTCGCCGTGCTGGTCCTGGTGGCGCTGGCCATCGTCCTGCACGGCCTGTGGCGCTGGCTGCTGACCGGACCGTCGAGCTACGGCGCCTGGCGCCGCGAAGGCAAGCGCCGGCGCGGCTACGAGGCGCTGAGCCGCGGCCTGGTGGCGGTCGCCGCCGGCGACGCCGGCGAAGCCAAGAAGCTGGCCAAGCGCACCGCCGTGCTGCTCAACGATCCGCCGCTGACCCTGCTGCTGTCGGCCCAGGCGGCCCAGCTCGACGGCGACGAGGCCGGCGCGCAAGCGCACTTCGAAGCCATGTGCGAACGTCCGGAGACCGAGTTCCTCGGCCTGCGCGGGCTTCTGGTGCAGGCCCGCCGCCGCGGCGACGACGCCGAAGCGCTGCGCCTGGCCCGGCGCGCCTACGAACTGCGGCCCGACACGCCCTGGGTGGTGCAGGAGCTGTTCGGCCTCGAGGCCGGCAGCGGCCACTGGGTCGAGGCGCGCGCCGTCAGCGACCGGGCGGCCAAGCAGAAGCTGATCGGCGAGGACGAGGGCCGCCGGCGCCGTGGCCTAAGCCTGTTCGGCGAGGCCCAGGCAGCCGAGGCCCGCGGCGAGAGCAAGCAGGCCCTGGCGCTGGCGCGCAAGGCGCACGAGTGGCTGCCCGATTTCGTTCCCGCCACCGCCCTGCTCGCCCGCCTGCAGATCGCCGCGGGCGACAACCGCCGGGCGCGGCGCCTGCTGCAGGACGCCTGGCGCCGCCAGCCGCACCCGCAACTGGCCCCGGTGTGGCTGGCCATGACCCCGGATGCCGACGCCGCAGCGCGGCTGAAGGCGCTGGACAAGCTGGTGGTCGGCGCGCCCGAGCATGCCGAGAGCCGTCTGGCGCTGGCCGCCGCGGCGCTGGAGGCGCATGAGGCCGAGCGGGCCGGCGCCCTGCTGCAGCCGTTCGTCGACGACCCGGCCAGCGCCGGCCGCCGGGCCTGTCGGCTGGTGGCGGAATGGCTGGAGATGGCGCATGGCGATGCCGCCGCCGCCGGCACCTGGCTGCGCCGCGCCGCCGCCCTGCCCGAGGACGAGGCCTGGGTCTGCGGCGTCTGCGGCCACCACGGCCTGGAGTGGTCGGCGCTGTGCCCCGACTGCGGCAGCTTCGATGCCATCGACTGGCGCCCGCCGGCCGGCGCCAGCACCCTGCCGGTGGAGGCGATCGTCGCCGCGCCCGAGCTGCTGCCGCCGCAGCAGAGCGAGAGCGCAGCGGAGCCGACAAAACCGCCGCCACACGACGTCGGCCAGGCCACCATCGAGGCCGAGCCGATCATCGCCAACGCCGAGGCCGAAGCCGGCGCCGAGGTCGACGCCGTGCCGCACGAGAAGCGCCGCGTCAGCGCCATCGCCCCGACGGCCACGGAAGGCTGAGGCGGGCGGGTCTGAGACCCGCCCCTACCGACCATCGATATACCTGCAGGGGCGGGTCTCAGACCCGCCCGCGCACGCCGCCGCACCTCAGCCGGCGATTGCAAAACGCCGCGCGCGGCCGTATTGTCCGGCCGCCTTCGGGCCCTCTCCGGCGCCGGCGTAGCTCAGGGGTAGAGCAACTGATTCGTAATCAGTAGGTCGGGTGTTCGAATCACCCCGCCGGCACCATCATCACAATGACCTAAGCGATCGCAGTGTGTCGCTGCTTCAGGACCCCGCCCGCGGCAGCTCCTGCTCGACCAGCCGCGCCCACAGGCTGGCGCCGGTGGTCAGCGTCTCGTCGTTGAAATCGAACGCCGGATGATGGACCGAGTGGCGATGGTCGTCGTCACCGCCGCCAAGCAGGATGTAGGCCCCGGGCTTGGCCTCCAGCATGAAAGAGAAGTCCTCGCTGCCCATGATCAGGTCGCAGTTGTCGTCGACCATGTCGTCGCCGACGACGTATCTGGCGGCCTCGACAAGGCGCCTGGTTTCCGCCTCGTGATTGATCGTCGCCGGATAGCCGCGGGTGTATTCGAACTCGATCTCGACGTCGTGGATATTGGCCGTGCCCTTGCAGATCTCGGCCATGCGCTGTTCGATCAGCGCGCGCGTCGCCGCATCGGTCGTCCGCACCGAGGCGTCCAGGGTCGCGGTATCGGGAATGACGTTGTTGGCGGTGCCGGCATGGAACTGGGTGACCGAGATCACCGCCGTGCGGATCGGGTCGACGTTGCGGGTGAGGATCGACTGGATGGCGTTGTAGATCTGCACGCCGATCGCCACCGGGTCCTTGGCCATGTTCGGCAGTGCGGCATGGCCGCCGACCCCGCGGATGACGATATGCGCCCGGTCGGCCGCCGCCAGCAGCGCCCCGGGGCGGATGTTGAAGGTGCCCCTCGGGCATTGCGGCATGTTGTGCAGGCCGTAGACCGCGTCGCACGGAAAGCGCTCGAACAGGCCTTCCTTGATCATGACGTCGGCGCCGGCGCCGCCTTCCTCGGCCGGCTGGAAGATGAGATTGACGGTGCCGTCGAAGTTCCGGGTTTCGGCCAGATATCTGGCCGCGCCCAGCAGGATCGCGGTATGTCCGTCATGGCCGCAGGCATGCATCTTGCCGTCGTGAATCGACTTGTAGTCGGGGTCGCCCGTTTCCTGCATCGGCAGGGCGTCCATGTCGGCGCGAATGCCGATGGCGCGGCCGTTGTCGCGCTGGCCCTTGATCACGCCGACGACGCCGGTCTCGGCGATGCCCTCGTGCGTCTCGATGCCCCACTCCTTGAGCTTGGTGGCGACGATATGGGCCGTGCGCACCTCTTCGAACCGCAGCTCGGGGTGTTTGTGGATGTCCTGGCGCCAGCCACGGATCTCGTCTTCGAACTCGGCGATGCGGTTGTAGATGGGCATGACGTTGCTCCCGGATATGTCTTCTTGGTGTTCTTCGCCAGTGCAGGATCGACAGGCATGCCGGCCCCGAAAGGCCAGTCACTTTAGCAACACCGCCTGCCTGTCGAAACCGGCAGGCCGCGGGGCCCGCTACAGCGTCAGGATCCCGCGCAGACCGCCGATCAGCACCGTGCTCTCGCTCGGCTGGTTCGCCGGGTCGATCAGCAGCTGCAGGTCCGGCAGCAGCGAGAAGTTCGGCGACAGCTGGAACTTGTAGGAGGTCTCCAGCACGTACTCGTCGCGCTTGGCCCGGCCGTTGGCGGCGGTGCCGGTCGGCTCGGCCCAGCCGGCGCCGAAGGTCCAGGCCTGCCAGGGCCGGGTGGCGAGCTCGAAGCCGATGCTGGCGGCGTTCTTCGCCACCACCCCGCCGCCGCCGTCGGAATGGCCGAAGCGGACGAACGGCAGCAGCGCCTCGGTGACCTGCCAGCTGGCGCTGACCGCCCAGCCCTGCCCGGCCGGCACCCCGGCTTTCTGCCGCGCGTCCTTGTCCCAGAAGGTGAACTGCACCCGGTCGGTCTTGGCCCGCGCCCGGGCCGGCGTCCAGGCGACCTCCAGTGCCTTCAGCCACTCGCCTTCCTCGACGGTGTTGATGTCGAACTCGCCGCTGACGGCGTTGGCGTCGTAGATGTGCGCGCCGACCCAGACCTGCTCGCTGAGGAAGCCCTTGCCGACGGCGCCCAGCGAGCCGATGCCCGTCGTCGCCAGGGTCGGGTTGACCAGGAAGGCGCGGTTGAGGAACCCGCGCGAGAAGGTCTGGAAGGCGAAGGCATCGAGATAGACGTCGAACGACAGCCGTCCGGCGGCGACGCCGGCCCGTTCGTCGGCAAACAGCTGGGTCCAGTTGAACACCGCCAGGTCGGTGGAGAAGTCGTGCGCGTAGGCAAAGCCGGTGTTCAGCGCCGCCGCCCCGACCTCGCCGCCCAGCTGCGACGGCGACAGCTTGCCACCCAGGTTGGAGCGGTTCTCGATCCGCCACTCGATGCCGCCGGGGTGGCTGCCGCCGCGGTCGAACAGCGTCCACTTGCCCTGCAGGCGGAAGATGCTGCCGAGCGCATCGTCCTTCGAACCGATGGTCTGGTCGGCCTTCTGGTAGAGCAGGTAGAGGCTGGCGCCGAGGGTGAAGCCGTGCTTCTCGTTGAGCTCGCGCTTCCAGTCGAACCAGGGTTTCAGGCTGCGCTGCAGGAACGCACTGGGATAGGCCGACTCCGCCTTGCGATCCTGTTGCTCGAGCTGCGGGGCGACGCCGTCCGGGCCGCCGAACTGGGGCAGGTTGTCATAGTCGGCCTGATAGTCGCCCGATTGCACGGTCGCTGCCGGCGCGGTCTGCGCAGCCGACGATGCGGGCCAGCCGATCAGCCACGCCAGGACCATGACGATGGCCAGGCCGGAACGTCGCACCATGTCTTGATGTCCGTTGTCGCCGGGCGTCATTTCCGCACCCATCGAGGTTACAGGGTAAGCCGCCCGCGCAGGCCGACAAGGCCGATGGCGTCGGTGTCCAGGTTGTTGGCCGGCTCGACGATCAGCTGCAGGTCCGGCGTCAGGGCGAAGTTGGGCGACAGCTGCAGGCGGTAGAACAGCTCGGCGATGTACTGATGCTGGCGCAGGCCGCCGTTCGGCCGGCCCCAGTTGAAGCCGAGGCCGACGAGGTCGCTGCGCCTGCGCACGTAGCGGCCCAGGCCGACGCTGACCGAGGTCTCCATGATCGCGGCGTTGCCCTCCGACCAGCCGGCGCGCAGGAACGGCATCCATTGCTCGTCCACAAAGCGCGCCGCCGAGAACGCCAGGCCCCAGGAGTCCTCGACCCCGGCAGACTTTCGTTCGTCGGCATGCCAGGCCATGAGGTGGACGTTGTCCAGGTAGCGCTGCTCGAACGACGGCGTCCAGCCGACCTCGAGGTGTTTGAACAGCTCACCGTCGTCGAGGATGCTGTCGAAGCCCGGGCGGGTGGCATCGCCGTTGGCATCGGCGAAACCGCCCAGCACATAGGCCTTGTCACCCAGGTAGCCGCCGGCCGCGGCGCCGATGCCCTGGTTCGGCGCGGCGATCGCCGGATTGAGCGAGAACGCCAGGTTGGAAAACGAACTCAGCGGGTTGGTCATACCGTAGAGGTCGAGGTAGTCGGTGGCATCGACCTGCCCGGCCACCAGGCCGACCCGGCCCTCGGCGAACTTCTGCTGCCAGTAGAGGTTGGTCAGGGCCCAGCCGATATCGGAGAAGAAGGTGCCGGTGATCGCCGCCGCCCCGGCGGCCAGGCCGAGGTTCTGCGGCGGCACCTCGGTACCGATGGCATGGCGGTTCTCCACCTTGGCCACCAGGGCCCCGGTGTTGGCCGTGCCGCGGCCCGCCAGCGTCCAGGAACCATAGACGCGGAACACCCCGCCCAGGGCTTCCGTCGCCGACAGGCTGTCGCTCACGGCCTGGCCGGTGACCTGGTAGTCGGCAGCATAGCTCAGCCCGCGCTCGCGGTTGAGCCGCTGCTTGGTGTCGAACCAGGGCTTGAGGCCGCCCTGCAGCGTGTCGAAGCGGAACACCGGCTCGCGCACGGCGTCGTTGTCGCGCAGCTGCACGCCGACGCTGCGCGGCCCGCCGAAGGTCGGCACGTCGTCGTAGCCGGCACGTCCCGCCGTCGGGCGATCGTCGGCCGGCTGCTGGGCCGTCGCCAACTGCGGCGTCAGCAGGGCCAGCAGCACCAGGGGCGCAAGAAGCGGTTTCATCTTCCCATCGTCGCGCCCGGTCCGGGTCACCTGGCGTGGAAGAGGTCGCGCATCTGCCGGCGAAGGCGCAGGCGTTCCGGGTATTCCCGGAGGAACTGCGCCGGCGGCTTGCCTTCCCAGACCTGGGCGTAGACGCGCATCTTGTTGCCGCCGTAGATCTTGGCGAGATCTTCGCTCGTATAGCCGCGCGCCCAGAGATCGTCCGTGACCGCCGCCAGGATCTTGGCAAGCTCGCCGTTCCCGGTCGCACCCTTGTTGAAAGCGTCGATCATGTAGCCGCCGTCGTCGTACATGGCGGCATTGGCGGTCGCGAACTGAACCACCAGCTCGGTCGAGAACATGTCGTCGGTGGCGATGCCGACATGGTCGACGCCGACCAGCTTGACGTAGTAGTCGATCATATCCGCGGCCTGCTTGGGCGAGATGTCGTCGGGCCAGACGCCGTCCATCATCCACTCGGTGAAGGTCGGCGAGACATAACCGCCGGACCTTGCGGCCCTGAGCGCCTCGTCGTCCGGGATCGCCCGGTAGCAGCCACGCGGCGTGGCGTTCGGCTCGTTCCTGTAAAGACCGGCCGGCACCGAGTGGGTGTAGACGAAGGGCACGCCCGGGTAGTTCTCTTCCATGTAGGCCATGGCGTCGTTGGCCGTCCTCGAGCCGGTATGGCTGAGGTCCAGCAGGATGCCGAACCGCACCATCTCGTCGATCACCGCCTTGCCCCACGGCGTCAGGCCGATGTCGCGGCCGTTGTAGGCGGCCAGTTGGCCCGAGCCGGTGCGGAAGATGTCGTTGTAGGCCAGGATCATGCTCGTAACGCCGATGTCCTTCAGCGTCGCCATCTTCTTCAGATCGCCGTTGAGGATGGTTGCGGTCTGGCTGTTCCAGATCACCGCCGTCTTCCCCTGCGCGTGGGCGGCCTCGATGTCGCGTGTCTCGTTGACGATGACGAACTTGTCCGGCTGCTCGGCCATCGCCGCGCGGAAGTGGTAATGCTGTTCGAGGAACGTCTCGAACGACATGTCGGCGGCCGCCAGCGTCATCTCGTGCCCGGTGATGCCGTTCTCCCGCGCACGCTGGAAGTATTCGTGCAGCTGGCTGTACTCGGTCCAGCCGGTGCCATAGGGGCTCGCCAGCATGCCGAGGACGACGGTGTCACGGACGAACTGCCGGGCCTCTGGCGAGGCGTCCCAGGTCTTGCTTTCTTCGCTGGCAAGCGCGCCGCCGGCCAGGCCGAGCGTCAGGGCACAGGCACACAGGCTCGATCGCAGCATTGGCAGGTGTCCCATCATCCGTGGGTCAGCGGAGCGTGCGCCGCCCCCCGATCGGCGCGGGCAACCCGTGACAATCTTCAGAGATTGCCGAAGTAGGCGTCGCGCTTGGGCCCGGCCGGCCGGAACGCCGGCGCGTTCTCGTCGGGCAGCCAGTTCTTGTAGACCAGGCCATCCTTCATGACGAAGTCGACGTTGTCGCGCGTCACCGCCTCGAGGTCTTCCAGCGGATTGCCGTCGACCAGGATGATGTCGGCATAGCCGCCCTCGGCGATGGTGCCCAGGGTGCCGTCCTTGTAAGGGTTCATACCGCCGCTCCAGCTCAGCACCTCGGCCGCGTTCGAGGTCGCCGTCTTCAGCACCAGGTGCGGGTTGTCGGCGATCTTGTTGAACCAGATCAGGTTGTCGGCCTGGCGCACCAGGTCGGGGCCGAACATGTCGCCGCCGGTCACCATCAACAGGTCGTGCTGGACCGCCCATTTCAGCATCTGACTGGCGCCGGCATTGACCTGCGCCGCCTTCCGCTTCTGGTCGCTGCTGAAGAAGGTGATGCTCTCGGGATCGCCGAACGCTTCGAGCGACATCACCGCCTGCACCGACAGGGCGACGCCTTCCGCCTTCATCCGCTTGATGGTCGCTTCGGAGACCAGGAAGTTGTGCTCGATCACCCGCACCCCGGCGTCGATCGCCCGGTTCACCGAGCGGTCGTGGTAGGCGTGCGCCAGCACATATGTCCCATAGTCCTCGGCCACGCCGACGATCGCCTGCATTTCTTCCAGCGAGAATTGCGTCATATGGATGGGGTCGAACTCGCTGGCGACGCCGCCGCCGGCCATGATCTTGATCTGCGTCGCCCCGCCCCGCAGGTTGTGCCGGGCCGCCCGCCGGGCGTCGGCCACGCCGTCGACGATGTAGCCGAACAGGGCCTGTTCCAGCTTGTCCTGGTCACCGGGCCGGTCGTTGAAGAAACCGGTATCGGCATGACCGCCGGTCTGGCTCAGAAAGCCGCCGCTGGGGAAGATGCGCGGGCCCGGCACGATGCCGTTGTTCACGGCCTTAGCGATGCCCAGGATGTTGCAGCCGGCATCACGCGCGGTGGTGAAGCCCTGCTGCAGGTAGTCCTGCATGGCGACGGCCGTGTAGGCCCCGGCGGCCATCTGATCGTAGTCCAGGCGGAACTGCACCATGCCGTTGCGGATGCACAGGTGCGAATGCATGTCGATCAGGCCGGGCATCAGGGTGCGGCCGCCGCCGTCGACCGTGTAGGCGCCGGGCGCCTCGATCGGCCCGGACGACACGGTCTTGATCAGGTTGCCCTCGACCAGGACGGCGCCGTTCTCGACCAGCTCGGCGCTCACGCCATCGAAGATGTTGACGTTGGTGAACAGCACCTGGCGCGGCGTGTCGGCCGCCTCGGCCAGCGGCGCAGCCGAGACTGCACCGACAGCCAGCAGGATGCTGAAGACCAGTTTTCGGACTGAACGCGTCATGAAGCTACCCCCAAGTTGTCATACCATGGCCCGTCGTGGTCCAACTTCGAGCGTCGTTCGCCAGATAGATGGATCGCCGGATGCGTTTGCCAAGGAGTCGCGGGCAGTCGGGCGCACGGCGATCTGCGTCAATCCGCACCGCGAGGCCAGTTCCATGACCGCACGAAGCCGTCGGCCCAGATGCCGCGGCGTTCGGTTTTGGCGAGCAGCTCCGCACGCGTGTGCTCATAGCTGTAGTAGACCTCGGCGATGGCCCAGCCGTTGCGCAGCAGCCAGAGACTGAGGTCCTCGCCGTCAACCAGGCAGCTGGCGATGATTATCCCGCTGGTCACGCGGTCGCGCAGCGTGCAACGGACCGGGCGGTCGCCGATCTTGCGTTGCAGCGCCAGCGCCGCCTGCTGCCCGCAGTCCCAGGTCCCGTCATCGCGGCGACAGGTCTGCGCCCGCCCTGGCGCATCGATGCCGTGCAGGCGCACCCGGCTGCCGGCAACCTCAATGGTATCCGCGCTGATCACCATGGCCCGGCCCGCAAGCTCCTGCGCCGCCGCTGCCGGCGAGCCCAGGCAGCCAAGCCACAAAACAAGACAGGCCCGCCTGGCGATGGCTGTCGGCATGCCTGTTGCCCCGATTGCGCCCCGGCCGGGGCCTCATTCCGCCGGCTGCGGCTGCGCCTGCGTCTCGCTGCGGATCGACACCGCGGTGGCGATGGCGGCGAACAGCATCGCCGCGATCAGCCAGAACACCCAGCGCGGATGGCCGCCGTCCAGCAGCAGGCCGACCGTCACCGGGGCCAGGGCGGAACCGAGGTCGAGGCCGGAATAGACGAAGCCGAACACGCGGCCCGTGGCCCCCGCCGGCGTCGCCGAACGCACCAGCAGGTCGCGCGACGGCGTCGTCAGCCCCTGCAGCAGGCCGGCCGCGGCGAGCACGATGACGAGGACGACCGCGGGCAACGCCAGTTCGCCGACCAGCAGGATCATGACGCCGGCGCTGGCGAGGCCGGCGGCGATGATCAGGCCGTGCCGCTGCCAGCGGTCGGCCACCACGCCGCCCATGAGGACGCCGACGGAGGCGCCCAGGAGGAAGGCGGTCAACGCCGTCGCGGCGAGCGTCAGCGGCGTCTGCCGCAGCGCTTCCAGCATCGGGCCGAGGAAGTTCTGCACCGCGATCAGCGCCGCCGCCAGCAGCACAAAATAGGCAAAACAGAGCAGCACCGGGGCACTGAACAGAACCGCGGCGCCGATGCCCGGCGGCCGCGCTGCGGGTCCGGGGCGTGCGCTCGCTTCGTCGCGCAGACCGCCGCGCGCCAGCACCAGCCCCACCAGCACCATGACGCCGATCGCCGCTGCCACCAGCAGCGCCGCGCGCCAGCCATAGAGGCTTGCCACCGCCAGCATCAGCACGGGCGCGGCCGCCCAGCCGAGATTGCCACCCAGCGTGTGCACTGAAAAGGCGCGGCCGAGGCGATGGCTCGAGACGCTGGCGTTCAGGATGGTGAAGTCGGCGGGATGAAAGACGCTGTTGCCCACTGCCGCCAGCAGCATTGCCGGCACCAGGAACCAGAAACCGGGCGCCAGCGCCGCCAGCAGGATGCCGAGGCAGTAAATGCCGAGACCGCCGATCAGCAGCCGGCGGGCGCCGAAGCGGTCGACCAGGAACCCCGCCACCGGCTGACCCAGGCCGGAAGCGACGAAGAACAGGGTCATCAGCAGGCCCAGCTCGGTGTAGCTCACATCGAAGCTGACGATCACGAAGGGAAACAGCGACGGCAGCACGAGCTGAAAGAAATGACTGCAGCCGTGCGCCAGGCCGATCAGGAACATCGCCCTGAGGTCGTGCGCCAACGGTCGTGTCGCCTGCCCGGTCATTCGCCACCTGGGTTCCGGGCGGGCTGCCCGTTCAATTCCTCAAACCAGGATCGTAAGCTGCTTTGGTGCGGATCCGGAACCTCCACGCCTTCACGGCAGCGCCGCCGTGGCGCGCGCGCCTGCGTTTCGCCCCCGCCGCGCTGCTGGCGCTGGCGGCCATGGCGGTCGCCGGCCCGGTCCTGGCCGACGGCTTCCGGCTCGGCTGGCCGGTCGACTGCGTCCGCGGGCAGGACTGCTGGATCGTGCACCACGTCGACATGGCACAGGGCCCCGGGGCGGCCACGGACTTCGCCTGTGGTGCGCTCAGCTACGACGGTCACAAGGGCACCGACATCGCCCTGGCGGACCGGGTACGCATGGCGGCAGGGGTGGCGGTGCTGGCCGCCGCCGACGGCAGGATCCTGCGGGTGCGCGACGGCGAAGCCGACGGCAGCGGCCAGGCGGCGGAACTGCGGGCGGCCCGGTCGGCCGGGCGCGAATGCGGCAACGGCGTGGTGATCGACCACGGCGATGGCTGGCAGTCCCAGTACTGCCATCTCAGGCGCGGCAGCGTGACGGTGCGCCCCGGCCAGGCAGTGCGCCGCGGCACGCCGCTGGCCGAAGTCGGACACTCCGGGCTGGCGCAGTTCCCGCACCTGCACCTGGAGCTGCGCCGCGACGGCGCGGTGGTGGACCCGTTCAGCGGCCGGGCGGCCGCCGCCGGCTGCGGCGTCGGCAGCACGACCGGTCTCTGGGAGAAGGGCGCCGACACCGGCTACGACCCGGTGATGCTCTACGCCGCCGGCTTTACCGACCGGGCGCCCGACTACGCCCGCCTGATCGCCGACAGCCGCGCGCCGGCGGCTTTGCCCGCCGACAGCCCCGCCCTGGTGTTCTGGATCCTGCTGTTCGGCGCCGTACCCGGCGATCGTATCGAGCTCGCCATCACGCACGCCGACGGCGCCGTGTTCGCCCGCTCGGAGCACACGCAAACCAAGCAGCAGATCCGCGTGCTGCGCTATGCCGGGCGGCGCAGCGACGGCACTGCACTGCGGCCGGGCCTCTACCGCGGCACCGCCACGCTGACCCGCGCGACCGCCGACGGCACCGCCATCGAACGCGCCATCGAACGGCTGCTACGGGTCGAATAGGACTTCCGACCGGCTGCGGTACGACGCGGCGACGGCGTCGCCCGGTTCGAGGCGGTCGCCGGCCGGCGGATCAGCCCTGTGGCGGCACCGGCGTCAGCACCGGCTTCCCGGCGAAGTGGGCCTTGAGGTTGTCGAACACCAGGTCCGCCATCGCCCGGCGGGTCTCGTGGGTGGAGCTGGCGATGTGCGGCGTCAGCACCACGTTCTCCAGCTCCATGAGCGCCGCCGGCACCGCCGGCTCGCCGTCGAACACGTCGAGCCCAGCGCCGGCGATGGTGCCGTCCGCCAGCGCCGCGACCAGCGCCGGCTGGTCGACGATCGGCCCGCGGGCGGTGTTAACCAGGCACCCGGCCGGCCCCAGCGCCGCGAGCACGGCGGCGTCGACCAGGCCGCGGTTGGCCGGGCGGCCGTCGCAGGCGACCAGCAGGATGTCGCTGGCCCGGGCCAGATCCTCGAGAGTGGGATAGCTGCGGTAGGGCAGGTCGCCGAGCGGGCGGATATCGTGATAGGCGATGTTGAGACCGAACACCTCGGCCCGCCGTGCCACCGCCTGGCCGATGCGGCCCAGGCCGAGGATGCCCAGGCGCTTGCCGCGCAGGGTGGTGCCGAGATCGAAACGGCCGGCGGTCCACTTGCCGGCGCGCAGGAAGCGCTCGGCCTCGCCGATCCGCCGCGGCGCCATCAGGATCAGCGTCATCGCCAGGTCGGCGACGTCGCCGGTCAGCACGTCGGGCGTGTTGGTGACGACAACACCGCGTGCCTGGGCGGCGACCACGTCGGTGGCATCGAAGCCGACGCCGAAGGAGGCGATGATCTCCAGCTTCTCCAGCCGGTTGATCAGTGCCGCGTCCGGCCCGGCCATGCCGCCGGCGAGGATGCCGCGGACACGCGGACCGACTTCGGCCAGCACGCCATCGGGATCAGCCGGGACGATGAAGTCGTGCAGGGTGTAGTCGGCCTGCAGCCGCTCGACCAGGAACGGCGGCAACGGCGAGACCTGTAGCAGTTCGATCATGGGCAAACTCTTCAGAATTGCGCGGTGCCATCTTCACTACGGGCACGACGAGACGTCAACGCATTGGCGCCTGAAGTTGCGCTCATCGCCAGGTTCAAGATGCTGACTGCTTTGGCCTTGGCTCACTCAAATGCGCAAAGATCTTGTGCCGCTCTCAGGTCGGCAATACTCGCGCCGATCTCGCGTGCTTCAGCCTGTGACAGCGAGCGATCAGACGCGATCGATCCGAGCTTGCTGGCAAGATCTACACGTACCGTGGTACCGGTCGGCTGGCCCTTGTTGACGTAGCACCACTGCCTGAGCGGCTTCTTTGAACCTGAGTCCTTGTACTTCATGCCGACGACGACCTCGCCCAGACCCGCACGGCCAAACGCGAAGTGTTTGAAGATAACGAAGTTGACCACGGGTGCCGTCTCGGCCGGTGCCAATGAGCCATTGCTCGACCGTGGGGGCACCCCATTGGCAATGGCACCGGCCGGACGCTGCCGGATCTCATCCACTTTTCGGGAGATCTCCAGCAACGTGCTTGCCGCCTTCGAGGTCTCATCACCACCGCCACGGCCTGCTTTCGGGTCGGCCACGTTGATGTTCACGGCCTTGTCCACGACGACGGGCCTGACGATACGTGGTTCGGGCTTCTCGGTCAGAAGCGACATGCCCCAGAGCGACAGGAAACCAACTACGCCGATGGCCAGCGTGGCCAGGACCAGCCACTTCAGGTAGATGCCGATGGTGTTGGCCCGCTGCAGCGCTACATCGCCGCGGTGCCGGTTTGCCTGATGTTCGAAGAACGAATTGATGGCATCGAAGTTCTGGCTCGTGTAGGTCGGCGCGCCTGCTGGCGCAGGAGATTCGTTCGACATCACGCAGCCGCCTCCTTGAGCGCGGCGGCCGCCCGACCATCTTCGACAGCCTGCTGCGCCAGGTCCGGATCGTTGGTGAAGACCGGGATATAGATCAGCTCTTTGCGCACAACCTCCTTCGGCACTTCCTTGAAGACCACTTTGTCGACGGGCACCTCCTTGACGACTTCCTTGATGACGGTCTTCTCGACGGGAACTTCCTTCACGACAGGAACTTCTTTGACGACCTCCGTCGGGACCTCCTTCACCAGGGGCTTGCGCAGGCGCCGGCGTCGCTCGACCACGTACCGACGGATCGAACGGGCGAGCTTGCTGGGCCGCCACTCGGCCGGTCCGTAGCGAAGGACAAGTCCGGCGAATGCGAGCAGGGTGCCAGTCCAAGCCGTGATCGCGGCGAGCGAACCGAACCATATGCCCGAAACCACGCGAAGTTCGTCGTTGGTGATATCGGCAGGGCTGTCTTTGCCGAACCACAACGCGGTAATCCGATAGATCTGGCTGCTCTGCGCCTGGCGGGAAATGTCATCGCGCAGACGAATTCGTTCTCCACGCAGCTGCTCCAAGCGATCTTCCTGCGCGATCAACTCCGACTTGCGGCCGTCGAGCCGGGCAATCTCTGCCTGCAAACGCCTCGCCCTTTCACGCATGCGCCGTTCGTGTTGGTTGATGGCCTCGGCACGGCGTTCATCCATTCGCGTGAGGATCGGCGTCAGCGAATCCTGCCGGTCTGTCATCAGCTTTGCGATTTGCGCAGCGATCGCGTCTTGCCGCGCCGTCAACTCATCTTTCTGTCCCTTCAAATCAGTGTTGAGCTGGGCCAGCTTCTCATCGCGTTGGGTGGTCGCTTCGCGCATCTCGGAATCGCTGGACACGGCCACGAGCTTCGCGCGCAACGTCTTCAGCTGGTCCTCGACTGACTGTCGTTCCTGCGCGAATCCGGTTCGTATCTTCTCCCGTTCCTGGCCAGCGCGCGACGCGTCGTTGCTCAGCTGCTCTTCTAGACGACGGATCTTGTCATCCTTCTCGCCGACCAAAGCTGCGACACCATCATTAGCGCTAAGGTCTGAGTAAGACTCGGTCAGTTGTGAAAATCGCTCCTGTAGTGGCGCCAGGCGTTCCTTGTAGTCAGCTCGCACCGACTCCCTGGTGATGAAGTTTGACTTCGCAATGGCAACCTGTCGGCTAGCCTCCATAGTCTGGATGCGCTCATCAAGTTGGGCTAACTCTGCTTTCAACCGATCGCGCTCGGCAGTGACTTCTGCTTTGGCATCACCGATCCGGCGTGCGAACTCGGCTTCGATGCGTTCAATCTCGGAAGTCCGCTGCGCCGAGTAATCGACCGTGTCCTCGACCTGCTCCAGGGCATTACTCTCCCTTTTGCGGTTCTCGGACAGCGTCCGCTCGAGCTGCTCTATCTGCCTTGTGAGCGTGACCCGCTTCTCGGACACGGCCGCATCGATGCCTTTCAGGCGCAGCTCATAGCGCCGGGTCACCTCTGCTGATTCGCGTTCAAACCGTGCAATAAGGCCCGACAGGTCATCTGCAAGTCGTTCCAATTGCGTCTGCTTCGCGCCGACCTCCTCGCCGCTATAACGAACCCGAGCCTCCTGCGTCTCACGCGCAATGTCTTCGAGCGCGCTTTGTTTCTCACGCTCGTATTGCTCGACGTCGGCGGCGTACTCCTCGCGAATCACGGCATCAGTCGCGCGCGACAGCTGGTGAATATCGCGCTCCGTGTTCGCGATCTTCTCCTCCGTGCTCGTGAGCTTCTTCTTCACCTGCGTGACGACATAGGTGCGCTGAGTGAAGTTCCGCTCAAAGCCGTTCAGCATGGTTTCAAAGGTGATGAACATCAGCAGCAGCAATCCGACGGCGAACACCAGCTGCCACAGTCGCGATCGACTGAGATACAGGGCGGTCGCCAGAGGGATCTTGGTCAGCTCCACCATCGCGACGACGAGGAACGGCAGCCCTCCGAGAAAGATACTCATGTACGCGGACGCGCTGAGCGTGCCGTCGGCCTTGAGGATGTCTTCGCCGGTCGTCAGGATCACCAGCACGGCAATCGTCAGCCCGATCAAAGCCGCGATCACCTCGACGCCCCAGGCGAAGCCGATAAGGCGGCGACCAACAGTCTCCCGCTCAGTCATGTCTTGCTCAATCCCTTCGCATCGTCATGACTCCACCAGTCGTCCATCAACGCAGCCCCTCGCAAGCAATCCCATCGCCGTCACCATCCAGGTGGTGCGGGTCGCCCGCCCCGGCCCTGCTGAAGAACGCCTGCGCTTCTGCTTGACTGCGGAAATCGGCACAGTCTCGGTCACCGTCCGCGTGCCACCGTGACGATGTCGGCGCTGGCAAAGGGGCGGCGCCAGAGCGCAACGATTGCGCGTGCGTCATCCGCCAGCCTGTGCGCCAACGCCAGGGCGCAACGAAGGCGCCACGCCAGATTCCCTGTCTGGACGATCTGGCAGCCATTTCCTCGTCGACGTAGTCCAGTGCATAGCGGCGATACGCCAGGGCCCAACCCTGGCGCACCATCCATTGATTCAGGTTCTCGCCACCGACACTGCATACCGCGAGAACCCGACCATATCTGTCGACGCCCTTACTGCGGCAATGCACTGACGTTCCTCGGATTTTCTCCCTGAGCGCTTGTGCTGCGTACAGGCCACAATGCCAGTCGGCACGATCGGCAAAACACGTTTGGCCACGTTCGGGCGCGTCGAGACCATAGAGCCTGACCTGTTTGTCTCGGATTTCGAGCGTATCGCCGTCAATCGCGCGCGCCGCGCCGCCCAGGTCGCTGGCCGAAGCTTGCAGCGAAAGCAGACCGATGCTGAGCAGCACAAGTCCGGCGTGTGCCAATCCTGCAACCACGCGCCAGGACTTCGCCGCCCGAAGCAAGTAGCTCGCCATGGCGCGTCAAATCCCTCTCCATCGGCCAACCAAGACCGACCCGAAAGGGACATCACATCCTTCGCACCTGCGTGCTTGCCGGCGAGTGCCAAACCATTGTCGGAAGCCGCCAATCAAGCAGCGTGCGCGTTATCGGAGCCGCAAACGCACGTTGTCGGCAGAACCCGCCGACGTCACCGCACCTAGTCTTCGGTCCTCAACCGCGTGCGCTGCACCACGGCGATCGTCAGCAGCGGCGCCGCGACGACGATCACCGCCACAGTGATCAGCAGCGTGCCCAGTTCGCCGTAGTCGGCGGCGACCTCGATGGCACCGGTGGTTCGGTCGACGACCTCGCGGGTGACGACGAAGATCTGGTTCAGGTATTTGGTCAGAAGCGCGCTGGCCGACAGGGCCAGGTTGGTGAACGAGGCCATCACCGCAAAGAAGGTCGCCTTCAGGTGGCCGGGCGCGTTGCGGGCGATCCAGGCGAGCATGGGGATCATGGCGATCTGGCCCAGGGGCGACTCCAGCGCGGTGTCGAGAATGGCGATGAAGCGGGCGTCGACCACGCCGCCGCTCCAGGCTGCGGTCCAGTCCTGCACCCCGTAGTAGAGGCCGACATTGGGCAGCGACAGCACGCCGGCGGCGATGGTCAGCAGCGCCACCAGCCACGCGATCGAGCGGCGCGCCATCAGCGGCCGCAACACCACCATGCCGATAAGCGCCAGGCAGGCGGTGATCAGGCTCAGCACCGAGAGGAACTGCTGATCGAAGCCGAGCACGTCGATCTCGAACCAGGTCCAGCCCGGGCCCGGCAGCGGCACGGCGCGGAAGACGAAGATGATGATCGCCGTGCCGATCAGGGCCCGGCGCGCGGCCGGGGCAAGCTCGCGGATCAGCTGCGCCATCAGGAACAGCACGATCGCCAGCGAGCCGGCGAAGACGATCTCCTGCGCCGCCGGCACGCCGCCCAGGCCGACGGCCATGGTGAAGGCGACAAAGGCGAGGCTGCCGCCGAGGATCCACCAGTTGGGCGCGGTCTTCTCCACCGGCGCGAACAGGCGCGCGGCGATCGCCTCGGCATCCAGGCCCTGGCCCCGCAGGCGACGCGCCCGCAGCCGCCGGTTGAGGCCGGCCAGCACCACGCCGCTCACCGACAAGAGCGGGATCGCCAGCGCAAAGAGGTAGATGCGGGCGTAGACCGCGGCCTTTTCGGCCCCGGACAGGTCGGCCACGTCGCGGAACATGTAGATGTTCAGGGCCGCGACCAGGACCAGGCCGGAGATGATGGCGAACCGGCCGAGCGTCTGCATGGTCGTGTGCATCGCCTTGACCGTGGCCTCGGGCAGCGGCCGGCCCCGGTCGTCGGCGACCGGCACCGCCTCCACCGTCATGGCATCGGCGACCACGTCCTGGATGACGTAGCCCGACGGTGCCAGCAGCGCGCTGACGACGAACCAGGCCTCGACCGGCATCAGTGCCGCCATCGCCGCGGTATGCGCGATCAGGGCGTACATGATGGCGATCGACAGGGCGATCAGCCCGGCGCCGAGCCAGACCAGCAGCGCCTTCCAGCGCCAGATCAGGTCGACGATATGGCCCAGCGGCATCTTCAGGGCCCAGGGAATGCCGGCCCAGAAGGCCAGCCCGGCCAGGAACGCCGCCGACAGGCCGAGGTATTCCTTGATGAAGAAGGCGCCGACGATGCCGGTCAGGCCGGCCACCCCGGCGGCGAGATAGACCAGCAGCGGCGGCAGGTAGGACCAGCGCAGCTGCCGGCCCAGCTCCAGCACCGTGCGGTCGAACCAGACGGCGGCGGCCGTTGCGACCATCAGCCCGCCGGCATCAACTGCCGCGCATCACGCGGGCCCCGCTCAGTTGTCCATGAACTCGAACCAGAAGGCATCGCCCCTGGGCACGAAGCGGCCGGCCGAGGGCGTGGGGAAGTGTGCCGTGAGCACCAGCTCGGCCGATTCCGTCTGGTTTTCCATGTAGCGCCGGCGGGTCTGGTGGGCCGCGTCGGGATCGAAGTCGACCCGCGGGCTCCAGTCCGGGTGCAGGCACTGCACCGGGGCGTGGATCAGGTCGCCGCACATGGAGGCGCTGGCGCCGTTGGAGGCGAGCTTCACGGCGACATGGCCGGGCGTGTGCCCCGGCGTCGGCTCCAGCCACAGGTTGTCGTCGAGCGCATGGTCCATCTCGACCAGTACCGCCTGGCCGGACTCCATTACCGGCAGCACGCTCTCCTCGAACACCTCGCCGCCCAGCTTTTCCATCGCCTCGTACTCGGTGCGGGCGAAGACATAGCGGGCATTGGGGAAGGTGGTGGTCCAGCGGCCGTCGGCGAGCTGCGTGTTCCAGCCGACGTGGTCGACATGCATGTGGGTGCAGAAGACGTAGTCGACGCCCTCGGGCTCGACCCCGGCGGCGCGCAGGTTGTTCAGCCAGGTCTCGTCCTGGCGCTGGTGCCAGTCGGGCAGCCGGGCGATCGACTTGTTGCAGCCGATGCAGGTGTCGATCAGCACCGTGTGCTTGGGCGTGCGCACCAGGTAGGACTGGAAGCGGAAGATCAGCTTGCCGGTGGCGGGATCGAGGGCCCACGGCTCGAGCAGCTCGCGGTGCGGCGCCATGGCCTCGTCGGTCGCCGCCTCGATGAACTCGAACGGCGCGCGGAACGGCCCCTCCAGTTCGACGATGCTCTCGACCTCGATATCGCCGATGCTCAGTTTCATGGCGCACGCCTCCCTGTTGTCGCCTTCGACATTTCCTCGCCGCGAACTATGCTAGTTGCTTTCCCGCACTTGCGAAATCAGATCGCGGCCCAACCCGGGAGCAGTCCGCCCATGTACTACGACGCCATCGAGAACAAGCACGGCCTCAGGCACGACCCGTTCAAGGCGCTGATCGCGCCCCGGCCGATCGGCTGGATCAGCAGCGTCAGCCGCGACGGCATCGTCAACCTGGCGCCCTACAGCTTCTTCAACGCGGTCAGCGACAAGCCGCACTACGTCATGTTCGCCTCGGCCAATCTCAAGGACAGCGTGCGCAACATCCACGAGACCGGCGAGTTCACCTGCTCGCTGGCGACCTGGGACACCCGCCACGAGATGAACGTCTCCTCCGCGCCGGTCCCGGCCGACGTCGACGAGTACCCGATTTCCGGCCTGACCGCAGCGGCCTCGCAGTTCGTCGCCCCGCCGCGGGTGAAGGAAAGCCCGGCGGCGCTGGAGTGCCGGCACTGGCAGACCATCGAGCTGCCGGACGTGACCCCGGGCAGCGAGGAAGGCCATTTCGTCGTCATCGGCCAGGTGGTCGGCATCTATATCGACGATGCCGTGATCAGCGACGGCATCGTCGACACCGCCGGCATGCGGCCGATCGCCCGCATGGGCTACATGGACTACGCCGTGGTCACGCCGGAGACGACGTTCAGCCTGAACCGGCCGGAGATGTCCGCCGACGGCACTATCGCCAATGCCCGGCCCGCGGCCTGGGACGGCGCCTACCGCTAGTCCTTCGAGACGGCCGCTGCGCGGCCTCCTCAGAGTACGGCCGAATATGATCTCTTTGATTGCAGGCACTTACAGTGGGCTTCCACGTCCGCAGCAGCGCCGGGAGAGCGGGTGTCGGGCCGACAGTAGCCGGCCGCCTTCGGCACGCGTTGCCCCTGGGTTCCCGCGTTCGCGGGAACGACGAAGGTGGGGTAGTGCAAGGACTTGCGCTTTCTTCCATCGTCATCCCGGA
>Ga0056121_1000199_pt1 | contig 22280 bp, 20 predicted proteins | sample WorMetHEROISLAND_FD_83872 | JGI IMG/M metagenome (GOLD analysis project Ga0056121, IMG submission 83872) | Marine gutless worms symbiont microbial communities from Max Planck institute for Marine Microbiology, Germany - Olavius sp. 1 HERON ISLAND ...
CCTGGTCGGTGTGGTGACTTTCCAGGGACCTCAATACCCCATGCATGTCCAAATTTATAGTAAATGAGCGTCACAACTTGTTGTTTTAGATTGAAATAATCTGGGGATACATCAGGGGTAGTGGCTAATTTATAAGGCGATTGCCGGAAAATGATAGACCAGGATGCGTCGGCTATTCGTTCGTCTTCAAGGAGCGACAACAGGCGCATCGTTGTGCGATGTAACTGTTGCCGCGACACAGAAGATGGACGAAAAGACAAGCAGGCTGGTCTGTCATTTGACAGAAATCGCCTAAGTATAGGGGGTCAAACCAGGACACCCTCGATGCGGTCCAGGGCCTGCTCCAGATTCTCCCGACTGGTGGCGATGGAGATACGCACGTGCCCGGCAAGGCCGAAGGCGGAGCCGGGGACCAGGGCGACGCCGGCTTGTTCGGTCAGGAACTCCGCCAGGTCCAGGTCATTGCGTACCGTGCCGAGCGTCTCGATCAGTCCCTCCACCTGCGGGAAGACATAGAAGGTGCCGTCGGTAGGCAGGCATCGGATGCCGGGTATGCGGTTGAGGCGTTCCACCACACAGTCGTGGCGCTCCTTGAAGGCCGCGGTCATGGTCCGGATACAGTCCTGGGGACCTGCGAGCGCCGCCTGGGCGGCTACCTGAGAGATGGAAGCGGGATTGGAGGTGCTCTGGGACTGCACCTTCTTCATGGCCTTGATGATTTCCTGGGGACCGCCGGCGTAGCCGATGCGCCAGCCCGTCATCGCGTAGGCCTTGGAGACGCCGTTGAGTACCAGGGTGCGCGGTGCCAGATCGGGACAGGCGTGGAGGATGTTGACGAAGGGTTCATCGGCGGCCCACCGGATGTGCTCGTAAATGTCGTCGGTCGCTATGATGGCGCGTGGAAATTCCCGCAGCACCGCGCCGAGAGCGGCGAGTTCTGCGCGCGTGTAGGCGATGCCGGTGGGATTCGAGGGGCTGTTGATAACCACCAGTTTGGTCCGCCCGGTCATGGACGCTTGCAGCTGATCGGGGGTGATCTTGAACTTGCGATCGGCCCTGGCCTGTACCAGCACCGGGGCACCCCCGGCCAGGATGGCCATATCCGGGTAGGAGACCCAATAGGGGGTCGGGATGATGACCTCATCGCCCGGGTCCAGGACGGCCTGGGCCAGGTTGTAGAAGCTCTGCTTGCCACCGCAGGAGACCAGGATCTGGTCCGGGGTATAGGCGAAGCCGTTCTCGCGCTGGAATTTGGCGATGATCGCCTGCTTGAATTCGGGGGTGCCGTCTACCGCCGTATATTTGGTGAAGCCGTCCTCGATGGCGGCGATGGCCGCCTCCTTGATGTGCTCGGGCGTATCGAAGTCCGGTTCCCCGGCGCCGAGTCCGATGACGTCCTTACCGGCAGCGCGCAGGGCCTGGGCACGGGCCGTGACGGCGAGGGTGGGGGAGGGCTTGACGGCCTGTACGCGGGCGGAAAGCTTGCTGCTCATGCTCAGGGGTCTCTCGGTGCTTATCGTTGGAGCGGGTGGCGCCCTGGTGTTCGGCGCTCAAGCCATTAATGATACCCAAAGCCCGAACCCGGAGCACAGGGGAAGATGTGGCCGACCAGGGTGAGCGCGTATAAATCTTCCTGGAAACGTGATGTTGCCGGATTGGTTTTCCCGACGCTGGAAGGCTCGTAGGTGCGGGGCAAGCCGGCGCCTACCAGCCATGGCCAACCACCGCAGTTGCGGCTGACGACCGGAAGCTGGCAGCAACCTGTTAATCGACAACAAATTTATACGCGCTCGCCCTGGCGACCGACCGGGAGCGCGCGTAGACGCCCGGTGTGTTTTGACCTCGCCCCCCATCCTGAACTAAGCTGCCTTAAATTGGTGGCCCATCAGCAGCAACCCCCGCTGTTTGAGGGGAAAACTTTCAGCGACAAAGATTGCCTTCATCTCATCATGGAAACCGCATTGAATTTCGAAAAGGTCTGGCAGCTGTTCCAGGAAACGGACCGTAAGTTCCAAGAAATGCAACGGGCCTGGGATCATAGTTTCCAAGAGACGCGCCATGAGTTCCAGGAGATGCAACAGGCCTGGGATCATAGCTTCCAAGAGATGCGCCGTGAGCTCCAGGCGTCGCAACAGGACTTGGATCGCAGATTCCGGGAAACGGACAAAAAGATGAAGGCCTTGCAGGACCTGTTCGAAGGCCAGTGGGGCAAGCGGGGAATCCAGGTCAATGATACCTCGACCCGGCGCGAGGGTAGCCGCAATGGAGAGAGCTACGAGTTCGACATCATCGCCCACAACGGCGAGGAGATCGTCATCGTGGAGGTGAAGACGACCCTGCGGGTCGGGCTGGTCAAGAAATTCATCAAGCGCCTGCAGCAAGCCAGGCACTATCTGTCCGAATTCAGGACCTATCGGGTATTCGGTGCAGTGGCCTATCTACGCGCGGAACAGGCGAGCGACCAGCATGCGCAGAACCAGGGGTTATTCGTGATTCGGGCCACTGGCGACAGCGCCGCCATCGTCAATCCTGCGGACTTCCAGCCCCGGCAGTTCGGATAGCGGCAACACTCTTCTCCGCCGGTGGGTACCTCGTCCAAGGCCTTCGTACTCGAATCCGGCTTCGCCCCCGCTGGGGACCAGCCGCAGGCAATCCGCCGCTTGGCGGCGGGTCTGAACGACGGCGAGGCGGGTATGACGTTGCTCGGAGTGACCGGCTCGGGCAAGACCTTTACCATCGCCAACCTGATCGCGCGGGTGCAGCGCCCGGCCCTCGTTTTGGCCCCCAACAAGACCCTGGCGGCCCAGCTCTATGGGGAGATGCGGGAATTCTTTCCGCGCAATGCGGTGGAGTACTTCGTCTCCTACTACGACTATTACCAGCCCGAGGCCTATGTGGCCGCCAGCGATACCTACATCGAGAAAGACGCCTCCATCAACGAGCACGTCGAGCAGATGCGCCTATCGGCCACCAAGGCCCTGTTGGAACGCCCGGACGTCATCATCGTTGCCACTGTCTCCTCGATCTATGGCCTCGGCGATCCCGACGCCTACCTCAAGATGGTCCTGCACCTCTCTCGCGGCGACCTGCTCGACCAGCGGATCCTGCTGCGGCAGTTGGCCAATCTTCAGTATCGGCGCAACGAGGTGGAGCTGCACCGGGGGACCTACCGGGTGCGTGGGGATGTGATCGACATCTATCCGGCGGAATCGGATGATGAGGCAGTCCGCGTAGAGCTGTTCGACGACGAGATCGAGGCCATCTCCCTCTTCGATCCCCTGACCGGCGAGGTGATGCGCAAGGTCCCGCGCTACACGGTCTTCCCCAAGACCCACTATGCGACCCCGCGAGAGACGATCCTGAACGCGGTCGAGCAGATCAAGCAGGAGCTCAAGGAACGCCTGGACTGGTTGCGGGAGCACGCCAAGCTGGTGGAGGCCCAACGCCTGGAGCAGCGCACCCTGTTCGACCTGGAAATGATGTTGGAGGTGGGTTACTGCTCGGGGATCGAGAACTACTCCCGCTACCTCTCCGGTCGTGCTGCCGGCGAGCCGCCGCCGACCCTTTACGACTATCTGCCCGCCAATGCCCTGGTGGTGATCGACGAGAGTCACGTGACCGTGCCTCAGTTGGGGGCCATGTACCGGGGCGACCGCTCCCGCAAGGAAAACCTAGTAGCATACGGATTCCGCCTGCCCTCGGCCCTCGACAATCGGCCCCTGCGCTTCGAGGAGTTCCAGGCCCGCCAACCCCAGACCATCTATGTCTCGGCCACCCCGCGCGAGTTCGAAATCCAACATTCGGGGGCGGTGGTGGAACAGGTGGTGCGCCCCACCGGTCTGGTGGATCCTGAGATCGAGGTACGTCCTGCCCTGACCCAGGTGGACGACCTGCTCTCGGAAATCCAGCTCTGCGTCGCCCGTCACGAGCGGGTCTTGGTCACCACCCTGACCAAGCGCATGGCCGAGGACCTGACCGACTACCTGGACGAGCATGACGTGCGCGTGCGCTACCTGCATTCGGATATCGATACGGTCGAGCGAGTGGAGATCATCCGTGACCTGCGCCTGGGGGAATTCGATGTGCTGGTGGGGATCAACCTGCTGCGCGAGGGGCTCGATATGCCGGAGGTCTCCTTGGTGGCCATCCTGGACGCGGACAAGGAGGGCTTTCTGCGCTCGGAAGGCTCACTGATCCAGACCATCGGACGGGCTGCGCGTAACGCCAACGGCAAGGCCATTCTCTACGCCGACGAGATAACCGGCTCCATGCGGCGCGCCATCGACGAGACCGAGCGTCGGCGCACCAAGCAGATCGCCTTCAATACCGAGCACAGCATTACCCCCCAGACCATCCGCAAGGCGGTAGCGGATATCCTGGAGGGTGCTACCCTCGGCGCGGCCACTGGGTCCCGGGGGCGGGCCCGGGAGTACGCCAAGGTGGTGGAGGAAGTGGCCGAGTACGCCAGCCTGACGCCAGCGCAGATGACCAAGAAGATCAAAGCCCTAGAAAAGGCCATGTACCGGCATGCCAAGGATCTGGAATTCGAGCAGGCCACCGCCATCCGCGACCGCATCCGGGAACTGCGGGATCGGGGGATTGCGGCATGAGAGTAACTTCACGTTGCCTCACGTTACGAATTGATTACTATGTTAACCCGACCACAAAATATAGTAAGGATATCCCCAAAACACGTAGCAAATTGGAAACTTTGGTGTCAATAAAAACATTGATTTCCAACTGACAAGCTCTTTTTCTGCTTCGCCGATCTCGTACAATCTCGCTTTCTTAGCATCACCCTCTAGGGAGGAGTTTGCATTGACTTCCTCCCGTAAAGAAGCAAATATCTTTTTGAAAGGTCTTCGGTCACTACGATTCTCATATATTTTGAAGGTAAGTAAAACTAAAAGCAAAAGGATAGCTATTACTCTTAAATGGTTGTCAGTCACACCCCACGTCCCCAAGGTAGCAACAAAGAGCCAGATTGCCTCCAGATTTAGAATTTCATTGCTTCAATAACTTTAGTGCGCGAAGCGCATCATAGTTGAAACTATGGACTTTAAGTCCCTTCACGTTCAGTCCGTGGCTTGTCCACGGATGAGGGCTTTAGTCCTCCAGACTATGGACTTTCAGTCCATAGTGGTTGATATTGCCTATTTATGTAATCTCTTATTTTAAATATTTTTTGTGAATACTCTTCGTTATCACCAAAACCGAAACCACTTGATGATTTTCCAATTACCCTATCTTACCATTTTCGTCTCTCTGAATCACAGTTTTCTGCGGTGTAGCTGGTTATTTCTCAGTCCCTGACATCAGGAATAATCGGACGAAGCCAGTATTCGCCCATACACTAAAAACAAATGGCGTTCATCTATGGGCCTATATAGAAAATGATATTCCAGATCTTTTATCAAATCGGGGTCAACCGTTTCTATCTCTACATCCATTATTGCTATACTGTTCTCAATCGCGAACCCGGAATTTGCCATAAGCACAGTTTTCTCCTCTTCTTCTTTTGGTCTGTATTCTGCGTTGTTTAGATGTATTTGAAGAGGTGAATATTTCATTATCCAGTTCGCTGTCAACGATGCTGCTTTATCCTTGGAAATGAGTTTTTTATGAACATATTCCGAACCATTCCTTCGAATAGCAATCAATCGAGTCATCAGGGTCACCATCTCTCCTCTTTTTGTATTCTTTGTATCGAATTACATCAAGATAATAACTCCTGACCAACGCATAAAATCGGAATGGGTCTATAAAATGAGAGAAGTTATCATTCAAACTTAACGCATCTACATATTCCTTTGCATGGTTCACAAGGCAGTCATATTTGCCTCTTGCTTTCTCCTCGTAGTATCCCTTATATATATCCGATATCCTTCTGGAAATAGGGGGATAAAACTCACGCATTTTAAACTCCATAGCTATCAGGGAAAAATATACCCCCTGCCGGCCAACATATGTGGCTCAGGTAGTAGATAACACCGACGCTCCTCTACCTACTATATCCTTTTTTCTAAGCTCCAGTAAATATTGGACGCGTTCTTTCACTCGGTCACCAGGGTTGCAGGCAACATAATCAATCTGCTTCCCTGTATTATCCCGCCCGCCCGCGACACTAGAGGCGTCTTGGTCTCTACGGAAATAAAAATCGAACTGTTCGCGTATTTCTTTTTCGGACAGAGAGCGATAGTTTTTGATCATGATGTCACCTCGCGCGACAGATTTACTCATGGCACAATTTCTAAGCAGCATAACTACTCTATTAGTTAGTAATGTTCATGGTTCCTTAGGATCGTCACAAATAAGAACGCTTTCGTCCAATTGTGTTTGCCCATATTTCCTCCGCACCGCATTAGTTGCAGACAGAAGAACGAGTGCTTTATCCTTTTGAACACATTTTCCTTTTAACATCAAATTAATCCAATGTTGCCTGACTTTATTTGCGGATAGTCCGGACAGAAAGTTGCTCCAATCCTTTCTTAGTATCTTCCTCTCATTACTTTTGATCCGAAATACATTTATTTCATCGAGGAGCTTATCCAGATTTTGGATGTAGCAACAGTTCGACATTTGTTTGGCCATTTCAGAATAAGTTCACAGAGATTTTGGTAGTGCTCAACATGTAGTGATCGTGCAATTCTTCCATCGAAGGAGAAAAAGGTTCCACAGGAGATTCATCACTACACATTAAGCACTACCGGAATTTCAGTGAAATTCCGTAACAATCTTCTTGAAAATAGCTAAAAATTTTCAGAAAGTAAAGGAAAATTAGCGGAGAATTTTAAAAATTCTCTAAAAATATGAAATTTTGGTGGAAGATGCTGCTGTCCCTTTGATTTTCTAGCTAAAAAGGTTGCACGGGACAGGACTACAATTCAGCTCCTGAACGATAAATGTCAACAGTTTCTGGTCACCTTGGTCGTTGATCGTTCACAACCAAGGGGCTCAGCCATAGAAAACCTTGAGCATGAATCATGTAATCGCCCGGATCACTTGGATACTCCTCAAACCAGTTCTCGATTTGCAGCCTCTGGAAATCTGCGAAATCCGTGACATTGTGGGTAACCAGCACCAAGTCGCTCACGGCAGCGATCGCTGCGATCTGGGAATCCGGGTAGGAAGGGAATCTGCCTGCTTGACGGAGACGAACACGCTGTTCAGCCTGCCATTGCGCGGCACGCCCGTCAAAGCCGATGATCGGAAGGATAGGCAGGGTGTCGGAAGAGATAGTCTTCGATTTGTTGTCAGCGCTTGCCTGCGGGTAACAGGAACATGCCGTAGAGGACCTCCTGCCAGATCATGGAAAAGATCGCAAGCGACGCACCTTTGACCTCGATCCTCTCCAGGACGGACAGATTCGGCCCGCAGCGATAGGCTCGAAAAGTATATGGTGGTGGATAAATTTTAAGTGGTGAAGTCTGCTTGGTTCTTTTTCTTCACCGTCACAATCCGGAAATAGAATTAGTTCGTTCAGCCCCTACCGCGTCATTCCGGCAGGGATTGCCGGAATCCAGGTGCCAGGGATGGCAAAACATGCCTTTAACCACTACCGAGAATATTGGTATATCGAGCAGATACCTCAGCCGGGCCATTTAAATTCCCGCGCCGGTCGACGGTCACGCCAGAAGTCGACTTCCTCCTGGGACCGATCGACGGGTTCGGATGCCGGATCGGACCGCATCTCGCTGAATAAGGTCCCATAAGTTGCGTTGCTTCCACCCTTGGCGCAGGTGCTATACTCATCCTCGAACAACGGCACGGGGCGGGCTTACCGCACCGGGTGATGTGCACGGCGCCCGCCCCGCTCCGCTGGCTGTTGTCACGTTTCAGAAATTGCTGGCCATGAGGGGGTATCCTCAACTCCCGCGAATCATTTTCCGTATGCGATCCGCCCGAGCAGCTGGTTTCGGGTGCGTGGATGTCAATCCCGTAAATGCACTAAGCCCTTTCGCATCGCCATCTCCAAGTTTTTCCAAGGCGGTAACCGCCGCGTTAAGCTTGCGACGACTGTCGCGAAGCGTTTTCAGGCCATAATCGTCCGACTCTTTTTCGTTGGCCTGAGAAAACTGAGCATTGATGACCTTTTCGACAAAATTCCCGAGCTGTGAGGAACTAAGCGCGGAAATTTCCTTGCCCCCCAGTTTCCAAGGGCCTCACGCCCAGCACCGACAAGTAACGCGGTCTTGAAACGCTTTTTGCTGTGTCCCTTGGCGACGTGGCCGATTTCGTGGCCAATGACGAAGGCAAGCTCGTCGTCGTTCATCTTATCCATCAGTCCGCTATAGACGCGGATGCTACCATCCGGCATAGCGAAGGCGTTGACTTCTTCGGATCGGTAGACCTTGAAGTTCAATGGTTGACCATTTACCGATTTAAAGGTCTTGGTGAGCTTGCTTAGGCGTTTGCCGTATTTGCTGTTTTTCGGCGCCGCCTGGTTACGGTTGTCGAACTCAGCTACACCCTTGCGGGCCATAGCGACCATGTCGGCATCGCTGAGGTTGTAAGATTGAGCAACCTTTGCCCCGATGCCCAAACCCTCACGTATGTCTCCCATGCCCTCGCATGCGGTGAGACTGAAGATTCCGACACATAGGCCGATGACGAGAGCAAGTTGTCTGGTGAATTGGATCATTTTGGTCTCCGTTGAACTGATTTCTGATCTGATTTCGGAAAAGTTGGCTCGAAGGGTGCCAACATTATGCAATAGTATCATGACAGATTAGCTGAAATTATGTAAGGGTTATTTGGCGCTATTGGTGGACCGGACTGCAAGGATTATTGGCAGCGCCGTGGTGGGAATAACGCCAATCGCTCAAGAGATCACATCGATCTTTAGAACCAAGATGAGTTTACTTCAAGTTCGGTATGGTAGCGGAGCCTGTTTGAATTCTTTCACTTCGTTAACCGGATAGGAGTAATTGAAAATGAAAGCCGTCTTTCTCGATCTGGCAACCCTGGGCGAAGACATCTCCACATCCAGCCTGCGGCAGGCACATGCCGACTGGGATTTTCATCTCCGGACAGAAACAGACCAGGTATCGGAACGGATTACGGATGCAACCATCCTGGTCTGCAACAAAGTCATCATTTCAAGCGAAACGATGCGGCATGTGAAACCACACTCAAGCTCATCTGTGTAATCGCAACGGGCACTGACAATGTCGATCTGGCTGCCGCCAGGGATCTCGGCATTGCTGTAACCAATGTTACCGGTTACGGCACGGCATCCGTGGTACAGCATGTATTTGCACTGCTGTTTGCCTTGACGACGAACCTATTGAACTATGACCGGCTAGTCCGATCCGGCGCTTGGCAACGGACGACTTTGTTCTGTCTGCTTGATTTTCCAATTACGGAACTCGCCGGAAAAACCATGGGTATTGTCGGTTATGGCGAACTCGGCAAAGGGGTTGCGTCCGCTGCCGAGGCATTCGGTATGCGGGTCCTCGTCGCACAAGGTGTAGGCGATCACAAAGACCCGGATCGACTGCCATTGGCTGAGCTTTTACCGCAAATCGATGTATTGAGCTTGCATGTACCCCTGGCTGAGAACACCAAACATCTGATCGGAAAGGATGAGCTGGCACTGATGAAACCTGATTCGCTTCTGATCAATTGCGCGCGCGGTGGCATCGTCGATGAAACCGCTCTGGCACATGCCTTGAAGAATGGGGTTATCGGTGGTGCCGGCGTCGATGTACTGACGACCGAACCGCCGACTCGAGGTAACCCCCTCCTTGACCCGAGTATTCCCAATTTGATTGTCACACCCCATATCGCCTGGGCTAGTCGGCAGGCGAGTCAACGTCTCCTCGATGACGTTGCAAAGACCATTGAAGAATTTCACCAAGGTCGTATCAGAAACCAGGTAAATGCCTGAAACTCCGGTTGTGGGATGGATTAAAATACCGACTTTCCCACCCCACGGGCTGCACCTGCATGATCTCCCTCATCGACTATGGCGCCGGCAATGTGCGCAGTCTGCGCAACGCGATCGGCAGGCTGGGTTACGCGCTTACCGACATCACGCGGCCCGAGGACATTCTCGAGGCTGAACGCCTGATCTTTCCCGGCGTGGGCAGCTTCGGGGCCGCCATGCAACGCCTGCATTCCCTGGGATACGTGGAGCCGCTCCAGGAATACCTCCGGGCCGACCGGCCCTTCCTCGGGATCTGCATCGGGCTGCAATGCCTGTTCGAGGGCAGCGAGGAAGCCCCCGGTGTGGCCGGGCTGGGACTCATTCCCGGAACGATCCGCCGTTTCGATGCCGAGGGTCTTGCGGTCCCCCACATGGGTTGGAACCGGGTCCGCCCGCAACGGGATTCCCCCCTGTTCACCGGGTACCGCGGCGAGCAGCTCTATTTCGTCCACTCCTACCGCGCGCTGCCGGAGCCCGCCAACGCGCACTGGTCGCTGGCCTGTACGGACTATGGTGGGGAGTTCCTGAGCGCGGTGCAGCAGGGCAAGGTGGCGGCGGTTCAGTTCCACCCGGAGAAGAGCGGCGAGGCCGGGCTGGGCCTGCTGGATCGATTTCTGTCGGACGCACCCCTGGAAATCGCCGCCGCGCCTTACCGGGGCCCGGGAAGGACGCGGCTGGCCAAGCGCATCATCGCCTGCCTGGATGTGCGCACTAACGATGCCGGTGACCTGGTGGTCACCAAGGGCGACCAGTACGACGTGCGCGAACAGGGGCAGGTGCGCAATCTCGGCAAGCCGGTAGATCTGGCCCGGTGCTATTACGAGGAAGGCGCCGATGAGATCACCTTCCTCAACATCACCGCCTTTCGCGATTTTCCCCTCCGGGATCAGCCCATGCTGGAGGTCCTGGAACGCGCCTCCGAGCAGGTGTTCGTGCCCCTGACCATCGGCGGCGGCATCCGCGCCTTCACTGATACGGATGGCCGGCACTACGCGGCGCTGGACGTGGCCGCGGCCTATTTCCGCTCCGGGGCCGACAAGATCTCCATCGGCAGCGATGCGGTGGCCACCGTGGAGCAGTACCTGCAAAACGGGCGCGCGACCGGCGCCAGCGCCATCGAGCAGATCGCCCAGGTCTATGGCAATCAAGCCGTTGTCATCTCCGTCGACCCGCGCCGGGTCTATGTCGCCGCGCCGGACCGGACCCGCCACCGCACGGTGCGGACCGAGATTCCAGGACCGAACGGCGAGCGGTTCTGCTGGTTTCAATGCACGGTGAAAGGTGGCCGCGAAGGCCGAGACCTGGACACCATCGAGCTGGCCCAGGCGTGTGAGCAGCTGGGCGCCGGAGAGATTCTGCTCAACTCGATCGACCGAGACGGGACCGGCGCCGGCTTCGATCTGGCGCTGGTGGAAACAGTCAGTCGGTCCGTGACCATCCCCGTCATCGCCTCCAGCGGCGCCGGTGAGGTGGCGCACTTTTCCGAGGTCTTCGCGGCCACGGACGTGGAGGCGGCCCTGGCCGCCGGTATCTTCCACCGCAGAGAGGTCCCCATCGCAGCCGTCAAGGCCTACCTGAAGGCAAAGGGTATCGAGACCCGCGATTCATCGCAGGGCGAGCCCATATAAACCTTCTTCCAATCGTACAGGATTTCCAGGATTGTTTTTTATACCCGTCTTATGCCAATTTTCCGTTTTTATCCGCCCGAACCCGCGTCCGCGTAGGAGCAGACTTGCCTGCGAACGGCGCTGGCGGATGGCTCCCTTCGCGGGCAAGCCCGCTCCTACAAAATGCGACACCCCCCTAGCGGCGACCGGCATCTGTCAGCCTGTAGATGGGCAAAGCAAGCGCCGATCAGAATGATTTCAAGGTTCGGTCATGCTACGGAAGTCTCTTGAGTCGCGGCGACTCGACAGGATGCACGAAGCGAAGCGTGCCCATCGATAATACTTGACGGCATTGGGATCTGTCCGGGCCGTGTGACAGGTATAATCACCCCTGGTTTTAAGCGGTTGCCGACCGCGCTGCGGGCGGTGGCTCGTTCTCACGCTCCAGCGTGGGAACGCAAGTATGGCCGCTCCAGCGGCCAAGGTTGCATGGCGCCGGAGCGTCAAGGACTTGCTCCCACGCTGGAGTGTGGGAGCCAGAGAGAAAAGAGGTTTTCATATGAAACGGCTCATCGGCCTGTTCGCGTGTCTGGCGCCACTCTTTGCCGCGGCGGGGGAGTTCAGCTCCACCCTGGTCGTTCAGACCGGCTTCCTGCGGGAAGGCGACCTGATCGTCCGCAACATCACGGACCTGGTGGCCAAAAAGACCTGCATGACCTTCTATATCCGTACCGCCGGGACCAGCCCGATCACCGATTGTTACGAAGTAGTCGGCGAGTTCGGCGCCGATGTACGGCAGGCGGCGCACTTGAAGGAGGGCCAGTTGGTCATCCGCAAGGTGGAAGACGGCAAGAACAACCGTGCCTGTCTGGTCGCCTACGTCAGCACCCCCGGCACCTCACCGGCAGTGCATTGCTACCCGAGCACGCACCGTTTCAAAGAAGGGTTGCAGGTCGATAGCCATTTGCGCGAAGGCGACCTGGATGTGCACCGGATCTCCGACGCAAGTGCCGGTACCACCTGTCTGGTGGCCTTTGTGAAAACCGAAGGGACTGCCCCCTCCACCTTCTGTTATCCGACGATTCCCCAGGGTGTCGGCCCACTGCGCCAGGAACATGAGCTCAAAGAGGGTGACCTGATCGTCCGCAAGATCACCGACGCCGCCAACAACAAGGCGTGCCTGGTCAGCTACGTGAGCACCCAAGGCACCTCATCGCGGATGTTCTGTTTCGACCATCGCTGATGCAAGAGCGGCGTGCCCTATTGGCGGACTGGGTCGGACACGTCCTGGGTAAGGAATGCCGGTTGGAACCGGTCGCGGGCGATGCCAGCTCCCGCCGTTACTGGCGGGTCCGTACGGACGGCCGCAGCTATATCCTTATGGACGCTCCCCCGGTCGCGGCGAACATCGAACGCTTCGTGCGCATCGCTGAGCGGCTGCGAGCGCTGGGTCTGAACACACCGCAGATCTACGCCCAGGCGCCCGATCGAGGGCTGCTGCTACTGGCCGACCTGGGGACACGCCTCTATCTCAAGGTCCTGGATCAGGAGAATGTGGACCGGCTCTACGGGGATGCCCTGGCCGCTCTGGCGGTCATCCAGGCCTGCGCCTCCACCGAGGGACTGCCCCAATACGATGGGCCCTTCCTGCACCGCGAGCTGGCGCTGTTCCGCGATTGGTTACTGATCCGACAGCTGGGATGGGAGCTTTCGGATCTGGAAAATGCGATGCTGGAGTCGGCCTTCGAGTTTCTGATAGAGCATGCCCTGGAGCAACCCCAGGTATGCGTGCACCGGGATTTTCACGCGCGGAACCTGATGGTCACGGCCCCGCCGTCGCCGGGAATCCTGGACTTTCAGGACGCGGTGGCCGGACCCGTAACCTATGATCCGGTCTCCCTGCTGCGGGACTGCTATATTGCCTGGCCGCGGGAGCAAGTGGAGGAGTGGGCACAGGGTTATGCGACGCTGGCAGTGCACTCGGGGATCCTGCACCCGGAAGACAAGGATCGCTCCATGACCTGGTTCGACCTCATGGGGGTCCAGCGGCATCTGAAGGCAAGCGGGATCTTTGCCCGGCTGAACGTGCGGGATCACAAGCTCGGCTACCTGGCGGACATCCCTCGCACCCTGGGCTATGTGCTCGAAGTCGCACCCAAGTACCCACGGCTGACGGCACTCGCGGACCTGATCCGCGAGCGGGTTCTGCCCGACCTTCCGGTCACTAAGACGCTGTCCGAAAACTAAGCCATTGATTTTCATAGAGCCGTACCCGTAGGGTGGGCTATGCCCACCAGTCAGGCATAGTATTTGGTGGGCACAGCCCACCCTACAGGTTGGTTAGTTCTTATACAGTCTCTAAGTCGTTTTGATATTTAGAAGCTGTCTGGTTAAAAGCACTCCTGAATGATGCGGCCCTGTATGGGAGACCAGAGGTGTTGCGTTCGACGCCCAAAGGCTTGCTGATCGTCTGCTTGGATCATGCCGGCGTCTCAACGCAACCTACACCCACATGATCCCCGCGCAGCCGGTCCGCGCGGACCTCGCGTTAAGGCGATTTCTGTCAAATGACAGACCAGCCTGCTTGTCTTTTCGTCCGTCTTCTGTGTCGCGACAACAGTTACATCGCACAGCTATGCGCCTGTTGTCGCTCCTTGAAGACGAACGAATAGCCGACCCATCCTGGTCTATCATTTTCCGGCAATCGCCTAAGTGTAGGTTGGGTTAGGCGCGCTGCCCGATCCCGAAGCACAGTGATAGGGCTGAACGCGCCGTAACCCAACACGTCGGATCTCCCAACCAACACCAAACAACCCAGAACTGCGCCCGGACAGACACGGCGCCGAACGCGCGTAACGCAACACGATACTCGATTCTGTTTTAACCAGACAGCTTCTCAAAGCACCAAAACCAGAATCACGACACCCAGTAAGATCCGATACAGAACAAACGGAAATATACTGATCTTCTCGATGAAACCGAGAAAGAAGTGGATGGTGAGATAGGCGACCACGAAGGACAGGAAGGCGCCCAACCAGAGAGCGGTCCAGTCTACGGGGGCGGGGGATCGGATGAGCTGGAGGGTCTCCAGGCCACCGGCCATCAGAATGGCGGGGATCGCGAGCAGGAAGGAGAAGCGAGAGGCGGCCCTGCGGGTCAGGCCCAGGATAAGCCCCGCGGTCATGGTGATGCCGGAGCGGGAGGTGCCGGGGATAATGGCAAGGGCCTGGAATAAGCCGACCAAGAGCGCACCCTTCCAGCCTAAGCCATACTCGTCCCGGGAGCAACTGCCGCGCACATCCACGATCCAGAGCACCAGCCCGAAGCCGATCGTGGTAGCGGCGATCACCAGGGCGATCAGCCGCTCGTCCTCCCGCAAGAGCTCCAACAGGGATTTCAACGGCAGCCCCAGTAGGACCACCGGAATGCTTGCCAGGACGATCATCCAGGCCAGCTCGGCATCCGGGGTTGCCAGGCGTCGCGCTTTCAGCGAATCCACGCACGCGACAACCATGGCGGCGATCTCGCCGCGAAAGTAGAGCATGACCGCAACCAAGGTGCCCAGGTGGACCGCTACATCGAATGCCAAACCCTGCAGTTTGTAGCCGAACAGAAGGGGGGTCAGAATCAGATGCCCGGAGCTCGAGATGGGAAGGAACTCGGTAAGCCCCTGGACGATGGATAACAGGACGATCTGGGTGGTTTCCAAGATGCGTATTCCAGGTAAGTTCGTAGGATGCGGTGAGTAAAACGAACCGCATCGATTGCGTTCGTTTCTCCAACGATGCGGTTCGCTGCCTGCCTGCTCCGTCCCTGGGGCAGGCAGGCGCTCACCACATCCTACATGCGCTACGCGGCTTGTTCGGTTTTGTATCCCCAGGCCCGGAACTGAGCTTGTAACTCAGGGACATCCCCGAACGCTTTGAAATAAAGAAATTCCGGTGCAAAATCGGTCCCGTTTGGCCAGACGATTGTCTCGATCTCGTCATCCACCGTAAACCTGGAAAAAATTTCCAAATCTCTTAATGCCTTAAAGGCTTTGCCGCGAAACGATCCTTCAAGATCCGCAACGCCTCTATGACCGTCGCTGAAAAGGATCTCAATTTTATAATTATCAATATATTTGGCCTCTACGACGTGCAAGAACATTAGCTTTCATCACTTTGATGCTGTTGCATATACTCCAATGCCGCATGAGCCAGAAATCCTGACAGGGTATCGCCATGGGACAAAGCGAATCGATTGACTTGTGAGAGTAACCGTTCAGGCAAGGTAATATTGACATGTCTGGACTTACCGGAAAGTTTCGATAGACCCACCTGAACCAAACCCCAAATGCCGTCAGTCCACTCCGGATCTTGCCGATAACGGTCAACCTCTCCTCCGATCGGCACCGATTCACCGTCTATCAACATACCTTCAATGTGGCACTCAATAGCGTCTTTCGCTGCTTCAAGCGCCTCATTAAGTGTTGCGCCAGCAGAAATACAGCCAGGCAGATCCGGAATGCTGACACCATAATCGGAATCGGGGTCTTTGTGAACAACGACTGGGTAGAACATAGTTATCTCGGGGGCCATTTCCAATCCGCTTGCCGATTGTATCAGCATAGAGTTTAGGATTTACTCCGCGGTATAGGTAACGATTCATATTATCTTGACCCAAAGCCATACTGGACTGAATCTACATTGGACATAATACATATTCTCTAATAAGAAATTGAGAACCGTTCGAGATATCCTCCGCGCCCTCCGCGCCCTCCGCGCCTCTGCGGCTCAAATTCCTCTCTTCTTCGCGTCCTTTTCGCCCCTGCGGTTCAATACGAAATTCGCAGTTCAACAAAAAACCCCCACCCCGCAGTGCGGAGCAGGGGGTATTTCATTCAGGCGTTGCCTGAACGGGCATCACACGGGCTTGCCGCGGTAGACGACCATCTCGGCGCCCTTGGACTGGGCGTAATTGTCGAATCCGATCAGGCGCACATGGTTGTTGGGATGGGTCTTGTGGCAGGCATCAGCCTCGGCCAGCACCACGTCCACATCAGTCTCGCCGAACATGGGCAGCTTCCACATGTACCAGTAGTGACTAAAGGCGTTCTCCGGCTCGGTGTGTTCGACGGCCGGATTCCAGCCCTTGGAGACGATGTACTCCACCTGCTTGCGGATCTGATCTCTGTCCATCTCCGGGAGATAGGAGAAGGTCTCGAATTTGCGGCTTTTCACGTCGCTCAGGCTGGACGCATAGTCTTGCATGTCGCTCATTGGCTTGTTCCTCTGATCTTGGTAGTGGTTCGAAATTCGGATCTCGTTGCCGGGTGTCGGTATTTCCAGCTTCCAGCCGCCGGCACACAAGGCCGGCGCGGCTGGTAGCTGGTGACTGGTAGCTGGCGACTACTTATGGGCTACATCCAGCTTGTCGACGGTATCGAACTCGAACTTGATCTCCTTCCAGGTCTCCATAGCGGCCTTGAGCTCGGGGCTGGAGGCGGCGGCCTTGGTGAGGATCTCCTTGCCTTCCTTCTCGATGGGGATACCCTGGTTGCGGGCCTCGACACAGGCCTCAAGGGCCACGCGGTTGGCCGCGGCCCCGGCGGCGTTGCCCCAGGGATGGCCCAGGGTGCCACCGCCGAACTGGAGGCAAGCATCGTCGCCGAAGATGGTGACCAGGGCCGGCATGTGCCAGACGTGGATGCCGCCCGAGGCGACCGGGAATAGGCCAGGCATAGAGCCCCAATCCTGATCGAAGAAGATGCCGCGGCTGCGGTCTTCCTTGATGAAGCTGTCGCGCATGATATCGATCCAGCCCAGGGTGGCTTCGCGGTCGCCTTCGAGCTTGCCGACGACAGTGCCCGAGTGCAGGTGGTCCCCGCCGGAGAGACGCAGGGCCTTAGCCAAGACGCGAAAGTGGATGCCGTGACGCGGGTGACGGTCGAGTACGGCGTGCATGGCACGGTGGATGTGCAGCAAAATGCCGTTGTCGCGACACCACTGGGCCAGGCCGGTATTGGCCGTGAAGCCGCCGGTCAGGAAGTCGTGCATGATGATGGGGGCACCCAGCTCCTTGGCAAACTCGGCGCGTTTGTACATCTCTTCCGGAGTCGGGGCGGTGACATTCAGATAATGACCCTTGCGCTCGCCGGTCTCGGCCTCGGCCTTCCGGATCGCCTCCATGACGAACTCGAAGCGGTTGCGCCAGCGCATGAAGGGCTGGGAGTTGACATTCTCGTCGTCCTTGGTCAGGTCCAGGCCACCGCGCAGGCACTCGTAGACGGCACGGCCATAGTTCTTGGCGGACAGGCCCAGCTTAGGCTTGATGGTGCAGCCCAGCAGCGCGCGGCCATACTTGTTGAATTTGTCGCGCTCGACCTGGATGCCGTGGGGCGGACCGTTGCAGGTCATGACGTAGGCGATGGGGAAGCGCACGTCTTCCAGGCGCAGGGCGCGCACGGCCTTGAAGCCGAATACGTTGCCGACCAGGGAGGTGAAGACGTTGACCACCGAGCCTTCCTCGAACAGGTCGATGGGATAGGCGACGAAGGCGTAGTAGCATTCGTCGTCACCGGGTACGTCTTCGATGGCGTAGGCGCGGCCCTTGTAATGGTCCAGATCGGTCAGCAGGTCGGTCCAGACGGTGGTCCAGGTCCCGGTGGAGGATTCGGCGGCAACGGCGGCGGCGGCCTCTTCACGGGGCACGCCCGGCTGGGGGGTGATCTTGAAGCACGCCAGGATGTCGGTGTCCTTGGGCGTGTAATCGGGCATCCAGTAAGTCTCGCGGTATTCTTTGACGCCCGCACTGTAAGTCTTGGCCATTGGCGCATGTCCTCCAGATATGGATAGTGAAGCCGGCGCTGCCGCCGGCGTTGAAACCGGGTTACCGTCTACCGGGTGTCCCGCGACGGAACCTGGCGGCATTATTAGGAAACGCAACTATAATTTCTAGTCAATATTTCTAATAATAGATATAAATAATTACTTATACTTTGCATTACCGCATCTGACCGGCGAACCGGACCGGTAGGTTGCGTTGAGAGGCTGTTTAAAAACTAACCCATTGATTTTCATAGAGCCGTACCCGTAGGATGGGCTGTGCCCACCGGTCAGCGTCGTATATGGTGGGCACAGCCCACCCTACAGGTTAGTTAGTTCTTATACAGTCTCTAAGCCGCGCGGGGAAATGCTCTGGGTATTGTTATGTTATATTCTTTTGTGATCACTGCCGGCCGGTGGGTAGAGATTTCAGCTAGGAGGTGTTCTCAATCAACGACCTGGATCCGTGAGGTAAACTCCAGGGTTGAACTTAACGTGATGGTTTTGCTGGTAGTAGAAATTGGCCACGACATCCGCCGGATGGCACGGGCAATCTTGGTCTATCAAGTAAAATAATCGTGTTAGCCCTAATTGAGAACACCCCCTAGGTTGACACGGCCGGCGTCTACAATCCACGAGAACCGGTGTCGAGTCGATGCGTTATGCTTTATTGTTTCTCTTGCTGATTTCCACCGTCGGCCCAGCGGTCGGCCGGACTGAGCCCCTGCGCGTCTTTACCAGCGTGGTGCCGATCCGGACCTGCGTCGAGAAGATCGGCGGTGAGCACGTGGATGTGCGGGCGATGGTGCGACCGGGTTACAACCCCCACACCTATGACCCAACCCCGCAGCAGATCGCCGCACTGAGCAAGGCCGTTCTGTATGTGCGAACCGGGGTGCCGTTCGAGGACGCCTGGATGGCGCGCATCCGTTCGGCCAATCCCGCTATGCAGATACTCGATGCCCGTAGTGGCATCGAGCTGCATGAGATGGAGGCCCACGGGCACGGTGATGAGGGTGATGACGATACGCAGGGCCCTTCAGATCATGGTCGGCACAAAGACCACCACGGACACGCAGCGGATCACACGGATGATGCCCATCACCATGAATCCGATCCCCATGTGTGGCTCGATCCCCGCCTGGTCAAACACATGGTCGGCAACATCCGCGCCAAGCTCGCCGAGCTGGCCCCGGCACACGTGGCGGATTTCGCCCGCAATCACGCTGCCTACGTCGCTGAACTCGAGGCCCTGGACCGGGAGCTCCGGGCCCTGCTGGAGCCGCTGCCCAACCGCAAGTTCATGGTCTTCCATCCGGCCTGGGGCTACTTCGCTCGGGCCTACGGACTGACCCAGATCCCGATCGAGCAAGCGGGCAAGGAGCCGGGACCCCGGGCCCTGACGGAATTGATTGAGCAGGCCAAGCGCGAGCTGGTGCAGGTGGTCTTCGTCCAGCCCCAGTTCTCGCGCAAGTCCGCCGCGCAGGTCGCCCGCGCCATCGGCGGGCGGGTGGTAACCATCGATCCGCTGGCCGCCGATTATGCCGCCAACCTGCGCGAGGTCGCCCGCCAGATCGCGGGGACTGCCGGGAGGTGAGATCGCCGCAATGCGTCGTCGAGTTCCGAAACCTGAGCTTTTCGTACGGCGCGGCACCGGTGCTCGAAGGCGTGAACCTCCAGGTCACGAAGGGCGAGTTTCTCGGCATTGTGGGCCCGAATGCCGGTGGTAAGAGTACCCTGCTCAAGCTCATTCTGGGGCTGCTCGATCCCCAGTCAGGCGCGATTGTCGTCTTGGGAAAACACCCGCGCGCGGTGACGCGCCAGCTCGGCTATGTCCCCCAGTACCCCGGCTTCCCCAGGGATTTTCCGATTACCGTGGAGCAGGCGGTACTGCTGGGGTGTCTGGGTCGCCGCTCGCGGCCCGGTTGGCTGGGTGCCTTGACGCCGGGCGCCATCGGCAGGACCGAGCGGCAGGCCACTCGACGGGCCCTGGAGGAGGTCGCGGCGGCGGACCTGATTAATCGCCGGATCGGCAGCCTGTCCGGCGGGCAGCTACAACGGGTGTTGCTGGCGCGGGCTTTGGTCTCCGAGCCGACGGTCATGATCCTCGATGAGCCGACGGCGAATATCGATCTGCGTCTGGAGAGCGACATCTTCGACTTGCTTAAGCAATTGAACGCGCGCATGACGATCCTGGTCGTCTCCCACGATGTGGGCTTCATCTGCAGCTATGTCACGCGGGTCGCGTGCGTCAATCGAACCCTGGTCTGTCATGGCACGGACGCCATCGACGGTCAGGTGATTCAAGACCTGTACGGAGACCGGGTGCGCATGGTGGCGCACCGGCATTGACGGATGACGGCGTTCTTCACTGCCCTGGCGGCGCACGAGTTCCTGCAAGCGGCCTTGATTGCCGGGCTGCTGGCTAGCATCGGCTGTGGCGTCATGGGGACCTATGTGGTGGTGAAGCGCATCGCGTTTCTCGCCGGCGGCATCGCGCACTCCGTCCTGGGCGGTATGGGGGCGGCCCTGTACTTCGGGTACGATTCCCTGACCGGGGCCCTGGTCGCCGCCGTTGTTGCGGCCCTGGTGATCGGTTGGGTCCGGCTCCGATGGAAGGCCCAGGAGGACACCTTGATCGGCGCCCTGTGGGCGATCGGAATGGCGGTGGGCATCCTGTTCATCGCCAAGACACCGGGCTATCAGACCGACCTCATGAGCTATCTGTTCGGCAATATCCTGCTGGTGCCGCAGGAAAGCCTGTGGTTCATGGCCGCCTTGGACGCCCTTCTGCTGAGTATCGTTGGCGCCTATCACCGTCAGTTTCTCGCCGTCGTCTTCGACGAGGAGCTCGCCTGGCTGCGCGGAATCCCGGTGACCTTCTTTTACTTGCTACTGTTGGTGTTGGTCGCCATCACCGTGGTGCTCCTGATCCAGGTGGTGGGCCTGATCCTGGTCCTGGCGCTCCTGACCCTACCCGCCGCCGTCGCCGGCCACTATGTCCATTCCTTGGGCGCCATGATGCTGCTCGCCACGCTGCTCGGCGGTGCAATGAGCACCTTGGGACTGACCCTGTCGTACGGGCCCGATCTGCCGGTCGGCCCCACGATCATCCTGTTGGCGGGTGCTCTGTACATCGTTTCCGCGCTGTTCACCCACGCCCGCGCGCGCCGTCGAGCACGTGCATCCGTCGTCACCGCCGCGACCGGGAGCAAGGCGGTTGGATAAGCAGCGACTCGCCGAGGTCCTGCGCCGCGCCGAGCAGCGCTGCGCCGAACGCGGGGCCAGGCTGACCAAGCAGCGGCGTACCGTGTTGGAGCTGCTGTGCACGTCCGACACACCCCTGAGCGCCTACGAACTCCTGGATCGGATGCGGGCCAGCATCCGCAACCCGGCCCCGCCGACCGTCTATCGGGTGCTGGACTTTCTGCTCCAGCAGGACCTGGCGCACAAGCTGGAGAGCCTGCATGCCTTTCGGCTGCACCCATCCGGATCATCCCCATGCCGGCCAGTTCCTGATCTGCGCCGATTGCGGCGACGTGGCGGAGCTGGAAAACCAGGCCGTGATGCAAAGCCTGCGCTCCGCTGCGAGGGCGACCGGTTTCAAGACCAGGCGCCCCGTCGTCGAGCTCTTGGGGACCTGCGCTCGGTGTGCATGCAGGCAGCCGCAGTCGCCATGACCGTAGCGGCTGTGATTCGAACCGCAATCACAGGGCGAGCGCGTATAAATTTGTTGGCGATTAACAGGTTGCTGCCAGCTTCCGGTCGTCAGCCGCAATTGCGGTGGTTCGCTATGACCGGTAGGCGCGGGCAAGTCCCGCACCTATCGCTGCCGCCTGGTCGGTCGACGGCGATAGGTGCGGGGCTTGCCCGCGCCTACGAGCCTTCCAGCACAGGGAGAACCAATCCGGCAACATCATGTTTTCAGGAAGAGTTATA